>Ga0208614_1000001_pt1 | contig 343332 bp, 435 predicted proteins | sample CryBogCBE23Jun09_FD_184554 | JGI IMG/M metagenome (GOLD analysis project Ga0208614, IMG submission 184554) | Freshwater microbial communities from Crystal Bog, Wisconsin, USA - CBE23Jun09 (SPAdes) | ecosystem: Environmental > Aquatic > Freshwater > Lake | place: Crystal Bog, Wisconsin, USA...
GTGGTGGTGGTGGTGGTGGCCCTACTGTAGGTGGTGGTTTAGGTGTTAGTGCCGCTAATGCAGCTACAACAGCTGAACAAGAAGGTATGATATTTGCTGAGGGTCAAGCTGCTAGAAATGTTACAAATATTAGTAACGATATAGGAGAAACTGGAACAAATACAATTAATAAAGTTGGTGGGGTTACAACACAAAGTGTTCAAAATGTTGAAAAAGCATCTACTAGTGTAATATCTAAAATTGGTAACGTTGCAAAAGGTACTTTAGGTGCTATTGGTGGTACTGTAACTGGTGGTCTTTTAGGTAGTGGTGCTTATGAGATGACTAGTGGAAAACAAGCTAATAAAGGTGGTACATTTGGTGCGATAGCTGGTGGTGCTTTAGGTACTATTGGTGCTCTTTTATTAGCACAACCAGAATTAATCCCACTTTTTTCAACACTTGGTTCTTCAGCTGGTTCATATATTGGTAATAAAATTGGTGAGGTTAATGATGGGGTTGTATTTAATCCTAACGATAAATTTATGAAGGTTAATGATGGTACGATGATTGCTGGTACTAATGTTAATGGTAATAAAGATTTAGCTAGAGTATTGGGTTCACAACAAGTTAACGCACCATCAACACCTATTAATTCATTACCAGGTAATTTAAATGTACAATTAGGTGATTTAAAAATAAATGGCTCAATTGAATTAAAATTAGGTAATAATATAACTCAAGAATTGGGTACTCAATTGATAAATGACCCATCATTTATCAGAAATATATCAAGATTAGTTAACCAGGCTACTCAAACATCTGTTTCTGGTAAACCTGGTTTAGTTAAAAGCTAATAAATATTTAAAAAAATAATTAAAAATAAGTTGATTTTATAATTTTTTTTACGTATATTTGCATATAATATATTAAATAACAACTATTAAATAACTATATAATTATAGATTATAATTATTATTATAATTACAATAAAAAATATAAAATAAAATATAGGCCCTAAATGGGTCTATTTTATTTTATACAACCTTTATTTTGTTAAATTTTTTTATATAATACTATTTATATAAAAAGATTTATACTATGCCATTGTATTATAATACATCAATACCAACAGATAGTACTCGTAATACTATAAATAGTGTTACTGTTGGTACAGTAACTGGTAATGATATTCGTGACTTCTTATTAAGTAAAAATATCATAAACCCTATTAAATATCCACAGAAAGCTATATTTCAAGGAACTGGACCACTTGGTGGTGAACCAGTATTAGATACATTTGCTAATAATGGTGATTCGGTAATTAATCAATTACCAATCGAATCTGAGACTTTTCGTTATGAAAATAATGTTATTAATAATAGATTTGTTAATTCTGATGGGTTACCACCAACATTTGTTAAAATTGAATACCAACTAATAGAATCTAATCCAGATTATCCAACATCACCAAATCCAGATAATGGTACAACTGATTATTATAAAGAAGATAGAAATAAATATGGTATTTTACCTAAATCTAATTTATTATCGTATAGAGAAAAATCTACATTAAAGAATTTATATGTTGATAATACTAAACAAGTTGATGTATCAGATTATATTGTACTTCAACCAATTAATACTAATTCTCAAATAAGTGGTGGTTATTTAGATAAATATGGTGGGATAAACTTAGGTCAAGGTGTAGCAGTTCAAGCCGCTAATATTTTAGGTAGTGCAATTAATGGTCAAGGTATTGGTATTTCAAATCTTAATGGTGGATTATCAAATAGTTTTGATATTAGAAGTTCTTTAGCTGGTAGAGCTTTAACAGCAGCTGGCATACTTAAAGATACTAAATTAGGTGTTATTGGTGGTCAACAATTAGCTTTAGCCTTAGCTAATAACGCAGCGTTTAATACACAAAAGCAAATATTAGGTTTATTTGATGTTAGTACAGATATTACTAATATTATTCAAGGTAAAGGTTTAAATGGTTTTAGAAAAAATTATACAATTACTGTTCCTTCTAATACTAAACCATTAACATATGTTGAAAAAGTATTAGGTTTTTATACACCGAATTCTTTTTTAAGTAGTGATGGTTCACCATTCTCAAATGAAAATGGTTATGTAACCGACATGCAATGGACTAACAGTATGCTTATTAATACTGGTGATGGACAAATTGATTCACTTACAGCTAATATTAAAGCTAATCTTGGTTTAGGTAAAAATGTTTCTAATGGATATAATCAAGACGATACACCATTTAGAAGTGGTTATTCACCAGGTTATACTGACCATAAACGTAAATTTATAGTAAACCCTAATGGTTACGCATTTATGACAACTAAGGGTGATTTATACCCATTTGTTAATGCTTTAACAACAACAACTGGTGGTACTACTACCACAAATAAAGTAATTCCAGATTTAAATTGGAATAGAGAGGCGATTGTTGTTGATTATGGTTTTGTTAGTCCAGAAGATGGTAATATCCATTATAATGTTGACGATGGTGCACCATTCAAAACTAATTTTACTTGGATTACTAATAATGGTGATGCTTTAAATTCAAATAAAGGTGGAATCACGTTTCAAGGTGATTTAGCCACACCTTCAAATAATAAAAAATCACTATTATGGAAAACCCAATTATTATTTAACGATAAAGGTATGAAAAATATCGTATCTGTTAAGGGTGATATGGGTATTAAAAAGAGTACACAAATACAAACAGTATCTTCAGTTGGTGGTATATCTAAGGGTTCAGCTGTCTTAACTAATTGGATGTTTAATCCAAAAGATGGGTCAATAATGAAAAATGCTACTGGGCAAACTGCCGATAATACTTTTTGTAGGGCTTGGACACCATATAATAGATATGATTCATTAAGTAAATTAATAAGAAGTGCTGGTATCAATCAAGCTGAAACACCTGGTAATGGAAATACAATACAAAATAGGTGGAGGTTAAATTATCAAGGTTCTGTATTAGATGATAATGGTTTTGTTAAAATTGTTCCATATAAGACTGATAAAGATATTGATAGAAGTGGAACTTATGGTGGTGGAATACCAACCTCACCTAAGAAATATATGTTTTCAATAGAAAATTTAGCTTGGGCTGGTCAAGCGGCATCTAACTTATTACCAATTGAACAAGGACCTGGTGACCTTTTAACGGGTAAGTTTGGTAGAATAATGTGGTTTCCACCTTATGATTTAACTTTTAGTGAAACAAGTAACGTTAGTCTTGAAACAACAAATTTTATTGGTAGAGGTGAGCCAATATATACATATAATAACACTGAAAGAACAGGTAATTTATCGTTTAAAATATTTGCTGACCATTCTAGTATTATGAATACTTTTGCTGGTAAAAATGGGCCAAGTGAAGATTTTGTTCGTTCATTTTTATCTGGTTGTATTGATTTAGAAGCAAGTTGGGGAAATAAATTTACATATGATGAAATGCATCAAGTAAAAATTAAAACGGTGACTGAAGTACCAAAACAACAAGTCGTAAAACCACCAATATATATCTTTAGTTTTTATTTTCCAAATGATGTTTATGACATTAATTATACCCGTAATCTTAATGATGGTACCTTAGTTAAATTTTATGAACATAATAGCAAACACGAAAATAAAAATGGTGATTCTGTTGATGGTATTGGTGTTTATGCTGGACAAGAGGGTAATAATTGGGTTGATAATACCAATTATGATTTTAATCTTGGTGTTGAAGGTCCAACAGGTAAAAAATATGATTCAGTTTTTAGTCCAAATTTTATTTCTGATTTAAATACTTGGTTAAATACAGAAATAAAGGATGGTGGTTGTAAGGGTTGTACAGCTAGAATTAGTGGTAAGGCAAGTAGTCAGACTGTTGCTAATAATATTAATTCACAACTAGCACAAGAAAGAGCTAAAAGTTTAAACGAGTTTATTACTTCTAATTTTCCAAATGTAAAATGTAAAATAACAAAAACAAATGTTGGTACTGGTAACAATCCTTATGGTACTTATTCAAAAGATGGTTCTACTGATTCTCAGGCTGCTAAATTTGACAGAATAGCTTCAGTTACCTTTACTATTGACCCAGAAAAAATACCAATTGAACAACCAAAAATCACACCTATTAATGGTAGTATACCAAGTAGTTTTAGTAATGGGTTTTTAAAAAGATTTTATACTGAATTAGATTTTTTTGAAAAATTACAAAAAGGTGACCCAGCTAATGGGATTCCAGCAGATACATTTATTTTTGATAAATTTAGGGAAAAAATAAGATATTTTCACCCATCATTTCATTCTATTACACCTGAAGGATTTAATTCTAGATTAACATTTTTATTACAGTGTACAAGACAAGGTGCAACACAAAATTCAACTGGTGACCCACAAAATTTAGCATTTGGTCAACCACCAGTTTGTATTTTAAGAATTGGTGATTTTTATAACACAAAAATAATGATTGATAATGTTACCTTTAATTTTGATGATAACCTGTGGGATTTAAATCCTGAGGGTATAGGTGTTCAACCGATGATTACAACTGTTAATATATCATTTAAATATATTGGTGGTTCAACGCTTTATGGACCTATTAATAAGCTTCAAAATGCTTTATCTTTTAATTATTTTGCAAATGCTCAAGTTTATGACCCAAGAGCTGATTTTATCACTAAATCACCAGATATTGTTGTAAAAGGTGAGACTCCTTCTGACCCAGATACTAAAAATCAACAAACAGCTTTTGATGCTCAAAAGTATCAATTAAATACTGGTTTAAATCCTTTAACACAATCAATGGGTAAAATTACAGATGCTGAAATTGAAAAATTATTTGGTCCATCACAAAGTGATATACAACCAATAAATGCTCAAATTGCTGCAAATCCTAATACTAGCTTAACTGATATACAAAGACTAGAACTTTATAATTTATCGGCAGATACAACATCATGGTATTTCAATATTGGTAGGAAAGATTTAACCGATGATGGTTCGTTAAAACAAGATTACCCTTTATCTGTTAATATTATTGATGGTACAAACACATATAATATTGATTTAACAACTTACTTAGCTGATGATACACCATTAAAAAGTAATGAAACAAGTCAAGATTTTTCATTTCCATTTACATACTTAATACCTAATTTTACTGGTATAACACCTAATATAAATTATACTTTTAATGTAAAAGTTGGTGATGCTGGTACTTTAACAGGAAATTATAGTGGTGATACACTAATCAATTCTTCAAGTGCATCATCATCTGATAAAGCACCAAAAATTGTTGGGTTTAAAAGTTATGAAATTCATTCAACTCTTTATGATTATGTTTATACATTTAATGTTAGTATAAATACAGAAAATATTTATATCATATGTGGCAATACTATTACTCAAATAATAAGTGATTCAGAATTACAAAGTTTTGTAAATAAAGGTATAAAAATAACACTCGAAAATTCTGTTAATCCAAGTGATTTTTCAGAATCGTTAATTATTAATTATCCAGTATACACCCCAATTAATGGAGATATAAATAATGGTTCTATTTGTACAAAAAATTGTGATAACCCATTAGGTCAAGCTGTTGGTAGTATTGGCGTTTATCTTGGTTCACCAATAGGGTCTAACCCTACAGTTAAATTAGTTGATGGAACTTATGTGTTGAAATTATGGTATAATGGAACAATAATACAAAAATCAATGGTTCAAATACCTTTTGATGGTTCTAGTCAAACTAAATATTTTTAATATATGGCATATTTTGATAGATATAATAATTTTAGGGTTAATGGTGCAATGAAACCAATACCAGGTTTAATTTTACCACCACTTTCATCAGATAAACAAATTATTTATGAATTAGGTAAATCAAGACTTGACATTATAAGTAATCAATACTATAATAGTCCTTATTATGGTTGGCTTATTTTATTGGCCAATCAAGAATTTGGTGGTTTAGAATTTAATATTAAAGACCAATCAATTTTAACAATCCCATTTCCATTTGAAAGTGCGATAGAAAGATATATAACATCGATTAATACATACAAGTCTTTATATGGCGAACAATAGTCAAAAAATAATTAAACCAATTGGTACTAGATTAAATTTAGTTGACCCAAATAATTTTGAGTATCAATATGCTGGTAATTCATTTGATGATAATAGTCAATTTAACATGTCTGTGCCAAACGAAGATTTGTGTATTATAGTTGAACTTAAAACAAATCAAACTAGCAGAACAGTTTTAAATAGTAATAATTCTAATTTTACAGTTAATAATACTAATGCTGGTAATTCAAAAATCTTAGTTAATTTTATCGGTGGTAAAAATGATTCAACAGTTACTAATGACCCAAAAAGTAGTTATTTAACGACAAGTTATACTGATGTATCAGATATATCAACCAATAATAATGCTGTTGATGAAGCATTGGGTATAACTAGTATTGACATTGAATTTAATTCACAATATGCACCCATGATTAATATCAACTTTATTGATATTAGAGGTGCGGCTATATTTCAAAATGGCGCAAAATCAAAATATGGTGTTTTTTTTAAATTACCATATCCAATTTTTCAATTAAAAATTAAGGGGTATTATGGTAAACCAGTTGTATATTGCTTACATATGATTAAATGTACAACTAAATTTAATTCTCAAACTGGTAATTTTGAAATAGCGGCACAATTTGTTGGTTATACATACGCAATGCTATCTGATATGATTTTAGGTTATATGAGAGCAGCTGAAGAAACTACTAGGGGTAAAGAATTATTATCATCAAATTATAGTGGTATACCATCAATTAATAAATTATTATCAGATATTGGAAATATTGATAGGGGTGGTAGTGGTACTGATATACCACCAGAATTAGATAAAAAGATTAAGGCTTTACCAACTATTCAATCAGATGTTAGTTCAATAAAAACTTTAATAACTTCAACAATTAATTCTTTTAATACGTCAAATACAAGTTTATTAAATAGTGGTAATGCTAATGACCCTAGCAATAGCAATACTTATAATATTTCAATATTAAATGGTGCTGTTGATGATAAAACATTACAAACTTTTAGTACTGATTTTAATAAATTATTATTAACTTTTGATACTGACGTTAGAACAAATAAATTTTTGGATAATTTACAATATTCTGATACAACAAGTGATAAAAAACCAAATGTATTAAATATTAAATTAAATGATTTAATAAACCCAACAAATAAAGTTGATTTATATAATACAATAAGTTCAGCATATAACGTTGATTCTAAATCAACCGATATTTTAGATGAAATAATAAAAAATTTAATTAACGTTTCCAATAGCATTTCAGATAAAAATTCAACCGTATTTTTTTATGATTTTAACTCTTTATTATCAATATATGTTAATAATAAAAATAGTGCTATTGATTCATTAAATAAAGATTTAAATCTTCAATTAGTTTCAGCCGCTGAAACAAATTTAAAAAGTTTAAACGTTGATACCTCAATAAGAGGTATGCTAAGTGTTTTTACAACTGGTATTGAAATATTCTTACAACAATTAATCGAAACATCACAAAGATATCAAGAAAATAATAGAGTTAAAGAATTATTGGGTTTAGGTATAGAAAATTTAGATATATTAAATAATAAAAATAATAAAAATAATAATTCATCAAATAACCCAACTGTAATATATCCTTGGCCAGAATATGTTTTAAATGGTGAAGAAACATATATTGGTGGACCAAATGGTGTTAAAAATCCAGATAATGTACCAGAAATTCAATTAGTTAATGCATTATATCAAGGTTTTAAAGAAAATGAATTAGTTAATAATTCAAGTGTTGGTGGACCAAATACAGCCAATTGGTTTGCCAGTAACCCAGTTGATTCATCAATAAATTTTATTGGTTTTAATGAAACCAATGAAACAAATCCATATAATAGATTAGGGAATAATGCAACAAATTTAGATATAATAAATTATATAGTTATTAGAGCTGTTACCTTTTTAGGGTTTTCAAATAGACTTATATCAGAAGCTGAAATAACTAACAGTAATGGTGATGGCTTTGCAGATAAAGAAGCGGCAAATTTCATATCCGCTTATCAAAATAATAATAATTTAATATCGGCAGTTAACTTACAATTAAATTCAATCATCTCAACAAATAGTATTTTAGATTTAAAAATAAATGATGTACAAATATTTGATTCAAATAATAATTTTAGGGGTAGTTTTGTACCAATAAAGTCAAAACCAAAAACTACCTCAAATGTTAATACTTCAAATACTAGTCAAACAGTTACTGCGAATTTTTTTGAAGATTATCATTTAATAAGTAGTGATATTACCAATGAAGATATTAAAAAAAATGATTTTTATTTAAATAATCTATTTGGACCAGCATTATCAGCTGATAAACTTGATAAATCACCATTTGATGGTGGTATTGGTTATGACCCTAACACAATACCCAGATATTTAGATTTTATAGATAAAAACCAATATGATACACAAACACCTAATGTAATAAAAGCAGCAAAACCAATTAATTTTAAAAAATTATCTGATTTAAAGTTAACACCAACACCAACACCTGATAATTTAATTGATGTTGGTTTTTTAGCTAATGCTGGTAAATATGGTGTTCAAGAATTTACAACAATTGATTATTCTAATTCAATATATACTTTAAAAAATAATGCAACGACTTTATATTTTTATAGTTTATTTTTTGATAATGCAATTAACCCAAATACTAACATTGGTTACTTAACGTATCCAAGAAATTATGATGGTGTTGGTTATACAACTGATTATGATATTAAAAATAATAATTTTAAAGAAATAACTTCTAGTTCACCTTATGTTACAATAGACGAATTAAATAGTATTTTCATTGCTGGACCAAATAAATCACAAAATACAACCCCTAATTATAATACTAGGCAAAATTTTGGTGCAAATATACAATTAATATCTGATTTAAATAATGCTGAATACCCATATGCTACATTCAGTACCGCATCAAACATACTGAATAATAATGAACCTGAAACTCAAGAAACATTGATTAGTTTATTTGGTTCTCGTTTGTATAATAAACAAAGCATAACTGGACAAACATTTTTATTTTTACATTCACTACCATGGAGAGGTTTAATTTATTCAAGTAAACCAGGCGCATTTAAATTTGGTATTTTTAATGATGATAAAATACGAAGTATTTTTAAATATAGGACTGGTTTTATTCAAGTACCTAAATTATTCCCAGCATTTATCGGTGGTTTATTACTTAGATATCAAGAAGGTTTACTTGGTAAAGATATAATAGATTGGGGACCAAGTAATGATAACTATATACCAGTTTTTAATAGTGATTCAAATGGTCACATTCCAAAAACCGATGAATATCTAAGAGTTGATATTAAAGATATTTTATCTTCAATGGCTTTTGGTGCTAAAGAATTTTCTAATTATGCTAAATTAGAAGACACTTTACTAAATTTACCACAATCCGTTAAGGATTCGTTTATTCAAGAATTTTTAAATTTTTCTCTAACATATGATAATGATGTGAATCAATATTGTCAAATAAAACCTAAATCTACTTGGGAAAATTCATTTAAAAATATTGTAAATGGAACTAAAAATGTTGATACAATTTTAAATAATTTTGACTTACCAAAAAATGGTAAAATAACTGATTATAAAGTTATCACATATGCAAATACTGTTAATGATGCTAATAATAATGTTGATTATTGGGTTGGCTATTCATTATTTTTAGAATATGCTGATGGCAGCTCACAATCAAAAATATTAAAAAATTTAATTTTTGATTATACGTATATATCAAATGATTCATATTTAATATGGAGCGATGATATTTTTAATGATAATTATAATAATGGTGTTACTATTAATTATACAATTAATATACCTAGTTCTGTAATCATTAATTATTTAAAAGCATTTAAAGGTATTACTAATACTAATGTTACCAATACACAAAGTTCTTCAGTTTCACAAACACAAGAATTAGCAATTAAATTTGAAACTTATAGAACATTAAAAAAAATATATGAGAAGTGGATTAACGTTTTAGAAAACAAATATACTAATGGTTCTAACGATGTAATATTTCAGTGCTGTACTCAAGGTACTTCAGTTGGTGATAGATTAAAAAAAGATACTGATATAGCTAAAAATCTCGGTGGTTATAATACACCAAGATTAATAGATAGTTTCAGATTTTTAGATAAAAATTTTAATGATATTAGTAAATTATTTAATATTAATCCATTAAGTTTTTATAAAATGATTATAAATAGCCCTAATATAAATTTTTATGATATGGCTGGTCGAATACTTACAGATAATCATTTTAATTTTATTGCATTACCATCATTTGTTGACTATAATAATCCAGATGAGGTTGTTAATATGTTTACACCCTATACATATTACGAGGCTTCAACTAGGACAGTACAAGGACCATCATTTGTTTGCGTTTATGTTGGTCAAACATCAACTAAATTAGATTTTGATAATGACCAAGATTATGGTCATCCAAATGATGGGTTTGATTTAAATGGTAAGAATTTACCACAAGATTTCTCAAATTTAGCTAAAGATTGGGAAGATGTACATGCTGCTTTTGTTGTTAGATATGGTCAACAAAATCAAAATATATTTAAGGATGTAAAATTAGACCAAGCTGAGTTTAGTGAAACGGCCGAATCATTATTAGTTGTTGATAATATAGCAAATAGTCTTGGTAAAACAAATCTTACATATGCTGGTCAAAATCTTTATGACGTTTATTCAGTTAGAAGTTATAAAGCTGAAGTTGAAATGCTTGGTAATGCCATGATTCAACCAATGATGTATTTTCAATTAGAAAATATACCATTATTTCATGGTGCTTATTTAATTACAAAAGTTACACATTCGATTAAACCAAACCATATGTCAACAACATTTAATGGTACTAGGATAAAATCTGGAAAAACACCACTTCTTACACAATCAGAAATTGTTGCCGATTTATTAACTAGTTATGGTTATAGTGTTCAACCACAAAGCATAGACTTAACAAAAAATTATGTTGATAAGTATCACGCAATACTGTATAGAAATTTACCAAGTAATAATACTATTGTTCGTACAACTGGTACACCTATTTCAACAAATTTAGAAACAAATGTACCAAAAACAGCTTTAGCTGAGTATAAAACATTTGGTAATGGTACATACACAACACCTAAAATGAATAATAGAATTAATGATTATTTTAATAAAATAGGTTCACCAGATTATACACAATGGAGTGCGGCTTTTATATCGTATGTAATGTATTCTGCTGATAATACTTTTCCAATAAATGAATCACATTGTGGTTATGTAACACAGGCAATGAATGGTGAGAGTGGTTATGAGGTTTTTCCACTTAATTCTGGTTTAAAAATAAAAGCAGAGGTTGGTGACATTTTAACTTTTTCTAGACCTGGTGGTTTTTATAAATCACATTCCAATGTGATATATGAAGTTAACGGTAATGTCGCTAAATTAATGGGTGGTAACGTTAGGGGTGTAAATGGTAATACTGTAAATATTAGTACAATTACATTGGATGATGGGTTTATCACAGATAATGTTAAATTTCCAGTTGGAAATGATTACAAATTATTAACTAAAAATACTGGTGGTGTATATTACGACCATAAAACTAACTTATCTGATTACCCAATAGATTCAGTAAATCAAATTACATCAATTAATACAAAACAAACTAGTAAACAATTAAGTGCTAATCAATTAACTGTTAAAAATTTCTTTAAAGATTATTTTACGTCTTATGAAAATGGTAAATATTCTAGTAAAGCAAAAGAAATTACAGCTGGTATTATGGGAAATATTCAAGCAGAATCTGATTTTAATCCGACTCAAATAACCGCAGATTCAAATCATCAATATGCTTTTGGTTTAATTCAATGGAACGGTATTCAAGATATATTCAAACAAATTGGTAATGTTCCAACTAGTCGAGATAAAGCTACAGCAGCATCACAAATGGGTAGTATTGTTGGTAATGATACTAGTTCTCAATTAAATTCTATTGTAAATAATAATGGTAAAAATCCAGACTTTAAAAATTATGTTAAACAACTTAGTATAATAAATTCAGCAAATGATTCAGCATTTTTCTGGGCTAATAAAGTAGAAATATGTGATAATTGTAAAAGAAGAGATTCACCAGTTATAATAAAAAGACAAGGATTTGCTAATGATTTTTTCAATAGATTTAATAATCAAAGTGACCCACTAGCTTGGTAATTAAAAATTATTTCGTATATTTGCCGACATGAAGATTGGTAATATTGTTTCAACAACAAATATAAGTGTTTCTGAAGATTTTAATGTGGTTCAATCCTTGGATAAAATTATTCAAGGATTACCTACATTAATTATTGGGTGGGATTACGTAAGACAAAACTACCCAGACTATGATATAATAGATAAAAAACTATCTGATAATCTTTTTTGGACATTTAAAAAAACAGAAAGAAGAAATGTTCACGAAGAAGATATTTATTACTTCATACAAAATTGCTATAATAATCTTATTAAGGATATCGTCTATCATTTTATAGACCCATTCGCATTAACACCCAAATCAATAAAGAAATTACTTAAAAAAATAAGCTCAAGTAAATCAATAAGCTATCACCATGAAAATATGGTTTATATTTACATTGAAAATTTTATACTAGGTGTTGATATTTCCTTACTAGAATTTATGGGTTTTAGCCGTGAAAAAATATTATCAAAAATAAAAACAAAAACAAGTATCTTTTTGAATAAAGATATGATATTTATAGAATATAAACATAGGGTTGAAGTATTTGAAAATCAAATCAAGTACATACCTTTTTTATATTCGATAGAACATGGATAAAACATTATTATTAGCATCATTTATTTTCCCAGAAAGAGTTGATTGGTTCCTAAATTACCTAGAAAATAAATTTGAAATTCCAAGGAATAAAGTTTTTAGATACGATAACGTTGATGATGAATCTAAAGTCATCTTAACATTCAGATTGAATTTACCAGATGGTAAACGATTAGATTTAAAAGAATTATTTCCTAACGCTATAATTATCCATAAAAAGGGTGATGCGTTATATACAATAAATGCTCTTAATAGTCTAATAGATTCCGAATACCCTGAGTCTAAGGGTAACATTGATTATAAATCAATTAAAATCAATTGGTCAAAATATCAAAACAAATTTATTCTCGTGGATAATAAAGAATTGGTTTTTTTAAACATAAAACGAATTTTTTAATTAATTTAAGATATTTATATAGTATAATATAAATAAATTTTTCACCATGAATACACAAACAAATGAAAAAAATGTTAAAAAAGCCATAGATGCTTTTTTAAATCAACCAACAACAAATGAACAAAATCAAGAAATGGATTGCAGTTCAGGTACTTGCATTATTAAAAATGATAAGAGTATTGTTGAAAGAATCAATAAAAAGATAATCGTTGAAGACGGTAGACAACTATTAATTTAATTATGGCAAAAAAAACAGACCCAAAAATGTTACAAGAAGCTTTAAAGAGATTTAGACTTCTTTCTGAATACAGTTTTTATACTGAAGAACCTAAAAATGATGATAACCTTATCTTAGGTAATGTTGATGAAGCTGACGAAGAATCAAATGATGCTGATATAGATTTTGGTGGTGATGCAAATACTGTTCCACCAGCAGATGCTAAACCAGCCGATGATTCAAAGACAGCTAATCCAGAACCAGCACCACAAGATGCTGCCGCTGGACCTAACGCTACAGCTGATGATGAAAGTGGTGTTGACGATATGGAAACAGCTGATACAAACGATATGGAAACAGCTGATACTGAAGCACCAGAAGAAGATGAGGTTGATGTTGACGTAACACAATTGGTTGATAACACTAAAGATGCCAAAAAAGCTGCTGATGTAGCTGGTCATAAAGCTAGTAAGCTTATGAATAAGTTTAGCGAATTAGAAAGAAAAATCGATTCAATGGCTAGTATTAGTCATAAAATTGATTCACTTGAAAAAGAAATCGCTAAAAGAAACCCAACACCTAATGAAAAATTAGAACTTAGGTCTTTAGATTCAGCACCATTTAATATAAAACTAAAAGATTATTGGAAAGATGTTGATGGTTATGATACTGGTGTTACCGATAAAAAACACAAAGAATATATTCTAACTAAAAGCGATATTGATGACGAATTTTTAGATAGTAATGTAAAGAATTCATTTAATGTTCCAGATGAAGAAGAAGATGAAAGAAACGATTACGAAGAAGAAGATATCTACTAATCAAAATAAAATATAAAAAAGAGGTGCTTAATAGCACCTTTTTTATTTAATATATTTTTTTTTTAATAAAGGTTGTGTTCTTAAATTTTATGGTGTATATTTGCATATATTTACTCGGAAAAACAAAAAAAATAGCTTGACTTTTTTAAAATTTTCCTTATATTAAAGATACAAAATAGTAAATAATACTTAAATATAAATTTAGAAAACAATGAGTACAAACAGTGCACTTATGGCTATGTTAGGTCAGTATGAAAACAACGCTAACGGCTATGCAGAAAAAAAGGAAAACTCCTTTAACGAAAACAATTACTTCGGAACTTATCTTAAAGACAAAGAAAAGACTGGTACGAAGACAGTAAGAATCCTACCAACAAAAGATGGTTCAACACCATTCGTTGAGGTTTGGGCACACAGAATCCAAGTTGATGGTAATTGGCCAACATTCGTGTGTTTGAAGCATGCTAAGGGTGAAGATTGTCCGTTTTGTGAAGCACGCCAAGCTTTATTGGCTAGTGGTAATGAAACAGACAAAGACCTAGCTAAGAAGTATTCAGCTAGGAAAATGTATGTAGTTAAAGTTATCGATAGAGATAACGAAGACCACGGTGTTAAATTTTGGAGATTTTATCATGATTTCCGTAAGACTGGTGTTTTTGATAAAATCTATGGTATCCTACAAACAATTAAGAAAGACATCACAGATGTTAACACTGGTCGTGATTTAGCTATCTCAATTGCTAGAGACCAAAATGGTAATCCAGTTGTTCAAACAATTACGCAATTAGACCCTACACCACTATCAGAAGATTCTAGTCTTTCACAAGAATGGGCTAATGATAGCAGAACTTGGCAAGATGTTTATAGCCTAAAACCGTATGAATATCTTGAAATCATTGTAAAAGGTGGTGTTCCAGTTTATTCTAAGGAAGAAAAAAGATTTGTTGACAAGAATTTAGTTACAGCTAAAGAAGCTAACGCACCTTTAGATACTGAATTAAGTTTGGGTGTTGCTAATGTTAAGAGCAATGTTACAGCAGCTAAATCTACACCAGTGACTAGTTTAGTTACTTCTGATGATTCCGATGATTCCGATGATTTACCATTTTAGAATGGTAAACTAAATATAAATGGGTAGTAATTACTACCCATTTATTTTTTATCTTAAAAATACTAATAAAAAAAATATGGCAAAAAAACCAGAGAAGAAAATTATTCCTAAAAAGGAATTTAACTTAGATGACTTTATCACTACACAAGGGTTAGATGCTACTGTCACTGAAAAAGAATTAAAATGGATACCATTATCTGAAGCATTTCATGATGCGGTAAAGGTACCAGGTATTCCTATGGGTTATTTTGTTAGTTTTAGGGGTTACTCAAACACTGGTAAATCAACAGCTATTTATGAAGCTATAGCTGGTTGTCAAAAACTTGGTGTTTTGGCGGTAATCTTTGAAACTGAAGGTAACTGGAATTGGGAACACGCAAAAAACATTGGTGTTGAACTTAGAGAAGTTCCAGATGAAGAAACTGGTGAGCTTAAGTATAAGCCAAAGGACTTTATTTTATTACAAGGTCCAGACTTATTAAGACTCTACCAAAACTATGACCACCAACATAGTAAAATGGGTACCAAGGCCTTAAGGTACGAACCAGTTGTTGAAGATATATCAGCATTTATGAATGATATTTTGGATAAACAACAAGAAGGTGTGATTCAACAAGATGTTGCTTTCTTTTGGGATTCAGTTGGTTCTATTAACTGCTTCAAGGGTGCGACATCTAAAACAACAAATAATCAATGGACGGCTGGTGCTTTAGCTACTTGCTTCAAGTCATTGATTAATTACCGAATTCCTTCATCAAGAAGAACCGATTGTGAATATACAGCAACATTTGCCGTAGTTCAACAAATTTGGTTGGATAATGAGAACAAGGTTATTAAGCACAAGGGTGGTGAAGCCTTTTTCTATTCACCAAGAATGATATTCCATTTCGGTGGTATATTAACACACAGTACTGAAAAGCTTAAAGCAACTTACAGAGGTGAAGAATATCAATTTGGTGTTACAACAAAAGTAAGATGTGAAAAGAATCAAGTTAACGGTATTGAACAAAAGGGTTCTATTGCCTCTACACCACATGGTTATTGGAATCCCGATAAGATTGACGAGTACAAAGAAAAGTACAAGGATTTTATCAAAGAAAAACTTAACACAGAGTTTGATGATTTTATCATTGAAACTGAAGCAATGTCACTCAGCAGTGAGGACATGAGAATGTAAACATTTTTTTTTAACTAGTAAATTCAAGTGAATTGAATAAAAGACCACCAAAAAGCGGTGAAAGAATAAAGATTAAAAATACACTCTTGGTTGACGGAAATGCCTTATTTAAATTAGGTTATTTGGGTGCCAAGAGTGAGTTTAATCATCGGGGTGAACACATCGGTGGGATTTATCAATTCCTAACGATTCTACGCAAACTATTAACTGAGGACTTATATCATAGAGTCTACGTATTCTGGGATGGCAAATTAAGCGGCCAATTAAGATTTAAAATTTACGAAGCTTATAAGGGTAATCGAAATAAGGATTATATCAACGGGACTCATCCTATTGATGAATCTGAGTTGAAACAAAAGATGATGATTTGGAATTATCTCGATAACCTTTGTATTCGACAATTACAAGATGAAGTTGTGGAAAGTGATGATTTCATTGCTTATTATACCAATAATAAGGATGAGAATGAAAAGATAACTATCTGCACTACTGACCGAGATATGGCCCAACTTATCAAGGATAATGTAAGAATTTATTTTTGTGATTTACGAACTTATATCGATACAACAAATTATTCAAATTATTTCTCACATTACCACGAGAATGCAGCACTAATCAAAACAATCATAGGTGATAACAGTGACTGTATTAAGGGTGTTAAGGGTGTTAAAGAACCTACATTATTGTCATTTTTCCCAGAGTTAAAAGAACGTAAGGTTACACTTGATGAAATAATTAAAAAAGCAGGTGAATTACAAAATGAAAGACTTTCAGCTAAAAAACCACCACTAAAGAGCCTTACAAATATCATCAATGGTGTTACAGATGGTATTCAAGGTGATAAACTATACGAAATAAATTCTAAATTGGTTAACCTTAAAGAACCTATGTTAACCGAAAATGCTGTTGAAGAATTAAACTTCATTATTGAAGCTGAATTTGATACAACTGATAGAAGCGTTAAAAATGTTTATTCTAAGATGAAAATTGATGGAATAGACAGAACAATTGGTGCGAATAGATATCCAGATTACTTAGTACCTTTTAAACAACTAATGGAAAGAGAATTAAAACAAACAAAATTAAACGATGAGTACAACAATTAAAAAAATCGAAGAACAACGTTTTGAATTCTTGTTATATATTAACAAGAATATCATTTGTCAAAGATACTTTAGTATCAAAGACTTTAACCTAGATTCAATTTATTCAATTGAATTGAAAGAATTAATGGATAGACTAGTAGGTATGAACAATGGTAATTTTGGTTCATTAGGTCTTATTACAAGAAATTTAAAGAATAAGGCTGTAGATTATCTTTGGAGAAATTATAACCCACATCAATTTAAAAATGATGAACCAAAGAACAATTATGAAAAGGAAGATATCTTTGAATTTGAAATCAGAGTTGATAAAAATATAATTGCTAAGAGTTATTTCTCTGGTAATCATTTTCCTCAACAAGTTAGATATCAAGTTGATATTAAGGATATTATACCTAAGATTATAACAGATATCAAAGACACATTAAGTCAAAAAATATATAATCACTATTACGGTGATTTGGCACTTTAAGGATATTTATTATAATTAACACTTTTCAACAAAAATTAAAAATGACAAAAATAAAAAGAAATGATTTCAGTTATTTGGGTGCAGACTTTCAAGTTAGGTTAGTAGCACAAATTATAATTGATAATAAATTTGGTGAGTCCATTATTGATATTTTAGACCCGAATTATTTTAGTGCTGAGAATAGTTTAAAAATTATTGTTTCAACAATTATTGACGCTTATAATGATTATAATATCATTCCAGATATGGGTAGTCTTGAATTTAGATTACTTGATAAAGTTAAGCTTGATATTGATAGACAATATACGATTAAGCAATTAAAGTTAATAAAAGAGGCTAACTTAAATGATGGTCTCGAAGTACAAGAAAAAGCCATGTTGTTTTGTAAACAACAAGAGCTACAAAAATCAATAAAGGAAATTCAATCAATTATTGATAAGGGTGATTTTGATAGGTACGAAGAATGTGAAGAAATACTTAAAAAAGCATTAGACCATGGTAATCCTAAGGATAATGGTATTGATGTTTTTGAAAACATAGAATCTGTATTAGTTGACGACTTTAGAAACCCAATACCTACTGGTATTAAGGGTCTTGATGAGGTTATGGATGGTGGGCTTGCACCAAGTGAATTGGGTATTATACTAGCACCATATGGTGTTGGTAAAACAACAATGATTACCAAAATAGCTAATACAGCTAAGAATTTAGGTAAGAATGTTTTACAAGTCTTTTTTGAAGATATGCCAAAGGTTATTCAAAGAAAACATTTAGCATGTTGGTCTGGATATGCTCTAAATGACTTATCTTTGCATAGGGAAGAATTAATTGAGTTGGCAAACGTTAAAAACAATGAACAAGGATATTTAAAATTAAAGAAATTTCCTAGTGATGGTACCACAATACCAATCATTAAACAATATGTTAAAAAGTTGATAGCGCAAGGACTAAAACCTGATGTTATACTATTGGATTACATCGATTGTGTTCAACCTACAAGACAATTTGACGATTCATATGCTGGTGAAGGACAAGTAATGAGGCAATTTGAAACCCTATTATCTGAGTTTAATATAGCTGGATGGACAGCCGTACAAGGTAATAGAAGTTCAATAGGTGCCGCGGTAGTACAATCCGACCAGATGGGTGGTTCAATTAAGAAAGGTCAAATAGGTCACTTCGTTGTATCAATAGCTAAAACCCTTGAACAAAAAGAAAATGGAACAGCTAATATGGCCATTCTAAAATCTAGATTTGGGAAGGACGGTATCGTATTCGAAAATATTACATTTGATAACGGCAGAATTCAAATCGATATGTCGGCCGCAATGGTTGGTAAGAGTCAAGGTGAATACAAGAAAGAACAAGAAGTTTCAAATGTTCAACGTGTTGCTAAAGCATTAGAAGAACAGCAAAAATATAAGAGATTGATTAGTGGTTTTGCGCAAGAAAATAGCGCAATTAACACATAGGAAAAATAATAATAAATAATAAAAAACAATAAAAAATGGGGGTCTTTGATAAAAGAACAAATTTTAAACCTTTTGAGTATCCAGAATTATATGATTTTGTTGATGCAATCAATCATAGTTACTGGATACATACAGAATTTTCGTATGATGGTGACATTCAAGATTATCATGTTAATCTTAATAAAACACATCAGAATGCTGTTAAACGTGCGATGCTTGCAATTTCTCAAATTGAAATTAATGTAAAAAGGTTTTGGTCAAACTTATACAATCAGTTTCCTAAGCCAGAGTTTGATGCTTTAGGTAGTACATTTGGTGAAAGTGAAGTTAGACATAGCAGAAGTTATGCTCATGTCCTAGAATTACTAGGTTTAAACGAAGAGTTTAATGAACTAGTTAATAATCCAGTAATACAAGGTAGAATCGATTACTTAAATAAATATTTAAAGAATGCTGGTAGTAATAATAAGGAATTATATACACTCACATTAGCGTTATTTAGCTTATTTATTGAGAATTGTAGTCTATTCAGTCAATTTTTAATTATTAAGTCGTTTAATAAGTATCAAAACTACTTTAAGGGTATCGATAATGTTATTCAAGCAACAATGAAAGAAGAAACTCTTCATGGAATGGCTGGTGCTTATATTATTAACTTAGTTAAAAATGAAAATCCAGAATGGTTTAATGAAGAATTTTATAAAACAATTGAAAGAGCTTGTAAAAAAGCCTATCTTGCTGAAGAAAAAATCATTGATTGGATATTTGAAGGTGGTGAACTAGATTTCTTAGATAAAGCAACTGTATTAGAATTCACAAAAAATAGATTTAATAAATCTATGGATATGATTGGTTGTGAAAAAATATTTGAAGTGGATAAAGAACTATTGAAAAAAACAAATTGGTTTGATGTTGAGGTATCTTCAGAAACTCACACCGATTTTTTCAATAAAACTCCAACTAATTACAGTAAAAAAACACAATCAATAACAGCTGACGATTTATTTTAAATATATAAAAAAACACAATATGGGTATAAGATGGTTAAATAAAAATAGTGAGTCCTTTTTAAAAAAGGATTATCTATTATTGGGTCAAACGGTTGAGGAAAGAATTAAAATTATTGCGGATAACGCTGAAAGAATACTTACTGAGACTAAGAAGAATAATGATTACGATTTTACTGGTTTTTCAAATAAATTAGTTGATTACGTGTCTAAGGGTTGGATTAGTTTCTCAACACCAATATGGACAAATTTTGGTACAGAAAGAGGGTTACCAATTAGTTGTTTCAATAGTCATTTTTCTGATAGTGTATCTTCAATATTATACACAAATGCTGAAATTGGTATGATGACCAAATTAGGTGGTGGTACCAGTGGCTACTTTGGTAGTATTAGAGGTAGAGGTTCATTAATAAAGGATAATGGGTTCAGTAACGGTACTTATCCGTTTCTAGCATACACACAGTCCACAACCTCTGTAATAAGTCAAGGAAGCACTAGGAGAGGCTATTTTGCTGGGTATATAGATATCTATCACCAAGACATAGAAGAGTGGCTAAATATAAGAAAAGAAGGTGATGCAATACAACATGTTACTTGGGGTGTTTGTGTTCCTTCTAATTGGATAGAAGAAATGAAAAATGGTGATGCTAAGAAAAGAGAATTATGGGCTAGAGTGGTAACAAAGAGATTTGAAACTGGTTTACCATATATATTCTTTACAGATAATGCAAATTATGGAGAAAGTGTTCCAGAGATTTATAAAGGAAGAATTAAATCTAGTAATTTGTGTGTTATTGGTTCCGATATGGCTGTTACATCCAATGGTTTAGTTAAAGTAAGTGAACTTTATGATTTGGGTGAAAATCTTGTTTTATTTGACAACGAAAAAACAGTAAACGCATCACCAATGAGACTTGTTGAGAAAGATGTTGATGTCTATAAAGTAACATTAGAAAATGGTATGTCTCACACAATTACTGATTATCATAAGTTAAAAATATATGATAATGAATCATATACTATGAAAGAGTGTAAAGACTTAGTTATTGGTGATAAAGTATGTGTTCAAACTAATAAGGGTTTATTTGGTAAAATTGAAATGGAAGATGAGGCTTACTTATTAGGTTTATATCAATCTGATGGTACACAATATGAAGATACAATAATGATTGATTTATGGGAAAATGACTTTGATTTAATTGACGATATAGAAAATAAATTTAACAATATTCACTATAAATATAATTGTGATACAATTACTGTTAAAAATCAATTTGGTACGTTTGGTACTAAAAAATCTCCACCAGCTAAATTTAGTGACTGCCAAGTTGCTCAATCATTGGTTAAAAAGAAAAGGTTATCATCTAAAACTTTAGATAAAGCTTTAAATTTTAAAAAAGGTTTTGTACCTGAATGGATTTTTAAGGGTAGTGAAAAAACACAATGGGCTTATATTAAGGGTTTATTGGAAGCTGATGGTACTGTTTTCTTAGGCGATAAAAATAATATTCAGTTATCGTATAGTGATATAAATAAAGAGTTTCTTGAACAATTACAGTTAGTGTTTAATAATTTAGGTTTAAATTCAAAAATAAAAATTCTTAGATACGCTGGTGAAACTAATTTACCTGATGGTAAGGGTGGGCACAAGATGTATCTAACAAAAGATTGTTGGAGGCTATATGTATCAAACATGCCAGATTGTTTAGAAGTAGAAAGAAATACAGGGTTCCTGTCTAGAAAAGGTGTTATATTGGAAAATAGGGATTATAGAGATAATACAAAAAAATCTTTTAAAATAGAATCAATTGAACATGTTGGTAAAGAAGATGTTTATTGTACAACTGTTAACAGCAATGAACATTTATGGGTTTGTAATGGTTTTATAACATCAAACTGTACAGAAATCATGGAACCATCTGACGAGAACGAATCATTTGTTTGTGATTTATCATCAATAAATGATTTATATTATGATGAGTGGAAAGATACAGATTGTGTAGAAGTGGTAACATTTTTATTGGATGCTGTAACAACTGAATTTATTGAGAAAGCTTCTAAGTATGAATTTATGGAAAGGTCTATTAGATTTGCCACAAGACACAGAGCTTTAGGTATAGGTAGACTTGGTTATCATTCTTTGTTAAAAAGCAAAATGATAGCGTTTGAATCACTAGCAGCTAGAAATATAAACATTCAAATTCAAAAACACATTCAGCAAGAGTCAATAAAAGCTAGTGAAAAATTAGCACATATATTTGGTGAATGTGAAGAAACTAAAGGCTTAGGAAGAAGAAATGCGGTACTACAAGCTATCGCCCCAACAACTTCTAGCGCATTTATTATGCAAGTATCTCAAAGCATTGAACCAGATATGTCTAACTTGATGGTAAAGGATTTAGCTAAGGGTAAATTCACTATTAAAGATAAGTATTTAACTGCTTTATTAGAGAGTAAAGGACAGAATACAGATGATGTATGGGATGATATCTTAAAGCATGGTGGTAGTGTATTACACTTGGATATACTAACAGATGATGAAAAATCTGTATTTAAAACTTCAAGAGAAATTTCACAAGAAGAAATAATAGTTCAAGCTGGCCATAGACAAAAATACATTGACCAAGGTCAATCTTTAAATTTGTTTATTACAGCAGATACTAAAGCTAAGGATGTTAATAAGTTATTATTAATGGCTAACGATTTAGGCCTTAAATCACTTTATTACCAACACAATGTTTCAGCAGCATCTGAATTTGCTAAAAAATTCCAGAATTGTATGAGTTGCGAGTAATAAGTTAATTACCCAATAAAAACCAAAAATAAAAAGCACCTTAATTGGTGCTTTTTTTATTTGTTTACTTATAAAAAATGATTATTATAATATTTATGTAAAAATAAGTTATTATGCCAGTTAAAAAATACATAAATATTGATTTTCCATTTAAAGATAGTCCAGATGGTTTTTTATTAAATTTAAATTCTGATACACAACGTGCCATAAAAGCTGATTTAATGCACTTATTATTGACTAGAAAGGGTCAAAGACTTTATAATCCAAATTTTGGTACGGATTTATTAAAGTTTATTTTTGAACCAAATGATGGTATTTCACTTAATGAAATTAGAGAAGAAATAGCTGCAAGTATAAAAAAATACTTACCAAATTTACAAATAAATAGTTTAACCGTAAACCCAGACCCAAACACTGAATATCTAGCTGTAGTAAATTTAAGTTATACGATTACAGAAGGTGTCTTTGCGATAGATGATTCAATTACTATAAATATATAAAGATTAATATAGTTTTTATAAAAGAATAAATATTTGAAAATATGTTAGAAATAATGTAATTTACAATTTTTTCTTTATGTTTATATTTATAATAAAATATATTCATGGCACAAGCAAATATTTCACAAAGAGTTAATTATACTAGTAGGAATTTCTCAGATATAAGAACTGATTTAGTTAATATGGTTAAACAATACTACCCAAGTATTTTTAATGATTTTAACGATGCTTCAATCGGTATGATGCTTTTAGAACTTAATGCTGCCGTAGGAGACATGTTATCTTTTAATACGGATAGAATGTTTCAAGAAGCACAAATTGACTATGCACAACAAAAAAGTTCAGTACTTTCTATGGCTAGGACATTTGGTTTAAAAATTCCAAATACACGTCCATCAGCAACAATTGTAGATTTTACCGTAACGTTACCAGTATTCGGAACAACTTTTGACGTTTCATACGCACCAATTATTCAAGCTGGTGCACAAGTTAATGGTGCTGGTAAAACATTTGAGACTCAGTATGATATTGATTTCTCATCACCATTTAATCTTAGTGGTGTACCTAATAGAACAATTATCCCAAATTATGATTCTAATAATAATCTAATAAATTATTCCGTAACAAAAAGAGAAATTGTTATTAATGGTTACACAAAAATATATAGACAAGTTATTACACCAAGCAATGTCGTTCCATTTTTTGAAGTTTTTTTACCAGATAATAATGTTTTATCTGTAACCTCAGTTATTACTCTTAATGGTACTAATTACACTTCAGACCCGACACCACAACAATTTCTAAATGAAAATAATACTTGGTATGAGGTTGATGCGTTAGCTGAAGATACTCTTTTTGTTCCAGACTATAATAAAATTAGTGATAACCCATCAATTATACCTGGTAAATACATTACAACAAATAAAAAATTTATTACTGAATATACAGATTTAGGATTTATGAAAATGATATTTGGTGGTGGTAATCAAGACACAAGCTCATTATATAGTTTTGGTATTAGTGCTGACATCATCAACCAAATTGGTGACTTTATAAATAATTTATCTTTAGGTACAACACTTAGTCCAAATACCACATTATTTGTTAAATATAGAGTTGGTGGTGGTGCTGATACAAATATTGGTCAAGGTATAATAAATAACGTTGGTTTAATTAATATGACAGTCAATGGTGCTAATCAAACGACCAATAATGCTGTTAAATCATCATTAAAAGTAAACAATCCTATTCCAGCTTTAGGTGGTCGTGATACCCCATCTGTTGAAGAAATAAGGAACTTAGTTAGATATAATTTTTCTGCCCAAAATAGAGCTGTAACCATTAAAGACTATCAATCAAGAATAGCACTTATGAATGGTCAATTTGGTGCACCATTTAGAACTGGTGTTGTTGAATTACAAAATAAGATTCAAATTTATATCTTAGGTCTTAATGCTAACGGTAACCTTGATAATTCATCAACTAGTACACTTTTAAAGAATATAGCGACATATCTTTCTGACTATAGAATGATGAATGATTATATTGAAGTAACCAATGCTAGGATTATTAACCTGAAATTTCAAGTTAATATTTATATTGATAAAACATATCCACAATCACAAATAATTGCAAATGTAGTTAATGATATTAAAACTTATATGGATATTAATAATTTTCAAATGGGTGAAAATATTTATTTATCTAATTTAATACAAACTATAAATAGTGTTGCTGGTGTTTTAAATGTTATTAATTTAAATGTTTATAATTTAGTTGGTGGGGATTATTCATCAAATCAAATTTCACAACCACTTTTAGATGCAACAACTGGTCAAATTGATATAAGTCAACAATACACTCTTTTTGGTGAACCTGACTGTATGTATGAAATTAAATATCCTAATAAGGATATAACTGTAAGTGTTTCATAAATTATTATTTTCTTTTAATATAAAGTTAATATATTGTTATAAAAAAATATGGGTTGTAATTGTAAAAATACTGGTACTATAGAATTACCAGAAAATGAAAAATTATCATTAACGTCAATAATTCTTGATTATACAATTAGATTTATTTTATATTTAATTTTATTACCATTTATTATACCAATAACAATTATTGTTTTATTTTATACAATAGTTATAAATAAGGGTAATTTAAACGGTTCTGGTATGATGAAAATTGTTGGTAAGTTATTAAAAAATGCTTATAAAGAAGAGGAAGAAGATGAATTTCTTGATGAAGAATTTAATGATGAAGATTACGAATTAGATGAAATAATAAATTAAAATGTCAGATACAATAAGAATTAAAACAACACCAAATGGTTCAGATAAGTATTTAAATGTTAAAATTGAGCAAGATTTTGATTTTATTCAAGTACTTTCTTTAAAAATAACACAAGATAATGTTTATCAAAATTTTTGTGCCGATTATGGTGTTGTTGTTGGTAGAGTTGTAATTAATTCTGGATTTGGTGTTCCAAATGTTAAGGTTTCTATTTTTATACCCTTAGATGACACAGATAGTACAGACCCAATAATTAGTGGGTTATACCCATATACAACGGTTAATGATAAAAATAGTGATGGTATTAGGTATAATTTATTGCCTAGTATTTCAGATAGTCAAGACCCTTGTTATACAACAGTAGGTACCTTCCCAACTAAAAGAGAAATCTTAGATAACGATGATATGCTTTATGTTTATAAAAAGTATTATCAATTTACAAGCATAACAAATTATGCTGGTGATTTTATGATTTTTGGTGTTCCATTAGGTAACCATACCGTACATGTCGATATGGATATATCAAACATTGGAATTGCATCACAAAGACCTTATGACCTTATTAGTCAAGGAGCACCACCATCAATGTTTTATAGTCCAACTAAATTTAAAGCAAACACAAATTTAAATTCATTACCACAAATAAAAACAGCTAATGCTTCAGTTAATGTTCAACCATTTTGGGGTGACCAAAATAATTGTCAAATTGGTATAAATCGTTTAGATTTTGACATGAATTATAACATAACCCCAGCAGCTATCTTTATGGGTGGTATCTTTGGTGACCATGAAAAAAACAGTGTTGATAAACGTTGTATACCTAGAAAAAAAATGGGTATAATGTGCCAACAAGAGACTGGGCCTGGGATGATTGAAATGATTAGAAAAACACAAGAAAATCAAATTGAATCATTCGATGTTAATGGTGGACAAGTTATTGATAATAATGGTGCTTGGGCGTATCAAATACCGATGAATTTAGATTATGTTGTTACAGCTGAAGATGGTAGTCTTATTCCATCATCTGACCCAAATATTGGTATCCCAACAAGAAGTAGAGTTAGGTTTAGAATAAGTATGAATGAAAGTGGTGATTTAGGTCGTTTAAGGACTAGAGCTAATTACTTAGTACCTAATAATCCAGCTAGTTATAATGAGTTAGATTTAAATTTTGACCAAACAACTAAGGATTCTAGCTTTACTGATTTATATTGGAATAAAATATACACAGTAAAGAATTTTATACCTAAATACTATAGAAATAATGAAAATAGATTTTTAGGTATAAAAGATACTGATAAATGTGAATCAAATAATCTTTTCCCATATAATAACTATTCAACATATAAAATTGGTTTTAATTTTATATTGTTTAGTATAATATGTTTAATTTCTAAATATGTAACATTTTTAGTTGCAACAGTTAACTCTAGCCTTGGTATTTTTTTAGTTATTCAAAATATTTTTAATACTATTTTATGCCCTCATTTTTTAGGTATTACGCCTTGGTGTTTAACTAATATAGATATAGTTCCTGTTATAAAATTAAAATGTGATATTGATGATAATTCTAGTGGATACGCCCCAACATTATTTGACTATGTAAATGGTAAAGCCAACGATTGGTCAAATTGTATTGCTGTTGGTATGGCAACTAATTTTGATGTTTATCAAATGGATTTTTATAATGATTGGATTAATGGTGCATTGTATAGTTACTTATTAAAATATAAACATAAAAATAACGGTAGAAATAAGTATTGTGATGCTAATTGCGTTAACGATAGTAATCCATGTGTTGATGGTACTATTTCATATTCAATACCAAATGGAACTTCAGAACCAATTAATAGTTCAGAAATAATAAATCAAGGATTAATTATTGCTGATACTAATAATACTTTATATTATAGTCCTATTACAACAACTGGTAGAAAACTATTTGCTACTGATATGACAAATTTAGGTGCAATATTTAATTGTGATTGGCAATCATTTCCAAAAATAATTAATTATTTATCACCAACTAGTTATAAAATTCCACCAATTATTGTTGATAGTAATTTTGATTATGTAAACATTGTAAAAACTTATACGAGTGGTATGTTTAGCACAGATTCTGGTACTGGTTTATTTTTTAAAGTTGATTGTGGTGGTGTTTCCCCAATAGATGATTTTTCCCAAATTAATATGAAGAGGATTTCAGAATTTGGTGTTGATATACCAGAATCAACAGCAACAACAATTACACAACTTTCCATAAATCAAATATATGACTTAACAGAACCACCACAAGCTAGTATACATAAGTATATTAGGGATTCATACACTCTTTTAAATATTAACGGTTCTGGTATAAGCACATTCCCAACAAATTTAATATCTAGTTTATCAGCACCAAGTGATGGTACTTCATTTGGCGTTGACGCAAATCCATATATAAACGGTGGTTTATATTCCAAATATGCAAATTATAATAATTTGCTTGGTGGTTCATATTATATGTATTTCGGTCTTGTTAAGGGTAAAACAGCTTATGATAAGCTTAAAAGTAATTTCTTAACAGCTTGTCCACCAAATATAAATGATAATTTTGATATTAGAGTTGATATTTATCCGTCATCCACACCTACAGCATCTGACGGTGGGTTCAATTTTAGTTTTGTTGGTGGTACCCCACCATTCAGTACAATTATAGTTGGTCCTAATGTTCCAAACAATACATATATAAGTACAACACAAAGTCAAACACAAAGTGTTTCTGGTTTAATAGATGGTCAATATGAAATAGTTGCAACAGATAGTCTTGGAACCGTAGTAACTAGAAAAGTTATTATTTCTGGCCCACAAAGACTTACGATGTATTATAGTGTGTTTAATAACCCATCAACTAGTACTTCAAATGATGGTATTGTATTAATCGATTATTTAAGTGGTGGTACCGAACCATATACTATTTCTTTAACAAATACAAAAACTAATCAATCATTTACACCAACAACAAATTTACAAGGTGGTAAATTTACAAATTTAAATGTTGGTACATATGTATTAAAAGTTGTTGATAAGAGTTCACCAAAACAAAGTGAAACGGTTAATTTTGAATTAACCGCACCACCACCATTAACTGTTATATTATCTAAAACAGATAGTAGTGCAACTAGTTGTGTACCTAGTGGTTCAATTGTACCAAACATTAACGGTGGTAAGGCACCTTATATACTTAGTGCTACAAGTACCGATGGTTATTTGAGTGGCGGTAGTTCCGATGTAATATATTCATTTAATGATTTATATGCTGGGGATTATACGGTTACAGTTAAAGACTCCGTTGGTACGATAGTTACAGAAAATATAACAATTAATGGTTCTAAACAAATGAAATTTATCGGTGATGTACAAACAAAAACAATTGGTGGTAATAAAACTAATGCACAAATAACAGTAATAAAATATATTGCCGAAAATAATTTAGTAACTGGTGGGGTACCTAATTATATTTTATCAGCTAAAGGTGAAACGAGAACACCAACTTATACGTGGAATATATCACCATATGCCTTAAATAACCTTAACGGTATTTTTGGTTGGGAAAATATACCAACTGATGGTTCGTTTACGTTAACAGCAACTGATACAAATGGTTGTACCGTAACAAAAACATTTTATTAATTATGGATAATAGGATTTCTCAATTATTAGGTTCTAGTGAATCTAAAACATCTGTTAATACAGATGTATATACCAATATTGAAATTAATGGTAGTGGAAAACTTATACCTGATAATGATATAAATAGTGTTTTAGACCTTACAACTCAGTTTAATACTGAAAGACAAGCATGTACCTATTATAGACTTTTAGGTAAAATAAACCCAATAATATCAAATGTTTTATTTAATATTACTGGCCCAGATTCATGGGAAATATTTAATTCACCAGTATTTATTGATATTAATTTAGCTGTAAGTGATACAAATTTGACATATCCAGAATCATTAAGTAATAATTTAAAAGAAATTGAGGGTTGGTATGGTTATTATAATACTGGTTTTACAAGTGCTTCTTTATGTCAATTTATTGATATGGAACCTAAACGTGAAAGATTTTCATTCTTACCAGACATGACAAATCATGGTATTAATAATTGGTATTTAACAATAACCTATCCATATTCAGCTGACACAACACATTATTTAATTAATGGTGGTTTATTGATTGTTACGGCAACAAATGTAATTGTAGGTGGTAAGCCAATGACAGCACTTTATGTACCAGTTTCACATAACTTATCAGTTGGTGATTCTGTTCAATTATCTGGTACAACCAATGATGGAATTTATGATATTAAAAGAGTTGGTTTAGATGACGGTTCATATAAAAATAATTTTTTCTGTATTGATATAATTGATATTTCTGTTGGTCAAAATAGCAGAATGTCAAAAATTTATAATGATGTTCCATCAACTTATTATTTTAGGAAATTTAAAAAAGTTAATACGAAAGCTGGTAAACAAGTTGAATTCGGTGATTACGACATTTATAAATTAGGATTTTCTGAAACCATATTTACTGATGAAATTACACAATTTATTTTTAATGAAGAAATTGATGTAAATGGCCTTAATGATAATTTAGGTAGACCATTAAGTCAATTATACTTAACAACTATTAAAACGGATTCAAACGGTATTTTTTCTAATATTTCATCAGGACTTGAGGTACCATTTATTGACGTTTTTAATAGTGTTATACCATATCTATCAGCTGTTACTGTTGTACAAAAAATACATAATGTAAGTGATTGGAAAGTATCATCATCAGCGTCATTAGAATCAAATGTATTAATATCAAATTCAGATTTTTATGGTGATGTTGTTGAATATAATACAACGACCATTCAAGAAGTAATTTTAAGCGATGTTCAATATAGATTTAATACAATAAATAGAGAAACAACAAATGGGATTATTGCTGGTGGTCCAAGACCAGAAGGTTATTATTATAAGGCGCATAACATAATTAATATAAGACAATTTAGTAGTTATGTTGAACAAGGTAATTCTGGTTCAACAACTGGTATTCCAATTTATGCTGAAAGTTTAAGTGATGGTAGATACATTTGGCGAGACTTTTTAGACATCGGTTATATTGATATTAATCAACCAGTATTAAATTATCCGTTTTTAAATGGTAATCATTATATATATCAAAATTATGAATTTATTATAAGAAGACAAGATGCTTTTGATGAATGGGGTTTATTTTATTCTACATTTCCAGCAGACCCAATAGGTAAAGCAACACCACCACATTTTAAAATAAAATCAGCAGAAACAATATGTTAAAATATCAAATAAATCCAAGTATATTTGCTAGTGGTACGACAGCAAGTACGATTAATATACCAATTACATTAAAATTTGAACCTATTGATAATAGTGAAGCTATTCAAAATAATTTTGTTAATGAACAAGTTCAAGAATCAATTAATCCAATTTTAGATTATGAAAAGATTAAATTTAAACCATTTTCAAATGTTCAAAATAATACTGGACCTGTTAATCAAATAACATATACGGTAAATTTTTTAACTGGTAATACAATATTATCACCAACATATTATTCAAATATTGACTTCACTGATGATGATATTAAATACGAAAGAAATTACTTTTTACAAAGTTATTTGTATTTAGGTTTTTATGATAGTGATAATACGTTAACACAAAATTTAGTTACTGAAATTGAAATGTATTGTGGTTTAAATAAAGGAAATAATGGTGATTTTTTAGATTCAACAGCTGCTCAGTCAATTAATTATTCAGTTGGTCATCCAAAATTAGCTTCAGCAATTCCAGTAAGATTAATAGTTTCTAACCCTTTAAAAATAAATAATGGATTTTATGAAGGTTATAATATTTATGATTATAAGAGTGATTATTATTTAACACCATCAAAATACTTGTATATGAAAGCTAGTTTTTTTAACGCTAAAAATGGTAAAACAATTAACTTAATGACTGAAAAAAAGCCATATACAATTGATGAGTTGGTTAATAAATTATACACTAGATATAAGCTTTATAAAAACGAATTTGGTTATTATTATGAAATTGATAATACTTACTCAAGTAATGTATTTATTAACAATAATATACCTAATTTACCAAATATTACTGTAAATCTTTATCAAATACAATCGTTGTAATGGAATTAATAAAAAGACAAATATCGTTAGAAGAATCGACAGATAGAAATTATAATAGTCCAACCTATGGAACTATTACAGCAACTTCTTTCTATATTAATGTAATGTTAACTCAAGACATTGAAAATTTAGGTATTTTTACAGATATTGATTATATTTCTAGTAGTTCATATACACAAAACATAAACGACTATAATGTAAAAAAAGTTGGTGTTAAAGTTTATGATTTTTATACAACAAATAATAAATTAGTTACTGGTCGTACAGAATCACATTTAACAGATGTTAGAACATATAGTTCAAAATCCCCATATCAGGTTGGTTTTAATGTAAATTCTGAGACATATATTGATTTTAAGGGTAATACAATTAACGGTGTTGATAGGGTAACGTCCATTTCGGACCCAATAACATATGTATTTGGTACCGATAAAGATGACCCAAATATTGGTAATACTAATCAAAAAAGTGGTCTTTTATATCAAGACTATAGTGCCACAAATTTAACACATATATCATATATTGGACAAGGATGGAATGAAACAAATATATCATTATCAGCATTAACAAAAATAAATGATTACACATTTGGAATAACTTCTGTACCAGTAGTTAATAGTGATGTTTTTATTGACAGAGGAATAACAAACGTATTTGAACCACACTTAAAATTATCTGAAGTAACTAATTTAGGCGAATTGGAAAGGTATGGTAACGGATATTTTAATTTAACAACAACATAAAAAAATAAAAAAAATAAAATATGGCAACAGGAACTTATGGCATAGTTAGACCATCGGATGTATCAACAGATGATATCGAAGTCTTTTATACTTATACCCCTTCAAGGGACAAACAAAGCAATGGATTAACTAAAATAGCTAATTCAAGTGATGTTTTAATAAAGGTTAATAATCCAAATAATACAAATGGTGGGTTTGAAATGTTTGGTGGGTTATATACACTTAAATTACCAGTATCAATATTTAATACTGCTGGTATTTATACGGTTATAATTAAACCAATTGAAATTAGAACAACAATCACGGATGTTGGTGTTTTGTCAGCATATCCAGATGTTAGAGGTTTAGTATTTGATTCATCAATTATACCAACAAATTTAGCTAATAGATTTGCAAATAATGGTCTTATTGGTTATAGAATTGAATATTTAGATACAACAAAATCTGATAGTAAAGTTAATAATACCTTTACGATTATAACATCTAATAATCGTGCTGAAGTTGTAAATCAAAACTTAACTAATTCAAACCAAAAGGCTGTTAGATATCGTTTTAATGATAATTCAACATTAGTTTTTTGTACTATTACCCCAAATTCAGCATCAAGTGTAAATCCGAATGTATTTCCATTTATTGGACAACCAAATCAAAATGTAATTATTACTAATACATTTTTTAACCCTATTATGGTTGAAATTGAATTAGTTAATTATGATATTGAAACACTTGCCTACGGTATATTTGGTAATCAAAGTAAATCCACAGAAGATGGAATTTATACAATATATAACTTTAATAATCAAATCTTTGCACAATATGACCTATATGAAATTAAAGATGCTTTCACTGGTGTACCTTTATTTGATATTAGAGAACAAAGAAATAATATAGATTTCACAAAGAATTTTAATTCGGTAACAAAAGTTTAATTATGGCTAGTAATAGAATAAAAGTTTTAGGTTATGCTCAAAAAGTAGTATATGAGGACCAAGTCCAATATACACCATACACCCCAGATTTAGTTGGTTTTCAATTAGCTAGTAATGGTGGTACCCCTCTATTTACGATGGGTAACTTTTATGTTACAACAAACCTTGAGCCAAAAGTTAATAAAGTATTTGTAACCAATAATCAATCTAATTATAAGTCATTAAATGATATTAATTCTACTGGACAAGATATTCAAGTATTATTAGATAATAATAATATTGTTGTTTTAAATCTTGATAAAACAAATTTATCTAATTATGCATTATTTAATTCACTTTCTGAATATGTTAGGGTTGCATTAGAAAATATTATCACAAATTGGCCAGCTGCTTTATATGTTAAACCATTATATGCGTTACCACCAAATTATTCAACTCAAAGTGGTGTTACATTTCAAAATTATTCATTCAATAATCTTACAAGTGTTTCCACTTTTGCCATTAATACAAATGTAATAGTTAATAATTTTCAAATAAACTATTTAGCTAGTGGTTCATTAGAAAAAACTTTTAACTCAACTAATTCATTAAGAAATATTGCGTTAAATTATTCACAATATTCAATTTTACTTAATGGGGTAGAGTACCCTATTTTAGGTTTTACTGGTTCCACACAAATATCTAATGATTATATATATCTTTCAGTTAGTGGTGATGTATTTTCTGGTGCTGTTAGTGGATATAATACGTATCACATTAAACCAAATACTACACAAGAAAATTTATTTTATAATTCATTACCAAATTTTGAATATTATTTATTAAATAGATTATCAAATCCTTTATTTACAGCAACTTTTAGTTTTTCAGTTAAAACCGATTCTGGTGGTATAGCTTATACAACAAATAGTGTTACTTGGCCAACTAGTGATGGGTACAATATTGATTTTGATTCAGATGCTTATACAGATTATGCAACCAATTTATTAAATATTTCAACAAGTTATGATGATACAACTGGTAATTTAATGGTTAGATTCCTTGTAACAGAATCAATAACTGAATTTGATACATCAAGTGTTTATTTAGGTGATTTAGACCAAGATTCTACCGACCAAAAAATGAATAAGACACTAACCATCTATGGTGTTGAATACGATGAAATAAATAATTACATACAAGGTATTAGATTTGTTAATACTGTATCATATGATAAAAATAATAATACACCAGATATCTATTTAAAAAGTATTGCGAATATTTTAGGTTGGGACTTAGTTTCATCTATTTTAGAGAATGACTTATTAAGAAGTTATGTAACCCCTAACAAATCAACATATGCTGGGCATGGTGTTGGTTTAACGTTACAAGAAGCTGATACTGAACTATGGAGAAGAATTATATTAAATTCACCTTGGATATGGAAATCAAAGGGTACTAGAAAAGCTATTGAATTTTTATTTAAGTTTATAGGTACACCTTCTGGTCTAATCACATTTAATGAATACGTTTATGCCGCTGAAGAATCAATTGATGTTGATTTATTTAAAAGTGTTTTAGCTTTAAATAAATTAAGTACTGATATATCAAATTATCCTATAGATTTAAACGGAAACCCTAAACCATTAATTAACACATCATCAATTTACTTTCAAAGTAATGGGTTATGGTATAGGGAAACTGGGGGTGCCAATTCAATGTTAGATATAACAACAGGTAACAATCCACATATTGGACCATATGACGGTGGTTCAACATATTTAAATCAATTTAAAACACTTATACCTAATTTTAGTGCTGTAACCGTAAGTTCACAAACTGTTACAACAGTCACTCTTAATATGTTTACAAATTATAATTCTGGTACGTTTGACTTTTATAGTGGTGATACTTATATTAAGGTAATTGATTCAAAAAATATTGATATAACAGCATCTGGTACTACTATATCAATAATTGATGACCCATATAATCGTTTAGAATTTAACTGTAACGAGTGTCCAATACCTAATGATACAAAATCATTAAGTATTCTAATAAAAGGTAATAAAAGGTAATAATTAAAATGATAAATTTATATAATAACACAAACTTAAATTATAACCCACCATTTAATATCATTTTAAATCCAAATGGTAATAGTGGTGAAATGTTTATTGTTACACCAGATGAAACATGTACATTAAATATTTCATTTGATTATCTTTTCAAATTTGATTGTGCTGATTTACTTAGTTATACCAGAACTGGCAATAATTTATTAAGTTTGTTTGAATCAATAGGTGCATCAGTATCACTTAATTTATTAACAACAAATGATAAAAAAGTTACATCAACATCAGTATATAATGAAACATTTTTTAAACCAATTGGTGTTGGAAATATGTTTAATTACCTTAATAATTTAAATGGTGCATCTTCTGGATTTTTCTTATGTGGTGAAATTGGTAATGACCCAACGTGCCATCCGTTAACTATTGATAATGCTAGTTCAACAACTTGTTCATTAGTTTTACCATCCATATATACAAGTTTACAAAATGAATATGGTTCTAAAATAACAAAAAGTTTTAACCCCTTAATTATTTCTGGTTTATCATCTACTTGGTCTAAATATAGTAAAGATATAACAGATTCAGCCATAATTAATAAAATTATTAATAAAAATATTAATATAAGTGTTGAAGTTAGTGGTACCGTTATTAATACATATGTTTTATTGGATAATATAGTAATTAAAAGAAATTGTACACATATTAGTGAAAATGATATTTTTGTATCTAAATCTCCAGGTTTTAATCTTAAAAAAGTTGTTGATAATAAAAAATCTTGGGTTTTAAATAAAAATGCTGAGGAAAGAGCGTTCAATGTTCCAAATATTACCAATTTATTAACAAAAAGAGAAACTGATTATACAATAAATAATGGTTCACTTGTTCTTAATTCAAAAGAAATTGATTTAAATCTTGATATTTCTAAAGCTGTTGAAACAGATGTTTGGACATATATTGTTAATAATCCATGTATTTTAACTGGGTATAATGTTGACACAAAAATTGTCACTAAACAAGTCAGCACACCAATTTATTCATCTGGAACTATTATATGTAGTGCACAATCGGTTAGTGTTTGTATTAGTGATGGTTGTGGTGATAAACCAATTAATATTAATGCGTTAACAACACAACCATTAAGCTTGGTGAAAACGGTTGAAAATTTTGAAGCATATGTTGAATCAGAATTGGTTGACGGTAAAAATAGAAAAATAATTTCATCATATCCAACACTTAGATTACTCTATGATAGGTATATAAATAGTTTAGATTATTGCGGTACAAAATCAAATAATTTTGATTATTTTAAAATGATTAATTTCACTAATCTTATTGGTAATTATTGGGTTGACTTAATTGAACAAGTAATGCCAGCAACAACCATTTGGAATTCAACAAAGGTTTATGGTAATACAATATTTGATTCACAAAAATTTCAATATAAACCAAATACATTATTTTTTGGTACCGCTAGTACTTATAATCAAGTATTAAGTCCATGTACAGGTGTAACTTGTGGTGTTGATGTTAAAACAAGTGTAATCTTAAGTGGGTCAAGTAATATTTCAGAATTCTTAAGTCCAAAAACAAATAATGATTTTAGTAATGCTTATTTAATACAATATAATAGTGGTTCAGAATTTATTGGTTCTGTAACTAAAACAGTTAATTTCACATGTAATATTGAATTATCAACAAACACTACAAATGCTTTACCTAATAATACAGGTGGTATTTGTAATACAATCCTAAGTAGTCCAAATGGTGCTGTTAACTATTCATTAAGTGCTAAATCATCAAATTCAATCATACAAAGTGGTCAGGGTGTAATGGTTCTTCCAATATTTAATAATTTATCAGCTGATACTTACACATTAACTGTTACGGATATTTATGGTTGTCACCAAAACTCAACATTTGTTATTTCATATAACCCTTGTGTATTAACATTTACATCGGTTAACACTAATTCATTTAAGGGTATGAATAATGGTTTCGTTACTATTTCAAATATTAACGATACTGGATTAGTAACTGGTTATACATTAACAAGTGGTGCGACAACAATAAGTGCTGGTACATTTAATAACCAAAACAATAACCAACAATTATCTTTAACAATTGCTAATTTATCAGCTGGAACTTATTCACTAACACTAACTGATAATTATGGTTGTAACGTAACTAGTGGTGTAACAATTAATGAAAATCCTTGTATTTTAAGTACTACAGCATTATCTGTACCATTTACACAATTTGATGATGGTACTGGAACTGGTTCCATAACTCTTAATGTTACTAATGCTTACGGTATACCTAGTTCAATACCAGCTGGTAACCCTCAACCAACATCAATCCAATCACCTAATTTAGGTGTATCATATACTGTAAGTGGTATAACAACAAATAAAACTGGGACAATTAATGATGTTAATAATCATACCGAAGGTAATTTAAGTGCTGGTGCTTATAATGTTAAATTTATCGATAATTCAGCTATAGGTTGTTATTCTAGTACGACACTATCCATACCAAAAATAACATATAGTGGTTATGCTGGTTATTGTGAAATTGCAACCGCTGACTTTAAACTTAGGGAGTTTATAACTGGGTTTAGTTCACCAGTTTTATCATATTGGTTTCCAACAACTAAAAATGGTGGTAAAAATAGAATTTATGTTTTATTTAACGTCAATTCTAATTCAACTAATACTATTACTTCTAATATTTATTATCTTGACAATTCAAATGATTTTATTAAATCAACAACACCATACACACCATATTTTACTAGTTCAGATTTTAAACCAATTGGTACATATAATGGGAATACGGTTAATAATTTTTATAAAAACGCTATATTTGATGAAAATAATAACAATATATATTTTTGTGGCGAAAATAGCATAAATCCAAATAGTGGTGCTAATAGCATAAATCCAAATAATGGTGGTTTGGATGTTTATGATATTGATACAGATACATGGGTTGGTACAATACCTTATGGTTCAAATGATACTAATGATAGACAAGTTTTATATTCATACTCAACAAATGTAAATAATAAAACAATTAAATTCATTGTTGTAAATAATTCAAAAATAGACCGTGGTGGTGGTGCTTATGGTGGTGGCTTTACCGTTTACCAAGCTAATACAATAAAACCTTATTTACAGAATCCAACAAAAAATAGTTTAGTATCATTTGATATTGTCTTAGATGCAGGTAATAATATTACCTATAAGGATTATTTTTATAATGGTTCACTTTATCTTGGTTTGTTCATAAAAGTTGGTGACTATTACTGGAGTTGTCCTGGTGGTAGTGTTAATAACGCTGGTATACTTATTTTCGCTTTAGAGGCTAGTGATAGTGCTAATAATATTAAACCAGTTAACCCAGCTGACCCAGCACTTCTCCCAAATCAATCAAAATTTATAAATGGGAAGTATTGGGGTTCTATTTTTTATGATGAATCATACCATAAAGTTTATTTTTCTGATTTTGGCTCTCAAACAATATCAGTTTATGATGTTACAAATGGAAATAATATTGGTGGTGGTGGTAAACTTTTGAAAGAGATAGACATTAGTAAATATAATTCTGGTTATAATTCCGATTTCTCTAATCTTAATTATGTTCCAATTACTTATGTAACTTTAGACCCAATTGATAATAATACTTTATATTGTACAGTTCAAATGAATGACCCATCAGATGAAGAAACTCCAAGGTGGAGTAATACATATGTAATTGATAGAGATAAATCAGTTTTTAAAAGACTTATCAAAGGTTTTTATGCTTTAAATACTTCAGTTGTAGATGATGGTTATGATACTAAGAGTCTTATGTCTGTTAATAATGGTGAGGGTACATTAAGTATTTATAATAATAGATATAGTGGTTATACAACTGGTAATTATATTTATACATCAATGATGAGGTATAAAAATGGTACACCAGATACTAGTCTTTCTGATAAGGGTATTCTTAATAAAATTAATCAAATAGATGCGTATGGTACAACAGCAACAACTGTAAATACAAATATTTTTGAGGTTACTAATCAATATAAAAATAAAATTAGTGCACCAAAAGTCATAAGTGGTGCTTGTCTTACTACGTCTTTTGCTAGTGCAAGTACTAATACGATAGCTAATACTACTACTCAACAAAGTGTAAATTTCCAAATGCAATTTGACCCAACTGTTTACAATAATAGTAAAATATCGAATTTTGTTGTATCACTATATGATGCTTCTAACGGACCAATCGGTTCCCCATCAACTGGTGTAACATACAGTTATTCAACAGTAAATTATAATGGTGGATATATTGATGATATTCTAACTTCAAGTACACAATATTTTACATCGAATACAGTTGCTTATAAAATACATTTGGATTATTATAGTGGAAGTACTATTACACCTAGTAATAAAATAACTGGTTATACATATAATGGTCCGACAAATACCAAAAATCCATAATAAAATAATTAAACTTAATACATATTTATAATATATGCCATTAGTAATAAAAAAAATAGAAGGTAAGTTTTTGGATAATTATGTAAGTAATATACCAATATATAGTATGTTATCCGCCACAATACAAAATAGCGATTATATAAATGTTAATGGTGAAATATTTTTTTTACAAAACTATTCAAAAGTTAATACGTTAACACAAGGAAAAACCTTATTAAGTTATGGTTTAAAAAATAATTATAATTTACCAACCTCAGTTTTACAATTGTCATACTAATGAGATATCAAGAAAGAATATATGAACAAACAAATACCTTTGCTAGAAATAAAAGCGTTAATATCGTTAATACTAGTTCAGATATTTCTGTATTTTATGCACCACAATTTGATATAAGTGGTGCAACTAAGGTACAATGCGGTGATGTTCAATTTACACTTAGTGGATTCCCATATAATTCATATTTAACAGCTGCAACAAATTCATGTATTGGTGTAAATCTACCAATTAGTTGTTTCACGGGTTCTACTTGGAATACAAATATATACACAGATAACTCACTAGCTTATAGTGGAACTTTTTATACAAGTAACACAATCACTGGTGTACCAACCGATAATCAATTCGTTCAATCCGTTCAGGATGGTTTTAATAGTTTAGGTTATCAATACACACTTAGTGGATACACATTTGACTTAGCTAAAATTTATGGTGTTCAAAACGTTAAAATAGACATAGATGTTTTCGCTAATTATAACTATGTGGCACCATTTACATGTCCATCAAATTATGTTACAAACCCTAGCAATGATGGTTGTCAACAAGTAAATGTCTATACAAATGGACCATCATATAATGGTTCTGGTTCGACAATACAATCTGGTTCCACAGATGCAACATATTGTAGAGATGGTGCTTATTTTTATGATGATATTGCAAATTTAGGACCATACCCATTATCATATAACCCTAGTGGTAATTTAATTAATAGTACTGGTGGTACAATTACGGCTTTAAATATTAGTAATGGTGTACAAAGTAACAGTTTTTGGTATAATTCTGGTAATCCAACAGATGGTAGACTTAATAAAATAGGTTTATCAGCAACAACTAATTCATTTGTTGGTTTCAGTAAGTGTTTAAATATTCTTAGTGGTGGTACATACTATATTGGCCTTGCTGCCGATAATGATGCTCAATTTAGACTTAATGGTCAATTAATTGTTAATCTTACAGGTACAACACTACAAAATTTTAAAAGGTGGAGTGTTTTTAAAGTTAATTTACTTTCTGGACAAAACATAATTGAGATGCTTGGTGAGAATCTAGATGCTGGTTCGGCATCTTCTTTTGGTGCTGAAGTTTATTACCCAACAAATTATGCAACTTTAACTGGTGCTACGACCACTGGTTCAACACAAGCAAATGCAATCTTTTCAACTAGTAGTTATGTTGGTAAAACTTGGGATATAGGCACTAATTTAGGTTATTCATGTCCAAGTGGTTTTGCTTTAAATACATGTGCAACCGCTTATACGTGTACTCAAATTTTAAGGGCACCTTACTCACAGATATGTACTGGTAATTGTGCTGGTGATGAATTTCAAATATTAAGCCAAGATTTACCATCAATAAATAATGCGAGTAATGGTGTTTATATTTTAGACCCAACAACTGGTACAACAATACCATTCACATTTAATTTTACTGGAAATACAAATACATTCATAACTAATAATGCAACATTTAATTATGAAATTTATCCATTCAACCCAACTTTAAATTTATTTACTGTACCACCAATTTATTCAAGCTCTAACATATCCTATTCAGCATTCTCTGGAACAAATGTTTTAACACAAAGTATAAACTTTAGTGCCTCAAGTGATGGTGATTACTTAGTTAAGGGTTATACAATTGGTGATGCTGGTACAAAATACTTAAATGCTTTAGGTAAAAAAATAAACACAATGGATTATGTTAGTAGCAAAACATCTAATTTTTATAATCCACAAGTTGATTTTTATTTTGTTGCAATTTATAATGCTGATACACCTAATTTTACACAATCACAAGCACAATTAATTGATAATGCGACCACTGGTAGTTTAGCATTATCACAACAAGTAATAATTGTTGGTCAAAATAATAATAACTATACAAATACTGGTAGTACCTTTACATTAACAAATACTTATAATGGTCAACCAATTATTACATTAAATGGTTTAGTTTTAGCTAGTAGTTATGATTACATACTTAGTGGTCAAGTTTTAACTTTTCTTGGTACTATATTAAATGGTGATGTTATTACAGTAACATATAACACAACTAACTCTATTGTTTTAACTTCAGATTCATTATACTTAAACACAACAATACCTAGTGGTAGAACTGGAAATCAAGGCAATAATAAATACTATTATAACACAACAACTGGTAAGTATGAAATTTATACACAAAACGTTCCAGTTGTTGGTTCAACAATAATGGTTATACTAAATGGTGTCACATTAGTAAATAATATAGATTATTATCAATCCACAACAAACCCAAATAGAATAATCCTTAATGGTATTATTATGAAAGGTGATTTAATTGTAATAATATATAATCCAAAGGCCAGTATTGTTAACGGAATTTACCAAAATAATAATATATTAAATTGGTCAATTGCACACGGCCCAATGGGTAATTATGGTCAATTTGATATACAATATAGTAGCAATATTACCTTTACAACATATACAACTAGTAGTACAATACCTTATAATACTAATGTAACAGCTTATAGTGGTGTTTTATCACTAACTGGTAATGCTGGTACTAATTTATATTATAGGGTTAAAAACACAAAGAGTTACCCATCTAAATGTGGTGACCCAATAGTTAGTGTTGCTTATAGTGAAACAGTACCAATAACAATTTTAAGTAATGGATTAAATAGTTACTAATATTTACAAATAAACAAAAACAAATATATTTATAATAAAAAAGAATAGTTATGTCATATATAATACCAAGTACTTCACCATTTGTTTCAATTAAATTAACCGATGTTGGACGTTCACAACTAGCACAAGGTCAATTAACTTTTTCATCTTGGGCGATTGGTGATTCAGAATTAGATTATAGTAGAGAAGCATTAGTTAACGCAAACCCAAGTGACCCAATTCTATCATTACCTTCTAAAGTTTTTAGGACTTTTGATTTACAACCAAATATTAAATCTTTTATCACAACAGAAGGTGGTTCAAATTTAAATCCTATAACATCGGCAAACTTAAATGTTGTCGTTGCAACTGTTAATAATCAAGCCACAGAAAGAGGATTCTTTGTAAATAATACGACATACTACTCAACACAAACTGGTTCACCATATACCCTTGATGTTACAACTATACCAAATTCTGGAATAACTGGTGGTACTTCTGTTATTGTGAATTATGGTTTAAATATTTCAACTGGTAATTTTGTTAGACTTAAATTATCAACTAATATCGGTACAGCACAATATGATTCATTAACAAGAAATACGCACCCAGCTGCAAATCTATGGTATAAGATTCAATCAACTGGTATTACAAATACTGGTAATGTTATTTTAAATTTAGATAGAACTTTACCTAATTTTTCAATATATAGTGGTAATTCATTTGCTTATTTTTACCCTAATGGTGAAGTTGCTGATACTTTTGGTAGTTCAAATTCAACAGCTTATTGGGATAGTGGTACACTTTCTTTTGATTCAGCAACAAACATTACATGTTCAGATGTTAAAGTTTGGAATATGAATAATGTTTGGACTGAAAATTTAGCTGGTGTAACTGGTCTTTCAACAACTCAATTATATGAAGACTATACTAGGTTTGGTTCATATACATATACTGGAACTAAAAACCCATATTTAGAGTATTTAACAGTTACTAGTAATTCAACAACTAATTCGATTAACTGTAATGGTATAGGTAATAGTTATTTAGATACTATCAGTAAATCATTATCAATAATACATTACACAAATAATACGATTTCTAATTTATACGGTGACTTCTTTTTTATTGACACTATAAATAATAAAGTTGTTAATATTACAATACCAGATTTAATGTACCATAATATTGGATACAGTTCTGCCTCTGGTAAAACAATGGGAATGTCATTTGTATCTAGTGGTACAACACAAACGATTGGGAATAGCGATATCCAATATATGACATTAATCGAAAACCCAACCTATCTTAGCGGTTCATCAGCACCACAAGTTGTTGGTAAAGTTTTCCCACAATTAAAAATGGTTGTAATTGATAATGATGAAATTGTCGCCGCATTATCCTATAAGTCAAATAGAAACTGGACACTTCCACCATTAGCGGCCACACTTACAGCACCAGTTGGTGCCACAGGCGTATTAGGAATTGGTGAAACAATGTACTTAACATATGCACTAGATAATACTTCTGGAAGTGGATATACACCAACATTACCATGTCAATCCTACATAAAGATTACAAATAGTACTACAACATCAAGAGACGTACAATTTCATATTTCACAACAAGGTTTATTACCTTATATGAGAAAAATTGAAAATGCTGGATATGATGGTTTAGGTTTTTATGCAACAAACTTTAAGTTGGTTTATCAAATGATTGATGACCCTAATGCAAGACCTGACCCAGCAATGTGGCAAGTTTACGATTTCACATCAACAGCAATTACTAGTGTTGCAGGTCAAACAATTGACCCAATATTATTAGAAAATCCAATACCGTTAGCTAATGGTTTTATATTAACCGCAGCAATTAATACGGCATCAACGACTTATGATATAACGCAAAGTCTAGGTATGGCACCAAATTCTAATTCAAATATTTTACAATTTGGTGATGAAAGATTCTTCTATGGTAATTTAACAACATATATTGGTTCAAATATATATAAAACAATATTTGATATTAGCATAAATTCAGCACAATTTTCTGAAACTACGAATCCTACTAGAAGTAAGCTACCATCAACTAATCCACCACCAATTGAAGTTTCTGAAGTTGGTATATATGATAATAACAATAATTTGGTTGTAATTGGTAAATTAAGCGAACCAGTACAATTAACTAAAAACGATACAGTAATGTTCGAATTGTCGCTAGATTTCTAAATAAATTAATAACATGGGATATAATAATAGTTCAACAAATTTAAGTTTAAACGCAAAATTAACACCGTTAGGTAGACAAAAAATAATAACTAATGATAATGGTCTTATAACTTATTTTAGTCTTGGTGATTCTGATGCAAACTATAACGCAGCACTACCATTAGTGTCTGGTCAAGTACCAACATCTGGTGGTAATATAGGTGCAAATTCATCATCAACCAACAGTGTTGGTTTTAACTATATGATAAATAGCATGCTTATAGTTGATTCTACTGGTGCGACACAAAAAATGGTTGAACCACAATCTTCTGGTGTTACATTAACTTATAATTCAGTTGGTTTTAACACAATTACTTCTAATAATTTAACAACAAATATTATTAATAGAAATAATAATAACACCGACCCATTAGTTAATTTATATTATAGCTTTAATTTATCATTAAATTCTACAAGTGATACAACATTAACTGGCGTAACATCAGCTGATGGTGGTTACTCAGATACAGCATTAAGTGGTTTAGCGGTATCAAATATTTTAGCAATTGGAATTAATAATTCACAATATGGTGAAATGCTTGACGGTAAAGCAATTAGACTTACCCTAAATACACCATCCACAGCATTTACTATTTATAGTACTTTTGAAAATATAAATATTCCATTAGCTACTCAAGATGCTAATTATTCAGACCCATCAAATGATGCCGAATTATTTGGTAATATTGCATTTTTAGTTTCTGATAATATTATGAAACCTAATGGTGGTAATTCATCATTAAGTTGGGCAACTGGTTTTAATACGGTAAAACCATTTAGTGTTAATAATAAGAGTCTTTTAAATAGAAGCACAAATACCAATATAAATTTAACTGCGGATACTATTGTTGGTATTGCTTATTTAGATAAGGGCTTTTTGGTTATTACACACCCAACAATAGTTAATAGTTTTAGTGCTGTAACATCAACAACGGTTAGTTTTAATAGTGTTTCAACATCTGTTCAGCAAAATATCACATGCATAGCTGGTAGAGGTGAATTTGGTGCTTCAAATAATACAACATTTACTATTGCGGATACACCTAGAATTACCGAAGTTGGGTTATATGATTTAGAAAATAATCTGATAGCTATAGCAAAAACAGATAGACAATTAGTTAAAAATACCAACGATTTCTTTGCGTTATCAATAAATTTAACATTATAAACTTTATTTTTTTAAATAAGGTTTTATATTGACTTAAAAATTATGCAAGAAAATATAAATGAAAACAATCTAATTCTTGGTTTAGATGTTTCAACTAAAACAATTGGTATAGCTCTTTTTGAAGATAAAGACGGTAAAGGTGATTTAAAATTATTACATCATGTAACCCCAAAAGTGAAACTTGAAAAAGATTCAAAAATGGAAGAGTTATTTGAGAAAGCAAGAATTTTTGAAAAAGAATTCTTAAATGATTATGCCGATATGGGTATAACTAGGGTTATTATTGAAGAACCTCTACTTCAGTCAAATAATGTTTACACAGTAGCAACACTTCTTAGATTTAATGGTATGATAGCTAGGTCGGTTTATGAAACCCTTAATATTGTACCAGATTTTATTTCATCAAATGATGCAAGAAGATATGCTTTCCCACAACTATTAGCTGTTAGAACAACCAAAAAAGATGGAACAAAAAAATTAGATAAAGAAATTTCTAAGGGTACACCAGTATTATTTGGTGGTCATGATTTTGATGCTGATAAAAAGATGATTATTTGGGAACTAGTATCCGACCTTGAACCACAAATTGGTTGGCTTTACGACAAGAAAAACAAATTAAAAAAAGAAAACTTTGATATGGCTGATGCTTTTTGTTCAGTACTTGGTTACATGAAAAGAGAAGGACTGTGGAAATAAAAATACGCAAGTAAAAGAATCTTTTCTCACATTTTCGTATATTTATAATATATGGAAAATAAATTTTTAAGAATTTTAAGTAAAGAACCAATTTGTTGCGTGTATTCAGTAACTAATAAAATAAATGGTAAGATTTATATTGGCCAATCAATTGATGTTGAACGCAGATGGTCTCAACATAAATATGGTAAAGGTAATTTAATATTAAAAAATGCTATAAAAAAATATGGTATTGATAATTTTGAATTTACAATTTTAGAGAAAGTTGATATTGATAATAAAAGTAAAAATGATATTATTGAACTATTAACAATCATAGAACAAAAATGGTTTGATTTAAAAAAACCTTACTTAAAGGAAAATGGTTATAATATTCAAAAGACATCCAAACCAAATTTAACACCTAATAAAGATTATAATTTTGGTCAAAAAATAAGTAAAATTAAAATCGACAATAACCATACTGGTAAACCTTTAAATCAATATAATTTAAACGGTGATTTAATAAAAGAATGGAAATCAGCGGCTGAAATTGAAAGAGTCTTGGGGTTTAATGCTGAAAATATATCAGCATGTTGTTTAGGTAAAAGTAAAACATCAAATGGCTTTATTTGGAAATTTGTTGGTATTAAATTAACTGAACTTGAAATAATTAATTCAAAAGTTAAAATAAGAAAAAAGAAAAAAGTTGCAAAATATTCATTAACTGGTGAATTAATTGAAGTATTCGATTCATTAATAGATGCAGCTAAAAATGTTGGTTGTCCACAATATCAAATTTCAAAAGTTTGTACTGGTGTACAAAAAACATGTAGAAATTATAAATGGGTTTTTATATAATAAATCGGTTATGGCTGATGCACTAACGTGTGTTGTTGGATATATGCGTAAAAATAATTTTTGGAAATAATTTGTTTTTATTTATTATTTCCCGTAACTTTGCCTTGTGGCATACTTAATAGATATATTTGAATCATTTTTAGGTGAATACAGAAAGTATAACGAAGATTCTCAGCAGGCATCTTTCGATTGTCCCTCATGTTCAATCGATAAAGGTATGCCAGATGGTGATGGTAAAGGCAACCTAGAATTAAATTACCAAAAAAACGTATTTAAATGCTGGGTATGTAAGGACACTCACTATATGAGTGGTTCCATCATAAAATTAATTAAAAAATACGGTTCTGAAAAAAATCTAAGAGATTATAAACTCTTTAGACCAGATGCTTTTATAACTAATGAAGATAAAGAACACATTAGTATAACCCTACCCGAAGGATATAAAAAATTATCCGAATGCAATTCAAAAGACTTTAAGTCAACATTAGCCCTAAATTACTTAAAAGAACGTAATATAACCGATGATATTATCAAAAAATTTGATATAGGTTATACTTATAGGGGTAAATTTTTTAATAGAATCATAATACCATCATATGATGAGGATGGTGTATTAAATTACTTTATAGCTAGATGGTTTGATAAACAATACGGTGCTATGAAGTATTTAAACCCAACCGTTGAAAAACAATCAATTATCTTTAATGAACAAAAGATAAATTGGGATGCGAATATCTACTTAGTAGAAGGTGTTACCGACCATATTGTGGTACCAAATTCAATTCCAATGTTAGGGAAATTTATATCCCCAAATTTACATTATAAATTATACGAAAAAGCCAAAGCAAATATTATTATTCTATTGGATGGTGATGCTGTTGATGATGCGATTAATTTGTATAAAAAACTTGATTTTGGTGATTTAACTGGTAGGATAAGAATTTGTTTCCCACCAGAAGATTATGACCCAAGTCTTATTAATGAAAAATTTGGTAAACGTGGAATAATTAAACTTTTAAGCTATTCTGATAAGCTTGAAAAAGCTATCCAACTTGAAATACTTGGAAGTAAGTAAAAAATTTCGTATATTTGCAATAAATTTAAATAAATGAGTAATGCAAAAGTTTGGGATTCGATAATTTATCTTGAACCCATTCAACACAAATACCACCATAGAGTAACTGGTAAAATTTATAAATCAGTTACCACAACCCTTTCGTCAATAGAACCACACTTTGATGCTGAGGCTGTATCGTTAGCTATAACTAAACAATTAGATACCGTTAAGCAAGAAAGATACATCGGTATGAGCCAACAACAAATTCTTGATTATTGGCAAATGCTTAATGATGAAGCTAATGAGTATGGAACAAAGGTCCATAACATTATGGAAAATTACTTATTAGCCAATAAATGGTATTTTCCAAAGGATGATGAAGAAGGTAGATTTGAACAAAGAGTTATTGATTCATTTAATGAGTTAAAAATCGATGAAGGTCAAACTATGTGGCCAGAAAGAATCCTCTTCAGTGAACAATATGAATTGGCTGGTATGAGTGATTTAATTGTTGATATTGATGATGTTTTTTTTGATATTGGTGATTATAAAACAAATAGGGTTTTTAATTTTTATAACCCATACGGTTACGAAACCCTACACCCACCTTTCCAATATATGCAAAACTGTCAATGGAGCATTTATACACTTCAATTATCTGTTTATGCTAGAATGTATGAATTAGAATTCCCTAAACGTAAGTGTAGGCAAATCTATGTTATGTATTGGGATAAGGAAAAAATGACGTTCCAAAAAATACAAATAATGTATATGAGATTAGAAGCACAGAAGCTAATCGAAATGCACCACTATAACTTAATGAAATCGATTTAAACTATGATAAAAAACAATAACCCTATTCTTGGTGAGGTTAAAGAAGAAAAAATAATTGATAATAGAGGTGTTAGATATGACCCTTTTAATTTAAATGAAAATACACCAATGTTTAACCCAATTTCATTAAAATTAGTTAATGAATGGAAGGATGGTTTTTATTTACATGATGATTTGATACATGGTTTAGAAAAACAAACATTAATGCGTGTTGTAAATAATGAAATAGTTGAATTTTATAAATTAGAGAAAGTAAAATGAGTAAAATTAAAGTTATTATACATGTGGCTGATATTCACATTAGGACATATAGGTTCCATGATGAATATAAGACCGTTTTTAAGAGGTTTATTGACCAAGTAAAGGATTTGGTCAAGGATTACACTAGAGACGAAATTAGGGTGGTTATTGCAGGTGATTTGGTGCATCAGAAGATTGTTATATCCAACGAACAACTTATACTTGGTACTTGGTTTATAAGACAACTAGAAATGATTGCACCAGTTGTAATTATTGCTGGTAATCACGATTTGCTTGAGAATAATAAGGATAGGGTTGATAGTCTTACACCCATGGTACAGTTCTTACCAGATTCAGAAGTTAATTACTTTAAGGAAAGTAAATGTTACTTAGACAATAATATTGTTTGGTGTATTTATAGTATATTTGATGGTAATGCTAGACCAGACATAGAATCTGCTAAGGAACAATTTGGTAATGACAAGACTTATGTTGGCTTATTCCATGCACCGCTTTTAAATGCTAAAACAGACATCGGATATGAAATTGACCATGGTGCATCGTTAGAGATATTTGGGGGTTGTGATATGGCTCTTTTGGGTGATATTCATAAGAGGCAATCATTTAATCATAATGGTATTCAAATTGCTTATCCAAGTTCATTAATTCAACAGAATTTTGGTGAGAATGTATCAAAGCATGGATTCCTTTTATGGGATGTTGAAAGTAAGCGGTTTACTGAGCATGATGTTGACAATGAAAATTCATTTTATAACTTTAAAATCAAATCCTTAGATGATTTGGATAATAATGCTGAAATAATAACCAATTTATAAAAATGGAAATACCTAAGGAACTTAGAAATGAGATATACATGTACTGTAATACAAATAAGATTACAGACTATGATGCTTTTATACTAAAGTGTATAAAACAAGGTTTCACGGTTGAAAAATATGGTGCTGCACCAGCCTTTAAAGAAAAAATAGTTGAGAAGATTGTTGAAGTAGAAGTTGAAAAAGTTGTTGAAAGGGTTGTTGAAGTACCTATTAATGTTATAGACTCAGAATTGGGTGAAAAGTATAAACAATTACTTGATGAATTTGAAAAGTTTCGTGAAGAAAGTGTTAAGTTATCAAATGAAAATGAATCACTAAAAGTTCAATTAACAGAAAAAAATAAGAAAAAAGCAGACATTTATGGAGAATAAGATAAGTATATCACCGTATTCAAAAATTAAGGTTCAATGGTCTGATAGACCTGAAAACTATAGTAAAGAAGGTAAAAATAAAATAAAAAATCACTTTGCTAAGAAGTATGGGTTAAATAAAAATAATATTGATGTTATTTATAATCCTGTTAAGTTTAATGAATCTGGTGATGCAATTGAAATAACTGGTGCAAACATTGAGAATATCATGGACACAACTTATCAACGTGAGTTGATGAAAGAGTGGCTTAAACGTGAAAATAAAACTATTGATTTTAATAGGATATTGAATCTTGATGATAAAGTTAATGGTGAGTTAAACCTTGATGATACCAGCACTCGACATAACACTTGGTCCATCAAGTGGCTTATGATTAACAACTTCTTATCTTTTGGTGAAGAAAATTATGTTCCCTTTAACAAGTTAAGGGGTTTAACGGTTGTTAATTCAATCCCATCAAATACTGGTGGAAAAACTTCATTAACTATTGATTCATTAAAGTTCTTACTACACGGTAACACAACCAAAACAGATAAGAATGAAGAAATCTTTAATACCTATTCTGATAAGAATGACCTTGTTGTTAGGGGTATGATAGAAATTGGTGGTGAAGAAATCATTATCGAAAGAAAAATGAAAAGAACCGCTAAAAAAGGTGGTGGGTGGACCGTAACCAATAGGGTTAATTACTATGAGTTGTTACCAGATGGTGAGGAAAAGGCTCTTAATGAAGAGGATGCAACTAGAACAACAGCAAAATTAAGAGCTACTATTGGTAGTGAAAAGGATTTTGAAATGCTTGTATTAGCAACTGAGAAAAATTTGGATGACCTTATTGGCTTAACAACAACTGAAAGTGGTAAAGTACTTACTAGACTTATCGGTCTTGAGGTTATTGAAATGAAAGAAGCTGTTGTTAGGAAGATGTATAATGAATTTGATAAAAAGAAAAAATCAAATGAACATGATGTTATTACATTAAATGATGATATTAACGAACACCTTCAAAAAATTGAAATTTGTGAGGGTATTAAAGAAACATTAACCAATAGACATCAAGAAACGCTAGATAAGATTGAAAGCTTACGAACTGAAAATGATAGACTTTTAAATAGTAAGATTACTGTTGATGTTGTCATAAGCGCATTAAACCCATCAAAACTTCAAAATGAGGTTGACCAAATAACTGAGTCTGGTAAAACTATTAAATCTAAAGCGGATGATTTAAAAAATAGAATTAATGAGATTGGTAATCCAGACTTTGATGAAGATTATTATCATAAGTTAACACTTGAAAGAAATAAGGTACTTATTGACTTAGGTTTAAAAAAAGGTGAAATTACTAGGTTAGAGAATAATATTAAGAATCTAATTGATGGTGGTATTTGTAAGTCATGTAATCGTAAACTTGATGATGTTGACAACACAGAACACATAGAAGCACATAAGAAATCAATTGAAGATTTAACGATTGTTGTCAATGAGTTATTATCTAAAGAAACGGTTGTTAAGGATGAGTTATCTGGGATGGTTGAAGTTAAGACTTTAGTTGATACTAAAATTAAACTTGAACTTGAAAAAGATAGGGCTGAAGTTGAGGTTGGTTCATTGAGAAATAAGGTTGTTGATAAGATGAATGACCTTAAAAAGTATAAGCTTAATGAACAAGCTATTGAATTTAATAGGAGTGTTGATGCTGAGGTATCAATGGTTAAAACCAACATTCAAGTTGAAGAAAAAACAAGAGATGATATTTTCTCTAAATTAGAGAAAATTAAGCAAGACATTAATCTTAACATCCAATCAATCGATGCTAAAAACAAATTAATAGAACAAATTAAGAAAGAAGAAGAAATTGATAAAATATTTAAGGTTTATATTGAACTATTTGGTAAAAAAGGCATTAGCAAGTTAGTACTTAGGTCAGTGTTACCAATTATAAATTCTGAGGTTGCAAGGCTTCTTGAGGATGTTTGTGAATTTGAGGTTGAAATATTTATTGATGATAAGAACGATGTACAATTCTTATTAATTAAAGATGGTGTGTCCAAATTGCTTAAATCTGGTAGTGGGTTTGAAAAGACAGCAGCTAGTTTAGCGTTAAGAGGTGTTTTAGGTAAGATATCAACATTACCAATGCCTAATTTTATAACGTTTGATGAGATTTTAGGTAAAGTTGCTAATGAAAACATTGACAAGTTAAAGCCACTATTTGACAAGATATCAAATATGTATGAGATAGTATTTTTAATTACACATAACGATATAATTAAGGATTGGGCCACTAAAATTCTAACAGTTATTAAAGAAGGCAACATATCAAAGGTTAATTTATTAAAGTAAATTTTTTTATTTGATAAAAACATCTATATTTGCATCTTAAAATTTGATAAAATGAAATTTAGAGATTACTGTTTAGTGCTTATGGGTAAGAATGATAATTTTTTACCAGAAATTATTAAGGTTTCCGAATCTAAACCAAACGTTTTAGATGCTACTGGGATTGTTATAGCAACCTTTACATCAGCGATGGAAGTTGAAGAACTTACAGATTATTTTAAAACAAACGATAGGAATTTTTTATTGTTTGATTTAGATAAAAACCATTCTGGTTTTCACATTACGAAGGATAAAGTACATCAAGGCTTATTTGGTTTTTTAGGTGGTGATAGAGAACAGTATCTAAAGGAAAAAAGTGAAGAATTGCTTCATGAATTAGAAGTTAATGGTGATGGTGTTACTACATATACAAACGAAAATGATATAAAATTAAAACTGCCAATTGATAATATTGATGACTTGACACCCAAAGAAAAAGATGAATGGATTAATATCATAATAGATAAAGGTGTTGATAAACTCTCCGATTACGATAAGAAATTACTGGATAAATTATCGAATGATTAGTAAATAAATACCAGGAAAAAGTTTGACTTTTCATAATTTTTTCGTATATTTGCATATCTGTAAGATAATAATAATATATTGAAATATGAAAAATTAATGGTAAATAAGTTTGTGAATTTTGAAGATGAGGATTGTTTAGTAAAGTACTTTAAGGATGTTAGAAAATCTAAAATTTTAACTTTAGATGAAGAAGTTAAGATTGCTGAAGAGATAAAATCTGGGAATTTAGATTCGGTGGATATTTTGGTTAAGGCTAATTTAAAATTTGTTGTTTCTATAGCAAAAGAATACCAAAATCAAGGATTACCACTATCTGATTTAATTAGTGAGGGTAACTTTGGTTTAATAAAAGCGGCAACAAGATTTGACCACACTCGTGGGTTCCGATTTATATCCTATGCCGTTTGGTGGATAAGGCAATCAATCATTCAAAGCCTTAACGATAATGCTAGAATGGTACGTTTACCAGCAAACATAATTAACAAATTGAATAGTCTTAAAAAAGAAATCGAAAAGTTTGAATCAGATAATGAACGTGAACCAATTTATGGTGATATATTAGATGAAAATTCTGAAGCTGTCGACTTAACCATTTATTCTAGGTGTTCATCATTAAACGATATTATCAACGAAGATGGTGATGAACTTATCGATTTAATATCATCACCTAACGATGATGATAAATTGATTGTTAATGATAAACTTAAAAATAAAATCAATGAAACTCTTTCAATACTAAGTGAAAGAGAACGAATCATAATTGAAAATTATTATGGTATAAACACTGATTGTGAACCAATGACACTTGAGGTCATAGGTGAAAAGTTTTCATTAACTAAAGAAAGAATCAGACAAATTAAAGAAAAATCCCTAAGAAAATTAAGACACAATGCTCATAATTTATACAACTTAATTAATGAGTGATATTTATATAATATGAAATTTAAGTTTAGCTTTTTAGTTGCTTTAGCTGCCACACTTGTTGCAGGCTGTTCCGCTTACTATTCAGTTTTTGGTCTTAGTCAATTATTCGCTGGTGCCAGTCTTTCAGTTATACTTATGGCATCTAGTCTTGAATTTAGTAAAGTAATAGCTGTTAGTATTTTAGAGAAGTATTGGAATAAAATTGGTAAAACCTTAAGAGTTTATTTAATTATTGGTGTTACCATTTTAGTTTGTATAACATCCGCAGGTATCTATGGTTTTCTATCCAATGCCTATCAAAAAACAGCTTCTAATGTCGAAATGTCAGATGCTGCTTTAGGTGTTCTTAATAATAAAAAATCACTATTTGAAAAAAATATTACAGATAACCAAAAAATAATTGAAACAAAATCCAATAGAGTATCACAACTATCAAACCTTAGAAATGTTCAAGAAGGTAGAATTGATGCGGCTATTACAAATTCAAATAAAAACAAAGCTAGAGCAGATATTGATGCATCTTCCAAAGAGGTTCAATTATTAAATAGCGAAATTGACGTTTTAAACGCTAAAAACGCCGTGTTATCTGACTCAGTGAATGTTTATGCTAATAAGGCAATTGAGGTCAAATCTAAGGCTAATTCAACTAGTGAAATAGGTCCATTGAAGTACCTTGCTCAATTGACTGGTTACCCAATGGATAAAATCATCAACTGGTTTATCCTTCTTTTAATTTTTGTATTTGACCCATTAGCGGTTGCATTGGTTGTTGCGACTAATAAGGTCCTAGAAATTGAAAAAGAAAATACTGAGACTAAAGAAGACGATGGTATATATGGTGTAGACTTACAACCATGGCCACCCACGCCAATGCATGCGATACTAACAAAAAATACAACAAGAGAAGAACCGCCATTTGTAAGTGACGATTTTCAAATAGGTCCAGATGGTGCGTATGAATACATTGAAGAACCACCATTTGAAGAAGAAGCTATAGAAGAACCAATTATTGAAGAACCAATTATTGAAGAACCAATTATTGAAGAAGAAGCTATAGAAGAATTCATAGAAGAACCAACAATAGAACCAACAATAGAACCAATAATAGAACCAGCAATAGAGGAGCCAATTATTGAAACTAAAGTTGAAGAACCAGTGGTGTATAAGCCTGATTATGTCATTCCAAATGGTAAGATTAAACTTGAAGACATAAAAGAAAAAAAGTTAGAAACCAATAGAGGATTTTCTAAGGATATACCAACAATTAAAAATACAGTAGAACACATTGGTGTTAATAAATATCGTTAAAATTTATCTTATAAATGGAAATTAATAATCAATATGTGTTACCAGATAATAATTACATAAAAACCGAAACAACTAAAAAATCAATTATCCTTGGTAATTTTTCTGCGAGTCCAGATAAAAATTACGTAAAGTGGACGAGTAGATATAACAGTAATTATAAAAAGACTGCTGCATTTACGATAGATATTAGTGGTTGTGTTTATAATCACTTTGACCCAATTTATTATTCAAATATCCTTGGAAATATTGATTTAGATAAAAGAAATATTGTTATTTTACTGGAGAATGAAGGTTGGTTAACTAAAAATGTTAATGAAAATAAATTTATTGATTGGGTTGGTCATATTTATAATAGAGATGGTGTTATAGTTGAAAAAAAATGGCGTGGACAATCATATTGGGCCCCTTATTCTGATGAACAAGTAGTTTCAACTATAAAATTAATCACTAAATTATGTGCTGATTATAACATAAATAAAGTTGCAATTCCACATAATACAAAAATAGATAACCCCGATGAATACGAAGGTATTTTTTATAAGAGTAATCTAGAAAAACATCATACTGATTTAAGTCCAGCTTGGTCGTGTGAAGATTTCAAAAGTAAATTAGAAGAATATGAAAAATAAAGAATTGCTTAACGAGCATGAACAAACCAAAATGATGCTTGAATTCATTAGAAGTAACAGTTCTAAAAGAATTATCCAAGAAAGTGACGATGTTATTTCACCATCAGAAAATGATTCAGTATACACTGATGAATTAAAGAAATTATCTGATACGGTAGACCCAAGAGTTCAAATAAGTAAATTTAAAATTTACCCTAGAGATAGAGATGTTCAATTGGATGGTAGATTGGATTCTGGTGTTAATTTCTTCATGTCAACCAAGGCCATGAAATTAAAGATTTCAATAACAGATGACCAAGGTAAAACTGCTGAAATTTATTTAGATGATGAATTACTTTCAACTATTCAAAAGTTAAATGGTTATTATGAAAATTGGACTAGAGAATGGGCGACAAAGTTAACTACTGAATATAAACCAAAGAATAATACCAACCAAAATTAATCTTATGCAAAATTTAAATATTAAAAGGTTATTGGTTGACATAATACTCATAGTTGGTATTTTTATTGCAATTTTTATTGGGTATAAAATATATAACAAATCTGATAATTCAACACCAGAACAACTTAAACAAACACTTATCGAAAATAAAAAAATTCAAGATAAGATAGATTCTATTAGTAGATATAATAAATCACTTATGAATAGAATATATAGTTTAGAGGTTGCTCAAACTGATGTTTATGATGTTATAAATCAAAATAATTCTTTAATAAAAGAAAATACTAATAAATTAGATAAATTAAAAAAATCATATGAAGAAAAAATTGATTCTGTTAACAACTATTCTATTTACCAGCTTGATAGCTTTTTCACAAAGCGATACCCTTAAGATAACTAAGAGAGCTGGTATTGGTGCTATTAAAGACATATTAAAAAAAGATATGTTAGAACATGAGGTTAATTCTTTAAATAAAAATATAAGCATTTACCAAGATAATTTAAAATTAAAGGATAGCATTATTACATCAAAAACAACTGAAATTAATCTATTTAAGTTAAGAGATACAATGTCTCAAAAAATTATTTCATTGAACGATGAACAAAAAAACAATCTAAATAAATCAATTAAAGAATTGAATGATGAACTTAAAAAAGAAAAGAAGAAAGTTACCATAACAACAATTGGTGGTATCGCACTTGCTTTTTTAGTTTATATGATTGCGAAGTAATAATATTTACGAATAAACTATTAAATGGGACTTAAAAAGTCTCATTTTTTGTTTAAATACGTATATTTATATAAAAACAAATATTTCTAAATGAAAATTAAAGAAGATATAACAAAATCTGACATTGATAAGGGTATTAAAGTTTTTATTGATAGTTCTGCATTCAAATCAAAAATTGAGAAAATTGTTAAAGATAGACTTAAAAATGAAAAAGAATTGGAGGACAAAGTTGTTGAAATAACAAAAAATGTATTAACACAATTATATAAAACACTTTGGACCAAACGTGGTTTCTGGAAAAGTGGTCTTTCAAATAAAGCAGATTAAATATGAAAAAGGTAAAAATAACCGAATCACAGTATAATAAATTATTTACTAGTAATTTAGATGAATCAACAGAAGTTAAAGGTGGAATAAACAGAGTTAATAAACAATTTAAAAAAGCTTTCGCTGGTTCTGGTGTTAAGAATTTATCTGAAGATAACTTTGATATTAAAGCACCTATACCAGGTATTCCAAACTCAAAAATGAAAATGCAGAAAGAACCATCAAGTCTTGATGAAAACATTTTAAATCCAGAGGTTCAACAAGCTGTTAGTCATCTTATCCATAACATATGGTTAAACCCATCACAACATGGCTTAAGTCCATTTTTTAAACAAAATGGTATAACTTGGGGTGATATTATGGATTATTTAACAGCTGTTGGTGTTGTTAGTGGTGTTGCTGGTGGTGGAATTAAATTAAGAAATTATTTTAATACAAAATTTAATAAAAACCCAAAAATCGCTGAAAAAGAAAAAGAACTTGAGGTTAAAAAAATAGCTGATGATATAGCTAAAGATAAAAAAGCACCTTGGAATAAAATAAATAATCAGGCTCCTTCTGCTAACACCTATAATCCAAATAGGTTTAAGCCACTTACATCAACATCTAATGATGAAAAAGCAGCAATGATGCCATACTTAGACCCAGATAATGAGGGTATGCCATTTTTGCCAGATGACCCAAACTATACAAATCGCTCAACCTCTAACGACCCAGAAGATTTAAAGCCATACTTAGACCCAGATAATGAGGGTATGCCATTTAAAAATACTGACGAACAATTTAGTCCAGAATCGGAAAATAATCAAATGTTTAAACCAGTTGGGATGAATAAGGATATTGTGATTTTAAATGGACCAGATGGCTTATATGTATTTGATTACGATAATCTAAAATTAGATGGGTTAAACGCTAATCAACTTGCACAATATGTTAATAAAAACTTTAAATCATTATCAAGAGGTAGAGGTTTAAAAGATTTAGATACTGGCATTGATTTAATTAAAATGGATGAAAAGTTAAGGGAAAAATTAGCTGTTATTTATGGTAAAGATAAACAATTCGTTCACTTATTAAATAGAGTTGAAGAAATGACTGGTGCTGCTAGTTCTGGTGCATTTACTGGTCCTTTAGGTGGTTCTGGCAACGGCCCAAAGATTGATAAAAATAATACACCAGCAAATGCTTTAATTTCAGATGAGGAAGAATTTCTTGGTGGTAAAAAAATCGAAGAAATGACAACAGCCTCTACTGGTAATGCACAATCTAGTGCCTCTGGACAATATGTTCAACCAGCTATTTGGGCTAAAAATGAAAAGAATTTTGCTGGTAATAAAAAAACTCAGTACCCTAACGGTGAAATGGTTAAATTTGACCCATGTACTAGACTTAACAATAATAAATCAGCCCAAAATGGTAAGTGTAGTCAAGGTGCGGTAGATAATGTTGTTAAAACATATAAAACGAAGGATTCTGTAATTTCAAAAGCAAATACAACAGTATATGAAACAATTGCAAAGAAGACTGGTAAAAGTGTAAAAGAAGTTAAAAGAATTATTGAAACAAAAGTTCTTAAGAACAAACCTTTATAAAAAACTTAGATATTTATTATAAAATAACAAACATGGATAAAAACATAATCAAGGATTATTTATCAAGTACTTTCTTAAGTGAAGCAAAAAAAGATGCTAAACCAAAAGATAATAATGGTAAATCAACTAAAGTTGTTAATATTGCTGAACCAACACAAGAAAAAAAAGCTGCTAAAGGAACACAAGGTGTACCTGGTGTTAAGGTTACTGATAAGTACAATAAACAAAGTGGTAAATCTAATAAAGAAGGTGTTGGTGCTATTGCTAAGGATATGAAAGCTTACGAAGCCCCATTAACTAAGCCAGATGCTAACGCTAGTGAAATGTCACCTAACAAATTCAACTATAAAGACGATAAAGAAAAAACATATCATGATGAAGTCGAAATCATGAATGGTATGGAAATGCTTCAATACGATAGAACACCTGATGATAACTTTAGAGATAGAGCTATGGAAGCAATTGAAGGTAGTTCAAGAATGGGTAATAACCCAGATTGGGCTAACGTTGTTGTTAAGGGTTGGGGTGGTGATAAAGAATTTGGTAAGAATCTTGTTAAGAGAATCAAAGCTTCTTCTAAGAAACGTTCAGAACAAACTCCAACTGCTTGGATGCAAGGTAAAAGTAATGTTGTTGACGTAAAAGATAATGGTCATAAACCTTATGCACTTGAAAGTTTTAACAAAAAATCAACAATTAAAGAAGACATGAATAACCAATTACAAGCTTCTGAAATAGTAACAAATAAAAATGAAAATGCTCTACAAGAGTCAAATAAAAATAAAAAACAACCAATGAAAAGACTTAAATTTAAAAAAGAATTTAACGGCGTAGGAAACGCACTTAAATTAATCCCTGAAAGCTACAAAGTAGATAATAAGGTGTTTGAAATGACTGACGGTAACGAATCTTATAAAGTTCGTTGGGAAGGTTCATTAACTGAAGGTGCAGCTGTTATATTAACTGCTTCCGATAAAAAAGTTGTTAACGAAGACATTCAAAGAATGAAAGCTTTATTCAATTACAAATCTGAAGACACTCTTGGTGTTGTTAAGGGCAAAGCTAGAGTTGATGAAAATGCTAAATTTACCGATGTTTGGAATAAAACAAAAAACCTTCTTAGCGAATCTTTTAATGATGATGAACTTGAAGGTCCAGAAGAATGGGAAGACGCTGTAAAACACGCCCCAGAAGCTAAAAAACACATGGTACAACCAAGTTCAATGGAAAATGGTCACCAAGCACCAGCACCAAAAGAAGGTATTTGGGGTAAAGAAAAAATGGCACATTCTCCAGAAGGTAAAAAACACATGGTACAACCAAGTTCAATGGAAAATGGTCACCAAGCACCAGCACCAAAACAAGGTCATTGGGATGAAATCAAAATTAAAGGTACAACTGGTGTAAAAAATACTGCATCAAAAGAAATTACAAGTCAAGCTAAAAAACAAACAACAGCTGAATTTGGTAGTGCTTTAAAACATGCACCAGAAGCAACTAAAAATATTCAAGGTTCAGCCCCAAAAGATAAACAAGCATCTAAACCTAAAACAGGTGATTGGGATACAGCTAAAAAAGGTCAAGCTCCAGAAGCGAGTAAAAACTTAAAAAAAAAAGCATAAGTGAAAACCAAATGGATGAAGCTTATAGACACAAAGTAAATAAAAAATATAAATACTTTGCGGTTAGAAAAGCTGATAATAAAATCTTAACAGGGTTTGAATTGATTAGTGATGTTGAAAGCCTTAAGTACTATGCTAAATTAGATATAATCGACTTAGAACAAAATCCAAAAGATTACAAACTACTATCAAAAGAATTCTTATTAAGAAATGGTATTGACCCATTTAATTGGGATAATTGGATTAAAACAGATGTTCCAAATAATGATGAAAATCCAGAAGTAACAAGTTAAAATATTTAAAATAAAAGCCCCAGAATTTCTGGGGTTTTTTATTTATTGTTGATATTTATTAAATGTATAGATATTGATTCTTTTTATGTCTGTAGTATACTAGTGTTATGATAAATAAAAATAAAACTTTAGAGCTCTTGAACTACATTAACAAACCGATGAGTAGAGAAAACATCGCAATACTATATACTAATAACAATATTAAGTATGAGAAATGCGAGTTATTTAACGATTTTATACAATCGTTAATGATGCTTATTTTTGACACTTATATGGGTGATGACATAACTAACCCAACGGAACAAAAAAACCATTTTAAATGGTGTTGGAATAAAAATGTGGATAACTTTAAAAAAGAAGGATTAATTATAGGTGATTACAAATCCTATAGTTATTTTATGGAATTTATGTGTGATGTTTATTATCCAATAACCAAAAAAGAAAATCCACAATCAACTAAAAATTTACTAAAATTATGGGCCTTTATATTTGATTATAATAACCTTAAGAGTAAATCAGATATTGATACACTAATCGAGGTTTATAAAATGTTAGATAATTCAATAACATTAAATTAACCTATATAAACACTTGATTTTTTAAAATGTTTTAATAAATTGTATTCATGGATGCAAATAGAATTATTCAAATCGTGATAACAGAATTATCACTAGAAAACCTAAAACTTCAAGAATCTCTTGAAGTTGCAATAAATAATGCTGAAACTATTGATGACAAAGTTAAAACTGTCAAAGAAATACTAGAAAAGATAGTAATTAATGAATCATCGTTAGTTAAGTTTCAAGCATTAGTTTCAAATAAAAATGATTTAAACCAAAAAGAAGATGGAAAAATTTAAAGAATTAGAAGCAGCGGTTGCTTCAATGAAAGATGACGTAACTAAGTTTTACGAAAAGAATAACAGTTCAGCTGGTGTTAGAGTTAGAAAAACTCTTCAACTAGTTAAAGAACTTTCACAAGAAATAAGAAAGGAAATTTCTGAACAAAAAAGAGAAACAAAAACTGTATAGTAATGTTAATTAATGTTTTTGATAGAATACTAATAATTTTGTTTTTTATGGCATTTTTTAATTCTGTAAGACACACATATTATTTTATTCAAGCTTGGGTGACCTCAACAAATGAGGAACCCGTTAAATATAAAATATCCGATAAATCATTGTTTTTGTTAGGTGTATCAATTGCTTATATACTTACAACAATTTTTACTGGTATAAAACTCTAAAAATTAAAAATGGCAAAAATACAACAAACCCTAGATGCACTGCAACCTTATGTTATTGGTATTAGATACATAGATGGTATGACGGTTGTTGATACAATTTTTAAAACTGGTTGGACACTTCCAGAATCTAAAACAATTAAAAAGGCTAAGGGTAATGATGAAAGTCTTAATTATTTTATGATTTTCAGTGATTTAAATGGTATCGGTCTTGATGAGATTTTAGATTATGTTTCAAACGTTATAAAAATAAATGTTGACCGTGAAAAGAAACATGAACTATTAAAGACTAAAGTAAACGAACTTAAAGAATTCTTCAAGAAACATACACTAGAAGATTTATCAAGGTTAAAATTTATCTTAAAAGAAGAAGAATTGATGCCAGAACTAAATGATTTCGATGTTGATGAACCAATTGAAGAATTAATCGAAGAAACAGTTTATACATCACCAGGTGTTTCAGTTATGGAATCTGACGGTGATATGATTAAATACAACGCTGGGGAACAAGAAGCTATTCAAAATCACGTTGAGAATTTAACTGAAGAAGATAAAGAAATACTCGCTGAAGAAGCTAGAGCCGCTAATTATAGAAAGATGAAAGAAGCTGAAAAATTAGATGGTAAAATAAAGACAAAACAAAGGGTTGAATTACCACCAAGAAAAAAGATAGCTGAAGCGATTATGTCAAATACACTTATGCCAGATTGCGATTGCGGAGAATTAGAAGCTTGTGAAAAATGTATAGAATTTAAAGACCTATAACTAAAAACCCCAGATTTACTGGGGTTTTTTTATTCATTATTAAAAGCTCTTTCTAAAGTTTCTTGTGCCGTATGTGTTACCCATACACCACCTGTTGATAACAATCCGTGTAAAAATACACTTAAATAAAAATTATTAATTGATAATGGGGTTTGATTCTTAGTTATAATCAATATACTTGAGATTACAAAACCCATCCAAGTACCTAAACACATTGGACAAGTAAATAACTTATATAAGCTGTAACCACCAGTTCCAAATCTAGCTAATGTATTTCTGAAACCTTCAAAAATTGAACCGTAAATTAAATTGTTACAAGCACCGTAACAAACCAAAATAAACATTAATGTATTCATATATTTTTTTAAACAATTATAGTGTTTTACTTGAAAAAATAAATACTTGTGCGTATATTTGTAAAAAATCATAAAAATGAAATTAAAAGATGATATTATATCTAAAGAGGTTTTATTAGTTGAACAAGAAAATCAAAAAGAAATGTATAAAACTGCAACCAAAAAGGTTCAGTTTATTAATCAAATAAAAAATGGGTTGGGTGAGGAAATTAAAAATAACCCAAATCAAATAAAAATAATTGAGAAATCATTTGGTGAAAAAGTTAAATTATTTTTTAAGAGAATTTTTACAAAATTTTAAAATGACATACGATATACTAATAAATACAATTTCTGAAATTGTTAATAACGATAATATAAATAAGGATGGGCTTATATTAACATATATGCTTCCAGATGATATTCATAAAAGTCTCAATAAAGAATTATTCTATAAAACAAGAGAGGTTGGGGTTAACTTTACACAACCAGATGAATATGAAGTTGAAATAGCTGGGATAATTATAAAGTTTTTTAAAAAAAGTTTATAAAAAAGTTGCAAAATCCAATTTAATGTCGTATATTTGTAATCTAAGAATAAAAAACAAAAAAAATACGATTATGAGTACTTTATTAAAAGCTTTACAAACTAATGACACCATTACAACTAATGGTATGGCAACTAACAGTTCGTCATTGAACCATTGTGTAAACCTATTCTTCCAAATAGGTGCGATGAGAGGTAAGGATAAACAAGTACTTATTAATACATTCGTTAAAGCATACAACGAAGATGCATTAACCGCTATGAAGTTATTGTTCTGGTCTCGTGACATCCGTGGTGGTGCTGGAGAAAGACAAATCTTCAGAGATGTTATCAAATACATGGCTGAAAAGCATACTGAATCCTTAGCTAAGAACCTTTCATTAATTCCAGAATACGGAAGATGGGATGACTTGTTACAATTAATTGGTACAAAGCTTGAGAACCAAGCGTTGACCCTTATTAAGGGTGGTCTTGAAGCTGGTAAAAAAGCTAAGGATTTATTATCTATAATAGATTCATTATCGGATTCTGAATGTGCTAAATTAATTACTGACTTTTCGGTTTAAAATTATTGAAATTATTAGAATTTAATTGTGTTAAATAAGATTTTCTAGTAATTTCTGAACGTTCTTTTAAAATGTTTGGGTTAATATTAGGGTTTAATTTACAATTATCCCCATGAAATCTTTTAAAATTTCCACCATCACATTGTTTATTACAATGTTCACATGTTAGTTTTGGTGTTAATTTTCTAGAATTACTGATAGATATTTTTCTTTCATCGGTACATGGACCAGTTGATTTACATTTTTTACCCTTATTATGTGCAGGTTTACCCTTACGAATTAACGACAAAGCATTCGAGTATATATCAGAAATCCCAATAATCCAACCGTTAGGTATTGGTAGCTTAGGGTCATGATAAATTTGGGTATTAGTCATTGGATGGTTAATTAATATTAAACCTTCATTACCAAATAATGCTTTAGAAATTGTTTTATTTATAAATTTACCATTTCTATTAGCGTTTGTTCGTGTTAGAACAGAATGTTCATGGTTTATTGCGTCAATCTTATTATTAAATATTTTAGTTATTTTTATAATAAATGAATTTAAACCATATTCCTTTATAAGTTTATGGATATGTTTTGAGGATGTAAAGTATTTGTTCCATAAATCATTAGGGTTACAACCTTTGGCATATCTTACTCCGTAATAATATTGACCAGTTGGTTTAAAAATAAGTTTGTAAGTATAAGGTATAGTTTCCATATTTAAGTTTTAAGTGGATGCCGTAATTATCTATTAATAAATATAACAATATTTAGTTAAAACTAAATAAATATGATAAATAAAGAAAAATTAAGAAAAATCTTACAAAAAAAAGTTTTAGACTCGTCTTTGCTCGCCAAATGGTTGCCACGTCCAAACATTGGCAACCGTGAAAGAAAAGCACAATCTCGTGTTGTTAGAAATTTCTTGGGGTTAACACCTAAAGAATACAGAAAGACACTTGTTGAATTATCTAACACAGTTGAACAATTGATGTGTGCTAAGGAATGGTCTAAAATCGAGTACTCTAAGTTGCCATCAAAAGCAATGTCAGATTACATGAAGGCTTTCTCTAAGAATGACTTGGCTCGTTTCCAAGCTTATTTGACTTCACTTGAAAAGGGTGAAACTAAGATTAACGCTGCGGCTTTGTTCCCATACGATGTTACAAAGAACATGACACATGGTAATTCAAGAGGTGCTGATGCACAATGGAATGCGTTGCCAAACTACATGGAAAACAACAACGAAAGAGTGTTGCCAGTAGTTGACGTATCAGGTTCAATGGGTGACCCAGCTGGTCAAAATGCGACTGTTACATGTCTTGATGTTGCGATATCTTTAGGCCTTTACATTTCCGAAAGAAATGCTGGTATATTTAAGGATGCATTCGTAACATTCTCCAACCACCCAACGTTGCAAATTCTTAATGGTACCTTATCAGAAAGGTATAACCAATTGGCTCGTGCTCAATGGGATATGAATACTAACTTAGAAGCAGTATTTCAATTGATTTTGTCTAAAGCAAAAAAATCAAACGTTCCAGAAAACGAGATGCCAACAATGATAATGATATTATCAGATATGCAATTCGATGTAGCTACTCGTTCTGGTTGGGGTAGTACAAGTACATGGAACCCTAATGCTCAACAAATGATTGAGAAGGAGTACGCAGATGCTGGTTATACAACTCCTAAGATTGTTTATTGGAATCTTAACAGTAGAAATACTGATACCCCAGTACATTTTGATAAGGTTGGTACGGCCTTGGTTTCAGGGTTCAGTGGTTCCTTATTAAAGAACTTATTGGGTGGTAAAGACCTTACACCATTAAGTATGATGTTTGAAGTAGTAAATAGCGAACGTTACGAAGCTATTAAAATATAATTGCTTATATATAAAGATGTTTCCAGCAACTTAAAAATCTTAAACTGTTAAAAAAGGAAACGTGGGCGTTTTAGTATTGTTTCAACCCTTTAAAATTTTTTTTATTTGAAACAACCTTCCGAACTGAGTTAGAAGTAAAATGCTCCTACATCTTGTTATAAGCTATAAAAAAGAATCATAGTAATATGGTTCTTTTTTAATTTATACTATTTACACTTTAAAATAAAAGTAGTATTTTTAATCAAAACATATATGATGACAGTTGTAGTTAAACCAATTGATGAATACAAGAGTAAGAAATTTAAAGGTAAAGTACTAAGTGAATATATAGTTTATCAAATGATAAATGGTATGCCAATAAAAGCTGATACAGCATTAGGTGATAACGCTAGAGATATTCTAATCGCTAAATACTTAAAAGAAAATAAAAATAAAAAATAATGAAAACACTTAAGAATTTAAAAAAAGGCACGTTTGTTAGAGTATCAGACGTTGAAGCCGAATCAAGAGTTAAGCTAAAATCTGAATGGGCTTACGCACCAAAAAGCGAATGGAAAAAATCCGATAATCAACCTGAAGAAACAACAGAAACTGTGCAAACGGTTGAATCTTCAACTAAAAAAACTAAAAAGAAAAAGTAAAAATGGAAACAACAGAAAAATCGTACCCACTAGTGTTAGTGTTTTACGTTGATAGAGAAACAATGAAAAACTATGAATTAATGAAAGAATTTTCAGAATCGGTCAATTATATGATTGAAGCTAAAAATTTTAAAGTAATGGCATTCTTTTTACCAACAGATGGTGAAGAAAGAATTGAATGTATCAATCCTTTAGTTGCACCAAAAGAACAAATGGATAAAGTCGATAAATTAATAACCGATATTTCTAAGAATTTTGGTATTGGTGATGAAATAAATTTTGAAGAAATTCAATCAGGAGATGAACCAGAAAATACAAAACAAGAAAATCTATAATATAGATTTAAATTTAAAACATTTATCAGCGGAAGAGCAAAAAGGAAAAATTGATGAACTTATAGATAACCTAAAAAATAGATTTGAAAAGATTGATAGTTCTAGATATAATGCATTAACTGGCTCATCCATAAATGAGGATGTATTCTTTCCAAAAAGAGATATACCAAATAAGTAGTTTTACATCTTCAATCGAATAAACTCTTCCTTCGATTGAGGTACTGGCCCATACAATTGTATGGACCATCTGGAGGATATTAAAAATATGACAAATCAAGAAAAAGCGGTTTTATATGACCAACTAATCCGTGAAAGCGATGCATTACAACGTGAGAATTCAAAATTAAAATCTGAGTATGTAACTAACATACCGCCAGAGGTTCAACAAAAAATTGATAAAAACAATAAAAGAATATCTATTCTAGTTGGTCAATTTGAAAATTTATTACGCTAAGGTCTAGTACTGGTTTTCCAAATCTTTCGATATGGCCAACCAGTTTTTTTATGTATGAGTTCATACATCAGAGATGCTGTAGCTGGGCTTGCCGTACCCATAAACATAAGACTCTTTATTTTTTGTTTATGTGATATTTTAGCGAGTGTATGGTGAAGCCTTTGCGCATCTTTAATATTCTTACAAATCACCATATCAAATTGTTCTTCATTATGAATCAACAGTTTATTATGTACAACAATTATTTGTTTAACCATGTTCTTTTTAAACGCATTTGTAAATAGTTTTTTTACGACAGCTTCAATTGTTGGTCTTTTAGCCTTAGGATTGTTCCCATATATCCAAAATTCTTCCTCAACTTGATAGTCTTCAGATGCTAAAATTGTCCAATCACCAAGTGGTTTTTCCGTGTAAGTTCTACCAAAATTATCCCTAACAGTCCTAAATACATCATCAGGTTCTGTTGGCTTAGTTACACATATTCTAAAATTAACTGGCACAATTTTTTCAGTGTTTATGTATTTCTTTGGAAATTTAACTGATTGATTCTTATCAATTAAATTATGATAATGCTTAAAACAAGTTTCTTTTTTTCCACTTCTATGAAGTGTTTTTTTATACTCACCGTTACTTAATAACACAACTCTATAAACCATTTTTTGTTTTTTAAACAAAATAGCGTATATTTGCAAAAAATAAATAGGTACTATGTCGAAAAGAGATTATTATGAAATTTTAGGACTTACAAAAACAGCAACAGCTGATGAAATTAAAAAGTCTTATAGAAAATTAGCTATGACACATCACCCAGATAAAGGTGGTGATGCTGAAGCCTTTAAAGAAATTACCGAAGCATACGAAGTTTTATCTGACGATGAAAAGAAACAAAAGTATGATAGGTACGGTCACGCTGGTCCACAACAAGCCTATGACCCAATGACTGACTTTATGCGAAAAACTGGTTTCGGTTTTGGTGGTAAACAACAAAATAAAGGTCAAAATATGAACTTAACAGTTAAATTGACCCTTGAAGAAATATTTAATGGAACAACCAAAAAGTTTAAATACACAAAAAAAACTGATTGTAAACCTTGCTCTAATAAAGGTGGGTTAGGTGTTAAACCTTGTAGCCATTGTAATGGTGCTGGGGTTGTGATGGAAGTCTTTAGAACACCATTCGGTGAAATAAGAAACGCATCACCATGTTCTGTTTGTCAAGGTGAAGGAAACACCTATGAAACAACATGTATTACATGTGGTGGTAACGGTACAATAAACGGTGACGAACATATTGATGTAAATATTCCAATGGGTGTTGCTGAAGGAATGTCATTTGTAATGCAAGGAAAGGGTCATTCCGTTAAGAATGGTGTGGCTGGTGATTTAATCATAACAATCGTTGAATCCAAACATGATAAGTTCTTTAGAGTTGGTAATGATTTAAAAATTAAACTATCATTAGACTACTATCAATTAGTTCTAGGTGATAAAGTTGAGATTCCAACAATTGATGGTGGTAAAATAAGAGCCACAATTAATCCATATACTAAGGTTAATGAAATACTTAGAGTACCAACTAAAGGTATGAGACAACTAAATAGCAATAATAGAGGTGATATGCTTATTGAAATTGATTTAAATATCGATGATAAGATTAGCACTGAGGAATTGGATATTATCAAACAATTAAAAAATATTAAAGAAAAAGTTGTTAGTTAATAATTTTTTTTGTATATTTGCAGAAATTAAATTAAAAATAATATGGCAAAATTTGAAGAAGTGTTTGAGGACACAAGAGCGTTATTTACCGATTTTATTGCTAAGATTGATTCATTAAATGAAGTTAATGTAAACATCCTAGCGGTGAACAAACTAAAAGAAATTGGTAAGATTAGTAAAACTAACGACTTACTTAAGTATGAAACTGATTACGATGTTTACATCTTTTTGAACGAAAGAGTATTTGAACAATTGGATGAAGAACAAAAGTTGATGGTTGTTGAAGAATTGATAGCACAAATTTACTTTGATGCTGAGAAGGGTAAAGTAACCCTCATTAAACCAGACTTTACCACCTTTAGTCTTTTACTACAAAAGTATGGTTCTGAGAAGTGCTTGAATCTAAAGAACCTTATAAAGGAAATCTTTGGTAGCGATGCTCAAACTGATGCTGAAAATAACGTTGAATAATGACACGAGAAGAAATACAAGAAATAAACCCAGATGCATTACTTTGTGATGGGTTTGACGAAGCGATAATCGGTATGGCTGAGCGACCTAATCTTGGCCCTATCGTAGCTTACTCGGTTGAAAAGATGCTAGACATTATGATAGCACGTGACGGTATGACATACGAAGAAGCTCTTGAGTACTTCGATTATAATATCGCTGGTGCTTGGTTAGGTGATAATACACCAATTTACATTAAAACTGAATTTTAAAAAATGATAACACAAGATTTTAACGAATACGCAAAGAAACACTTTGGCGTATCAGATACCCAATTACGTGATTGGGAAGTTTTACAAAGTAAAATTTATGGTGGTGCAACAGCATCATTAACCCCTTACGTTCTTGAGGAAAGAGAACTTAGGGTAACACAGATTGATATTTTTTCCAGAATGATGATGGACAGAATCCTCTGGTTAGCTGGCCCCGTAAATGACAGAATGTCAACAATCGTTCAAGCACAACTTATGTTCTTGGATAACTTGGAAGTAAAAGACATTATATTGCATGTAGACTCACCAGGTGGTTCGGTTAAGTCAGGTCTTTCAATTGTTGATGTTATGAATTACGTTTCATCTGAGATAGTAACAATTAACACTGGTATGGCCGCTAGTATGGGTAGTATCCTTTTAGGTGCTGGTACAAAGGGTAAACGTTATACATTACCATCCAGTCGTGTAATGCTTCACCAAGTGTCATCTGGAGCTGAGGGTACGTTAGCCGATATTAAAATATCTATTGCTGAGGCTGAAAAATATAATAATAAGTTATTTGGGATGCTTGGCGAATATACCAACAAGACACCAGAACAAGTTATGAGTGATGCTAGTCGTGATTTTTGGATGGATAGCAATGAGTCAGTTGAATATGGGATAGTTGATGCGGTAATAACATCTAAAAAAAGAAAATAGTTATTTAAATAAGGTTAGTAATAGTTACTAACCTTATTTTAAAAAATCAACATAACTAAAATTTTCATAAAAACGTTCTGGTTTTTTTGCACTATAATTTGGATTTTACTTAAAAGTCTAATATTTATTTATAAGTTCTTTAAAATATGGGGATACAATGTATTGATTAGGTATAGTCGTACAGTGTAAGCATGTAGTGCTAGATGGAAGCACTTAAATCTCGCTATTAAAACAAGAAAAGACAACGATTTAATCGTATCTGAAAATTTCCTTGATGAGGCTGTTTACAGCTTCGGTGGAGAGTTAGCTGTAGCCTAAAACAGCAATAGTGGTAATCCACTTGATGATGGTAAATCCATTAAATAGTGTTAGAACACTGGTGAGACCAAATTCACCTTAAAAAGTAAGGAAAGATTCGCTGGGTTATAAAACCTAGATAAACATGTAGAAAGCTCTAGAAGAATACTTAAGACACGGACTCATTCTCCGTTATCTCCACTCTCATCAAGATTCCACCTAACTCACCTAGGGATTGGAACTAATAACCCCTCGCAAGTCGCTTTGTTGGGGGTTTAACTTATTAAAATAAAAAAGGGCCTTTAAAAGCCCTTTTAATTTTTTTAATTACCTTGTTGTACTGTTGGAACTGTTACGTTTACTTGTGCTGTTGGTTGGTTAACAATAGTGGTTGTTGTAGTTGTTGTAGTTGCTACATCTTTTTTACCACCTTTACATCCACATCCGAAGAGTTTTTGTTCTAATTTCATAGTTCTTAATTTTTTAAATTTGTTATTTATCTATAAATAGATTTACTTTAAAAATAAATCGATAATATTTTAATAAATATACATAATGTTTTATAAAAGGAAATACTCAGTAACAATACTTGATGAAAAATGGTCCCAAATGCAGGATTCATTAAAGCTCTTTGTAATACCTAGGATAGATGAAATGGTCTATATGGAGAATCATAAGAAGTACTTTAAGGTTATAAATGTGATTCATTATCTAAATAATAAACAAGGAATTTTTATCATAGTTAAACCCTTTGAAAATAAATAAAAAATATTTTTAAAAAAACTTGACAAATTAAAAAACTTTTCGTATATTTGCATATAATTATTAAAGTAGTTCTTATACATAAAAATATTTCTAGAAAAATGGTTACGGCAACGTAAAAAAAAAATTCTACTATTGAAGGGGCTTGGCCACTCCCACGTCACCATTTATGGTGGATAAAAGCTGAAAAGTAAGTGGCACCTGTTATGATGGCAGTTTAAATCTAATCCTTGTAGTGGTAGCAAGCCAAAATAACACAAAAACCATTTTGAGAAACTTATTAAAGAATCAGTTCAGCAAATTAAACAATTTTTTTATCTGAAACAAAAAAACAAAATGATTCTGAAATTTACGTCATTGGTGTAATGAGCACGTGCCCCCACATGGGGGGGGTTTAGACCAGTATCAAATCTGGATGACGTACTTGCGAGGTGGAGCAGTAGTAGCTCGCTAGGCCCGTAAAATACATTGCGCTGTAGAGAAGTAGTATCTCGCAAGCCTCATAAGCTTGAAATCATTGGTGCAAATCCAATCGGCGCATCATATCGTGGGATGATGTAACGGTAACATTTGTGGCTCATAACCACAGTAGGCTTATAACCCTTGTATCAGTTCGATTCTGGTTCCCGCAACAAAAAAAGAATGAATTCCGCAATTTAAATTTTTTATTTGGAAAAAAACAAACTCATTCTGAAAAAATTAAAAGATTTATCGAAAGATAAGTCTTTTTTTATTTGTATTATCCTTAAGAATTTCGTATATTTGCATTATGGATATTAATAAAATTAATGGTAATGAAATCATAGACTTTTTAAATAGTCTTGATATGGATTCAGATAAAGAAGCTGGTGAATTTATTGGTGTTACTGGTGGTGCAATACAATATGCATGTTTAAAATCTAAAAACAATAAATGTAAAAATTATATATTTAAATATGAAACAAAATAATATAAGACTCAATATTGTGGGTTCAGCTAGGCATGGGAAAGATACACTTGCTGAAATTCTTAACGAACACTTCGGACTTAAATTTATATCATCATCTCAAGCATGTGCCGATATATTCATTTACGATGCGTTAAAAGACAAGTATGGTTATAAGACACCAGAAGAATGCTTTGACGATAGGGTTAATCACAGGTCAGAATGGTATCAAATGATATGTGATTATAATAAAGATGACAAGGCTAAATTAGCGAAGGAGATTCTTAAGTATAATAATACATATGTTGGTATGAGAAACCACGATGAAATTGAAGAATGTCGTAAACAAGGCTTATTTGATTTAATTATCTGGGTGGATGCCAGTGAAAGACTTCCAAAAGAAGATTCAACATCTTTCAATATTACTAAGGCTGATGCTGATATTATAGTTGAAAACAATCAAGATTTAAAGACATTTAAAAATAAAATTGATAAATTAGGTAAATTATTGTTTAAATAAACTTTCTAATTTGTTAACAATAATATCGTATATTTGCATCAGAATAAACAAAAAGGGTCGTTAAAAAAAAAGTTTTAAAAAAACTTGACAAATTAAAAAACTTTTCGTATATTTGCATATATTTATTAATAACGAACAAAAATTATCACAATGATAGCAAACATAAACAATATGATTAATTCGATAAATTGGAGACATAATAGTCGCTCAATTAATCAAGTCATGCTATCTAGTGATGTTAATAAAATATAACAAATTAAATCACAAATAACGAAAAGCCTCTGACTCATACGAATCAGAGGTTTTTTTTTACCCATGTCAGAAGAAATACGATATAAGAAATTAGGTGTTGTAAAACAAAAAGACTTGGATGCTGATTTTGATTCGATATACGATAAGTATAAGAGTATTGCTTTAGAACTTGGTTTAACAGGTGATTTAAAGTTTGTAAAAGAAAAGGGTAAAGTAATAATTTACATAGCTATTTGACATTTAGGAAAAACACACGTAAATGACCGAGTGGTCGAAGGTGGTAGGCTCCAACCCTACTGAGATATATAACATTTATGTTAGGTCTCCGCATAGGTTCAAATCCTATTTTACGTGCAAAATATATTGGTAGGTGATGAAATTAGGAATTATATTCCGATGGCAGACATGCCCAATTGTCTCTTGGGTGGTGATAACGAGATAGATAAACAATACAGGGTTGACCACTAGCTTGCAAGCGTTAATGTTGTTTATTGAATCGCACCGTGGATGGTTCGAATCCTCCTCTACCAGCAATAGTTTACTTGGACAACGTTCTTAAAATCGGAGTCCGTCATGGAGAGTGGCACCCAAGGTGGGTAACTAGACTTGAAATCTAGGCCAAGGTAAAAACTTGAGGTTTCGATTACTTCACCATCCGCAATTTTGGTTGTTTTTTACTTTTTTTTGGAGAAATAAGGAGGGTAATGGTGGACCCCGTCCGTTTGCTAAACGGAAACCCATTAAGTTGGGCACGTTTCGATTACGTATTTCTCCGCTGGATATATTGGCAGAGTGGTTTAATGCAATTTGCGTGAAGCAAATGGTCCTTAAAGGGCCCACAGGTTCGAATCCTGTATATTATCTCTAAATATGGGTTTCGAAGCTTTAAGGTGAAGCGCAAGTTTGTGGCACTTGAGAACTCGGTTCGATACCGTGCGTTACCCCAAAATTGTTTTAAGTAATTAACTGTTAAAAAATGGGTAGTTAGTTCAACTGGTAGAGCACTGTTCTGATACGACAGCCGTTACAGATTCGACTTCTGTACTACCCACAAATTGGTCTTTAGCTCAATTGGTAGAGCAAGATACTCATAATATCGAGGTAATGGGTTCGATTCCCGTAGGACCAACATAATATTCTTCCATGGTGAAATGGCTTGGTAGCTCAAAGGTGGAGCATTCGTTTGTTAAACGACAGGTTGAGATATCGTAATTCTCCCAAGCCGCAAATTAACTTTTTTTGTTAATTATTTGACTTTTTGTTCGAACTGTGTATATTTATAATAAAGAATATATGAAAGAAAAAATATTAGAATTAAGGAAAAATGGGTTATCAATAAATGAAATAGTTGAAGAGTTAAAGTGTGCTAAAAGTACTGTTTCATACCATATAAATAAAAACGGTTTAGGTGGTATTAGAAATAGGTTCTTAAAAGGTGTTAGTGATGAAACGATAAATAAAATTAAAATTTTTAGATTAGAGTCTAAAACATATAATGAAATTTTAGAGTTAATTGACATAAGTGAGGATAAATTAAAAAAAATTTGTCGATTATTTGAGATAAATAATAGTACTGGTGGTTTTAAACTTAAAGATGTTGATAAAGATGAGGTTATAAAGTATTATTTATCTGTAAAATCAATACGAAAAACTGCTGATTATTTTAATATTAGTAGAGACACAGTTAAAAAATATATACCTGACAATCTTATCTTAATTAAAGATAAAATAACCAAATCACAATCAGTTATTAATTGGCGTAAAAGAACAAAAATTAAATTAATTGATTATAAAGGTGGTTGTTGTGAAAAGTGTGGTTATAATAAATCTACATCAGCATTACAATTTCATCATTTAAACCCTAAAGAAAAGGATTTTCAAATTGGTGGTTCAAGTTATTCATTTGAAAATCTAAAAAAAGAAGTTGATAAATGTATATTAGTATGTGCAAATTGTCATATCGAAATACATGAAGAATTAAGGATTTGTAGCTCAGAGGCAGAGCATTCGTTTGTTAAACGACAGGTCGAGATATCGTAATTCTCCATTAGCGCACATTGCGTAGGTTATCGGAATACAACCATCTCTCATAAGGAAGGTCAAGGCGGTTCAGCTCCGCTCTACGCAACATGGTTCCATAGTTCAATGGATTAGAACAGATGATTACGAATCATCCGATAAGCGTTCGAGTCGCTTTGGGACTACAGTATAGTAAATGTGATATAAGAAGAACTAATATCAGGTGGAGTTAGTGTCCGTACCACGTTAAAAAATTGTGATGATTATACAAGGTGTTGTCGAGTACACAACTATACTATTTGGTCTTGTCGTTCAATGGATTAGGACTACTATAAGCTTCTATGGTGTAACTGGATAACACTTTTGCCTTCTAAGCAAACTTTCTGAGTTCGAATCTCGGTAGGAGCACTAGTTAAATGGATATTTTTTTTCTTTTTCCATTTAACGATATATTTATTAGTATGGAAAAAGAATTTTTAATTGATTGTATTAATAAAGGGTTAAGTCTAAAAAAAATAAGTAAATTATGTGGTAAAGCACCTAGTACAATAACATATTGGTTAAATAAATTTAATTTAAAAACTAATAATTTGTCGTTTAAAGTTAAAGGAAAAATTGATTATAATAATCAAAGATGTTGCCCAAAATGTAAAATTACTAAAGAATTAAATGAATTTTATAATAGACGTGATAAAATAGGTAGTTCAGTTTATTGTAAAACTTGTACCAATAAACAAGTTTTAGATAGACAACGGGAACTTAAGCAACAAGCTGTTGATTATAAAGGTGGGTATTGTATAATATGTGGTTATAATAAATGTAATGCGGCGTTAGAATTTCATCATTTAGAACCAGATAAAAAAGATTTTAGCATTAGTCAATTAAAAAAATATGCCTTTACTGAAAATATAAAAAAAGAATTAGATAAATGTATTTTGTTATGTTCTAATTGTCATAGAGAATTTCATTCTGGTATTTTAATTCTAAGCAAACTATAGCAGTTCGAATCTGCTCGAGACCACATTTTTTATGGAGAGCAAACCCTGACGGTGAGGGGGTCCGCCTGCTAAGCGTGAAGTTCGGCGAAAGCTGGATTCGGTTCAACTCCGATGTTCTCCGCATTTTTCATTTGTTGTTTTTAAGGGTACTTCGGTACCCTTTTTTATTTTATGGGATATTTATAAAATATGCAAAAAGCTAAATTTATACTTCACGAACAAATGAATCGTATTCATGAATTATCTGGAAACAATATGGTTTCAGGTAAACATCTAGTTGTTGTTGATATTCAACCAGAATACGAACAATGGTGCAGTCACATTCTCCCAGAATTTGTTGATTTTTTAAATGAAAACTATGAAACCCTTTCCAGATTAACTTTCCTATATAATGGTGATAGTCTTGGTATGGTTTCTGAGGGTAACTATCAAAATTGGTGGTTCGATAATGGCTTAAGTGAAGATGTAATTTACAGTTCAAGGTTTTATGATAAAGGCTACGCATTTTTTAGGTATTGTATTGATGAGGGTATAGATGATGAAACTATTGTTAACCTAATAAAGTACATGCTTGAAAAGGATGTATTTGATACTAGAGAATTAGATGAGGAATTCTGGGATGAGTATGTCGAAAGATATGGTGCTGCGCATATCAGAGAATTATTAGAATTTGCTGGGGACTCAATGAATATACCAGACCTTATGGATGAATTAAAAAATTATACAAACATAATATTATGTGGTGGTGGGATTGATGAGTGTCTTAAAGAGGTTGAAATAGCTCTTCAAGTACTTAACAAACACTATACTGTTTTAACAAAATATACATACTAATGAAAATTTTAAACATATTTAAAAAACTCATATTAGAAAATGAAATACCTCTTGATGAGGAGTATCCATTAAGTTGGAGTATCGAAGAATTTAAGAAGTTAAGAAATTTTAGTCAAAGGGTTAAGTATTGTGAAACGCATCTAAAGCGTATATCATCAGGTTCTGGTAGAATTGCTTATAAGATTGATGAAGAAAAGGTTCTTAAATTGGCTAAAAATGAAAAGGGTGTTTCACAGAATCAAGCTGAAATTCAACAATCTGATGATTATTACTTACAACCAATACTAGCAAATGTATTTGAATACGATGAGAATGGGTTATGGGTTGAAATGGAACTAGCGAGAAAATTAACTGCTGGTGATTTTAAAAGACTTGTTGGTTTTAATTTTAAAGACTATGCAGAATTATTACATAATCACGGTGTTGTAGCCAATCTTGGTCGTGGTTTTAAATACTCAATAGATAAAGAATTATCAGATGCTATGTGGGATAATGATTTTATATCTAGTATACTAGATTATATTGGTAGTTGGGGTGTTCCATCGGGTGATTTAGAACGTCTTAATACATATGGTATAGTTAAAAGAGATGGTAAGGATACTATTGTAATTGTTGATTATGGCTTAACTGAAGAAGTTCTTAATAAACATTATAAAAGATAAATTTGTTTAATTAAAATTTATGTCATATATTTGCTTTTTAAAAACAATTATGGACATACATAAGAAAATTAAAGACTTTGAAGATAGTTTAAAAATCTTTGCACACAAATTGGCTGAGCAAGGTAAAGAAACTGAGGTCGCAGCTAAAATTCTTGAGAAACACATAAAGGGTATTGATGTTACACCTGAAGAAGATGTGTTATTAAAACAAAACATTTACGATACCTTAAAAATAGCTGGAATTGGTATACCATTTATGCTGATACCAGGTGCTAGTGTCATATTACCAGCGTTAATTATACTAGCGAAAAAAAACAATATTAATTTATTACCGTCAAAATTTATTGAAGATGAAAAAAGTAATTAAGCAAATCTTAAGAGAAAACACTGAGAAGAATATTTTAGGTATTACCGTAACAAGACCTAATCAAGAGTTGATTATTATGAGAGGAATCTCTGGTAGTGGTAAAAGCACAATGGCTAAATCATTAGTTAAGGGTGGTGTCATACATTCAACCGATGACTTAATAGAAGCAACTGGTGATTATAATGGATTCTTTGCTAAAATGATAGAAGCAAATAACTTTGCTGATTTAAGTCGTATGCACTCTAATAACCTCAAGAATGCGATGAAATCTATGGATAATGGTATAAGTCCAGTCATAATAGATAACACGAATTTAAGACCTAGTGAGGCTAAACCATACGTAATGTATGCGTTAGAGATAGGCTATGCTGATGATAATATTAAAATTGTTGATGTTGGTACTGGTGGGTTAAGTGCTGAAGCTTTAGCGGCTAGAAATTCTCATGGTGTTCCATTAGAGAATATTCAACGAATGATTAATACTTATAATGGTGTCGGCCCTTTAACTCTCAATAAAATTATTGAGGCTAGTGACATGTATAAATCATCTAATGTTTTATATTCTTGTGTTTTATTAGATGATAATTCACGTAATTTATTATTATTAACATTTGCCGATGTTATACCGAATGGATGGAAAACGATAGCACATCATATGACAATTGTTTTTGGTAAGGGTATTGACGATAAAAATGAGTTGGGTAAAGAAGTTGTATTAACAGTTACAAACGTTGGATGGAATGATAAAGCAATAGCTGTTTTGGTTGATGGTTATCCATCTAAAAATGCTAATCCACATATTACATTAGCTATTAATCCAGATGGTGGTAAACCTAAGGATTCTAATGAAATTACAGATTGGAAAAAAATTAGACCATTTAAAATAAATGGTGTTGTGACAGAAATTAAAAAATAAATTTGTTTGTTTGGTTTCTATTCTGTATATTTGCAAAAAGTTTTTTATGACAAAAGAAGAAAGAAGGCTTGACCTAAGCGGTAAGCTATTAAAAATGGGTGAGTCTTTAATATTAGAGGGTCGAGATTCTATGGATGGTTGTGTCATGGAAACTGGTAGTGCGTTAATTTTATTGGCTAATATCATTGAATCAGAAGATGATATGTTTGTTTTTGGTGAATTTGTATCTATGTTTTCAGCTAAGAAAGTATTAGAGGAAATGGAAAATAAGAAAAAACCTAATACAACTGAAGATTTACTAAAGGAAATTCTTGATTCATTTAAGAATGTCGGTAGTGATTTACCAAAAGAAACACCCAAAAAGACTCGTAGACCAAGAAAAAAAAGAAACGACAATGATGAACCAGAATCTGGTTCATAATTTTTAATATTAAAAAATAAAATATGTTAGCAATAGTAGAATACATAAAGAAAAATGGTTTAGATAATGCTATCGAAACTTTTAATTTAAAGGCTAAATTATACGAAAATAAGGTTCACATTAAATATGACCAAATAGGTTCGGATATGTCTCTTAAGGAGGTTCAAGAATGTCGTGGACTTATCCTAGATAGAAATACATTTGATGTAATCTCAATGTCCTTTTTCAAGTTCTTTAATAACGGTGAAACTAATGCTGCTAAGATAGACTGGGATACAGCTCATGTATTTGAAAAAGTTGATGGTTGCCTTGATGAAAATACGTTGATAACGACTAATGAAGGTGTTAAAACGATTAAGGAAATTTGTGAAGAAAAACTTAATTGTAAAGTCTTGTCATATTGGGTTAATAGTAATGAGATTATCTTTGATGATATAATTGGATGGTCAATTAAGGATAATATTAATGATTGGTATGAAATTAAATTGGATGACGAAACTTCAATTAAACTGACTGGTAATCATAAGGTTTGGTTACCAAAGCTAAATTGTTATAGACAAGTTTCAGATTTAACGGAAGCGGATGAATTCTTATTAAGTACTAAAAAAAATTAAATTCTGGCAGCAATGTTTCAAATTTAGAAAAACGAATTGGTTATACTTTAGATAATTTAAATATTAAATTTGAAACTCAATATTTAATTAATAGGTTTTCTTATGATTATTATATCAATGATATAAATTTATTAATAGAGGTTAATGGTGATTTTTGGCGTGCTAACCCAATAAAATATTTACCTGATGATATATTACCATTTCCGAAAAGTATTGAAATTAAAGCCAAAGATTTATGGTTAAAGGATAAACGAAAGAATGAATTAGCGATTAAAAATGGTTTTAATATAGTTACAATTTGGGAAATGGAGATTAATAATTTAAATAGTGTTGAACTTGAAATATTTTTGTTAAATAAATTAAATAACTTTATAAATGGAGACTAACGTAGTTAAAATAAAATCAATTAAAAAAATTGATTCTAATTCGAAAAGATATGACATACAAACAAAATTAACTAATAACTTTTTCGCTAATAATATTCTAGTTCATAACTCGATGATGCAAGTTTATTGGGACCCTTACGCTAATAAGTGGTTTGCTGGAACTACAGGTACTGCCGAAGGTGAGGGTGAAGTAAACAATAAGTCTGGGACAACGTTTAATGATTTGTTTTGGCAAGTTGTAAACGACAAAGCTCCAAATATGCTTAGGTGGTTAAATAAGTTAAAGCATTGCACGTTTGTGTTTGAATTAACAACACCTTATAACATTGTGGTTAAGCCGCATGGTGAATCTAGTATTACACTTTTAGCTGCAAGAGATAATCAAACACTTAAAGAGTTAAGGTATATTGATTTAAAGGTATTAGCAACAACTTTTGGTGTGCCAATAGTTAAATTATTCGACTTAAAAGCTAAGAACTTTGGTGACTTGATTAGAACATTTGAAGGAATGCCATGGTCTGAAGAAGGTTATGTCGTAATGGATGAAAACTTCAATCGTGTTAAAGTTAAGAACCCAGCATACTGCGCTGTACATTTACTAAAAGGTAAATCAGCTGAACATAACATTTTAACAATCGTTAAGTCTAACGAAATTGAAGAATTCGCATCAACTTTCCCAGAAAGAAAAGAAGAATTATTTAAGCTTAAGGCCAACTACGATTTGTTGAATGCAAAGTTAAATTCAGTGTGGGATGAACTAATACCAAGAAAGCCTAAAAACATAACAGCTAATGAAAAGAAGTTGTTTGCGGCTGCTGTATTTGAAGTTTGTAAGAAGCATAAGGTTGATAATTTCACTGGGTTATTCTTCCAATTGGAAGCTGGTAAAATAGAATCAGTTGATGAGTATTTGATGGAATATGACAATAAAAAGTTGTACCATATACTTTAAAAAATAAATTTGGTGGAATGAAAGTTCCACCTTATTTTTGCACTCTAAATAAAATAAACAATGACAATTAAGCAAATTTTCGATGAAATCGCAAGCGAATCATCTACGAACAAAAAAGTTGAAATCCTTAACAAGTATAAAGACAATGACTTATTAAAGAGGGTTCTGTATTTGGCTAATTCACCTCGTATTAAGTTTTATATCAAGCAAATTCCAGAGTATGAATCTGGTCCATTTAATCAAGACTTATCAGTTGGTTTGGATAGCTTGAGTCCATTATCCTTAAGGCAATTAACTGGACATGCTGCCATAAATCACTTAGCTGCAACTCTTGAGTTTTGTAGCGAAGATGATGCTTATATCATCGAGCGTATCATCGAAAAGGATTGCAAAATTAATTTGGGTACTTCACTTATTAATAAAGTATTTCCTAAACTAATTGAAGAAACACCTTACATGGGTGCTAAGGCTTTTGATGAGAAATTAGCTAAGGCTATATTTAAAGATGGTTCAGCTTTAAGCCAAGTTAAGATGGATGGTCGTTATTGCAATGCTGTAATAGCGAATAATTCAGTTGATATGGAAAGCCGCCAAGGTGAACCAACGCTATTAGGTGATGCGTATTTTATAAGCGAATTAAATCAGCTTAAGGATTGCGTTTTAAACGGTGAGTTGACAATGAAGTGTATTGAATCTAAATTTACTTTTAATAAAGACGATTTAATCGAAATTGACGGTATTAAATATACCACCAAAGAAATAAAAAATAAATTTTTACCATTAATTGAATAAAATGAAAGTTCAACATATTTATAAATAAATATAAATTTATGTATGTAACTTATTTAATTATTTATAATGGTGATAAATTACCACCATTATATATTGGGTCAACTAGTTTAGAAAAAATAGAGAATGGGTATCGAGGGTCAATCTCATCGAAGAAATATAAAAATATTTTTAAAGAAGAGTTAAAAAGTAATTTTAACCTATTCGATGTTATCATTCTATCAAAACATGAAACTAGAATTGAAGCATTGGAAATGGAATTAGATTTACAAAAAAAGTTTGATGTGGTAAAATCAAATAAATTTATGAATCAATCCTTAGCATCAGTTAATGGCATGTTTGGTATGGATGTAAATGGTAAAAATAACCCAATGTTTGGTAAGAAACATTCAGACAAAACAAGAAATGTACTAAAGGAAAAACGTGGAAATAATAAACGATATGAATTAACCGATAAACATAAAGAAATTATTAGTAAAACACACGCTAATAAAGTTATTTCTGAAAACACAAAAAAATTAATTTCAGATAAATTAAAGGGTAAATACATAGGTAAAGATAATCCTATGTTTGGTAAAAAACATAGTGAAGAGACTAAAATTAAAATATCTAAAAGTAACAGTGGTAAAATTAGAACAGATGAATTCAAACAAAGAACATCCGAATTAAATAAGGGTAAAATTATTTCTGAAGATACCAAGATAAAAATATCTAGGGCTAAAATCGGAAAAAAACGTACTTCTTTTAGTAAAGAGTGGCGAGAAAATATATCTAAAGCTAATAAAGGTAGAATTCTTAGTGAAGAAACTCGAAAAAAACTGAGTAAACCAAGAGAATCAACAAAATCGGTATGCCCATATTGTGGGTTTATTGGTGGTGGCGGTAATATGAAACGCTATCATTTTGAGAATTGTAAAATAAATAAAAATAAGGTATGAACATTAATTCTAATGAAATAAAAAAAATAATAGTTAATAACGATGGTAGTCTTGAAATATTGACAATGAAGGGTATATCTCGTTACGAGAGCAACGGCATCATAGCATCTCTTATTTCAATTAGAAAGAAAGAATTAGATGGTAAGGATGTACGCAAGGAAATACTTGAGTTTGAAAAAGAACACATGGTTTATCAAACAGCGTTGGATTCAATTATTTTCACTGCTTGGGATATGATAACACTTGAAGAATATACTGCCGCTAAATCAGTTAGACAATATCGTGAAAGATACGCTGAATTGGTTGCGCTATTAAACGCTAATAATTTTACCAATCTTTCAGTTGTTGAAACAAAAGAGGTTAAGACTTATGAAGAAGCTATTGAACACTTTCAAGAGGTTTTAGCTAGAGGTGAAGAAGGTACAATACTTAAATCATCTAAGGGTGCTTGGAAAGACGGTAAACCTAACCATCAAATTAAGCTAAAAAAAGAAATTAATCTTGATTTAAAAATTGTAGGTTTTAATTACGGAACGGGTAAAAATAAAGACGTTATATCATCCATTGATGTTGAGAGTTCAGATGGTTTACTTAAAACGAGCCCGACAGGAATTAATGAATCTATGATGAAATTTATCACAGAAAATCAGGATAAACTTTTGAACACTATTATTGAGGTAAAGTGTTCTGGGTTGTCAAAGGATTCAGATGGTAATTATTCTTTGTTACACCCAGTATTCAAATCTTTACGTACTGATGAAAAGAGTATTGCTGATTCATTAGATGAGTGTATTAAAATAGATAAAGCTGCTATGGGGTTATCTTAACGGCGTACCAACCAATATACATTTTATTAGCAATTAATACTTCTTTTTTAATTGTATTTCCTTGGTATATTGGTTTACCATTATTGTAATAAGATTTTCTTAATGCCTTCGTTGGTAAACCATTTGTTTTACATATTGTTTCAAAATTACCGTTACACATGAACATAAGTAAGTTTATTTGTTAAAAAAACAATGGGTGAAGAATAATCATCAAGGTGTAAATGAATATCGTAAAAATTACTATTTAAATAATAAAGAAAAAATACTAACAAAAAATAAAGAATGGAATAAAAAAAATGCGCATATTGTATCTTGGCGCACCATTTTGAAATCGCAACTTAGGAGAATGGGTAATAGTAAAGAAGGAAAAACAATTGATTTATTAGGGTATTCAGCGTTAGAACTGAAAAACCATATCGAATCCTTATTTACTGAAGGTATGACTTGGGATAATCATGGTGAATGGCATATTGACCATAAAATACCCGTAACTAAATTTGAAAAAAATGTTCCTCCACATATTGTAAATGCGTTAAATAATTTACAACCATTATGGGCGAACGAAAACAGAAGTAAATATAATAAAATTTTATAAATTAAAAATAATTGAAATGACAAGTAAACGACATATCGGGTTTCCATCTATTGACCAGTTTAAGACAGTTGTCTCCAACATCAATAGAAGACACAATTTTGTTGGTTTGGATGCCAACGGTGATGCAATTTATGACCCATCAAAACCTAAGCCAAAGCTTAAGTTTAAGGGTACGGTAAAACTACATGGTACCAACTTCGGTGTATGTTATAATGACATCGCTGGATTATGGGCACAATCTAGGGAAAATATAATCACCTCCCAAAAAGATAATGCTGGCTCCGCTTTTTTTGTTGAGTCCAATACAGAAGCTTTCTTGGATTTATTTAACCAAGTAAAGAATAAGTTAAATTTGGATTTGACTCAAAACACAATTTCAATTTATGGTGAGTGGGCTGGTAAGGGTATTCAAAAGTCTGTTGCGATTTCCAATTTGGATAAGTCTATGTTTATTTTTGGTGTTAAGATTACACCTCATCCAAAGGATGAAGATGATAAGACACCAGCTTATTGGGTTGATTCGTCATACCTAAGGAACCATGAGCATAGGATTTACAATATTGAGGATTATGAGACTTATGAGATTGAAATCGATTTCAATTATCCTCAATTGGCTCAGAATAAGCTAATTGAAATGACTATTGCTGTTGAGGATGAATGTCCTGTTGGTAAAGCCTTTGGTCATGTTGCGTTAACAGACAATACAGCATATGAAGAAAATGGTAAAATTTGGTTTGAACGAGAAAATAGTTTTACAGATATATTAAAAAATCAATTAATTGATGAATTTAGAATACTTCGTAATAAATATCCGATAGGTATAAATAAAATATTTTTTACTATTCTATAGTCTTTTATACAATACCCAGATATTTATAAATAAAGATAAATATATGGAAAAAAAATTTGTTGTGTATCGAACAATTTATTCTGGTGATAGATTACCGAAATATTACATTGGTTCAACTAGTTTAGAAAAGATAAAATCTGGTTATTATGGTAGTGTCAGAAGTAAAAAATATAAAGATATTTTCTATTCTGAATTAAAACTACATCCTAATTTATTTAGTATTGAGATTTTGTCATACCATGATTCTAGGAATGATGCACTTTCAGAAGAATTATTACAACAAATTAAACACAATGTTGTTGAGTCGGACGAATACTTTAATGAAAGTTTTGCTAGTATAAATGGTTATTTTGGTAGACATGTCAAAGGCATTAGCCATCCAAAATTTGGTTTATCAAATTACAAAATTTGGATTAATAAATATGGTTTAGATATTGCTAATGAAAAATTAAAAGTTTATTTAACGAAACAAAGTATATCTAACGGCGGTAAGAATAATCCAATGTTTGGTAGAAATAAAGAAGTTGTTGCAATTGATGTAAATAGCGGTCTGAAGGTTCGTGTAAATAAAGTCGAGTTTGATAATCGAATTGATTTATCTGGTCATACACTTGGATATGTTACGGTTATTGATAAATCAACTGGTGAAAAAATAACGATTAATAAATCTAATTATAACTTAGAAAAACATTTACATCATAACACAAATAGAAAACATAATGATACAGTTAAAGCTAAACTCTCAAAAATTAGAAAGGGTTTAATAACCGCTAAAGATTGGGATGGTAATTATTATCGGGTGAGTAAAGATGACCCTAGATTTGAATCAGGTGAATTATCAAATATTTTTAGTAAACGTTGGATAGTTGTTGATAATTTTGGTAAGAAATATAATGTTATGAATATTAAAAAATTTATGAAAAGTAAAAATATTCATTTTAATGAAAAAATTATAATTAACTCTGATGGTAGTGTAACAAATCATAATGTTAAAAAATATAATTCATTAAATGGTTGGAATTTAAAATGTTTAGATTAAAAATAAAATAAAATGTATAAAATTAAATTAATTAGTGGTGGTTCGTCTGAACATCAAGAAGAAATTAACAAGGTTATTGATTTGGATATAAATACAATCGGTGAGGGTATTGTTTTCTCTTATTATGCTGAGGATGGTGAGGTTTATCGGTTCAAATCTAAGGGAACTAAACACTCAAAGGCTTCTAAAGTTACAACACTTAAGCCAGTTGATGATGCTAAAATCAATAACATTATTGAAACTGTTAATAAGGTTTGTGTTTCTTGGAGACTTGAGCAAATGCTTGACAAGACCTTTGACCTTATGAATGGTGGTACCATTGACATCAAAAGGCTTGGTGATTTTATTAGAAATGTTATCGCCGATATTCTTAAAGAAGAATTGGAAACAATAGCTGAGGCTGGCCTTGAACCTAAAGACATTAATGCTAAGGTTTCTGAGAGATGTCGAAATTACTTTTTTCAAAAACAAAATGAAGAAGTTGGGCTTGTTTAAAGCCTGACTTTTACTTTATTTACTAATTTAAAAGATTTATTATATTAAAATAAAAAATTATGATACAAAACAAAGTTTTAAAACTAAAACAAGCCGCAACACTTGCGAACGGTGTTAATTTTCCAGCTGGTCAAGAGATTGAAATAGTTATGGATGTGGTATATATTGGTGGATTTCCATTACCCCCAAACATGCAAGGTAATATGCTAAACTGGATTAACAATAATCCAAATTTATTCACAGAAACAACAATGAAATGGAGCAAAAATTAAAGACTGGTTATGAGTGGTGTTTAGAGGAAAGACTTAGACTTCTAAGATTATCTCAATGGCCAACACAAGAAGCATTCTTTGCTGATTCATATTATGAAGAGAAAATAACCTTTGCTGATTTTTCTGAAAGGATTAAAGAATGTGATGTTAAACCTAATTCTATACCGAGAAAAACTGAGATGTATTTGGAATATCGTATGTATGGATTAGTTGCGTATCAATTATCTGGAACGATACATGCTGGTATTCAGTTCGGTCATGCAGTTGTTGAATATGGACAATACGTAAAGGACATTCCACTATTTGAAGCAGTTTATGATAAATTCGCTAATAAGGATAAGACTTTTATAATTCTTAATGGTGGAACTACTAATGAGAATCCAGAAAGACTTGGCACTCTTCAACAACATGCGCAAGCTCTAAAGGATAATCTTGTATTATTTGCTGAGTTTAGGGAACCAGATTTAAATGATGCTTTAACAGCTATTGTTTTCTTAGTGGATGAAAGAGTCTTTAAAAAAGACTTGTATCCAGATTTTGTTAGAGATGAAAAGGCTAGTTGGTCAAGAAATGAAATTCAATATCGTGAATGGCTTGAAAAAATTGGGGGTGAAAGAAATGTTTTCTTAAGAAGTTTCTTACCAAACTTTAGATTAGCATAATATTGATTTATTTTTTAGTATTCGTATAGTTATTTATATGGGTATTATTGAAAATCAAGTTTTGGATTATCTCAAAAAGAATTATAGTGTTAAGAACTTTAGGTTTTTACATGAGGTTAATAAAGAATATGAGTTTGGTGTAAACATTGTTGATTCAAATTGTTTAATATTTGATATAGACTTTGTAACATCTGAAAATACTTTTGTTAAATGGGCTGAAATGTTTGATTTTAGTCGTAAGGACTTAGAATGGCTCACAGCTTATTTACCAAGAAAACTTAAAACAAAATGGTCTGTTGAATTAGCTCAAGATTTATCATGGCATACTACTTTTGATGTTGAATCATTTAATAAGATTTTAGATATGCTAATGCTTGAGTTAAACACTAAAGTATTTGATGATTTAAAACCCAAGATAAAAACACCTGAGGAATTATTGAGCGTTATGAGGTGCATTGGTTATGGGTTAACAGCAACGTATTACGACCCAAACAACTTTTTACCCTTTAAAAATTTTATATCGTTACCATTCACGGAAGTTTTAAATGAGCGAAAAATTAACCATAACTGGCAAGATTGGGTTCGAACCAATTAACAAAACCAAGAAGCATGAATCACAGGCCTCTTGGAAACGTATTGCCATGGTTTTCTTCGGTGGTGACATTTCTGATTACTATGCTTGGTTTATAAACAAGCGATATAATTTAGAGCTTGTAAAACCGCTTAGGGGTGGCCATATTTCGTTTATAAATGACCATGTGAGGGATATGATTAAAAATTGTAATTGTGATGAGGAAGAGGCTAATATTGCTTGGGATAACGCAAAGGCTAAGTGGGATGGAATTTATATTCCAATAACACTTGATTTATCACCTAGAACTAACGAAAAGCACTGGTGGTTAAATATACCAACAGATTCTTGTGAAATTTTTAATACTATCAGGCGAGAGGTAAATTTAGGACCACCGACATATAGGTACCACATGAGTATTGGTTATGCGAACGAAAAATGGTTGTCACATTCACGTTACATACATAGTTGTGTAAAATCTGGTTTAATAAAATGAATAAAGTAACACCAATTACACCACAAGAGGCAAAAGATGAAATTGAAAAGAATTTTCCAGATTTTGTTATTGAAGGTAAAAGAAAATAATAATAATTAAAAAAAAAGAGAAAAAATGAAAAAAACGCTTATCACATTAATGTTAGTATTCAGTGCATTACTAACATTTGCACAAAACACAATTACAATTAAGCACACGTATTATACAATTGAAGCGTATGATACCGCACACAGGTCTGAACTTATTGGGTTTTATATTCAGACTAAAGAGCATGCTCTTATATCGATGGATAAGACAAGTGCTATTGACAGGTCATCAGTTGGTGTTTTTAAACAAGACCCTTTAATTCCACTTTATATCCAAGAAATAGTAACTAATGATGTTTATTCTGATTGGAATAAAGCTCATAAGAATCAAAAAGTAGATAAGGGGCATCTAGTACCTTATTCAGCGATGGATTTTAATTTAACAGCAGCTTTAGAAAGTATGTATCTTGAAAATACATGCCCACAGGCACCCAGATTCAACGAACATCAATGGGAACAAGTTGAAATGTACGTTCTAAAGACTGTATCACCACAATATGGTGATGTTAAAGTTTGGACTGGCGTTTTAATTGATGATAAAAAAGCGTTAAGGATTGGGCCATTATATATGCCAGATTTTTATTGGAAAGTTATTGAGTATGTAAAGGATGGTAAAAAGGTTCAAGAAGCTTGGCTTGGCGTTAACAATTGGAGTAACGCTGATACTGACCCAACACACATCGCAACTAGTGTCGCAGCTGTAAAACAAAAGGTTTCACAGTATTATCCAAAAATAAAGTTGGATTTCTAAAATAAATCCATATATTTGCATAAATGATTTGGGTAATTTAAATTAGTATTGAGATTGAAACATTAAAAAAACTAAGGTTTATTGAGCGAAAATCAATAAGGGAAATAATGAGTATAATGAAAATAAATCAAACTAAATATTACCATTATATCAATTTATAATTAAATAAAAAATAAAATGGGCGGTAGGGCATTAAAAGGTGGTACTTTTACTAGAAGGTATGAAAGACAAGAGTTCGATGATATAAGTAAGGAATTAACAGAAAGACTTAAGTTAACTTTCAAGCGTGTTGATGTTCCATTGTTTTATAAAAACAAGGGAACATTTGGTGATGCTGATATTCTTGTTTCATTAGATGGGTTAGAAAATGGGTTTAATATGCGTGAATTTATAGTAAATGAATTTAAACCTAATGAAATATTTCATAACGGTAATTGTTGGTCCTTTGACTATAAGGAGCTACAGGTAGATATAATCACAGTTTCTGTTGAACATTATGACTCAACGTTCAACTATTTATCATACAATGACCTGGGAAATTTAATTGGGAGACTAGCGCATGGATTTGGGTTGAAATATGGCCAGACTGGTTTATTTTATGAACATGAATTTAAGGGTAGTAATATTGGTACTATTATGGTATCTAAGAATTATCCTGAAATATTCAAATTTCTTGGTCTGTCATATGACAAATTTGTTGATGGTTTTGAGTCACTTGAGGAAATCTTCATTTATATTGCTGAATCACCATACTTCAATTGGAAAAAGTATCAGTTTGAAGAACTTAACAAGATTAACCGTGACCGTAACAAGAAAAGAGCTTCTTACACAGCCTTCTTAGAATGGGTTGATTTACATGCCGCTGATGAAAATCACGAGTATAAGTTTGCTGAGGATAAATCAACATACTTCAATATGATTAACGATGCGTTCCCAGAAGCGGACATCGTAACACAAGTTAGAAGACTTGAATACTTAGAGTGCAGAAAGCTTTATGTTCAATCTAAATTTAACGGTGGTGATGTAATGAGAAAGTATGGCCTTGAAGGTAAGAAATTGGGTGATGCGTTAAGTGGTTTTAAAAACTATATAACCGCTGAGTATGATTCATATAATGATTATATTATACATACCGATGCTTTCGATATTTATATGGAATTTGAAGGGTATTTGAGTAAACATGAATTGGAAGTTAGATGAGAATAATATATATAGATAAATCGTTACAATGTGATACAACACATGATAATATTCAATTAATTGATGGTAAAATATATCATTGGTGTGTTAAAACAGAAATGTTAAAACATAATGAAACATTGCAGTTATTCTTAAAACGAAAAACAGCTTATGTGAATTTAAAAAAACCAGAAATTAATACTATATTAATTTATGATGTGGTACCAATTGAATCAGCCTTAATGGTAAGGTATGCTTTAATTACTACTTAAAAAATGGGTTATCTCGCAATAAGAGTTCGATGGTTTCATCGAGCTTTTTGCATGTTTGTTGGAACCCAATTACTTCTTCATCACTTAACCTAAAGAATTCATTCTTTGCAAGCGTTTGTTTATAGTTGTATTTTGCGTGAAGCATTGCTTCAACTTTCTTATAGTTTTTAGATTCATAAGTATTAAGAATTGAAAGCTTATTCGAATTTCCAGTTTGCAAATTCTTAAGTCTTTGTTCTGCTGGATTCTTTGAAACACCAATCTTATGCGCTTCATCGCCATTCTTGTCCACCTCTAATATCAAGTATACATAACCCATACCAAATAATATGGATTTATGTTTAAATTGTAAATATTTATTGGTATGAGAAAATTAATAAAAAAACTCTTAAGGGAAAATTTGTATGAAGCTATCACACAAAAACCAATGTTTGCTAGAGGTGTTGAACATCAAATTTATTTATCAAAGTCAGACCCAAATATAGTCTTTAAAGTTGGATACCCTAAATCTGTTGATAGATTCGTATCGGTGTTTACATCTAATCCTGAGTATTTTCCAAAAATTTTTAAAGTTGGTAATTTAACATGGCAGGGTAAACCATTTAAATATGCTAAAATTGAAAGACTAAATACTGAAAGAGTCATTAGTGAGTGGAATTATATTACTGGTAAATTAGATGAAGTTGGTATATTAGATACTGACTCAAATTTATTAGAAGATGTTAGCGATATTTTTAAATCGGCCATAACTGAAGATTCAGAATATGAAACGTATATTACATCTAAACTACAACAGCATGATAAAAAAGCCTACAAGTTATTCATAGATTGGCTTAATTTTTTACATCATGTAAATTCGATAGTTGAACCAGTAAAACATAAAATTCTTGATATTCATAAGTATAATTTTGGTTATGATTCCAGTGGTAAAATGAAGTGTTTAGACATATAAAAAAATATTTTTAAAAAAAAACTTGACAATTCAAAAACTTTTCGTATATTTGCAGTATATTTATTAAAAGAGATTAAAAGATAACAAAAATGAGAAATTTAAACAACATATTGGTCCTTGTGTTATGTGTGCTAGTGTTAACTAGTTCTACTGGGTATTCCATGTTTTAAATTTAACATTTAAAAATAATTGAGAAGCTCAGTCCGAAAGAACTGAGCTTTTTTTATGTGCCTTTGTCCGAGCGGTTTAGGTAGAGTTCTGCAAAAGCTCTTACGGCGGTTCAAATCCGTCAAGGCACTCTTTAAAATTAAAAACAATGGAAAAAAAATGACATCAAAAAAGCATTGTATAAGGAAAAGCCATTAGCCACCTTATCACATTATGAAGAAGGATGGAATTGGCATAACCGAAACCTACCCAACCATAAGTGGAGAGAGTATAAGAGTTGGAAGTATAATAGAAAAACTAAGTGGAAATGAAAAAGAGATTTGATGCCTTGTAACACTCTAATGTGTAACAATGCAAAATGAAAAAAATGAACAAGAAGCTGTATGATAGAACAGTTGACAACAAAACGTACAAGTTATGCCATTATCAACAAGAAAATATTTGTTGTTTAAGATGTGCGAAAAGAAGAAGAAGAAATTATTTTTATTATGACTATGACGGTGGGAAACATTGTTATCCAAGTTGGAAATTAGTAAGTAAAAATAAGAAGCAATGGATGCCAAAAAAACTTAAGATTGAGGAAGAAAAACCCAATCGTTGGTATAGTAGAGGTGACATTACTTGGTAATTGCGACATCAAGACATATTAAAGTGTCGTGATAGGTTTAAAAGTTACAAATTGTTGCAATAATTGCGACATTTCACCAGATAAATGGTGAAATATGGGGGTGTGGTGGAATGGTAGACACGCAGGTCTTAAAAACCTGTGGACCGTAAGGTCCGTGTGAGTTCGACTCTCATTGCCCCTACACAACTGTGTTTCTGATAGGGTTGCTCAGTAGGAGCTCCAGTAAACCTTATCCGTTGATGAATAGTGGTCATGACATGAGTTCATTTTTCTGGTACGACAATCCAGAATACGGCCCTATGAGCAAATTGGTAAAGCTTGCGGTCTAAGAAACCGTGGAAAACATTAGAAACGTTCTCAGTTCAAATCTGAGTAGGGCTACTATGAGTTTTAATTTTGATGAAAAGAAAATTGGTGATATAGTTCAGATGACGGATTATTTTATAAGTATAAATCCTAGTGAACATATTCAGGAATTTAAAGATTGTGAAGGCGAAGTTATTGGTTATAGTGATGAAGGTTATACTGATTACTTAGATGTTAGATGGCAACCTAGTGGGTTAAGATATGGTTATCATTGGGTACATTTAAAACTAGTCCAATAATGGCTAAAAAAGTATCAAAAGAAGTTCAGATTAAACATTCTGAGGATTATGTTGAATTTCTAATTAAGCGGTTAAATTCTAACAACTATAAGTTAGCAGCAACTAAGGAAGAGTATGCGGCAACTAAAGCTAAATTAGATAAAGAGCGATTGATACTTAAGTTGTTAAAATAATGGGGGTATGCTGGAAATGGTATACAGCTACGGTTTAGACCCGTAGGTCAAAAGATTTGCAAGTTCGAACCTTGTTACCCTCACAAAGATGATTTCAGCAAATAAATAGGATAAAAATTTACACTTAAAATGCAAATCGAAAGGGTTCAAATCCCTAAAAATCATCTTGTTTTTTATTAACATATTAAATAATAGTAGAGTTTATATTTACATTTTCATAAACTCTACTATATTTATTAATATGAGAAAAGATATTATAGAAAAAGAAAATGATGTTTTACAAATGATTGCAAATAATGACCCTAAAGCAATGATTTGTAGGTTTTTAAATTGTAGACCAGAGGTTCTTGAAAAATATTTAAAATTAAAGGGTATTAAATATAGTGGTAATCGTAGAATGGTTGGTCGGAGAAATCATCCGCATAAAAAATCTGTGGATGAATATTTGGCTCAAGATAGGATATCAATACATAAATTAAGAATTAAACTTATAGAAGAGGGTATTAAAAAAAATGAGTGTGAAAATTGTAAATTAACTGAATGGTGTGGAAGTAAAATTCCTTTAGAGTTGCATCATATAGATGGAAATAAATTAAATAACGATTTAAATAACCTACAAATCTTATGTCCAAATTGCCATGCGTTAACACCAAATCACGCTGGAAAAAAGAATAAAAAGAAATTTGAAGATAAAGCTATCCATAAAAGAATAAAACTTTGTAAATGCGGCAAGACAATAAAAAAAACTAGTAATGAATGTCTTAGTTGTTATCATGAAAAACAACGTAAGATTAAAAATGCTAATTTAACGGAATTAATAGATAGTGTTAATAAAATTGGTTATTTAGCGACTGGTAGAAAATATGGTGTTAGTGATAACACAATTAGAAAATATATAAACAAAAAATAAATGTTTTACGTTATTCAAGAGAATGTCTTTAGGGAAGAACATTATGATATGTTAATTGATTTAATCAAACGACATAAGTTTGAATATGATATAGTTAAATATCGACCATTTTTAAATGAGATAGTTGCACTTCCAGTTGAAAATGATGGTGAACAACAAGAAGACGTTATTTATAAAACAGACCGTAAAAATGTTTTTTGTTTCGGTGCTGTTTCAATGGCCAAAGCTGCCACAAAGTATGGTTGGAACCCTGGTTCAATGATGAATAAAAACCATGACTATGAAGTATATGGAAAAGCATTTGGATTTGAAAACATGTTAAATGGCGAGGGTCATGTTATCAATTTTATTGATAAAATACCTATTGATAACTTTTTATTCTTCGCAAGACCAACAAGAGATACGAAGGTTTTTTCAGGACAAATATTTACACAAGATTCTTGGAAAGAATACGTTGCTGCTGTTAGACATATCAGTGATGAAACAAAAATTCTTATTTCTCCCTTAAAACAGATTCAACAAGAAGTTAGATGCTGGGTTATTGGTGGTAAGATAGTAACTGCAAGTTCATATAAGATAGGTACTCGTGTAGTTTATACCAACTATGATGATGAAACATTCTTTACAGACTTCGCACAAAAGATGATTGATGTATATCAACCAGCCGAAGCATTCGTTATTGATATTGCCTTGGCTAACGACAAATTGAGTGTCATTGAAATTAATAATATCAATTCAGCTGGATTTTATGATTGTAATATGGTAAAACTCATAACAGCGTTAGAAAATCATTTTAATTAAGCTACTTTCGGGTAGCTTTTTTATTTTATAGAAATATTTATATAAAAGTCGTTTAATGAAATTATATAAATTATATTCCCAATTACTTAACGAGGATTTTAAATCACAAACTGTTAATTTTATCAGACAAGGATTTGAACCAGATATTGTTAAGTCATACATTGATAAATTCAAACACATACGAGATAATAAATACAAAGAAATCTTTGATGAAAATTTAAAAGTATCTGTACCTTCAAAAGAAAGGTTAAATATTGATGCTTATAAAAATTTCCATGATTTGGAGGTTGTTGTTGATTATGTATCTGGTAAAAGAGCCGTCAATACCAATATGACAAAAGGCGGTAAAGAAAATATTGAAGTTGATGGAACCCCAATTTATGATGATAAAAATTATGAAGTTTATTATGCTGATACACCTAGAGCTTGTATAAAGTATAAGGGTAAATTTCCGTATTCTTGGTGTGTTGCTAGGTCGGATTCAGCGAATATGTTTTACACTTATCGTTTTAAACCCTACGAACCAGCTTTTTATTTCATTAAGAATAAAAAGGAAACTGATAAGGAATTTAGTCTTTGGAACATGGGTAAGAATGTGTTTCAAGGTAAATTTAGTAACCCTTATCACTTTTTTGTTATTCAAGTTCCAAAAAATGCAAATATTGATGATAACAAAACACAACAGTATATTGTAACATCAGCAAATAATGATGGTGATAAACAAATGAGTTGGGATGAAATTATTGCTATAAATCCTAATTTAAATTCAATTAAAGAAGTCTTAGTACCTAAACCACTCAGTGAAGGTGAAAGAAAGAAAATTGAAAGATTTAAAAATGGTATTAATGATAAGGAATTTGCTAAGTTAACCTATGAAGAAAAAAGAGATTATCTGGATATATACCCAACAATTGGTAGACCAATAACATCAAAACAATTAAAGGAGTTACCAGATGACCTACTAAATTTATATGTTTCTTTTGGTATTGGTTTAGATGATGAAGGTTTTGAATTTATAAAACCTAAAAAAGACATTCTTAAAAGATATGCTCAAATAAGCAAAAGAAAACTTGAAGAATACTTAAAAACAGACAATTATCAGAGAAAACAACTTAAGATGATGTATAGTGAGTTAATTGTTTTATCCGATGAAGACATTAAGAGTTATTTGGAAAGTTTAAAACCTTATGAGATAAAACAATTTATACGTTTAAATGGTGAAGATAAATTTGAATTATTAGAAAAGCATTTACCTGATAAATTTGGTGCTCAGTTTCAATCTAATAAACAGCTTATTTTAATGGCCCAGTCTGGTGATGAAGAAGCATTAAACAAATTAGCTTCATTAATACCAGAAGATATCGAATTTGATTTTTATGGTAAGTACATAGTATTTGAATTTGACAATACTGATAGTGAAAAGTTAAAAAGAGAATTAGATAACGATACATTGGATTTTTATAGTAGACTAGATTATAACGAATGGAATAGCAGTTATAATAATGATTATTATTTTGATGATGAATCTTCCCTAAATGATACTTACGATTTTCATATTGAATCGGTGTTAAAAGATGATGAAACACTAAGAGATGATTTACTTAGAATTGGAATCCAACCAGATTTAGAGTCTGTTAAGGATTTATTAGTAACATATAAAAAAGATTCATCAATTAAAGAATACATGGAAGAAAAGTATTCAGAAGGTAGAGATAATGCTCAAGAAAAAACATGGGAAAAACTTAGGGATGGTATAAAATCAATAGCTTATATTGATGATTATCGTAATTATAGTGTTTATATTAATGTTGCTTCTTTTGTATTTTACTTGAACGATAATGAATTTTTAACATCGGATATTGATAATTTTATTACAAAAATGGCATATTTACTTGAAAATATAATGGAGGATAACGACCAAATTAGTTATGTTGAAAGCATGTATGATGAGGTAAATGAAGGTGGTTATGATTTTACCGTTGGTAATGAAGTAAATGAAAGAGTTAAAAGTGAGATTCAAGATGCCATATATGAATTTACATCTCAAGATGATGAAGATGAAACAGATTATGCGAATAATTTAGATTCATCAAAAATTCATAAACTTAAAGGTGAGGTTATTAAATTATTAAATGATACACTTCGTAATCTAGGTCAATCAGAAACTGCGTCAACAATTGAAAATGACATTGTAAGAATTGATATTGATAGACAAAGATTCCATTTAGATGGTAAAGTATTTGTTAGTATAACTGACAAACAAAATAATAAAAAACATGATGGTTATGTTTATATAAAAGACTTACCAACTTACTTTAAAAATTATAAATTGTTTGAAACAATACAAAGAATAAAATCAATAATTAAGTATTAAAACTAGTTCTTAAAGTCACTAAAAAAAAAATTTTTTAAAAATAATTCAAAAAAAACTTGACAATTCAAAAACTTTTCGTATATTTGCATATATTTATTAACAACAAGTAACAATTAAAAGATATGAAAAAGGCATATACATATTATCAACCGAAAACGCAAGGGGGCAAAACTCCTAATAGGCTGGGTGTATCTTTTTCTGATGAAGATGATTGTAAGTAAACAATTAGTAAGATATAAGTAAACCCCAGTCTGATGAAAATTCAAACTGGGGTTTTTAATTTTCGGGAAGTTCCACAGATGGCTATATGGGCTTGTTTTGGAGACAAGTGTTCGCTCGTTCGAATCGAGTTTTCCCGACACAGATTGGTTGGTACCGTAGACAGCAAAAATAAGGAACGGTATAAAACTAAGTGTGTAGTCAATCGAAGACGACTCCCTTTGGAGCGGAGAATAGCTGTAAAAGGCTTATGCAGGTTCGAGCCCTGTCACTTAGACTAAAATTGGGTTGTGGTGTAATGGTAACTACGTGTGGTTTTGGTCCACAAGTTTGGGGTTCGAGTCCCTACAACCCAACAAAGTAAAGAAGTAATTGGGTTAGCTGTTTTCCGTGGCTGGTCTGATGAAGGTTAAGTCCTTATGATTAAATAACGGATAAATTGGGATAGCCAGCAGGGTTCTGAAGACAGTCTGTAAAACTGAACTTCGTGTGTTTCGAGTACACCCTATCCCACATTTGGGTCAGTCGCATAGAGGCAATTGCCGCGGACTGTAAATCCGCTCTCTTCGGAGTTCACAGGTTCGAGTCCTGTTTGGCCCACAAAAAATGCCTCCAAAGCATATATGGTGATGTACCTGACTTGTAATCAGGGAAGTTGATTCGAGTTCAACTGGAGGCTCAAGAGTCTTATATAAAAAATGCGGATATAGCACAGTGGTTAGTGTTGGGGTCTTCCAAACCTCAGACGTCAGTTCGAATCTGACTATCCGCTCATTGGCTAATTTATTTTATAAAATAAATTTGTTTTGATTATGGAAAAAAATTGACTTTTATTGTATTTATATGTATATTTGTGACGTAAAAAAGTTTTATAAATAGTGCTTTTGAAATATCTAAGCCACACATAACAAATAAAAATTAATTAATTAAAATGGATTTAAAGTCTGGTATCAGAAATCCCGAACAGTTACGGGTTGCAATTGAGATTGCTAAGTTAAATAATGAATTTTATTCTGATGCTGTATGGGCAATCCATAAGTATAAGTGGTATAATTGGTATCAGAATCTGCACATTAAAGAAAATAGTCTAGAGGATATTGAGAATACTAAAATCTTTAATCAATTAGAAACTGAATATCCGAGTATTCATGTGGATATTGAAAAAAATATTGATTATGAGATTATTAAAGCTAGTGCAAATTAATTTAAGATTTAAAAAGACGTAGAAATACGTCTTTTTTTATTTAGTTGAGATTCAAAAAAAAAAAATATTTGTAAGTTTAAATTTAATTTTGTATATTTGCACTATGACAAACACAATACTACTTGATTTAAATACTGAGAGAGACCCAATGATTCTATTCAGTAAACCTATGGAGCAGGACCCCCCAACTAATAGGGAAGAGATGCATAAGATGATAATTGAAGACATTGCATTTTTATCTGAAGCATTAACGGTTATGATTAAACGTGCTGATGAAAATGGTTATTCCAATAAAGAAGCTCTTATTGAAGCTTCAATAAAAACACTTAATAGTCTTTTAATAGAAAATTAATAATAAAGTTGTAACGATAGAAATTAATTCGTATATTTGCATCGTAATGAGAAAAAGACCTTCAGATACAAATTCAGAAAAACCGAAAGCACCAGTTAAAAAACAAGAAAGTGCTCTTGGTAAGTTACCACCAAAAAAGATGGTCATAACTAAGAATGGTATTGAAGAGGTTGATATTAAATTGGATACAACTAGAAAATCTGACAATAAAAAATACGTAAAGGTTTTAGCTACTGAGACAAGCTTAGTATTCAAGGAAATCGGTGATAGGGTAGCTAAAAAAGAATTAAAGTGGTCGTATTATACGACTGAAAACAATATTGGTGTACATTATTATCAAATATTAAACGATTAAAATGAGTTTAAAGATTAAAATATCTGAAGATTTAAAAACAGCGATGAAAGAAAAGAATACAATCAAATTAGGTATTCTTAGAGTTCTTAAGGCTGAGATTGAAAGAAATGAACAATCCGCTAATGGTAAAATTGAATTACCAGATGGTGACGTTATTAAAATAGTTAAGAAACTAATTGAGGGTATAAAAGAAACTACTAAAGACCAAGTTGAAATTGATGCTTTAGATTTGTATTTACCTAAACAAATGAATGAGGATGAAATAAAGGCCATTATTGCTCTTGTTAAACAATCTGGCATTTCACAGATGGGTGAATTCATGAAGTACTTCAAGGTGTATCATGATGGTGAATATGATGGTAAATTATTAAGTAACCTTGTAAAAGAATCATTATAATGGCATCATTATTACTTATCGAGATTTTCACAATTATATTTATTCATTGGGTATCCGATTTTGTGTTACAAACAGATTGGGAAGCTAAGAATAAAAGCAAAGATGACTTAGCTTTACTGTCACATACATCAAAGTATTCGATGTGCTGGTTTATTCCAATTTTTATTTTATTTACGAAATTTGGACATAATGGTGATGTCTATTATAGGGTTAATATATCGTTCTTTTTTTGTGTTATCACACTTGTATCCCATACCATAACGGATTACTTTACATCGAGACTTAATTCTAAATTATGGGCTAAGGGTCATGTACATAACTTCTTTGTTAGTGTTGGTTGGGACCAAATTTGTCATTACGTACAACTATTTTTAACATATTACTTATTAAAAACAATTTAATGGCAAATTCGCAAATTCACGAAACATTGGATGCAATGTTGGAAAATCCTAAAACTAAGAATTTTTTAGGTCACTTAGTTAAGAATTACTTTCCAACTTCTAACGTTCAGAAAGTCTTGAATCGTCCAACAGGACCATTCAAGTGTGTTTTAACCAAAGAGAATTTATTCTCAGTTCAAGACATCCTTGAAGGTATTCAAACTGAGGAATACAAAAAGGACTTTAATGAGTACTTAACTCGTTTCTTGGATACTAACTTTAGTGGTGAAACACCAATGGGTAAACTAATTGGTGATAAGAAAATGGGGTTCACTGGTAAAGAAACCACAACTTATATGTCTTTCACAGCATTACAAGAGTTTTATAACTGGGTTATAACTAAGTCTTTTGCTGGTGATAAACACATCAATTGGCTTTTAGGTGGTGTTAGAGATAATTTTTATAGCAAACCTAAACAAGTCGTTGAGAAAAAAAGCAACGTATCAACGTATACACTTGGTGAAGTTGATGCATTTAAGAAATTAAAAGCCAAGTTCGAGAATGAAAATTAATATTGACGTTTCAGATGGTAAAAATGTATTTTTTATCAGTGATTTACACTTAGGTCATCGAAATGTTATTAAGTATGATAATCGACCATTTGTTACGGCAAATGGTGAACCAGACTTAGATTTAATGCATGAAACAATTATAAGAAATTGGAATTCTGTGGTTGGTGAATATGATGTTGTTTTTAATCTTGGTGATTTATGTTTCGGTAGTACTCAGTTAGCTAAAGAAGTTGTCTTTAAGTTAAATGGTAGAATCCATTATATAATAGGTAATCATGATAACTACAAGGATATACTTAATTTAAATCGTTTTGATACTGTTAGTGATTTAATTGATTTAAACATATCTGGTGGTAAAGTATCTAAAAATTTACACATGGTACTGTGTCATTATCCAATATACTCTTGGAATCGAGCACACCATAATAGTTATCATCTTCACGGCCATTGCCATGGTAATTTGCATCATGGTGAAAATGCTGATTATTACATCGGCAGAAGGGTTATAGATGTTGGTTGTAATCTTATAAATTATACACCAATATCATATATTGATGCTATAACAAAAATAGAAGAAAATTGGGTTAAAAAATCTAACTAATCATATTAATAATATATAAAAAATGGGAAGAAGTAAACAATTAGAAAAAATAATTAGAGAAATGGGAAAAAACACAAAAGCTGCTAGGGTTTCTAATGAAATCGAAGATTACATTGGTTATGATGAATTAGTACCCGTAATTTCGGATGATGAAATTGAGGAAGATTCTGAGTATCCAACAAATGGTGAGAGTTTTTCAATAACTTTCATTGAATTTGCGATATTTAATGAATATTTTTATGAGATTTATCGTAAAAAATCTGACGCTATAACTGTTAAAAGTTATGGTCACACAGATAGTGTTGGTAGGGTTAGCTTCGGCGCACCGTTCAATGTGACCAATAGTTGGTGGTTCAATGCAAATTTAGCTGATGATACAAATGATTATATCTTCCAAACAAAGATGTTTTTGGATGGTAACCGTACAATCATCACAGAACTTCATGTAAGCCCTAAAAACGGCCTAAGTATGAAGAAATTAACCGAGGTTTATAAGAAAGTTAAAGGACTTGCTTTTAACAACTCTAAGTTCAAGGGTAAGTGTATTGAGGTTAAATTGTATGATGGTAACTTCAAGGGTATTGATATTATCGATATGAGTAAGTACTCAACTAATCTTATACTTAGTGAGACACAAAGAAAATTCATTGACCACTTTATCAGTAGGGTTGCCAGAGGTGGTAACGCAAGATACTTGTTGAATGGTGAACCAGGTACGGGTAAAACTGAAAGCATTCGTGAAGTGGTTCAAAAGTTGATTCCAGATGTAACGTTTATCATACCTAAATTTAGTCAAGCTGAGGACCTTACAGTTATTCTTGAGGCTTGTGAAATATTCGATAAGGGTGTTATCATAATGGATGATATTGACTTGTACTTGGGTTCAAGAGACAGAGGTAGTTATACAAGCCTTTTAGGTCAATTTTTATCATTCTTTGATGGTGTTAAAAAGAGAAAAATCAGTCTTTTGGCATCAACTAATGATAAGGGTCTTGTGGATAAAGCTGCTGAAAGACCAGGTCGTTTCAACATGACCTTAGATTATACATTCCTTACGAGAGAACAAATTGAGGGTGTTTGTAAGATACATCTTCCAGCTGAGTATTGCATTGAAGAAATCTATGATGTTTTAACAAGCAACATTGATGGTAAATCCGCTAAAATAACTGGTGCGTTTATTGCAAACCTTGCTGACAACATAAAGGAAATGTCTGAGGACAGTGATGATTGGAAGTTAGATGATACAATCTCTTTGATTAAAGAATCTTACAAGGGCTTCTACATGAGTCAAACCAATAAGAACGCTTCAATAGGGTTCAAAGTTAATTAAATAAATAAATAAATAAAAAATATCGAGGAAACAATTGCTTTCTTCGATATTTTTTTGTATATTTGCGTATGCCAATTTATAATAAACCAGCCCCAGCTAGACTTAAACGACTTGAAGAATCTGATTATATTACAATAAAAGGTGAGCAAAAAGACATAACTGTTGTAACTAAGCAAGAAACTAGGTCTGTAATTAAGGAGTTAATCGAAAAGGAATGCGGCCCTGCTCTAATCAAGGCTACAAGTAATGTATTATCAACATTTGATACAATGATTGGTAATAATATAAAGCCTGAACTGAATGAGAAATTTGCCGTAATGCAACGAGATGTTGTTGCTTATATTGATTTTAAGATTGATTTATTATCACAAAAGATATGTGATATGTTAACAACTAGGAAGTTTAATGAGGAAGTGGATAAAAAGGTGAAGGAAAAATTAGAAAAATTAAAAATGAGTGGTAGATTTTAAATTATAAAAAATATAGCTGTTTACAGGTCCTACTGAAGTTATTAAAGAAATACTAAAAAAAGAAATATGAGTGTTATAAAATTTGAGTTAAATGATAACCATGTTAAGTTGCTTAGACAACTTAAATGGTCTACTTCTACTGACAATAAGACTATTGTTAGTGTTGAGGATATTAATGAACCGTTGTTGTTCAACGAGAATAACGTTTACGAAGCGGTTGATTTGATATTGAATGGTGCACCAGCTAATTTGGACCCAATGAATACTTTTGATGCGCCAGTATATACCCCAGAGCAAATAGCTGAATGGGATAAGTTATTATCTGAATTACCTATGGCTTTGGATATTATTCTTTATAATGGTAATTTCAATTTGGGTATTTACAAAACTAAATTCCACATAAGAGATTGGAAACTAATAAATTAATAAAAAAATGAAATTTAAAGATTTAACGGAAGAGAATAAAAAGTTACTAAAAGACTCTTACTTCAATAGAGCAAAATTGGGCTTAACTGTTGAAAAATTAGCCTCTAATTTGGGTAGTCAACTAAGTGTATCAGAAAGAACAATACGTAAGTGGTTTTCTGAAAAACTTGATTTAAAAGAAAAAGTTGATATTGAATCTGAGCAATATGAGTTAGCTAAAAAGAAAAAAGCTGATAAAACAAAAAAACGTTTTATTATAACATGGGCCCAAAACAACACGCCAATTCATACTAAGTTTCTTAATAATGTTAAAGCTTATGCTAACCACATCGATGCTGACATTCATGTGATTGCTGGTAGGTATAAAAACCCCACATCTGTATTTTCAGATAAGAATGAAGATGTTTGGGCTGATGAGGTTTTACCATACTTAGATGCTAACAGACATGATATTCACAAGTACTTATCAATTATGTCTGACATAAAGATTCAACCAACCGCTACCAATCCAATGACTGGATTACAAGGTATGTCTGGAATCAATTCTTGTGTGTTTGGTAGTCCTAAAGTGCAAATGGAAATGATACCTGTATTAGAGGGTAAGAAACCTAAAATGATGCTTACCACTGGTTCTTGTACGCTTATGAACTATACCGATTCCAAATCTGGTAAAAAAGGTGAATTTCATCATACAATTGGTTTTGTGGTTGTTGAGATTAAAGATAATGATAATGATACATTCTTTATCAGACAAGTAACCGCACATGATAAAACTGGTTCATTTACTGATTTATTTTATAGGGTTGATAATTGTGAAATTAGTAAAGTTGAATCAATATCAGCTGCTGTTTTAGGTGATTTACACTACGGCCACCATGACCAACAAGTCTTAGATAAAACATTTGAAATGCTAAGCGTTTTAAAACCTAAGCATGTTATTCTACACGATGTCTTCGATGGTGATTCTATAAGTCATCACCAAATGAAAGACCCATTCATTCAATTTGGTAAAGAAGTAAATGGAACTAATTCTCTTGAAAAAGAAATTAATTCAATGATTGAAGGGTTAAAGCCTTTTGAAAAGTATGAGAATGTGGTTATTGTTAGAAGCAATCACGATGACTTCCTTGACCGATGGTTAAAGAATGAAGATTGGAAAAAACAACCAACAAGCAAAAATTCCATATTGTATATGGAATATAGTGCGATGCTTTTAAGACAATACTCTAAAGACCCTAATAATGTTAAGGGTGTAATCCCAGAGATTATTAATAAGTCTTACCCTAAATTTAAAACCCTTGGTCGCCGTGAATCATATACGGTTAACAATTGGGAGTTGGGTCAACACGGCGATGTTGGTGCTAGTGGTTCCAGAGGTTCTTTGCTTCAATTTAGGAAATTAAATACTAAAATTGTTGTTGGTCACTATCATTCCCCAGGTCGTAAAGACGGTGCCTTAGCGGTTGGTACCTCAACAAATCTAAGGGTTGGATATAATTTAGGACCTAGCTCTTGGTTACAATCACACGTATTAATCCATGAAGATGGAAAAGCACAGCATATTAATTTTATTCAAGATAAGGACGGTAATATTGGTTTCACAACTCTAGTTTAGATAAAACACTATTAATATTATCGTTATATTTTATTACAATTACCACCATTAAAGAACTTTATATTACCAAGAGGCGATGAAAAGGTTACTTTGATACATGTTTGTAGGACAATTTCACGCAGAGCAGAAATTGCTTGTATAGAAGCTGAAGCAAACCCAATAATTACAAAGTACCTTAACAGGTTAAGTGATTACTTTTTCGTATTATCAAGGTTTTATTTACATGAGGGTAATATGGATGAAAAAATTTGGAAAAATTAAAATTATGAGTGAAGAATTAATAAGTTACGGAGAGTTTTTAGAAATAGCCAAAAAACTTGATATTAAATACGGTCAGGTAGTATCTGCTGAACGTATTGCAAAAAGTGATAAATTATTAAAATTGGTTGTTATTTTTGGTTCGGAAGAAGCTGACAAAAAAGTTGTTGTTACTAATTTAGGTGAAAATTTTGAACCTTCAGCATTTGAAGGTTTAGTTTTACCATTTGTGATGAACTTAGTACCGTCTAAGATGATGGGTGTTACCAGTGAGGCTATGATTATGGTACCTAAAATTGGTGATGTTATCGAATTAAATAACTATTCATTAGGTTCAAAATTGTTATAAAATGAGAAAAACCGCTGGTATATTTTTGGTAAAGAATGATGGTACTATTTTAGTTGGTCACCCTACAAACCATAAAAATGATTTCTTTAGCATCCCTAAAGGTGGTGTTGACGAAGGTGAAAGATTATTAGATGCTGCAATAAGAGAAACTTATGAAGAATCTAATATTGATGTTTCTGATTATACATTTATTTGGACTTTAAATCCAAGAATGCATAAGAATAATAAAAAGATTTTCTACCCTTATGTTTTACTTGAGAAGGAAAATCAATACGTTTTTGATGAGTTTGAAATTAAATGTAATTCAAATGTTACTATCGATGACTTTGAAATTCCAGAGATGGATTCGTTTAAGTGGTTAACATTCGATGAGGCTAGGACTCATTTAAATCAAACACAAGTTGATTGTATTGATGAGGTTGAAAAATTATTTAACGCATAATGTGGTATATTTATATAGTTGAGTGTGAAAAAGATGGGACACTCTATACTGGTATAACTACAGATGTAAATAGACGCATTTCAGAGCATAACTCTGGCAAGGGGGCTAAATACACTAGAACTAGAACACCAGTCGTTTTAAGAGCCTTATTTGAGGCTAATAATCGAAGCGAAGCTTCAAAAGAAGAATATAGAATTAAAAAACTTACAAAAATTGAAAAATTGAAACTATGCGACATAAAACAATAGACTTAGGTGAATACATAATAGAAATTGATTTTAATCCAGAGAATAATGATTTAGACATAAGCGTATTCGATGCTTTGGGTGAAATAATTGAATCAATGAATATTAGTGACGATGATGATGATGATGATGATGATGATTATGACGATGATGGTGATGATAAATCATTTAGTGGTCCATTAAATATTTCTTTTAATCTTAATTAATTTAAATAAAGTTATATATTTGCAAAATGTTTGATGTATTAAGAACAAGAAAGGGTAAATTGAAAGATAGAATTGAGTCTGAATTGGTTAAATCAAATCCAGATATTGATAATATCTTAGTCTATATTGATGATTACGAAACATCAAACCTTGAAACAATTAAAAAATTAAAAAGAGCTAAGAAATTAGAGCTCAATAAAATAAACGGGGCTCTTAAACAAACAATATTTTTTCATGGCCCTATAACAAAAGAACTAATTAGTTCCGCATCTAAGCGTATATATGGTAGTCTATTGGACTCAGAAAAAGAAAGTGTTATAAAAAGAATAATAAAATGGATAAGAAAGTAATTAAAAAAGTTTTAAGAGAATCAGTGGGTGATAAAATAACGAGATTAGCCGTCTTCGATTTTGACGGAACGTTATTGGATACACCATTACCAACCGATGAAAATAAAGAAATTTATAAGGAAAAAACAGGTGAGGATTGGCCTAGTAAGGGTTGGTGGAGTAGACCAGAAACTCTTAATCAAGATATTTTTGATATTCCAGTTATTAAAGATGTTATTTCTGATTATAAAAAGGAAAAAGCTACACCTAACACTATGGTTATTATGCTAACTGGTAGAATACAAAAATTATCTAGTTATGTTGAAGCTGTTTTGGCATCTAAGGGTCTTAAATTTGATGGTTATTTTTATAACACTGGTGGTAGTACTTTGGATAACAAAATCCATACAATGGAATCCATATTAAAACAACATCCAACAATCAATCAAATAAATTGTTGGGACGATAGGTTAGAACACATTCCACACTTTCAAGCTTGGGGTGATAACCTTAAAGGTGTTGATTTTGAAATAACAATAGTTGAAAGCGGACATCATTAAACCCACACTTGTGGGTTTTTTGTTGTATGTGTGAAAATAAAATAGTATATTTGCGGTATGATTAAAATAAATGATGTGATAGAAGGAAAAATAAGCGTTAACCATAGTGGTTCCGCTTATTTGGTTAGTGAGCAATCACCAAAGGATATTTATGTTCATAAAAACAATATTAATAAAGCATTTCATTTGGATGTTGTTAAGATTAAAATAGTTAATGGTCGTGGTCGTGAACTTGAAGGTGTCGTTACTGAGATAGTTAAAAGATTCAGAGACGAATTTGTTGGTAGTATTCAAATATCAAAAAAACATGCATTCTTTATACCAGATAGTAACAAGATGCCGATAGATTTCTTTATACCTCTAACAAAATTAAAAGGTGCTAAAGATGCTCAAAAAGTTGTTGTTAAATTAACATCTTGGAAAGATAACAGTAAAAACCCTAATGGTGAAGTTATAAAGATTCTAGGTGAAGCTGGTGATAATGAAGTAGAAATTCACTCAATACTCCATGAGTATGATTTACCCTATGACTTTGAACCTGACATTTTGGCTGAAGCTGAGGCGATATCGAGTGAGATAAGACAGTCTGACATAGATGCTCGTAGAGATATGAGGGATGTACTTACTTTTACAATTGACCCAGTAGATGCCAAGGATTTCGATGATGCTTTATCAGTACAATGGGTTAATGGTCAACTTGAAGTTGGTGTTCATATTGCCGATGTATCACATTATTTAAGACCAGATACGGACTTAGATAAAGAAGCTTATCGTAGAGGTACCAGTGTTTACTTAGTTGATAGAGTTGTACCAATGCTTCCAGAAAGGCTTTCTAATGGCTTATGTAGTCTTAGACCACATGAAGAGAAGTTGTGTTTTTCAGCGATATTTACGCTTGACCAAAATGCAACAATTGTAAATGAATGGTTTGGAAGAACAATTATTAATTCTGACCATAGGTTTACATATGAAGGAGCCCAAGAAATAATTGAAGGTAAACCACATTTCTATGAGTCTGATGAACTTGATGTTAATGGTGGATATGTTAAAACGCTTGGTGGTATGATAAAAGATGCGGTATTAGCTCTTGATAAGTATGCTAAAAAGCTTAGAAAGCAAAGACTTGGTGAAGGTTCAATTACTTTCGATAAGCAAGAAATAAGATTCAAATTGGATGAAAACAACAAGCCAGTTGACCTTATATTCAAGATAGCTAAAGACTCAAATCAATTGATTGAAGAATTCATGCTTTTAGCGAATAGAAGGGTTGCTTATTTGTTAAATCACAATGATTACCCAGATATCAATCGTGTGCATGAGGAACCAAGTCAAGAAAAGCTTTTAGCATTAAAGCAATTTATTAAGCAATTTGGTTATGATATTAAGGTAAATACACCTGAGGAAATAACTTTATCACTTAACAAATTACTTGCTAGTGTTAAGGGTAAAGCTGAAGAAAACATAGTTTCTAACCTTGTGGTTAGGTCAATGCAGAAAGCGGCTTATTCTACAAAGAACTTAGGTCATTATGGTCTTGGATTTGAAGATTACGCTCATTTCACCAGTCCAATTAGAAGATATCCAGACGTAATGGTGCACAGACTTCTAGGACGCTATTTAGAGGCTAAAGCAGCCCCTAAATTAGATAAGTTGGAGTCAAGGTGCCAATACTTATCTGAACGTGAAAGAAAGGCTCAAAAAGCTGAAAGAGATAGCATCAAGTATATGCAATGCATATATATGAGTGAAAGAATTGGTAATGTTTATAAAGGACTTATCACTTCGGTTACTGATTATGGTATGTTTATAACAATTTGTGAAAATAATTGTGAGGTATTGGTAAAATTAACATCAATCAATGGAACTTGGTTGGTGGATTTAAAAAAATATCAAATAGTTGAATTTGACACTAAAGAAAAAATAAGATTAGGTGATTATGTTCATGTAGTTATTACTAAAGTTGATGTTGAAAAAAAGAATATTGATGCATCAATTATGCTTCTCTAAACCCTTTAGACAAATTATCATACCACCATAACGGTTGTAAATTGGATAATGCATTTACAATCTTTATATCCGTATTTTTATCGAATGTTGAAACTGGTTTAATATGGTCGATGTGCCATTCACCATAATTATCCCAAGTCATATCTTCAGTAAATAACTTTTCAATATGATTTTTTAACTCTAAAGCTGAATAACCAAGTATATCAACTGTATTTTTCTCTTTCTTTTTATTAAATCTTCTTAATACAGATTTCAATGAACTTCTCCAAGCTCTTATATGTGGATTTTTTAAATCATATTGTTTTTTATATTCAGCAATTTTTTCTTTGTTGTTTTGTCTATATTCTTTTTGGTATTCCAATATATGTGATTTATTTTTTACATAATCTTCTTTTTTTAGCCTCTTAATTATTTCAGGATTTGAATCTCTATAGTTTTTACGATTAGTACTAATAATATTTCGATTAAGCTTATAATATTCTAGATTTGTTTTTTTAATGCTATCAGATTCTTTCAAATATTTAATTTTTGATTTTTCACTTAATCTTTCTTTGTTTTTTTTATAAAAATTTTGTTTATCGATACTTATACAATTTTTACAAATTTTTTTATAACCATCAATAAAATTTTTATTTTTGTGAAATTCACAAAAATCTTTTTTTTTATTACATTTTACACATTTTTTCATAATTACTTTTATTATAAATATCACCTAAAATGAAAAAGTTCGGTGTTTTTATTGAAATTATTTGTGAAAACCATTTTTTTATGGTATATTTGTTGAAGTATCAGAAAATAAATCTGAAGGTTTAATTAAACTAACAGATATTTCTGGTGATACTTATAGTGTCGATATGAAGAATTATTGTGTTAGAGGTTTTAACACTGGTCGAGTATTAAGACTTGGGGATGAGGTTTTTATTAGTGTTGTAAGTGTTGACATTGAGAAAAAAAATATTAACTTTGCACTTATAAATTAAAGATTATGATAGATTTTAAAACGAACATTTTAGTTTGTGATTGCAACAGTGCTGAACATCAATTATTAGTTAGATACTTTGAAGATGATACTGATGGTGAAGTGTATGTTGAAACACACTTAACAAAAAAGCCACTTTTAGAAAGGCTAATTTACGGTATCAAGTATATCTTCGGTTATCAATCAAGATTTGGTGCTTTTGATGAGGTTGTATTAGGTCCTCAGCACATAAACAGCTTACAATCTGTAATTGACCATTTAAAGAAAATTGAGGGTGAGAAATTACAAACCGATATGTTTAATGACAGATGAGATTCTAATAAATAATTTTTTAACCAGACATTATGATGTAATCATTAATAATGGTGAATTTTGTTTTCGGGATAAGTCATCAAAACAAACCCTTAAAATCGGTGAGCTTTCAATAGTATTTTCTAAAATTTTCAGTTATGATAAAACTGATGATTTAAAAAAACCGATGGAGATTGCTAAACTTTGGTTAGAAAGCAAGAGAATTGAATTAACTAAAATTATTAACGGTTATTTAGCCGATTATAAAGTTATATTAAATAAATCTGATTGGGAAGTTAGAGATAAAGAAAATAATTTAGTAACAAATGAAACAATAATGAAATTAGCTACTAACGGTTCTATTGGTATGTTTTACGTATCAATATTTGAAGAATGGTTAGATAATGAAATACTTATTGTTTCGTTAAAATTAATGGATGAATATGATTAAACTTATTTTTATAAGCGATACTCATGGTAAGCATCGTGATTTAGATAATGATTTAAAGGCCTTAGGTTATGATAATGAAACAATTATTATACATGCTGGTGACTGCACTAATACTGGTAAATCATATGAGTTGGTAAACTTTTTGGGTTGGTTTGGTGATTTACCTTATAAACATAAGGTTTTTATTGCTGGTAACCATGATTTTTGTTTTGAGTCGAGTACTTCAAGTCCAAATGTATATCCTAACATTTCACAAGAATTTAAAGATAAGGGTATTACATATCTAATGGATGAAATGGTTGAAATTGAAGGTTTAAAAATATATGGTAGTCCTTGGCAACCAGAATTTTATGATTGGGCGTTTAATGTAAAGCGTGGTGAAGCCATTGCGCAAAAATGGGTTAAAATACCAGAGGATTTAGATGTGCTTATTACGCATGGTGGTCCATATGGTATTTTAGATTATACCTATACTGGAGTTAGGGTTGGTTGTGAAGAACTTTATAAAAAAGTGATGAAGGTTCGTCCAAAGATACATGCATTCGGACACATACATTATGCTTATGGTTATAAAGAATTTGATGGAATGTCATTCATTAATGCTGCTAGTTTAGGTGAAAATTATGAATATCAAAACAAACCAATAATGTTAATATTAGATGATGATAAAAATATAATTGATATAAAAGTAAATTAATTTGATTTTTAATCAAATTATTTTGTATATTTGCACATCAATTTAATTATTATGAACATTATTAACAAGAAAAAGGACGCATATTTTGAGTATGAAATACTTGATAAATTTACTGCTGGTATCGTTTTAATGGGTACTGAGGTAAAGTCAATCAGAGAATCTAAAGTTTCAATCTCTGAAGCTTATTGTACAATTATTAACGGTGAAATTTTTATACTGGGTATGCACATTTCTGATTATAAGAAAATAAAGCATACCAATCATGCACCATTACGCAATCGTAAACTTCTTTTGAATAGAAAGGAAATTGATAAATTATCCAAATCAATCAAAGAAAAGGGTTTAACAATTGTTCCATTATGTGTTTTTATATCTGATACTGGGTTAATTAAGATTGAAATCGGTTTAGGTAGAGGTAAAAAAGTCTACGATAAAAGAAACAGTATAAAAGAAAAAGACCAAAAAAGAAGTTTGGAACGAAATTATTAAAATAAATTTGGTTAATAACTTTTTTACCCTTACATTTGCATAAAATTTATAATAACTATGAAAGTATTTAGAATACAAGACAAGATTACGTCTAGAGAAACTGGTACATTTAAGCAATACTTAAATGACATTGCAAACATTAAGCCATTTACACCTTCTGAAGAAGAAGCATGCGCAAAAATGGCTGCTATGGGTGATAAAGCGGCTATTGACGAGTTGGTAACACGTAATTTAAGATTTGTAGTAACAGTTGCTAAGCAATACGAAACATCAACCATAAGCCTAGAGGATTTGGTTAATGAGGGTAATATTGGATTAATACTTGCCGCTGAGAAGTATAATTTAACCATGGGCTTTAAGTTTATCACTTACGGTGTATTCTGGATTAGAAAACTAATCTTGGAATATCTATCCAATCATAGCAAATTAATCAGGCTACCAACCAATAAAATTTCTAACATTAGCAAATTAACACAAAAGGTTAATGCGTTAGAACAAAGCCTAGGTCGTGAGGTTGATATTACTGAAGTAAACTATGCTTCTGATTCAGACCTATCTGATGAAGATATTTTAGAACTTCAAAGAATATCAAATATTAGTTTTGAATCATTTGATTCACCATTAGATGGTGATGAAGTTGGTTCTCGTTATGATTTTATTGCTAATACTAACGAAAAAACAACTGACCACATTGTGCTTGATACAGACTTAAAGAATCAAATTAATGATATATTAAATATTCTTAAGCCTAGGGATAAAAAGGTTATGATTTCTTTGTTTGGTTTAGATGGTTCAAATCCATTAACCCTAAAAGAAGTTAGTGAAGATGTTGGGTTAACTAGTGAGATGGTTAGAAAAATTAAGGAAAGCAGTCTTGTTAAACTTAGAAATAAGTTTACGTTATAGGGTTATGTACACAATATTTCTTTATGTCTCGATTAACCTTAGAACATAATGGTTGTAAATTAGAATAGTGGTTTAATCGAAGTAATTCAATTTCATTAATCGCTGAGTCTAAGGGTATTATATGGTCAATATCCCAACCATAATTTAATTCACCATTATATAACCCACGATTATTCCAATTCATCCATGGTTCAAATTTTGATTCTAAATATAATTTAAAATCATCGTAAGAGCATCCAAGTATTTTTTCTGTTTTTGATAATTTTTTAAAATTATTATGTCTTAATGAGTTTCCGATTAAATTTCTTATATTAGTTTTTAATTTGAATAAGGTATCATTATTACGTTTTACCTTATAATATTCGTTAAGTTTATTTTTATTTTCCTTAGCCCATTTTTTTGAGCTATCTAAGATTTTATCTTTATTTGTTTCGTAATACGCTTTTTTACTTTCTTTAATTTTATCTCGATTGTTCTCTAAGTATTTTCTTCTTTTTTCTTTATTAGCTGCTTGATATGCTTTATCATAAATTCGTTTAGCCTCTTTTTTTTCCTCTAATGTTAATTCTTTTTTCATAATATTCCTTTATTATAAATATTATGAAATGTACGAAAAAATAAAATATTTATTGTTTTGTACACAATTGTGTACATAACCCCTTATTTTTTATTTTTTTTTATCTATCGCTGATATTTATTAATAAAGATATTTTATGGATAAAAAGGAAATTAAAATAAAATTAAAAGAAGGTATTACCGCATATTTACAATTGGTCGAAGCTAATAAGAAATCTGAAAAATCAGAGAAAAAAGAAAAATCTGATAATAAGGATGGTCCTCAAAAAGGAACCAAAAGTAAATCTGGTAAAAAAGAATACGCTGACGTACAAAGGTCATTTAAAAAACTAGGTGGACCTAGCATGGTTGACATCATGATTATGACTGGTATTCCAGATGACGACAAAGGTACTAACCGTTCCTTATTTAGAAAGAAAGTCTTACAAAAAAAGAACAAAGATACTGGTTCATACTATCAGTTTGATGATGAAGAACTAGCAAAGGTTAGGGCAGCAATAGATTCTCAATAAGCACAAGAAACCTTGAAACTTATAGACATACAAATAAAATCCTCACAAATTGTGGGGATTTTTCATTTTAACCTGCGAATATACGAAAAATACTTTAAATAAAAAAACCCCATTTCTGAGGTTTTAAATTTATTCGGTTGGTTTAGTTGTAGTATCTGTTGTAGTATCGGTTTGTGTATCTGGTTTTGTAGTATCTGGAGCATTTTTAGTTAAGCCCTTTATACTAAATTTATCAACTGTATCGGCACCAATACCCACTATTGCTAATAAAAGAACAGCATTAACAATAACATCTTCTAATTTTAGGTCTGATTTATAACAATTTATAAATAAAATAATACAAAGTGTTAAAGCGCAAATTAAACCAACAACTGGTTTAATTGAAGTTGAACCTCTTTCGTCACGAAATAAATCCTGCAACCAAGATATAAAACCCATTTTTTCTTTCATATAACTAATTTAATAATAAATATCAAAGTATTTAAAAAAAACTTTTGGTAATTTGAAAACTATTCGTATATTTTATATTATATCACGTTTAACCCACCTATTAACATAACTACATAACGGCTTGAGGTTTGTATAATGGTTTAATTTAACCACATCCTCTTCTGTTATAGCAGTTGTTACAGGAATGATATGGTCAATATCCCATGTCTTATTCGGTTCAAATAAACCGTCTTTAGGGTTACCGTAATTATCCCAATTCATCCATGATTCCCATTGAGATTCTAAGTGAAGTTTAAATTCATCAAATGAACATCCAAGTATTTTTTCTGATTTAAGTGATTTTTTAAAGCCTTTATTTTTAATTGACGAGCGAATTAATTGCCTAATATTAGTTTTTATTCGGAAGAGTGGTTCTGTTTGTTTACGTTCCCTATTTCTAGCATTACGTTTATCCTTATCACCCTTAAATTTTTCTTTATTAGCCTGATAATACGTTTTATTGTAAGCGGCTCTTTCTTCGGGTGTTTTTGATTTTTTTACTTTAGGTAATTTATTTAATTTAACTAAACTACGTTGTTCTTTTAATCTTTGATTACGTTTTATTTTATTTTCTTCTTTACTGCTATATATTTTATTTATGCTCGATATTTTAGATTTATTAACTTCTCGATATTCCTTGGCTTTTTTTGTTATCTTTTCTTTATTAGCCTCACGGTAATTTTTTTGTAATTCAATTAATTTAACTTTGTTAGCTTCACACCAAGCTTTTCGTTGTTCAGCTATTTTTTCTTTATTAGCTTTACGCCATTGTTTTTGCTGTTCAGCTAATTTTTCTTTGTTAGCTTCACGCCAAGCTTTTCGTTGTTCAGCTATTTTTTCTTGTTTTGTCATAAAATAAATTTGTTTGTTTCGTTATTAAGTATTACATTTGCACTCTATTAATAAATATCACGAAAAAATAAAAAAGTTATCTAAAACAAATTTTATGTTAGAGGAATTAGTAAAAAAAGAACTTGAGTTTGACTTAATCAAAGTTTTAAATGTGATTGAAAGTGATGAAGACCTTGATGAAATATTTAGGGATGGTAGATTTACCACACCATATAATATGCTATATACTATGGCATCACAAAATGCTTTACCTGAGGAAATGCTTGAAAGAGCAACTGGTATCTTTGAACACATAATACTTAAAAATCAAAAGCCTAAAATGGCTTATTGTAAATTTTTAAGAGAAAAAACAAAAACTGAAGTTTTAGATACGGCTGTTATCAACGAACCATTAGTTGAATCCGTAGAAACAACACCAGAAGAGACTTCAGAAGAAGAAGAAGACAAATCTAAATACAAGTTACCAAAGCATTATGGTAAAGAGCGTATCTTAAAGGACATTGAAGAAAACAATGGTAAAACTGAGTTAGATACTGCGATGCTTGCTTTGAATGACTTTAGAAACATCTATGCAAAATTAAAGAATCGTTGCATTAAGGATAAACTTAGAGGTACAAGTATTCTAACTCAAGCTGATTGCAGGGATATTGTTGCTGTTCTTAGAATAGTTGAAAACAAATTGGGTCACATCGCAAAAAAATAAATATGGAATTAGTCAAGGAATTATTCGATGTTTTTAGTCGTATCAGTGCTGAAACAAAAGTTAAAACAGCTGAGCATTCGGCGATTGATTCAGAACTTAGTCAATGTTATCACAAGATTGAAGGTATGAAATTAGACCATGTTGCTAAGTCACATAATGCCATCAAGGAACTACAAGATGTGCTTAGAAGACGTAGACGGATAAAACACGAAGCATCGACATTACAGATAATGCATACTAATCTAGCACCATCAATGCAAAATCTTAGTGATAAACTAAAAGCATCTAAAGCTAAGCAGGAAAAGCTGTTAACGGACCTAGAAAAAAATTCCTATTAAAATTGTGAATATTCAAGTATTTTACATATATTTGCATTAAATTTATAATTATGAAAGAAAATAAAGGTTTAGAGTTAGCAGAAAAATTAACGGATTATGTTAATACGTTTTCAATGAGTGAAAAGACTAAGGACTTCATCGAGGGTTTTAATCGTCAACACAGAACACTTCAACAATCTTCATTTAGATTGATACTCTCCTTGATTGAGAATATCGCCAGTGATGATTTTCGTGTTGATGGTCGTAATGAGGCTAGTAAAAAAGTTGCGAAGATGCTTCTAAGCGGTTTTCAAGCGGAATATCATAAGGAGCTTATAGCTACTGGCATTTCTGAGGAAGCTGCCAAGAAGTACATCGGTCCAGATTTCAAACCAAGTAAACACTTACCATTCATATGATAACAGTTATTTTAGTATTCATGTTTTCACATATAACCTATGCTGAAACACTTAATGATAAATCACTTATCCCTAAAATCTTAAGGGGTAAATAAAACTTATAGTATGCTAATAAAAGAAAAAAAAGTCACTGAAGATGATTTTTATGATAAGTATCGACCTATCAAAAATCACTTAGACCCTGATGCTGGTTGGGATGGGTGTTTATATGAGACATTTTCGGATGAATTGGAATATTGTTTTGAGTTATCTAAAAAAGAAAATAGAGTATGGACAATACTTGAATGTGATGATATTGAACATGAGGCCGATGATGAATTAGATGATATTTTTGATGAAAATCAAGATGATGATTATGAACCAACGTGTTTTGTTATTGTCTCTGGATTTCATTATGTTAATCGTATTGGATTCTTTGTTACTGAAATACCTTATGAAGATAATGAAGATATTTATATTAAATTAACATAATGAAAAATACACTCATTGGTTGTATATATGGTCTCATCGCTCAATTCCTAACATTTATTCAACTACAAGGTAACGTAAAATATCATCTATATGAGAAATACCCATTTTGGACGTTAGCTTTAAGTATACCAATAAGCTGGTTATATATTCAATCAGTCGATTACTTAGTTAAGAGCTTTAATGGTGAGATTTTTCCTAGTCGCTTTATTGGTTTTAGTATAGGTATGATTGTTTTCACTTCGATGGCGTTAATATTATTTAAAGAACCAATTACATTAAAGACATTTATTTGTATGGTTTTATCATTTGGAATATTTGCAATTCAACTTTTTATTAAATAAATTTTCTATAACCAAAGGATTAATCATTCCAGAGGATATGATGAGAACAATCATCACATATGATTATAGAAATAAAATGGATGTTGTATCTGGTGAAAGAATCCGTGATGAATTGTATAAGTGTTTAAAATATAACACAATTGATACATTAGATTACTTGGGTGATTTCCCTAAATTGAGAAACTATATATTCACAAGGGTTAAAGCAGATAACAATCCATTATGGCTTGAACCAACATTTAAATTATAATATGGGAAAGATGTTAGATGATTTAAAAAAGAAATTGGAACATCCAGAAGTGATAGAACGAATGAAAAAACATTATAAAGATATTCAGGATAAAAAAGAAAGGAATATTAAACGTGCTCGTTTATTCTTTAATGATGAAAAATCATTTGAAACTTTCTTATTAAAATTAATTGATAAACATGACCAAAGATGGGAAGATGTTTGTTATAATAATGGTTATCAACCACATCCTTGGAATTTGATGTATGGAGTATTGTATATCGTACAACGTGGTGGGGATGAGGTTATGCCAGTTGATGATTTAACAAGGAACTTTTCAAGTTTATTAATGAAGTATAATGATTTTACATTTGCTTGGACATTTGGTCAGGGAACTTGTATTTCAATATTTGATAAAAATAATGAATTAATTTATAGAACATAAGTAAACAAATTAGTAAAGAACCTTGGAATACTACATATTTTTCACTTTTTTAATATATTCTTAAACAATATAAAATTTTAAAAAATAACATTAGAATGTCCTAAGCTTTTAATTTTTTAATTAATTCATTAGTTAATGTTATTGATATTATTTTTTTCATATCTTTATTATAATAAAAATATTTTGCAAAGTCAATTAAATTATTTATCTTTGTTTAAATTTAAAATTATGAATAGAATTGGGTATTGTTGTATTTCACTTGGGATAAACATAAACCGTAGTAAAAAAAATCATATTACAGTTAATCGTGGTATGGTTAAGAAAACATTTATCGAAAAAGGAATTAAATATGCATCAGAATTGGCATACTTAAACTTATGTGATTTACTGGAAATTTTAAAATACAACGTAAGAAAAAATATATATGTTTATCGGTTATCTAGTGACCTATTTCCTTGGATGTCAGAATACCAATTACAAGATTTACCGAATATCAAATCAATCAAGAGTAAGTTGATAGAAATCGGTAATTTTATTAAAAAATATGATATTAGAACAGGGGCGCACCCAGGCCCGTTTAACGTTTTAGCAAGTGAAAATCAATCAGTTGTTACTAAGACAATATTTGAATTGAATCAACATGCTGAACTTATGGACTTGATGGGACTGGATAAATCACACTATTACCCTATCAATATTCATATCAATACAACTAAGCCAACTAGAGAATTGGCAGCTGCGCGTTTCGTTGAGAATTTTAAGCTTTTGTCTGATTCATGTAAGGCTAGGCTTACTGTTGAGAATGATGATAGTCCTAATCAGTATTCAGTTAAAATACTACATGACTTAGTGCATGTTCAAACTGGCATACCGATTGTATTTGACCAACATCATTTCAATTATGGTCAACAGGACCAAACTATGGAAGATGCGTTAAAATTAGCACATTCTACTTGGACTGTGAAGCCATTGACACACATGAGTTCTTCTAAGACCTTAGAGGATTCTAAGGGTGTAGCAACAGCACACGCTGATTACATATATGAAAAAATCCAAACTTTTGGTTTGGATTTTGATATTGAGATTGAGGCTAAAGCTAAAGACTTAGCCGTATTGAAATACATCAATGAGTTTACTTCAAAGTTAGAAGATACTTTAGTTGATTAACACTTAATTTTTGATTCTACCGTGAACCCATCCATTTTGTATATAGTTTTCTAATTGAGACACATTAATTTTTTTGAATATATTAAGTGATAAGTTAGAGACCCATCTAAATTGTTTTGCTTGATTAGCTATATTTTTTTTATGTATGTCTGTTTTACTTTTACCCTTTAACCCTTCACTAATTTTATCTGACCAATCTATTTTTCTACCTTTATTCGCCTTTGTTATTTTATTTTTGGTTTCTTCTGAAACTATTTTTCCAATATGCGATTTAGAAATTTTAGCTTTGGTTTCTTCACTTAATTTATTATTCCCATTATTTATCCTAGTCTCAGCTGCACGTTTAAACTTGTCTCTATCAATAACATTAATTTTTTTACCTGTTTTTGTTTTTGAAATTTTTTTATATATTTCGCTTTTTTCTTCATCTGTTTTTTTAGCTTTTGTTTTTAAAATTTTTTCGTATATCTTACTTTTTTCTTCTTTTGTTTTTCCTGCCATTGAATTTCCACCATCACCACCTGTATGGATATTGTAAAAGTCATCCGATTCAACGGCTGAGTAGATTTTAATAAAATATTTTTCTTTTTCGTTTAAATCGTTAATATTAGTACACGTCTCAAGAATTTCTTTTTTAAAATTTTCTTTTCCGTATTTTTTGATAGCTTTTTTAAGTAAAACCCCAGAACCTAAATATTCTGGGTTATTTTTACTGTCTTTTCCAATATATTTTTTATTATTTAATAGATTCGTTGTTAAGTATATTATCATTTTTGTTTATTTTAGTTATTTCATCACTTATAAAATTTCTAATTTTTTGGCTCATATTTATTGAGTGTTTTTCACAAATCTTTCGATATTCATTATACATCGATTCATTAATTTTAATTAATATTGTTTTATTTTTTTTCATGGTATATATCTTTATATATAAATATATATTAAAAACAAAAAAGACACATAATTTATGTGTCTTAAAAAAAATAATTTCATTAAACCTTTATTTTAATGATAAAAGATAACGCAACTTATTTACACTACCTAAAATTTCATCACGGATATTAAGAAGGTCAGAATCTTCTTCTGGTGAAAGTTGATTATTTAAATCAATTAAGAAATCTATTATTGTTTTTATAAATATATTTATATCTAAGTCTTTTAGATTAAATAAATCAATAGTTGCTTTCTCACCAGAGAACTCAAAACGACCTTTTTTACCCATACTAACTTCAACAAATTCATCAATATTCTCACCTAAGCTCTTATAGATTTTATCGTATGTTTTGTGTCTGGAATATGTTATTGTTTGCCAATGATAAATTTTAAATTGATTTTGAATTTGCATCAGCATTAACACTATATCTTCTTTCATAATAGAACTTTATTTATAAATATTCGAATTTTTAATAAAAAATAACGTATATTTGCGTTTAAATAATAAGATATGGATTATAACTTAAAAGAAGATAACGTTACAGTAAAATCATCAACGGTGATTAAATTATCTGAGTACTTAACATTAACAACTAAAGATGAAACTTTTGATTTAAGGGTTGATATTTTGGCTGATTTTGAAAATATACCCATAAAATATCATGAGGTGTTTTTAAACATGCTCACAGCAAAGTACTTGAATAAGGTATCCTTTAGTGATAACCCATTCAGTGTTTGTCAATTAAATAAAAAAAGAAAATGGTGGAACTTTTTTAGAAAATTCCCAAAAAAATAAAATTATTTTTCACAATTAAAATATAAAAAATGCCTTCAGAAAAAAGTTTAAAATTGACCGCAAGTATAATATCTATACTATTATTAGTTTATTTGGTTTTCTTTCACATTGGTTTATTGTTGGTGATTATTGGGATTTCATTTCTTATAGTTATCGGAGTTTTACTCTTATTGAAAAAATTTAAAAACTTATTAGGTGATGGAGATTAATAACGAATTATTTGAGAAAGCCCTTATATTTGCAGCGAAAAAGCATAAGGGTCAAAAAAGATTTGCAAGTTTAAAATAAAAGTTGTATATTTGCATTTCTTATGGTGAGGTAGCTCAGTAGTAGAGCACAATTTTGAAAAGATTGGTGTCGGTAGTGCGAATCTGCCCCTCACCACACGATATCGGGATATTCCGAAAAAGTCACGTCAATATTGACACGTAATTAAATACTTAATTTTATGAGTTTAAAAGATTTGTTCATTGTTAATGATGAAAACGCATCAAAACAAGCTGAACCTAAACAAGCAACATCGTTTCCAACTAGTGCGCCAGTTACAAGTTTTCCAACATCTGCACCAGCTTTCACACCGCAAGTTAAAGATGAACATCTAAACAAATTTGTTGAGCAGTATCAATCAACTTTTGATGCCCTTAACCAAGCTGGATATGATTTTTATGAATTTTTCAATGCCATCATTAAGACAAATGGTGTAGATAATCTACAAATGTATCAAATGGCTTTAAGTATGGCTACAGCCATGGATGCCAGTATTACTAAGGAAAAATTGGTATCTCAAGCGGATTATTACCTTAATGAACTTAATAAAGTTTATAATCAGTATGTTAGTGATGGGAACACCAAAAAATCTAATTTGGTTAATCAGAAAGAGTCTGAAAAACAATCATTAACAAATGACTTAGCCTCACTTAATCAACAATTGTTATCTATTCAATCTCAAATTAGTGAGAAACAATCAGCTTTATCTAGCATTGAGGATAAATACTCACCACTTATTGCTGAAGTTGGTAGTAAGTTACTGGCTAATGATTCAGCAAAAAATGACCTTGTAAATAAGATTTCTAAGGTAAAAAATAATCTTTCACAAATTTAATTTGTTAGTTTAAAATAACTATCGTATCTTTGCGCAAATAAAAGTAAATAACATGCAAACACAAACTACAACAGCGACATCAACGCTACAGGCAAATTTGATGCAATTGCCGATTCTTCAACACTTTGATTCAAATCAACTTGTTACTAGTGTGGATTCTTATCGTAAGGGTGAAAAGCCAATCAGTGGAATTTTAAAGCTATTGGCCCTTTTAGGTATTGGTTATGGCTTGTATCTAGCTATTACAACGATAATCCCACAATTCGTATTGGCTTTAGGTGTAATAGCCTATTATGGTACCATTGGTGCTGCAATTCTTTTTGGTATTGTTTTAACCCCTTGGATTTTTGGTAAAATGAGACAGCTAAGCAAATTCTTAGCTAAGAACCTTATTCAAAGTGACCCATTTGGTGAATTAGCTACTCAAAAGCAAAAGATGATTCAAAACCAACAAGTGTTTAGAATTTCTAAGTCTAAAATTGATGCTCTTAAGAATGATATGCAGGTTGAAGCTAAGAAATCTGAGGATGATGCTAATAAACTTCAATCACAAGTTGTTAGTTTACAAGCTAAATGTTCAGCTCTTAAGACTAAACTAGATGATATGGTCAAGACTGGTGGTGCTGAGGCTAGAAATTCTGATGAATATGTAAATGGTCAATCTGATTTGATGAAAATGCTTGCTGACAGCCAACGTATGTCAAATAAACTTACCCAAAGCAAAGACTTTATTCAAAAGTATGGTACTCGTGCTGCGGTTATGAAGAAAATGGGTCAAAAATTAGTGATGGTTGAAGCTAGTATGGACATCAAAATAGCTGATTTCGATGCCACTGTTGAAATGCTTAAAAAGGATTATGATTTTGCTCAAAAATCTCGTGCTGCTACTGATGCTGCTAAATCCGCTATGCTATTCGATAAATCTTGGGAATTGGATTATGCGTTGGATGTTGTTACAGCTACAATCGCTTCTGATATTGCCATTACAAGTGGTAACCTTAGAGACATCGATAATCTTACAAGTAAGTATTCAATGGATTCTGACGAGTTGTACGCTAACCTTAACACTTTAGCTGATAATATCAAGGCTGGAAAAGACGATGTGCCAAGTGCTAAGCAATACAATAACGCTGATTATCAGTTCAGTGCTAGTGATAAACTTGGTTCTCAAGGTTTAACTGATATGTTCTAAAAAAAAGTTGTAAAATATTTGGTGGAATGAAAGTTCCACCATATATTTGCATCATAAAAATAAAAAAATGACAAAAGAAACAGTTGAAGTTAGTGTTGAATTTATTAAGCAAGCTTTTAAGGCTGCTTGTGATGGTTGGAAAGAAAAATTGCTCAATGAATTTCCAGATTTGGATTTATATGGTGGTCCTAAAAAGGGTGATTTACGTAAAGCTACAACTAGCTCATTAGTAGTCTATGTAACTAGAAATTCATTTGGTAATAGTTTTTCTGGTATTGTGGTAATTCCTGATGAGGAAAATAACTACCCAATTGGATATGTGAGTAAAGAATGGAGTGCGTCTAAATCCCAAATTTATGATGGTAAACCAATAGATGTCGCAGGAATTTTGGGGATTAAATAAAAAAAATTTGGTGGATTAAAATATTCACCATATATTTGCATCATTAATAAATATCGGGATATTCCGAAAAAGTCGTTAAAAAAAAGTAAAAAATGGGTAGTATTTTGAAAGTCAAGAATTTGACAACATTAGCAGAAGGTGTAATCGTATTCGTAGGATTGGCCGTAATTTTAACAGGTGTTTATTTCTTTGCGCCAGGTCTTCGAGTTTCGGGGTCAAAAGTCCTAAGTGGATTAAAGATTGGAAGTGAAAACATCGACAACGCTGGGGTAGCGGAGAAGATTAGTTTACCTTCAAAAGATGTATCAACAAAAGTAACAAGCAAGCCACTTAAGCGTATTGCTGAGTATGGTTGGAACGCAAACGCTGGTATGATTGTAGCAAATGGTGGTCCTCGTACAACTAAGGGTTCTATTTTAGAAGGTCTTGGTGAAAATATCGAAATCGTTAAGATTGACGGTGTATCAGATTTGCGTAACATGCAAGTAAGCTTTGTAGAAGAACTTAATTCAGGTAACGAAAATCCAGTAGGTGAAAAATCAGCGTTTGCTGTATCTATTATGGGTGATGGTGCCGTATTTTATGCAACCACACTTCAAGCAGAATTGGATAATAAATTTGGTAATGGTAAGTATCATGCACAAATAATTGGTGGTTATGGTTTATCATTTGGTGAGGATAAAGTTATCGGTCCAAGAATTTGGAAGGATAATCCTAAATCAATGGAAGGTGCTGTACTTAGTTCTGTAATCGGTGACGGTGACTGGGTTATTGCAATTAACTATTGCTTCGCAAACGGTTTAAAGGTTAATACAGATGCAACAACTTACGATGCACACGCCGTAAACTTTTTACCTAGTGAAAATGATGATTACATTAATTCTGTTAAGGAACTTATTAAATCTCAAAAAAGTGGTTATACCGTATCATTGAAAGAAGTAGTTGATGGCAAATTGACAGGTAAAACTGTAAATAGAAAAATTGACGGTGCTACTACATGGACCCCAGGTGACAAATTGGCATTCGAGAGTCTTTCTGGATTCACTGATGTAGTTTCTACTAGAGATTTCAATAACCAAATGTGTGCTGTAATGGTAACCATTAAGGAATATGCGCTTAAGCATGACAAAGAAGTGTCGAACATACTTAAAGCGGCATATGAAGGTGGTAATCAAATCAAGACAAGTGATGAATGGTTACATGCGGCTTCTGATGCGGTAGCTAAGACATACAACTTTGAAAATGGTAAGTACTGGTACGACATGTTTAAGGGTCAAAAAGGTACTAAAGAAGGTCTTGATTATAGTGTTGGTGGTAGTAAGGTGTTTAACTATGCTGATGCTTTGCAATACTTTGGTATCTCTGATGGTGTTAATCGTTATAAATCAGTATATGACCAAATCTCTAAATACTTAGTTGAGTTAAATCCATGTGATTTCAATAAGACATGTAAATCTGGTCCATTAGCTTATGATGATGCTGTTAATTTGTACTTCTTGAAGTCTATTAATGATGTTCATACAGGTAAAAAGGATAGTGTTAGTTATGCTGAAAATAAGACAACTGTAATGGCTGATGGTAACTGGAAGATAAACTTTGCAACTGGTAGTTCAACTATTAGTGAATCATCTTCAAAGGACTTAGAAACAATTTACAACTTATTAATTCAAGCTGAAAATACTAAACTTAAGATTATTGGCCACACCGATAATGTAGGAAATCCAGATGCTAATTTGACATTGTCTAAGGGTCGTGCAAATTCAGTAGCACAATACTTGAAAGATAAAGGGGTTCCATCTGAAAGGTTCCAATTAGTGGATGGTGCTGGTGATACACAACCTGTAGCTGATAATAGCACCGCTGCTGGTAAAAGTAAGAATCGCAGGACTGAAATTCAATTATTAAAATAATTTAATCAGTTAATAAGTTAAAAAATAAGGTTAACCTTTAAAGGTTAACCTTATTTCTTTTTATATGTCTATTGTAATAACTACACAGTGGTTGAAGATTACTATAATACCATAGTCTAATAAGTGTCTCTTCATCCTCAGCTAAACTTGTTGGAATTATATGGTCAATATCCCAACCATAATTTAATTCACCATTGTATAGGCCATAGTTATCCCAATTCATCCATGATTCCCATTTAGATTCAATAAATAATTTAAATTGTTCACTTGAACATCCTAATATATCTATAGTTCTATTTTTCTTACTGAAATTATTGGTCTTAAATATTTTTTTTAAATTTGTTCTAATGTTTTCTTTTAATGCGAAAAATCTATCTGAATGATATTTCTTTTTTCTTTTGATTGTTTCATTCTTATTAATTTTTTCTTTATTTTGTTTATAATATGTTTTACGTTTCTCTTTAATAATTTCCGAATTTTCTATATAATAAACTTTACGCTTCTGGCTAATAGTCTTTTTATTTTCAATATACCTTTTTTTTCTGTATTTGCTTATTTTTTCATCGTTTAAAATCGCTGTTTTTTTACTTCGTTCTATTGAGCATATTTTACAATCATTACGCCTACCATCAACAGCATCAAGTCTTTTATAAAAGTCGGTTAATGGTTTTTCAGTACCACATTTATTACATATTTTTGTTTCCATAATTAAAATATTTTATCTATAGTCTTATTTTTTAATAAATCATCATAAATTAATTTCTCAATATATGCAGATTTATTTGGTTTAATTTTACCAATTAAGGTATCTAGTTCACGGTTTAATGTTACAGTAACCCGTACTTTTTTTTCTTCAGTTTTTAATTTTTTTCTCATACTAATAAATATCTTGAAATAATAAAAAGTATGAATTTTTATTTGTATCATTAAAATAATTTTCGTACATTTACATAAACACCTTATTTATAAGTAGTCGAAATTACTCTATTAAAGTAATTCACTTAAGTATAAAATTTAAAGGAGACTGTAATGGTCTCCTTTTTTTTTAACAAAAATAAATTTGTTGGTATCAAATTAAGTTATATATTTGCATTAAATTAAAAAATATGGAATTTACATTCGCAAACAACAGTCAGACATCAGTTTCTGTTTTTACAGTAGATGCACATTTACCGTTTTGTTTTTCAGTTAAGCAACAAACCAAAACAAAACGTGGTACTAGAATAAATACAGCTTATTGTGGCTTAGATAAAGAAGCTGCGATAAAATTTGCTAACAAGATTCTAGAATTAGCAAAAGAAATTAAATAATCAGTAAAAAAAGTAATAATGAATAAAGTATTTAAGCCATTTGAGTTTATATCAGAAACCACAAAGCGAACTATCATGCTTGGGTTTATCGGGTTAGTATTAGGGTTTTGGGTGGTAATGTCGGCAACATCAACAACTCATCTATTTCCCTCAGTTAAGCAAGTATTCGCAGGATTCTCAGACTTGTATGCTGATGGACTTGTGGTCCATGTATTTAGCTCATTAGGGCTGTTTTTAAAGGCTACACTCATCTCAATCATAGTTTCTCTCATTCTTTGTTATTCTGCCCCAATTTCGGCTCTTAGACCCATAGCGGTATTTGTTTCTAAGCTAAGGTATTTACCATTAACAGGTATATCATTTTATATTGCAATTTTGGTTCATGAAGCTAGGTCTGTTCAAGTCTGGATTCTAGTTGTGTTTATGACAACATTCCTCACAACTAGTCTTTTACAAATGCTTACTGATATTCCCGAAGAAGAATTAGACCATGCAAGAACACTTGGTTGCAGCCGATGGGAAATATTACTTGAGGTAGTTATAAAAGGTAGATTAGACTATGTATTTGAAATGGTAAGACAAAATTTAGCTATGATTTGGATGCTTCTTGTATCAATTGAGAGTATACTTGCATCAGCTGGTGGTATCGGGTTTCTTATCAAAAATAATGACAAGTTAGGTGATAACGGCAAAGTAATTGCTTTGCAAATTATCATAATAGCAATTGGTGTTTTTTTAGATTTCACATTAACAAAACTACGTAAATTAATCTTCAGATACTCAAATTTTTAAAAATGAATTATACATCAACCGATACAATTTTATACCTTGATAAGGTTAGCGTGGGTTATAAAGATAAAAATGACCACAGCAAAGTAAATATGATACTTAAAGACGTATCATTGGAAGAAAAAGACATTCACCGTGAAGGTCATTCAGCTACTGGTCAAACAATAGCCTTTATTGGTCGTTCAGGTCGTGGTAAATCAACACTTTTTAAGGCCTTAACTGGTCTGTTGAAACCTACAAGTGGTAAAGTACTTATCATGGATGGTAACCCTAATATTCATAATTCAGCTAAAGAAGTTGCTGAGGGCGATGTTGGATTTGTTGACCAGAAGTATACGCTTTTTCGTCATAAAACTCTCACCCAGATTCTACATTATGCGATGCGCAAGATAAACAAGACCAAACAAGAAAAGGATGCTATTATTGATAGTTATTTAGCTGATTGGGGTCTTGCTGAACATAAGGATAAGTACCCTTGTGAACTATCAGGTGGTCAAAGGCAACGTACAGCGATACTTGAACAGATGCTTACATCTAAGCACTTTATCGTGTTGGATGAACCAGCATCGGGACTTGATGTTTACGCAATCGAAAAGATGAAATCGTCATTTAATAAAATTTTATCTGATGATGAATTGAATACTATTATCTTTAGCACTCACGACATTAAATTAGCCGTTGAAATGGCTGATAGTATTTATGTAATTGGTCGTCCAGAAGGTGTGGAATACAGTACTATTTTAAGACATTTTGATTTAAAACAAATGGGTATTGCTTGGCAAGAGTATGGAAATGCTCATAGACAATTAACTCAAGATATTAAAAGTTTATTACTTAATTCTTAATTATCACGTTTGATATTACGATTGTGATAACTACAAAGTGGTTGAAGATTGGAGTAATGATTTAATTTAATTACTTCGTCTTCAACTTTTGTTGTTTTAAGAGGTGTAATATGGTCAATATCCCAACCATAGTTTTCAGTTCCGTTATAAAGTCCATAGTTATCCCAATTCATCCATGGTTCAAATAACCCCTCAAGATGCTGTTTAAACTCTTCAAATGTGCAACCTAATATTTCGTATGTCTTAGATTTTTTTGTATAACCACCGTTTTTTATACTAACATTTATTCTATGTCGAATAGCATCTTTAGCTCGATAAAAAGGGTCTTTACGTTTTTCTATCAGTGATAGTTTTTCACGTTTTCTAACTTTATCCCAGTTATTTTTTCTATACTCTTTTTGTCTAATTTTTATACGTTCTTTATTTGCTTCGTAATAAGCTTTTAGTTTTTCTTTATTCTTTTGCGTATATTCGAAAGATTTTTGTTTTATCTTATCTTTATTCGCTTCTCGATATTTAAGTTTAATTACTTTACTTTGTTCTTTAATACGGTCATTATTTTTCTGATACCATTGTTTTTTATATTCTTTTAGTTTATCAGAATTTAATTTAGCGTATTCTTTTTTTGTTACTGCGTATTTATCAAAGTTTTTTAAATATTCGGTGTGTTTCTTTTCTTTTTCACAAGACTTACAATAAGACCTTAATTTATTCTTAGTTTTATTGTATATTGTAAAACCAGATAATTGAATATCTAATTGGCATATACTACAAACTTTACTTTCCATCTGACTTAAATTTATTGAAATATTCAACTAATAACCAGTTGATTAGTTTTGATTTGTTCTCTTGGTTTAATAATTGATAATTTTCCTCAGAAATACTAATACTCAGTTTTTTCTTTTTGTTCTCAGTAGACTTTTGTTTTCTTCCCATAATTGTGATGTTTATATATAATAAATATCACGAGTTTTCTGAAAAATTCGTATTGTTACGAATTTTATTTTTAAAATGTTCGGTAAGTAATGAATCAATTAGTTTAGATTTATTAAATTTACCCTCATCTAATTTTTTAAGAATTTCTTGGTCTAAGGCAATGCTAATTTTTTTTGGGTTATTTTTCATAAAAATAAATATAATAAATTATTTGTCTAAGTCAATTAATGTTCGTATATTTGCATCCTAATCAATATTTATATAAAAAAAAAAGAAATGAAAAGAGTTTTATCAGCATTAGCGTTAGTCGCTTTAGTAACTTTGGCAGCTTGTGGTTCGGGAACCAGCCAAAATGACACAACAAATGACACTTTGTCATCTGTAGGACCTGATACGTCTTATGGTATAACAATTGATACTACCAAGTTAGATTCTACTAAGTAGAGTTAATAAGTGTTTCAAGCTAAGTGAATTACGGGTGTTCTTTTGAACACCCAAAATTTACACCCGAATTAAAAATTAATGTTATGGATTTATTTGATGATTTATTTAATGATTTTTTTAAGAATCGTAAACCGATTAAAAAAGTTGATGATAAGCCATTCATAAGTGAATTAAAAAGTCTTATGAATGCATTAAGTGATTTTAAAACCTTCGACCCAGAAGAAGGTGAAGAAATCCAAAATAAATTGGGTGAACCAGATGAGGTTCAAAAATTTGTTGAAAATGACATGCACTTCACCAGATTAATCTGGAATACACCACATGGTAAATTCATTAAGGTTCTTGTTACAAATGACCCAGATTCTTTTGAATTACCAACATATGATAAGGAACCTAAATCTCTTCAAGAACAACTTGATGAAGCGGTTGAAGCTGAGAATTTTGAATTAGCTATCAAATTAAGGGACCAAATCAACGGTACAAAAAAAGTTAAAAGAACTAGGAAAAAAGTTGAATAAAAATTTGTTAGTTTGAAATAACTAACGTATATTTGCAGAGTAATTAAAAACAAAGCAAATTTGGTTCTATAGCTCAACGGCAGAGCTGGACTCTCTAAAAGTCTTGATGTTGGTTCGATTCCGACTAGAATCACACTTTACATTTTTTAACAATTATTGTATATTTATAAAAAAAAGAAATATGACACATTAGGTATCTAACACTGAGAAATTAAGAGTAATCACAAGAAGAGACTTGAGTTTAGGGTATCAAGCAACAATGGCATGTCATGCTGCAATAGACTTTCAGCACGAACATATAGCTGAGTCGATACAATGGCACAAGTCATCTAATTATTTAGCCATTTTAACTGTTAAAGACGAACAAGAACTTATTGACTTAATGGTCAAAGTTAGTCTTAGAGGTATTAAGTATACCATTTTCCGTGAACCAGATTTAGAGAATCAAATTACAGCTGTGGCTTTAGAAGCTACAAATGCTAGTAAAAAAGTAACAAGTTCTTTACCATTACTTGGAAAGGAGGTAAGTTATGTATAATTTACTAGAAAACGAAACTTGTAGTTTACAGGGTTGTTTAGCTGATAAAGCTTATGCTATTGTTGATTTATCAACGAAAAGGGTTCATAGAATAAGTTTCAGCAAATCATTATTAGAGCATATTATAGACACAACCGATAGTCCTTTTGTTGTAAAAGAGGTAACATTTGTTTTAGGTCGAAAATTGTTAAGTGGTGAAACTAGTTTAACGGGTATATATGCCTTGGTTAAGAGTAAAAATAATTGGACATTACGAATTTCTTTATTTAAAGATATTGCAAACTATCTTTGTGATTTTGAAACTAGAAGTCTTAGAGAGTGTATAATAACAAAAATTAATTAATAAAGCGCCTTTAGTTTAACTGGATAAAATATCCGAGTCGAATCGGAAGTGGTGTTGGCTTTTTAAGGTTGTGAAAGCTAGATTGAAACGTCAAAGGGAGGTTGCAACAGTACCGATGATTAGTAAACTAGTTAGTAATGGTAAACGGGCTAAAAAACGTATTTAGTCTCTTAACTGGTCAAACGGTGGGGGTTCGAATCCTTCAGGGTGCTCATTAAATAACAAATTAAAAATAGAAAAATATGAGATAGGTAATCAGGGGTCCAACATGACTTTAAATTTTATAAAAAAAACATCAACAATAACAAAAAAAATAAAATTTAAAGAAAATGAGTAAGATTAGTCACAACCCAACAACAATGATAAAGAGCAAGTTCTCTAACGAAGTGCATAAATTAATTTTAGGCCCTAACATGGGTACAAAAACACGTGATAGGTGGCGTTTACCTAAAAAGAAATTAACTGATGCTGAAAAGCTTGAGTTGTTTGATAAGATAGTGGAAGCGCATAATTCATGCACAGCTGAGTTAACAGCTTATCAATATGATAGGCGAGAAAAGAAAAGAATCAAAAAAGCACGTATTGCTCGTGGCTGGGTGCCAAAAGTTAAGACAAAAAAAGTAGCATAAATTAAAGGGAGAAGAAATTCTCCTTTTTTATTTGGTAGTGTTAAGTAAATACCATATATTTGCATTTTATTAAACATAAAATTATACGCATGAAAAATTTACTTACATTGATTTGCTTATTAGTAACATTTCAATTAATCGCACAAGACACAATTAAGTCAAAGACTCTAGAACCAATACAAATTACTTGTGTTAGGGCTGATAAGAAAATCCCAGTAACACAAAAAACGCTCTCCGATTCGGCTATTCAAGCGAATTATCAGGGTCAAGAAATACCTATGTTGTTAGGTTCTCAAACATCAATTTACACGAATTGTGATGGTGGTCATAACGCTGGTTATAGTTACTTTAGCATCAGGGGTATTGACCAAACAAGAATAAACATAACTCTTAATGGTGTTCCATTGAATGAAGGTGAAGACATGGCTTGTTATACGTCTAATTATCCAAGTTTTACCAGCGCAATTCAATCTATGCAAATTCAACGTGGTGTGGGTACATCATCTAACGGCGCATCATCCTTCGGTGGCTCATTGAACTTTCAAAGCAAGGATGGCCTTATTAAGGGTACTGATATTCAAATAGGTGGTGGTTCATTTAATACATCAAGATTTGACATATCCACATCCACAGGTTTATCCAAACACAAATTAGCCTTATTCGCTAATATTGGTGGTATACAAACTGATGGCTTTAGAGATAATTCAGGTTGTAAGGGTGGTTCCGCTTTTGTGAGTCTTGGTTACTTCGGGAAGTCTAGTATTACAAAACTTAACCTATTAACAGGAATATCACAAAACAAACAAGCTTGGATGGGTTCAAGTGATTCAGCATTAGCAGCTAATTATCGTGATAACCCAAGAGGTGGTGATAATATGGATAATTTCAATCAAACGAATGTTCAATTGCAGAACATAACAATGTTTAATACACGGTTTAAATTAACCAGCACTGCGTTTTATAATTACTTAGATGGTCACTATAATGTGTTTAACTTAAAGGATATACCAGTTAATAATTATTTTGCATACGAAAGCCAGTATTCACGATGGATTGGTGCGGTAACTCAATTAGATTATAACTATGGTGATTTTAAGGTTACTTCAAGCCTTTCAGCCAGTACTTATACGAGGTTCCATAATGGTTATGAGATTTACGATACAACACTTACTGAATATCCCTATACTAATAGTGGTAAAAAGAATGATGCAAATGCATTCATAAAGTTTAGTTATGACACTAAAAGAGTCTTGTATTATATCGACTTACAAGAAAGATTTGTTGATTATAAGTACTCTGGTGATACAAGTGTTTATCAAAGCTGGAAGTTCTTTAACCCAAAGGCTGGTGTTAAGTTCTTCATAAACAAGAGTTTGGATGTGTATTGGAGCGTAGGTTTATCTCATAGAGAACCAACACACTCAATAATGCTTAATGGTTGGTTGTACTTAAACTCTTATAATCCGATTACAATAGTTAAGCCTGAGGAAGTAATTGATAATGAAATAGGTGTAAATTACACGTCAAGTAAACTAAAATTACAAGCTAATGTTTATGTAATGAAATTTACGAATGAAATGATAGCTGCTGGGCCGATGGGTAATAACAGTCTTCCTATTATGATGAATGTTCCTAATAGTCTAAGATATGGCTTCGAATTTGATTGTACTTATAAAGTAAATAAGTCGTTTACTTATGATATTAATTCAACATTATCTAATGGTCAGTTTAAAGTTGATAGCGGTACGTATAGCTACTTATTTAATCCAAATTTTATGTTTAAGCATTCGATTAACTATACACATAATAAGTTATTTGTAAGCCTTAATCAAGCATATATTTCAAGAGTTTACATTGATAAGGCTAATCAATTTACTTTGCCAATATCATCTACAATCGGTTTGAATCTTGGATATACCTTTGGTCGTTATCAAGTATCAATTCAGGGTAACAATTTAACAGGTGAGAAGACTTATAGCAATGGTTCAGTTACTGGTGTTAGGTATAGAATACCTAACGCTTTACAAAATTACTTCATAACCCTTAAAATACACTTATGATAGAGTTTATTGGTGCTTTATTCACGCTTTTATCAGCATATTATACTGTAAAAGAAAAGGTCATTTGTTGGCCGTTAGCGATAGCATCAACGATTATCTACATATATTTACTATATATTGAGAAATTGTATGGTCAGGTATTTGTCGATATATTAACGTTATTTCAATGCGCTTACGGTTGGTATTATTGGGATAAAACTGATAATAAGCAGCCTGAAAGACTTAAACCCATTAAGTTTGTTAGAGATATATTTCTTTTAGTTCTAATATCTAGTATTACAATATACTACATAAGAACATATACTAATAATCCACAACCAGTATCGGATATTACGTCAACATACTTAGCACTTTTAGCTAATTGGTATTTAGCTAAGAAGTTTATTGATGGGTTTTATGTTTGGGTTATAGCCGATATAATACTAGCGTATATGTTTTATTATCAACATATGTATTGGTCAATGGGTTTATTTATTATTTTAATAGGGTTCGCCCTTCAAGGTCAATTCGCATGGCAAAAGAGTTTAAAAACGGACTAGTACTTGGGAAATGTTTTCCATTTCACTTAGGACATAAATATCTTATTGATTCAGCAATTAAGCAATGTGATACGGTTCACGTTATGGTTTGTTCACTTAAACGTGAAAATATAGCTGGTGAATTACGTTATGAATGGGTTAAAGAAACATATATGAATAACCCTAGTGTGAATGTTATTCATTGTGATGATGAAAATCCTCAACATCCACCAGAATGTGCTAGTGTTGATGAATTTTATAATAAGTATTGGGTACCGACTGTATACAAGCATGTTAAGGAACTGGATGTTGTATTTACTTCTGAGGATTACGGTGATGAATTTGCCAGTTACTTAGGTGTTAAGCATGTGCTTGTTGATAAAGCTAGAACAGCTTATCCTGTATCTGGAACTTCGGTTAGAGAGAATCCTTATGCAAATTGGGATTTAATACCTGATAATGTTAAAAAATACTTTATTAAAAAGATTGTTATTTTAGGTCCTGAATCTGTTGGTAAATCAACGATGGTTAAAAAGTTGGCTGAGCATTTGGGTTGTAAGTATATCGATGAGTTCGGTAGGACTTATACTGAATTAACTGGAACTGATAATCTTCAAATATTTGATTTTGAAGCGATAGCTCATTGGCATAATCATCATATTGAAAAGGCTGAAATTGATAAGTACTTAATAATTGATACAGAAGCGATTACAACTAAGATATTTGCTGAAATGTACTTAGGTAAACGTGAAAGTGAATCTAAATTCATAGATGAAATCATAAGTGAGCAACATTTCGATTTATACTTAGTGCTAAACGTTGATGTTCCTTGGGTTGATGATGGTACAAGAGACTTTCCAGAGGGTCGTGAAGAGCATCTAAACACTATTATCTCTAATTTAGAGGAAAGAGGTTTAGAATACAAGCTTATTAGCGGTGATAATTACGATGAAAGATTTGAAAAAGCCTTAGAAGAAGTTAAAAAGTTGGGATGACATTTAAATAACAATTAAATCGTTATTTATTTGATTACGGACATTATTGTTCATAATCACACTAGTGTAATCCAGTGGCTTTGTCATTGAAGCAAGGTGATTGTCGTAATATCTTTTCATTATGTTGATAGCTGAGTTTAAATCTCTATCTATTTCGACATTATCACTTAGTTTAACAGTTCTATCCTTTAACTCAACTTTATCTTTAAATAGCTTACCAGTAAGACTATTCAATTGAGTGGTGTATTTTTCATCAATCTTAATTAAATCACATTGTTTATTTTGTGACTTATACTTAAGAAATTCTAAGAACATATTAATATTAGATTCATTAAATGATTTTCTAATACCCTTTTTATTCTTATTTACTCCTTCTGTTGACATAAGGGTTTTTACTGTTAAATCGCCAACTACAATTGTTTTGTAGTTCATATTCACTAATTTTTTACTCTGAATATGTAGAGTTTGTTTAATTTGACTATTCTTCTTATTATATAGTTTTCTTTTAACTTTATTTAATTTATTAAAGGATTTACTATTCTTTTGTTTTTTGCTTAACTTAGACTTAATCTTATTAATCTGTTTACCGAAGTACTGATTAATCCTCTTTGATTTATTTTTAAGAATAACAACGGTACCATTGTTATCCACACCAGTACCTAAATTCTTTAGACCTAAATCAATAGCGAGTACTCTTGATTTAATTATTAAATCATCTGAGTAGTTTATTTTATCATCGACAACAATATCACAAAGCCACTTATTATTAATAAATTTGACTCTAATTTCTTTAATATTTAATTCAGATAAGTTTGTTAAATGACTTGAATATTTAAAATTAATTTTATTTATTGAAATTATACTATTTTCTTTGAATATCCAACCATTTAGGTTAAAAACTAATGTATGATACTTTCCGAGTTCTTTTGTCTTTGGTGGTCTAGCTGTATTATCTTTTTTAATAAGTGTGAAGAAAGATTGGTATGATTGAAATATTTCAGCTGCCACAACTTGTGCTGCTTTTGCATTAAATTGTTTCCAAGATTCCTTGGTTGAATATTTCAATGGTGGAATGAGGTTAATTAAATCAAACTTTGAGTATACCTTTTTAGTTGATTCATAGTGTTTTTGCTGAATATCAATAAGAGTGTTCCAAATATCCATACGAATATCAGACAACTGTTTTAGTTGAGATACCTGTTCTGTTGTTGGGTGTAACCTTATTGAGTATGTTTTCATTTAATATATAATTAACTTTATTCTCTGTTATATATTATAAATATCAGGTAAAAATAAAAAAGACAATAAATTTCGAAAAAAGTTGGGATATTTATAATAAATATCTTAACAAATATGATTTCAAATATAAGAAAAATTTTAAGGGAAAACGTTGATAAAACGATAACTTGTCAGAAGTGTGGTTGGCATTGGAAAGAGTCTGAATCTTCAAAAGAAGAGATGTATAAGTGCCATAAGTGTGGCCATGATAATAAACTACCAAGACCATTTGTTGACCCAAACCAATTATCATTATTTGAATCGTTAAGGTCTAAAGTACTTAACAAAAAGCCTCTAAATGAAAAACTCTTATTAAAGAGTTGGGATGAATATGCTAAACTAGTAACCAAAGCATACGCTGAGGCACCAGAATACGAATCAGATGCTGTAAGGCATTGGAACGCTCTTAATCAATCCAATTATACACTATTTAAAAGGCTTTTAAGTAAAATCAATGTACTTTTTGTTACGGTAGATAAATCTAAAGTTGGTGGTGTGAATATTCTTGGTAGAAACTATAAGATAATATATCAAGCTGGCGAACCATACGCAACTCAAAGTGAAATGAAAGCTGATTTACAAAAAACAGGGACACTTAAAATTAATATAGATTATTCTGACCATCCTATTTTTTCTGTTGAAGATAATATAGTATTTAGAACAGTACATGATTATATTGTTCATATCTTAGGTAATAAACAATTTGGTGCACAAGGTGAAATAGCTTCATATAATTTACACGCTAAATTAGTACCTAGAGAAGCTATACCAGCCATATTTACAGAGGTTGTTGGTCAAGCATGTACTAGGGTTGTAACTGGTAGTTTCCCAGTACAAAAAATTGCAATTCTTAAAGGTTTCGATTATCTAAATATTGGTAAAGTTGAAGACTATGAAATAAAAAATAAAGAATTAGATTTGACTAATCCAAAATAAAGTCATATATTTGCAGCATGAAACAGTTTATAAAGGATAGAGTTGAAGATACTTTTCGTATATTTCGATATATTTATTATAAAAGAAAAATATGCGAACATTTTGGAAGACTGAAGAAGTTGAATTATTAAAAGAATTGTATGAAAATCAAGGTTTGTCGATAAGTGAATTGTATCCGATTTTTAGTTTGAGATTTAATAGAACTTTAGATAGTGTTAAAGTTAAAATGGGTAAACTTAAACTAAAACATACTAAAGAACAAATAGCTAAATTAAAATCAAGGTTGAATTCTGGTGAATTAAATGGGATGTACAATAAAACATCTGCAATGAAGGGGTTAACTAAAGAAAATTCTGAAATTGTTAGATTAAAATCAGAAAAAACGTCTAAAACTAGAATAGAAATGTATAAAAAAGGATTATTACCAGATGTATCTGGGGAAAATAATCCAATGTTCGGGGCAACTCCTTGGTCGAAAGGTAAAACAAAATTTAATGATATTAGATTATATAATATTGGGATTAAAAGTTCAATTAGTAAAAAAGAATTGTGGTTAAAGAAAACTAATGAGGAAAAAGAAATCATAATAAGAAGATTAAATGATGCTATGATTCAAGTTAGGAAACCAACTAAAATTGAATTAAAAATGGTCGATTATTTAAGTAAATTAGATATTGAATTTATTAAAAATTTTAGAATAAAGAATTTTTTAGTTGATTTTTATTTACCTAATAATAATTTAGTTATTGAATGTGACGGTGATTATTGGCATGCAAATCCATTAATTTATGAAGGAAAAGAGTTAGATAAGATTCAACTAAAAAATCGTAACAGAGATAGAAAAAAGGAAGAAATGTTAATAAAATCCAACATTAATCTTGTTCGTTTTTGGGAATTTGATATTAAAAATCATTTTGAAAGTGTTGAACAGAAATTATTAACAATGTTAAAATAAATATATGATAGATAAAATTGGTATTAGATATACGTTTAAGATTTCGGTACCACTAGATGTTTTAAAGATAAAAGAAGTTTTTACTAAGAATGGTCATCAACTATTTCTAGTTGGTGGTTGTATTCGTGATACCATATTAAATGTAACACCTAAAGATTTTGATTTAGTTACAAATGTTTCGCCAGAAGAGGTTATTAGAATTTTAAAGCATGAAAAGTTTGTTACAACAATATTAGAAACTGGAAAATCATTTGGTGTTATTAATGTTATAACTAGCGATAATGAATTTGAAATTGCTACGATGCGCAATGATGTGTTTAGTGATACACCAAATGGGAGGCATCCAGACCGTGTTATCTTTGGTGATATTTTTACTGATTGTATGCGAAGGGATTATACCATGAATGCGCTTTTTTATGACTTAGATACTAATGAAATAATTGACTTCGTTAATGGTGTTAATGATATTGAAAAATCTTTAATTAAGGCGGTTGGGAATCCAGAAGAAAGATTTAAAGAAGATAAATTACGCAAACTTAGGGGCGTTAGGCTGGCGGCCAGATTTGGCTCTGAATTGGACCCTGAGATTGATGCCGCATTAAAAAGAGATGCCAGTCTGGAAGGTATATCTGGTGAAAGAATCAGAGATGAGTTTATAAAGGGTATCAAATCAGCTAAGTCAGTTGTTAAATTCTTGGAAATGCTTGATAGGTATCATTTATTTAATTGGATATTTAAGGGCTTACATGTAAATAAAGACTTTATTGAGGATAGAAATGTTGTAGTTCTTATTGCTATTTTATTAAAGGGTAACAACATAGGTGTTATAGCTAAGCAATTGAACAATCTTAAGTATTCTGTTGATGAGATTAAATCAATCACATTCTTATTGAGTTTATTGCATTTAACACCTGAGACAGCAGTTGCTTTAAAGAGACAACAAAAGAACGCTTACACATCAAATCATCAAATAATTGATTTTGCTAACCGTGAAGGTTTAAATACAAGATTGATACATGCGTTTTTAAATTTTGAGTTGACCGTTACTGGCGAAGAAGTTATGCAAAAGTTCAATTTGAAGCAAGGCAAAGAGTTAGGTGATATGATAAATAAATTGGAATTGGATAATTTTAAAAAAAGTTTGTAAAAAAGTTGTTTATTCAAAATAAGTTCGTATATTTGCATTATAATTATAATTTTTAAATTTAAAAAGGTAAAAAGATGAAGACAATCACGTTAGAACCGAGTACTAACACTCACACAATGACAGATGTTTTGGAATCAACAGCAATTGATACAAGCATCCTTAAGTTAAAAACAAACAAAAAGAGCAAGGTGGTTCACGGCGAACACGGCACTTTGGGTATCGAAAGCGAACACGTAATCAAATACGTTCAGCAAGAACTTAACCCGATTACCAAGAAGTTGCAAAACGCTTGGGACTAAAAAATTTAGAAAAGAGAAAGCCAAAAACTTTCTCTTTTTTATTTTAAAAAAAAATTTGTTCGTTTCAAAAAAAGCTGTATATTTGCATTCTAAATAATTTATTAATAATTAAAAAAAAAAAAGACAATGAAATTAATTTGGAGAGAGTTTAATTTTAATTCAGTTTATTACGACACTGAAAAAAAAGAAATGGTTAGTTGTACAACAGCTGAATTTCTTAGGTACTTAAAGGGTGTTTATACCAATAAGGAGCGATTCATTAATCGTTTCATTGATAGGCACAAAGCAACAATGGTAGAATATGACTTGAAGGGTCATAGTGAGCCAGATTACAATATCTGCATTGAGTTCTTTGATAAGTTGGTAGCTGATTACGATGCTGCGAAACCATTCACTTTCAAGGAATCATTCGAGTTGGAAAACAAAGAGTTTCAAGCATTGGTATTCTCTTCAATTGATATTACCGATATGATTTCTCAATTGGGTGCTAAGAGAATTAAGACTGATGGTATTGAGTTGGACCAAAATATCTATGATGATGATGGTAACCTTCTTGGTAAAGAAAAGAGGTCTAATATCTACGAGGTTCACGAAGTTGATGGTGAGAAATTGGGCTTGGAAGAAAAGTTGTATGTTGTTAAGTGCTGGTGTACAACAACAGATAAGGAACATTGGTTGTGGATTGATGATAAATACAAAGACGACCCATTAACAGCGATTGCCTCAACGTTCATGGTGCACGAAAATGTTATCCCACATATTAAGTGCTTAAAAAGACAAGGTGATGTTCTTTTGGCTGAAATGACTAAGGAAGTTACACCTGAGGGTGAGATTGTTTCTTTGACAAAAGACCAATACTTCTCTTTGTTAGCAGCACAAGCTTAAAGTTTATTTTTTAATTTATAAAGGAGAGGGCAACCTCTCTTTTTTATTATAACTATATGAATCAATTAAACGAAAAAAGTCAACCACATGGCTTATGGGTTGAATATTATAAAGACGGTAAAATACGTAGTGAGCATAATTGGTTAAATAGTGACCGACATGGTGTTTGTAAGGACTATCATGAAAATGGTGTCCTGTTTATTGATGCTGTGTATAAAAATGGCAAAAGAGTTACTTGGTCTAGATATTTCGAAAATGGTAGTCTAGAAGTCTTTGAGCTTTATGATAAAATGGGTTTATGTTATATGAAATTTTTTAATCACAGTGGTGATATAAACCAACGTTTTCATCGTTTTTTACTTTAACATTATTTGCATATATTTATTAGAAAAATAAATATATGGCAAAATATCTTGTAATTTTTAGTGATAATCACGGTGAAGAATTTGATGTTAATGGCTTTAGACTTATGACTGAAAAAGAAGCTGATAAGTTTGAGGATTTAGCGAATAACATTAATTTTGAATTTCATTATTACGCAAACTCAGAGTCTTTATCTTATTCAAATGGTGAAGACTTCTTATCCAGAATTGAATTTAAGCAAGTATCTAACGAAGAGTACGAAAAACTTGATAAGTTATTTGGTGGTCAATTTGGAATCTTTATTGGTGAAGAGTACTTAAATATGGTTCTTAAAGGTGAATCAGATGATAACGATGAAGAAAACGATGATTATAATGACAATTGGTGAAAAACTTTAAAAAAGATTTGTCTAATTCAAAATAACCACGTATATTTGCACTTCAAATAGCTAATAAAGATGAAGTGTATTAAAACAAGGAAAATTCAGTTGTTGCCATTAGGTGATTTTAATGAAACCTACAAATACGTTAATAATTTAAGTTCAGGCTTAGCGTCACTCGGTAATGAAATGATAAGGAGACATGTTTTATCATTTTATGAAATGGACGTACTAAAAGATTCAACTCCAGATGCTAAAACTAGAACTAATCTAATGAAGGAAAAATACGGAATGTCACTCCAAAATATGGGTTATGATGTTTCAAAAAAGTATTCAGCCACAATTCCTTCGAATATTCGCACAACATTTAATCAAAAGGTCTTTAAAAAAATAAAAGACAGTTATTTTGGTATTTCAATAAATAAAGAATCTATACCATCATTCAGAAAAGACTCAATGGCAATTCCATTTAGTTATGATAATAATATCAGTTTGAACGAATTTGGGGTGTATGATTTTAAATTCTTTAATAATGTCAATTTTAAATTAAACTTTGGACGTGATAGGTCTAATAATAAAGTTATCATTGACAGAATTTTATCTAATGAATATAAGCCATTATCTTCACATATAAAAATTGATAAGAAAAAAATATTCTTAGATTTAACATATTCTTTTGACTCAGATGAAAATGTTAACATATCTAAAGATAAAATTGTTGGTGTTGATTTAGGTATAAATAGACCTATGACAATTGCTAGGGAAGATGGTACTTATGCAAAACAAATAGAAATCGGTGGTAAGATTCAATACTCTAGATTATCAATTCAAAAACAAAGAAGAAGCTTACAAAGTGCTTTAAGGCATTCATCTGGTGGTCATGGTACTGGTAAAAAAATAGCTAAATTAAAATCATTAAAAGATTATGAACATAATTTCATGAAAACCACTAATGATACACTAAGTCGTGAATTAATAAAATATTGCGTTAATGAAGGTGTTGGTGTAATTAAATTAGAAAATCTAACTGGTATAACAGAAAATGCTAATAATTTTCTTAAGTCTTGGTCTTATTATCAATTACAACAAATGATTGAGTATAAAGCTGCTGAATTTGGAATTACAGTATTATATGTTAATCCTAGATATACCTCTCAAACTTGTCCAACTTGTGGCAATATTGATAAAACTCAAAGAGATTCAAAGGATAAAACAAAATTTGCTTGTTCAAATGAAATTTGTTCTGATATTAATATAAATAAAGATGCTGATATTATTGGTGCCTTTAATATCTCAAAAAGAGATGGTGTTATCGCTTCTAAAAAAATATTACAAGAAAAAAGTGATAAAAAGTTGTTAGTTTCAGAATAAGTTCGTATATTTGCATAAATAAAAAAAGTTCTTTTACATATTGAGCCTAACGGCTGGGCTGGTTGTTCAGCCTTAAGGTGAATCCACGAATAAACGTGGTGATACTCTAGAGTATTGGAGGAAACTCACTCACCAAATACCTTTAAATATAGGGTTTATAATGTCGTTAATGGTATAAACAATTAAGAAATGCGCTATTCAGGTGTTAATGACCCTAATTTGAAAGGTATAAACAACTAACGCTTGCAATGCAGTTCAGGTAGTGTTGGTGTTAATGACCCTAATTTGAAAGGTATAAACAACAGTATTATATAATTGTTGTTGCATTTGATGGTGTTAATGACCCTAATTTGAAAGGTATAAACAACAGAGGTGTTCTAGCTTGACTTCACTAATATGGTGTTAATGACCCTAATTTGAAAGGTATAAACAACGGACTGGCATCGTTAATGGTTGCTGGTCACGGTGTTAATGACCCTAATTTGAAAGGTATAAACAACAAAACTTTAATAGACCACTCTTAGGGTCTAGGTGTTAATAACCCTAATTTGAAAGGTATAAACAACCATAATATTATTTTTAATTCACCGCAATGTGGTGTTAATGACCCTAATTTGAAAGGTATAAACAACGGGTTGAGTTAACTGGTCTGTTATTGTCATGGTGTTAATGACCCTAATTTGAAAGGTATAAACAACGAAACTGAACGTTTACTAAAAGACAAAGAAGGTGTTAATGACCCTAATTTGAAAGGTATAAACAACGAGACTGAACATTTACTAAAAGACAAGGAAGGTGTTAATGACCCTAATTTGAAAGGTATAAACAACTTCGTCACTCAGGTACGTATTTAATTTTTTTTAAAGTTTTTAGTGAAAAAACTTGACAATTCAAAATAAGTTTGTATATTTGCATTGTAATTAAAAAATTTTACACTTTTTAAAAAAGTGACATATTTATAACAAAAGGGAAACCCATAAACAAAAAGATAATGATAAACGTTAACAACATATTTAATTTTAATTTTGAAGCAGCTGAGGCAGATTTTAGCCATCAGAGGGTTGAGGTATTGTAGTTAACGAATCGAAAGAAACATATTAAACGAAAGCCCTTAACCAAAAGTTAAGGGTTTTTTATTTATATTCGAGGTGTAGTTTAGTGGTAAAATGCCGCACTGTCTATGCGGTGTCACGATTTCGATTATCGTCATCTCGGCACGGAAAAAATTCCTAGGGATAGGAACTATCTTGATAAAGATAAGTACTGCACGAATCATAATAAGTTCGAATCTTAATTTTCCGCAACGGAGAATCACAACTCTAAAAAAAATGTGAAACTGGAGGGGGGGTCATGTACCAAGGCTGGCGAGAAATACTTGCAATATTTCTGGAAGATTTCAATTATCTTACTCTCCACAGGTGTCACTGATATACTGACCGAGCATGGGGATTAGTAATAATCCCTAGTATATCTAATAAGGTGCCGTAGCTGAGATGGTTTAGCGGTTGGTTGAAGCCCAGCGACTTACAAGGGTTCGATTCCCTTCGGTACCAGATAGTCAATGTTAATCCACCTGCACGTTGGTGATTATCGCACACTAGGAATAGTGACTAAGTGATTAACAAAGTTCTTTGATTTATGATATTAGCAATAATATCAAGAAATTTTTTAGATGTATTTATTTTGAATTTTTGTTGAAATGATGTATCAATAATACATAAATCAATTTTATTTTCAATACATGATTTAAATTTATTCTGGTCATTTATTTGTGTCTGGTTTAATTTATTAATACCGAAAATCGGTTCATAATGAAATATTCCATTCAATTCAAATGCTAAATTAAGTGACGGAATGTAGATGTCTAATTCAGAACCGATTGCATCCTTCTTATTATAGTCTATTTGTAGATTAGGGTAAAGAATTGTTAATTGTTCTTCAAGATATATTTCGAGTTTAGAGCGTCTTGTGCCAGTTGTTTTATGTTTATTATAATTGTGAGTAAATTGAATAAAAATGCTATGGTCGACTAGTGGCTCAGGTCGCATCCCTTTCAAGGATGTGGGGAGAAATCCCCTCACGGGTTCGAATCCCGTCCATAGTACAAATGTTTTAGTTATGATTAAGCGAACAATTAGTGGTAGTTTTACTAATATGGTAAAACCTGACCCAAGTGTTATGAAAGATAGTGATTTTGATTTGTTATCGTTCTGATAGAACACTGGTTGTATTCACAATATGTAAGAGCGCATATACCAATTGCTGCTTTATGGGACAGAAAAGTTGAGGGGAAAGTTCGATTCTTTCGAAGGACACATTATTAACAAGTTAAAAAAAATGAGCGCAATGAAACAGCTGGACGCAATGTCACCAATCAGATAAGAGAAGAAAGAAAGGTTCTGATTGGTACGAGACAAACACGAAAATTGAAGAAATATTCTGATAACTTCAATACAATTTTTACTTTCTTTCTAAAGTCTTATAGGAGTGGTATATTAACATTTAGTGGTGTTGATGTTCCTGTTCATTATGACATAAATGGTCCTGAGGGTAAATTCACATTCCGAAAATTTGAGAATGGTGATTACGTTAAGGACATTATTACTTCATGTCACCCAAATATTATTAAGGGTGTAATAATTGCAAAAAAAAGTTGGGGGTTACACATAAAATTATGGAGCGAAGGTATTGCTGATTGGTGCTTTACCGAAGAAGAAATCCTGAAGCAATTCAGCGATAAGGGTATTCTTATTCCTGAACCTCTTTTAAACGACTTCAAGAATCACGTAAATAAGGCTAAACAAAAAAGATATGAATAATATTTGGTAATATCAAATAAAATCGTATATTTGCACTCTAAATTATAACACATGAAATTAATACACATTGTTGAAACGATTGATGAAAAAGTATCATCAATATTGTCTTTTCCTGTTAAGGATGAATCAAAAGAAAAAGAAGTTGAAGAAGAAGTAAACGCTAAGTTTATTGAACTTATCAATCAATTTCAGTACCCAGCAACACTATCAGAGGATAGTGAAAAGCACTGGATACAACAAAAAATCTATCATCATAAAAATCATCTTCGTTTAGAAATCTCTTCATCACAAATATAAATTATAAAATATGATACATACAATTGCCCATTTATTAGGTATTAAACTTGAAGGTTCTGAGTGTTCCGCCGAGATTGAAAAGAAAGTTGTTGAACAACTGGAGAAAGTTCCTTACATTCAATACCCGACAGCTTTCCATACGGTAGACATCATTGCTACTCGTCAAGGTGAATCTGGTTTTGAATTGCTATTAGGTCGTAAACACAAATCCACTGAATGGGTTTTCATTGGTGGTTTTGTTGAACCAAAACAAACAGCTGAAAGTGCTGCCTTGCGTGAATTACACGAAAAAACTAATATCCTTATCGAGAATGAATCAAGACTGGTTTATTTAGGTTCTCATTTCATTGATGATGCAAGATACAAGGATTCTTGTCATAAGATTTCAACCAGCCTATTTACAATTCAATTAACCGATGAAGAAGCTGCGCAAGCTAAAGGTGGTGACGATATTTCAGAAACCAAATGGCTTAAATTGGGTGAAATTGAAGTTAACTTAAAAGAACATCATAGAGTTTTGCTTTATAAGTTTTTAATTAGTACTTCAAAATGGCATCATTCACATAATCTTTAAAAAAAAGATTTGTTAGTTCCAAATTAATTCGTATATTTGTATTCTAAAAAAAAAAATTATGAACCCTGTTTGGCATTCTGAGTCATCCGTTAGACACTTTGGTGGAAAATTAGAGGATTATTTAAAAATTCATGAAAAAATGGATTGTCATAAAGCATATGTTTCTGATAATCGTGCGAGAGTACTTACACATACAATGTTTTGGGTTATCGAAGTTATGATACCAATATTTGGTTCGTATATAACCCTTGAAAGTGGTAGAAAAGTCTCTGTAAAGGATATATGTGAGCGACACATCCTAGAGGACTTTAAGATGAAATTTATCCCAACGCCACAAGATTTCATCCAAGAAATGGACTTCAAGTCTTGGATGCAAAATGGTAACGGTGTTTGTCCATCGGCTGCAAAGCTTTATAAGGAATTAGTTCCAGAAGAAATTAAATCTGAGGAAGTTAAGCCTGAGAAACCTGAGATTAGAGTAGGTCGGCCATTTAGACCACTTCCAATGATTTTGGATGGTACTAAGCGTAATCGTGGTGGTCGTAGTGGTTATGAAAGTAAAATTTTAGATTAATATGACAATAAAAGAAAGATTCTCACCAGAGAACACGGAAGCCAAGCTCAGGGCTAAAATTGAGAAAAAATTCGGCAAAGAACACAATATCAAAACGGCTATCTTCAAGGCTGTTAGTGAGTACAATGACGAATACGATAACTACAACCCAATTCTTATCTTAATTGATAAGGACTTTAATGAGGTTGACCATAACATTCAAGTTTTGGATTTATGTCCCGATATGGAAGACCAAGGTATTTTCGATGAAGAAAATAATTACGATTCATGGGAAACGTTATCAGTTGAGGATTTAACCATTAAATTTTAATAAACATTTAACTCCATTTACTTTTTTTGTGTTTATTGTATATTTATAGTACATCAATTTACAATGGATGAATTAGTTAAAAAATTTATAGGGGATAAATATAGGACTACTATTGACTTTGTATCTGTTATAGAATACCCAACATTAATTAATTATTCAAATTGGTAATTATGACCCCCACCTCTATCTACACCTTCATCGCAAAGCGTGACGGGATACCAACTAGCGAGGCACTGATGCAAATGCAATTAGACCGCTATAAAAGATTAATAAAACACCCCCGTAGTGATAAGCATAAGACTTATTTAAGAGAGGGTATTTATAACACAAAAAAAGCATTAGGAAATGTCTAACATGAAACATTGTATGTTCGAAAATACATACGCAGACTTGAAAGATAGTCTTGAAAAAATGGACAATAACCACTACGATGATTTGTCAGAAACAGAACAAAAGTATTTTAAGTTATTGGTGAAACTTTGTACTAACATAAGCGAAGGTTATCAAGAGCAAGTTAATAAACTTTTAAAACAAAAGAAATGACAAAAGAACAAATTGAGCAAGTAATACAAGACACGTTTACTCAGTTTAAGGGTAGTGATAGGGGTGCTAGGGTTCTAGCTTGTAGGCAAATATTCGAAACTTACTACACCCCACTAGAGGCAAGCCATAGGGACTTGGTGGAAGTGTTGGAAGGTATTAAAGATGCGCTTTCAACAATAGGAGTATCAGTTCCACCTACTACGCAATCAGTATTATCTAACGCTAAAAAGTTAATCAATGAATAACGGCGATGAAGTAGAAATATTAAAAGGACAATTTAAAGGTGTTATCGGGAAGATAATTAATGATGATATGTTTATATGTTTATATGTTCTTGTTGTGGACAGAAACCTTTATCAGCGCAAATAGAAATAAATTCAGAAACTCAAATATTCGTATGGAATAGATATTTGGATATTAAAAAATTAATCAATGAAACAGAATAAAGAAACCCCCACAATCGCTGAAATGAGCGAAGTAGTGGCGAAATATATGGGATGGGAAAAGAAGAAAATAAGTAGACAACAATATGTTTGGGAGTTAAATGATTTCTTTCAGTGTTATGTTGGTGAAGAAAACTTTGATAAAGATTGGAACAGGCTTCACGAAGTTTGGGAGAAGGTGAGGGAAGAACCACAAGAATTATGGGACGGTGGTAGAATACAAAGTTCTATATTATGGGAAACTCCCCTCGAAACCCTCACAGCCCTATACAACTGCATAATATTTATTAATCAATTAAAACAACAAGCAAATGGAAAACATTCTAACATTTAAAGATGATGTCACTTTTAATAGTGAACAAGTTTATTCAGTATGCCTTAGAGGTGCGAGACTGTATGACAAAAATAAACCTATGGTTATCTGGACTAAAGATAATTATAAGTTAGTTGATACACCTATTAGAATTGACCCCACTTGCACAGCTACAATAGTTTCACAAAATCATTACAAGTTTGATGATTTACGAGATACTGATTACATAGATAATTATAATATTTCAGCACGATTTTTTGATGGTTTATTAATAGCTATGGAAAATATTTATAAGGATTTTTCACCTAGAGAGATAGTAACTATTTTAAGATTTAAAATTAACTAATAATGCAAACAAAGACATTTAGTGTGAAGGATGGTACACTTAGACTAGAGAACAACAATATTAATCTTCATTTTGACGGGAAAGATAAAACCACATTACCGTTAGCAAGCACAGATAGAAGTAAAATTGATTTACCTTTATATATCCTCCCCTCCACCCTTATCCGCAAGCCAAAGACTGATGAGGAATTGGCAGGGGAAAAGTATCCATATTTACCTTTTCAGATAGGGATTAATCCAAAGGACAGTAAACCTATTATTGGCGATTACCATTTAGAACATAGGCAACATTTCCTCCATGGTCTTAAGGCTAGAGGTGGTGAGTTTCATTTGACAAGGGAGCAAGTTAATGAAATTTATAGAATGGGTTTTGATGATAGGCATATTGATTTTAGTAACTTTATCTCCTCACTCACTCTCCCTATCTACCCTCACACAATCACAGTAGAACACGATGAAGAAAAATATTTATGGGAAACTTTAATACCTAGTTATGAATAACACACCACACACCCAACTTCCCGAAAACTTGATAGTAATTGATAGGGAATTATTGGAGAATGAAATAGAACGTACAAAAAGCGGTATTTATGATGCACACTTGGTATTAAAGTCTATTAGGGATAAGTCCTACCCTCTCACACCGATATTGGAGGATGCTTGGAGTAAAAGCTATCAGCGTTCTTTAGAAAATACTACATCTACAACTTGCCAACAACACGATTTGGAAGAATATTCTTCACAACCAATAACACTTAAAAAGAAATAGTATGACAAACTTAAATCTTACTCTTAAAGGTAAATGGTTCGATATGATATTATCGGGCGAAAAGAAAGAAGAGTATAGGGAGGTTAAGGATTATTGGGAAACTAGATTAATAGTACCACACGAATCAGAAGATGGCGAATTTGAGCCACACTTTGTATTATTCAAAGAATTTAACACTATCACCTTCACTCATGGATATGCTAAAAACGCCCGTAAAATGATAGTAGAGTGTAAAGGTATTGATATAGGTTCTGCACGTCCCGAATGGTCGGATAATTGGCAAGTAGATGTATTTATAATAAAACTTGGCAATATCATTAAAACTGAAAATATATGAGCAACTTAAATTTAATGGTAGGGGATTGGGTGATATTCAATACTAATAGTAACCCTATAAAAGTTACGGTTGATACATTGATAGATATTGAAAAGTATAAATATGTAGAAAATAAACCTTATGATTATGTTGGCATCTTCCTTTCGCCAGAAGTGATGGAGAAGATTGAAAATATATCTAAAAATGAAAATAGAGGTAGTAGATACGGTTTTTTAGATGGATACTATAACATAGATAGAGATACTGATTTAGTTGCTATTTTTGAAGATGATGGTTTATTATACATTTATACTTACGAATATTCACACGAGCAATTTCAATTAGTTTGTACTTTCCAATACCTCCACCAACTCCAGCAACTAATACGATTATTCACAGGTAAAGAAATAGAAGTAAAATGGGAAAAGTAAGAAATTCTGATATAAGGCAATTTAATGCTTTAAAACAATGGTTAAGATATAGAGTAGACTTAAAGGCACATCTATCTATGTCACGCCTCAAACGAGTAGTGAAGGGTAGGCATTGGCGAAAGAATAGAAGGACTAAAATTTACAATCATTTTAAAGATTATTATAAATGTTACGCATGGAACAAACAATCGAACAACAAGCAGAAACGATAGTAGATAAGTATAAAAACTTATTAAAGACATCGGATTTACAAACTTGCTACACGGGAGATTTAGAAGATGAAACAAAGGTAACTGCCATCCAATGCGCTATCACAGAAGTAAAGGCGTGTATAGAAACGGCGAATGATAGTATTGCATTTAAACAAACTAAACGTGATAGGCTTAATGATATTTTAGTACACTTAAAACAAATGTAAAATGTATATAGAACTAACAAAAAGCGGTAATAAACATTTTCTATCTGTTATGGCAGATACTCCTATTGGTGACTTAGAAGCCACTTGCTTATTTCATGAAGAAATAAACGAGAGTAAGTATAGGGGTGTTTTGAACTTATCTAATGTTATTGACAAAGAAAGTTTTATATTAAAATCACAAGAGTTCGGAAATGGCAATATCGAAATTGGTTGTTTTAAGGACAATATACCCTTATTTGATGATTTCGAAGGGTTCAAAAAATACTTTGTAAACAAATTTCATAAGTAATGAGTAGTCTATTAAAAGATAAAAGAGCGATAGGTGTAATCATCGCTAGAATGCAGGTTCCGTATTTAACGGAATCACATAAGGCCACTATTCAAACAGTATTTGATAGGCACACAAGGGTTGTAATTTTTTTAGGGGTTAACAATGACGGAATGACTGAAAAGAATCCGTTTCCCTTTGATTTCAGAAAGGAAATGATTAAACAAACGTTTCCTGATAACGACTTCAATATCATACCGCTACCAGATAATCCAGATAGTAATGCTGCTTGGGTTAAGCAATTAGATACGTTTACTCGTGCGTTTTTAACGCTTGATGAAACTGCGGTATTGTATGGTGGTCGTGATAGCTTTATCCCTTGGTATAAACTGGATAATGGTATCTATGATTGTGTTGAGTTGGCACCTAATGATTACGATTCTGGTACCGATTTAAGACTATTAGAGTCTATCAAATTACCTAAGTACACACGAGAATCAGCACAAGCTATTCTTTGGGCTATCAGAGTATCTAGCAAACGCTAGTTCATGGTAATTACCATTGGGTGAACTCCAACACACGCATACAACGACTTAAGCAATAAACTTAAATGAATTAACACGATTTAGCCATCCCTTAAGGAATTTACCTTGTGCTGGGTGGTGTGCAACGATGTCATTATAATACTTGGTCCTAGATGCTTTGATTTTATCAAATAATTCGCTTTGATTAGCCTTATTGATAGCTTCAACACTTTTAGGTCCAAATACACCATCAGCAGTTATACCAAGGCATTGTTGCGTTTTGATAGCAGCAGTACCCACACCACAGTTATAAGCAAAATCTACAATCATTTCTGTAATTGATTGGTTAGTAATTGAATCCCCACGAAGTCTATCCCAGTAATGTGCCTTAGCGATGCTCATAGCATCTTCAGCTGTAATAAGTTTAAGGTCATCAACATCAATGTCACCATCACCGTCTTTATCATAACCCTTAGCTTTCCATTCGGAAAGAATCACACCATACTTAGTCTCTTTTCCATTGTCGCCAGGTACACATTCGAATGAACTTCCCTCAAATTGTACTAATTTAGGAAAATATTTTTTAAAATCACTCATTTTCTATATATTTAAATTTTTTATTATAAACACTATTTCTTTCACCTTTACATACCTTACAAATACTAGCTTCTTTTAAATTTAAGATATTAGCCGCATCCCTTATTGTATTAAATATCTGAATTATATTATTTTCATCATCTATTAATGCAATTTTTTTTCTTTTTGGTATTTTTGGTTTAGCACGTTCTTTATTGGCCCAATATTTATCCCTACCAATTTTTAATTTTTCAAGAGTTTCCTCTGTTTTTGGAACACCTTTATGTTTCTTACTAAGATTTTTAAGATGTTCTTTTCTTTTTTCAGTCATGATATATTCTTTTTTTATTTTAACTGGTTTTTCTTTTTTTAATCTGTAACCCTTGACAACATAATGAATTTCATTATTTAAATTTTTTAAATTTAAATAATCGTCTTTACTAATATATTTCCAATCATAACCCATACCATTTATAGATTGCTTAGATAAATAACGTGTTATCGCACTTTCACTAATATTTGTAAGTTTAATTGCCTCAGAAATTGATTGAAAAACATATATAACTCTATCATCTTTAAGTTGTGCAATACATCTACTAGTTGTATTATCTATACCTTTAGGTGTGATTTTACCCTTGTTAGATAAACTAATTTTTAACTTTGTTTCTTGACTTAATATTCTACCCTTAGCTGATGGTGGTTTAAATCCAGATTTTTTATGAGCTTCACTAATTTTTCGTTTAGCTTCTTCAGTATGTTTATACCCCTTATTCGCAACACTAATTTTTAATTTTATTTCATTGGTCAATTTACTAGATTTTCCACCCTCTAAAATATTTAACATTTTATAACCTAAATCCTTATAGTGTTTGATATAATATATCTCGTATTCGTCAAATATACTCTGTTCAATATTTAAGGGTAATTCTAGTATTATTTCAAAATTATGTGCATCAAACCCATATTTTTTAATTGAATTATATATTGCTGGTTGTTTTATTGTTTGTAATCTCCTGTAATTTGATTTTCTTTTAACAAGATTTCTAGTTTGTCCAATGTAAATTTTATTACTTGGCGATGTTATTTTGTAAATATAAGCTTTATTCATAATGTTCTTTATTATAAATATCATAAGATTATATAATGTACAGTCAAAAAATAAAATCTATATAAATATTTTTTAAAAATTGCCATTTTAGTTGGTTCTAGGGTTGTTCTAAATTTTAATTAAATTATTAATTATTGGTAAATGTTTTATTTAAGGGACACATTCAAATGAACTTCCTTCCCATTTAACGAGAGTGGGAAAATACTTGTTAAAATTTGCCATAATAACTATTTTATTATAAATATTTGATAAATTCAAAAAGGTTTCGTATATTTGCAAAAAATTACTTATTATGAATTTAGCATCTGATTCTTTGTTACTTAATGCGCTTATGAATTCGATGTCAGGACAATCGAATAAATCACCGAAAGGTAATGACCCAACTAAATGGTTTTGGATTGGGATTGGTATTGCTGTTGTAATAATTTTATTAACGCATAAAAAATAGATATGTTTAAAATTAATAGATTTTTTAGAAAGATTTGGAATTTGATTAGATGGTTTCCAATTATTTGGAAAGATGAAGATTTTGATGATTACTTTATATTTCAAATACTTAAGTTTAAATTAAAAAACCAATCTGAGTATATTGGTTATCATGATAGACACTTATCAGCAAAACGTGATGCTGAGAAAATGATGTTATGTGTTAAACTTATTGAAAGGGTTCAAGATGAATGGTATGGTGTTGAATATATGAGTTATCATAATCCTCAATTTAATTGGATTGATTCAGTATCACATCCAGATTCATATGAATTGGATATTGTCGATGACCCTAATGATAATTTTGATGAATACTTTAAGAAGTATCCGTTAATTTATAAAAAAGTTATTAACGACCCTAAGCCAATTTTTGGTAATGATTCTAGATTTCGTATCGCTATGAATATAGCACATATAAACGAAGAAAGAGCACATAAGTTATTATTCAATATTCTGCAAAGTGATATTCGTAAATGGTGGGATTAAAATTTAAAGGATGATTTTTAGATTGCTTTCTAAATTAATTGATTTAACATCACATATTGTTAATCTAGCAATAAAACTCAGATGGTGGGGCTTAGTTAATAAGCTTGTCAATTTTAAGAAAAAAAACATAGCAGCTAATGCTAGAAAATTTGTTAAAACACATGAATAAGTTAAACGCTGATGGTGAAAGAGATGGCTATTGGGAGGAAACCACCGAATTTGGTTCTTTTGATAAAAAGTGGTATATAAACGGTAAACTTGATGGTTTATTTGAGCAGTATTTCAGTAATGGTCAATTACGTTTTAGAATATTTTTTAAAGATGGTTTACGACATGGTCCGTATGAAGAATATTGGAATAATGGTCAATTAGATAATCGTGGTACCCGTAAAAATGGTAACCTTCATGGTTTTTGTGAGTCTTATTGGTCTGATGGTGAAGTTTATTTTAAGGGGTTTTTTAAAGATGGTGTCGAGTTTGGTTTTTTCGTTGAGGGGTTTGATTCATCAGACAAAATTTTTAACGTATTTTATTTATAAAAAATTATATTATGGGTGATATTGAATGTGGTAATTGTGATATTTGTAAAAAAGAAAATGTTGTTGGTATTGAAAGAACTTATTTTAGATATGAAGGTGTAAAGTGTGAATGTCATGGTAACTATCATTTTGAACTTGTTAGGCATTGTCCCACTTGCACCCCAAAAGAACCTGTTGAAACTAAAATTCACATAAGGACAAGTTTACTAAGTAAAATTTCAATTGAAAAGAAAAAAGCTATGCGAAATGATGCTACAGCTATTTTCGAATTAAATAAAGGTTTTACATCTCAAACAGATGACAACGCAATGAAAGCAGCATTAGATATGGCGGCGCATGTATTGTCATTAACCACAGATGTATAATTTTATAAAAAAAATAGGTGCTGGCTTGGCTGGTGGCGATTGGAATAGAATTAAAGTAATCATCCAGACTGAATTAAAGGATATGGATGTAACAGTTGTAATTTATAAACCGCAATAAAATGGCAAAGACAACAATAACAACGACAATTGAGTTAACTACTGAACAATTAACGAGCCTGATTAAGGGCTATTTTAAGGATAAGAAGGGCCTCGATGTAACAAAGGTTACCTATAAGGTATCTGACACATCTGATGACCGTTTTGGTGGTTATCCTTCGTATAATCTAACTAAGATTGAAATAATCAATGAGGTTAACGAAGATACTATAATTTAGTTTTGGTGGATTAAATAAAATCCCTTACATTTGCTGAAAATAAAAATAATGGAAAAGTATATAACAGCAATGTTCGCTTACCCATCTGGTAGTGGACTTCATATTGGGCATTGGTATAATTATGCCATTGTGGATTCATATTGCAAAGTACAAAAATACAAGGGTAATCAAGTGTTTCAACCGTTTGGTTGGGATTCATTTGGTCTTCCTGCTGAGAACTACGCTAAAAAAGTTGGTCGTAACCCTAAAGAGGTTACGGAAGAAAATATTGTTTCGTTTGAAAATGAGATGAAACGAATGAATACTTCATTCGATATTAAGTTCTCAACACATTCTGAGGAGTATCAAGAGCGCACTCAATGGCTTTTTAATAAGCTTAAAGAACATGGCCTTGCATATAAGGCTAAACGTGCGCAATGTTATTGCCCATCGTGTGAAACTGTTCTTGCAAATGAACAAGTTAAGAATACTAAAGTAGTGTCTGGTCTTCCTGACGATGGCAACTGTGAACGTTGTAATACAAAAGTTACTGTCGTTGAAAAAGAACAATGGTTCTTTAAGATAACAGCTTATGCTGACCGTCTTATTGAAGGACTTAACACAGTTGATTACCCTAATAAGACAAAAAAGCAACAAATAGAATGGATTGGTAAATCTGAGGGCTATGAAATAGACTTCGGTAACGGTGTCGTAGTGTTTACTACAAAGCCTGAAACAATCCTTGATGTTGAGTTTATCGTTGTACCTCTTGAAGAAGATGGTATCGAAAAACAAATAGGTGAAGCAACATGCCCAGTCAGCGGTAAAACTATTCCTATTTGGACAGCCAATTATGTTATTAAGGGTTACGGTACTGGTTACGTTATGGGTGTTCCTAACGATGATAAGAGGGACCGAGACTTCGCTATCAGACATGCAATCGAATTTAATGAAGATAAAAGCAATATCTCAGATGAATCGTTTGTGAAGACTTTTGCTAAACCTAAGACTAATTACAGACTTAAGGATTGGTGTGTATCGAGGCAAAGAAGCTGGGGTTGTCCTATTCCTGTTGAGGATGAAACAGATACGCTTGACACGTTTGTAGATAGTTCATTTTATACTATTGAATACGATAAGACAAGACCTGTTGATGTTTATGTTGGTGGTAACGAACACGCATGTGGTCATTTGATTTTTTCCAGATTTATCTGTAAATTTTTATTTGATATTGGTTATATTGATTTCGATGAACCATTTAAACAAGTGATTCATCAAGGTATGATACTTGGAACCGATGGTGAGAAGATGTCTAAATCTAAGGGTAATGTAATTAACCCTGATAGCTATTCACCTCAATTATTAAAAATGTATCTAATGTTTATAAACCATTATTTTGATGGCGGTAAATGGCAAGATAACGGATATAAAGGTTGTGAAAGATTTAAAAATAAATTATTTAACTGGCTTAATACAGCTGAGGATAACATTACCGATACAATTGATTTTTATAAATTTGAATCAGTTATTTTAGACTATTGGGATAGATGGAAAACAAATAAAGTTGTTTCGGAATGGATGGTTTTTTATAATAACAATAAAGATAAAAAAATTAGCAAAGAGATGGCTACAAAAATAGAGTATTTCTTCAATACTTGTTTTTAAAACATATGGGGGTTACCCCATATGTTTTGTTATTTCTTTAAACCAATTATTTTTATTTGAAATAGTATATGCACTAGGTGAATTTTTTCTAAACTCTTCTTTAAGTTTATATTTATTTGCTTCCTCAATACATTTTTCAATTGTCCAATAACCTACAGGTTTTCTTAATTCTGGAAATATTTTCATTATATCATTTAACCAATTATTTTTTTTTGCTGATGACCAAGCACCATGGTATTTTGTAATAAATTCTTTTTTTGATTTACAATTTTTTGCCGCCTCATAACATTTATCTTTAGTCCAATATAATTTACCTGTCCCTAATTCACCACCATCACTTTTATTTAATACTGTCCAATTTAATTCTCTATATTTTTTTATTAATGACTTTTCAATTTGAATTGCTTCATCTAAATTTATATAATCGGAAATTTGAATTAAATTTGGTTCTAAACCAGTTTTCATAATATGTTGGTATACTGGACTATTAATTCTATGGTGGTTTTTATTTCGTTCATTTAAATTATGGGTTATACCAATATATATTGTTTTTTCACTAAACTCGTATATATAAACGCATCTAAATAGTTTATTACCTTTAATGTTCTCATAATTAGACCAAATTTCATTAACCCAACCATTTCTTCTCATAGCCATAAATGCACCAGCAGCATTTTTAACAAAATCTTTTTTAGTTGAATATTTTTTTGATTCCTCAATACATTTTTCCTTTGTCCAATATTTTTTCTTTCTCATATTAATAAATATATGTAAAAATTAAAAAGAGCATAAAAATTTTGATTTGCACCTTATTTATTTTTAAAATAATTGTTTGTATCAAAATTTTTTAGTATCTTCGCATAAAAGTAAAGTAATATGACAACAGTATTCGCAATGTTGGCGGTTTTTATTAGTCTTTTTGGTAATAAAATACATGAATTATGTATTCATATTGCTGTAAAATTATATTTGTATTTTAATAAAAGTTAAGTAATATGACAACAGTATTCGCAATTCTAGCATGGTTATTCTTAGCAAAGATTGTTTTTGAAAAACAATATAAGGCTTGTTTTAAAGCTGGTACGTATAGTAGTGATTCAGATAAACGATTTACAGCAAGATTATTTGCTATATTTGCACCATTAACTGTAATAATTTATGCAATTCGTGCAGTTTTTTTTGAAGATTGGATTTAATTCCATATCTTTGTTGAAAATACACATATGGTACAACAGTTATTGAGTTTGTTAGTTCTAGTAATACTAGAGTTGGTGTTAGGTATTGATAACCTTATCTTCGTGAATATTATCATTGATAACTCACATCATAAGGTAAGAACCAAACTAAGGAGGGTTTGGGCTATTTGTGGTGTTATCACTAGGTCAATCTTATTGTTTGGTTTAAGTTGGCTTTTATCACAGAAGGGTAAACCTATTATAACGCTTTTTGATAAGGGTTTTGATTTAGCTAGTCTGGTTATGTTATCGGGTGGTTTATTCCTGATATATAAGACTGTATTAGAGATACATGAGAAGCTAGAAGGTGAATCAACGCATTCACATAGCAATCATCAAATGCCGTTTCATAAGGCTGTAATCCAAATCATTCTTATTGATATGGTATTTAGCTTTGATAGTGTGATAACCGCTGGCGGTACGGCAAAGGTACTATGGGTCATGATTTTGGCCGTTATTATCGCCATGATTGGCATGTTTTACTTTAGTGAAGCAATCGCCAACTTTATACATAAGAGGCCAACCCTTAAGATATTAGCCCTGTCGTTTTTGGTTATGATTGGGTTTACGCTAGTAGTTGAAGGATTCAGTAGTGAAGCTGCTGAAACACTTAACCTAAAGAATTACGTTTATTTTGCGATGTTATTCTCGTTTGGTGTTGAGTTAATTAATTTAAGAATCAGAAAAAAGAAGAATTATGATATTGATAAGTAGTCCTTATAGTCACCCAGATGTGACGATTAAGATGGAAAGGGTTAAGAAGATTGCAATATTTGTTGATGCTGAAATCAAGAAAAGCAATTTGGTTTTCTCACCAGTATTATATGGACTTAAGGTCTTACAATATGTGGATGGAATGGACGATTGGGCAACATGGAAAACATTTTGCGAAAACGCAATTTTGGTATCTAATGAAGTTTGGGTGCTTATGTTCGAAGGTTGGGATAAATCCACAGGTGTTAAGGCTGAGATTGAATTCGCAATAGCTAATAACATCCCAGTCAAGTATATAACCATTGAGTAATGTTAGAGTTCAAAAAGCCTATACCTGTTATCGTTGAAGAAGACAAAGAAGGCTACGCATTATATGTTACTGATAGTGGTCTATTAGAGAATGACATTTGGTGTATTGTGTTATGTGATGGTGGTCATGTTAGACATTATCGTTCTGACCAAATTAAAATTCATGCAAACGCAACGTTTGGGATTAAAAAAGATAAAAATGAAAAAGATTAAAGGTTTAGTGTTAATTGTACTTGGTGTACTTATTTTTATGTCGGGTCTGGTTATACTTACATCAAGCACCGATAGAGATAATAATTATTTTTATTACAGTCGTGGTTATACCTTAATTGAAAAAAATCAGGGTGGCCATGAGTATAAGGGTAGATACAATGGTGATTATTTCTTCACTGTACGGTATGATGACGATAAGAATACTTTTTGGACTAAAGAGGTTATAGTTAAATATATCTAGGAAATTTTATTAAATCTTATTATGTTTATCAAAAAATGTAGGAAATCTAAATTTAAAAATAAAATAACCATTTTAACCAAGGTTAATTATTTAATTAAAAGTGGTCGATGGAATAACAAAGATAATAGCCATCGCATTTACTATTGTGAAACTTGTAAAGCATGGCATATGACTTCTATGGTTGAGTCAGAATTTGACCCGACAATAAAGCCTGTTGATGTTACTGTTACATTCACTGATAGATGGGATGCATTACTAAAAAAAGATATATGATTTGGTTGTATATCATTTTAGGTTATTTCTTTTTATATAAGTTATTTTCAAACAGCAAATTACATGATGAATAATTATGGGAAAATTAATAGTTAAGTACAATGGTGGGTTAAGCGCAATTTTATGCTCGTTGTGTGAAAAGATTATAAAGACTGGCAAGGACTACACAGATGAAGAAGCAGCTTATTCTAGGGGTGAAATTAAGGATTTACCTGAACAGCATTGTGATAGTTGTAAATTACTTCTTGGTAAACCCAAATAATTTCGTATATTTGCAGCATGTGTTATAAAAAGAAAATATTATTGGTCTTATTTACCCTTATATTCACATGTATAAGGGGTCAATTTAAAAGTACTAGCTCAATTGGTGGTAATTATTCACAAGGAAATACTGGCCTTATGCTTGGTTCACTTCAATCTGTTTTACAGTTTGATTCAACTAAGTTTTATGCTAATGTATCACCTTACTTTTGTTATAGCCAAGTCATGTCTGGTGGTCAATGGGTTACAAAGCAACGTGAATCATACTTAACCACTTCATTTTTAAGAAAATTTGATGATGTCAATTTCTATGTATTTACAGATGTAGAAAATTCACTTCAAAAGAAATTCAATTTAAGAGCATCTGTTGGTGTTGGTTTAGGTAAATACATTGAAAATAAAAATATACGTATATCAACTTCTTTAGGTGTTATGCCTGAATATTATAGTTCATTTTCAAATCAAATTGAAAAGTCCTTAAGATTATCTTTAAGATTACATATACAAACTAAAGGTAAAATGAATTTTAGCACTATAACGCTTATACAACCAGCGATTCTCATGGACCCATTCATAGGTTATAAAAATAACTTTAATTTGAGGTCAACAAATAACTTTAGTGTTCCGATAAGTAAAACGTTATCAGTAGGTTTACAAGTACTTGTAACAACATCTACGTTATCTGAATACACCAGTACAACGATAAAAGCAACGGATATTACTTCATCATTCATAATAACATATTCAAAATAAATTTCATCAAAACGATAAAAAAACTAAAATAAATTTGTTTAATTCAATAAAATTAAGTATATTTGCAACATGAAAATAAATAGAAAGTTACTCGTCTTGATTACAAGCATTATCTTTGTAATCCCTTTTGTAATACTAGTTATATGTGCTATTGATGCATCTCTTTATGGTCGTTCATTTGGTAGTACAGTTTTAGATAATTTAATAAATGATTAGCATGAAAAAGTTATTCACACTATTTATGGTATTGATTACCATATCTTCATATTCACAGAAATACATATCGTTCACGCCATCAATATTTACAAACGCTGGTTCATTCAATGATAGATTTAGCCCAACAATTGAGGTTGGACAACAATTTAAATCCTTTAGTCTTGGGTTAGACGTTGGTAAGCTAAATACAACACCACAAAATAGAAATGGTTATAAGGATAGCACTTTCTATTTTGAAGTTAGACCCAATCTGAATGTATTTCAACAAGATAAATTTACAAATACACTTACAATTGGTTTAGGTTATGTTGTTAATTCATCACAACCAATTATGAATGAATTTACAACTGGTATGGAATATACACCTAATGAAAGATGGTCTTATAATATTTACTTCGGTACTTATTACTTTAGTGGTAAATCAGCTGCTAGTAATAGCAATTTTTTTGGCGTATCTTTTATGTATTTTCTTAAACCTTATAAATTTTAGATATATATTAAATAAAAAATAATATGCTTTTACCAGTATATGGCGGAACGCTAATTAAAAAAGAAAACAAATGGTTTGTTACATTTACACGAACCATAAACACACCAACACTATTTCCAGAAGAGAAAGTTGTTGAAGAAGAATTACAAGTATTTCCAGATGAAAAGTACCCTCTGGAATCGCTTGAAGCGAATGTGGATAAAATTGTTGATTTTACGGTAGCTAAGAAGTTTTTGGCTAAAGAAACTCTTTGGTATGCAAAGATAAACGTAACACCTAAAAAAGAAACTTGGGATGATTTGGTTGCTAAATTTAAGTCTGAGGTCAAATGGTCTTCTGATGTAAACGTTATGTTTATTGAATGGCTTAAGGAAACATATAAGGTCCCAAAAAAGAAGTAACATGAAGTTATGGCGATTATGGGCAAAGGCCCTTGGAGAGAAAGCTGGCAGCACAAATGAAGAGGCTGATAGGATAGCTATCATTAGAACAATTATTATTTTAATCTATCTTGGAACAAACATTTGTATTGTTGCTGGGATAATAAGACATTGGTGAAATGGAAGAGAAGTTAAAGGCTAAGGAATTAGTTCAAGAGTTTTACAATATTATTAGCGAAGGTATGGAAAGAAATCCACCAGAAGAACATATGATTTCTCATATACTCGCACCAATGTATTGGGATAAAGCTAAAGAATGTGCTAAAAGAGAACTAGCTAATATCCTTCAAGTGATTGATGAATCCATACTTTACAAGCAAAAGAAAAGGGATTTCTGGAAAAACGTTGATAATGAAATTGATAAGTTATGATAACAGCAGAACATTGGGTTAACCAACAATTCAGTAAACAGATTATATCAGAAGATATCTATGCTTCTAAACAAGGTATTATTGAAGCTATGGTAATATTTGCTAAACTTCATGTTGAAGCAGCATTAAAAGAAGCTATTAAACAACTACCAGTTGATGATAAATTAAATAAGGATATTTTTGTTATGGAAAAAATAATAAATTGCTATCCACTAACAAACATAAAATAAAAAGTTATGATATATATTTTATTAACATTATACTTGTTGGGTGTGTTTATAACACCTATCATTTATCTAAATATGTCTTTTTCACTTAAGTATACACCGATAACCAGCTTTTTCGGTTTGATTATCAGGTCTGTATTTTGGCCATTAGCTATAATTGAACGTATCTTTTTTTATTGAAAATATTAAATTATGAATATTAAAAAAGTCTTAAAAAGATTAGTTGGTGTTAACATATTAATAAATCTATTTGTTATACTAGTATGTTTGGGTGATACTCAAAACAAATATGGTAAGGTATTCATAGAGAAATATTCTTGTGTGTTAATTATTTGTTTAAAATCATGTTGTGTTATAGTATTAGCACTTTTATTGATATTTTTAATAGCGTGGTGCTTTGGTATAACCGAAGAAAATAACGATGACGACAATAATTTTGATTATTATTATTAAATTATGATAGAAAAATACTAAATCACGAGAGTTTTATTCTCGTTCAATGAACCCAGTTGGTAAAGATAATATTATTAACCCATTAAATAAATTAAAATGACACCAAAAGAAAAAGCAAGAGAATTATTTGAAAAATATACAGATTATTCTGACAGCCAAAAACAATGTGCATTAATTGCAGTTGAGGAAATATTAGGACATATGGGAGCTGATAGAGGTTATAAATTTTGGACTGAAGTTAAACAAGAATTAGAAAAGCTATGACACCAAAAGAAAAAGCTTGGGAGCTTGTATCTAAATTCGGCCAAATATACGTATGGGATAACAATATGCCTAACGAATTTAATGAAGAGTTCAGTGGAACAATGCCTAGGCAAATAGCCAAAGAATGCGCTTTAATATGTTGCAATGAAGTATTAGGTCATATGGGTGCTGATAGAGGTTATGCATTTTGGACCGAAGTAAAACAAGAAATTGATAGCTTATGAAATTAAAAATTAACACGCCATTAATTAATGGTGAATACGTTAAATTACAAAATAGAAAAGAAATTCAACATTTCTTCTCGGCAATTTCTGATAACGAATTACAAAATTATATTGACACAGCCGTTGATTTAAATAATTTGTATTCAAATTATTATTTTCAATTTTTTGATTCATTTAATGATTTTCGTTACTATATTTTATTTAAAACGTTTGAGATTAAGAAAAATATTTTACTTAGAGAGTTAATTTCAAACTCTTTAAAAAAGAAGTATAATCTTGATGATATTACTCCTTATTTTAAGGATGGTATGTTGTTAAATAGTGAGGATGAAAATGATTTTTATGTTATGATTCAAATTTTTAAAGATACAACATTAGATGATATGTTAAAATATTCTAATCTATGATAACAGACGTTAAGGATATTTTAGAGTTTGCTGAATGGCGGCATAATAACCGATGGTTCGATTATGACATCGAAGCTAATAAATGGCGACATACCTTTATGTGGGGTAAATGAACTGTTCATTAAAACTTAAAAAATATTAGTAAAAATTAGATAAAAATAAATGCGTGTATTTTTGTCTTTTTCATTTTTTCAATATATTTATTATTAAGGGTGTAAATACATCCATCGTTAAATTATGTTAAGAGCAATTAAAATAAGACTTTACCCAAATAAAACTCAACAAAGTTATATTAATAACTTGATGGGTTGTTATCGTAAAGTATATAATCTATCTCTTAATTATAAGATAAACGAATATAACTTAAATGGTGAAAACGCTAATATGAAAAGTATTGGTAATCAATTTCATAATAATTGGACAAAATCAGATGATTACCAATACCTAAATAATCATAACACAAAAGTTTTGAAACAAGCAATTATTAATATGCTTGATTCGTATAAAAGATTTTTTGTTAATGGTAATGGTTATCCTAAATTTAAATCAAAACATGATAATAAACAATCATGCAGATTTCCATCAGAAGCAATATCTAAACGTAACGATTATTCATCATATAAACTAACACTTATATCACAATTAAAAGATATTAAATTTAGTTGTTCTGAAGAATATTCAAAATACTTAAACAAGCATAAAGATAATATTAGGTCTGCAACATTAACCAAAAATAAATCAGGTGAGTATTATTTAAGTATCTTAATTGATGGAGATTTATTAAAATCATTAAACACACCAAGTAATCAATTTATTGGTATTGATTTAGGTATAAAGGATTTTATTATAACGTCTAATGGGGAAAGATTTGAAAATATTAAGATAAAAAGGGGTAATGAAAAAAAGTTAGCTAGACTACATCGTAAGTTATCTAAAAAACAAAAAGGAAGCAAGAATAAAGAAAAAGCGAGAATTAAGTTAGCTAAATTTAATCATAAACTAACTAATATTAAAGAAGAATATTTACATAAGATAAGTAATCAATTATTAAACGAAAATCAAGTTATTGTAATTGAGGACTTAAATGTGAAGGGTATGATGAAAAATCATAATTTAGCAAAATCAATACAAGAATTAAGTCTTTACAATTTTAAGAGTAAATTATTGTATAAGAGTAATTGGTATAATAGAACAATAATTGAGATAGATAGATTTTATCCTAGTTCAAAGTTATGTTCATCTTGTGGGTATAAGAATATTGATTTAGAACTGAGTGATAGGGAATGGACTTGTCCATCATGTAAAACAAAGCATGATAGAGATTTTAATGCTTCTATTAATATTCTAAATGAGGGGGTAAGGTTATATAATAATATAATACCCATCCGTTGTGGGGAATTAACGCCTTTGGAGAGTAGTCAACAGACACTCAATGAATTAGGAAATCGGGATTTGCATAATATTGTGTAAGTTTCGTTGAACGGTACTGCTATGAGTAAAGCTAATTATGAAAAGAATTACATGAAAACAACTGAGGAATTAACTGAATTATTTCTTAAGGATAGAGAAAAAAATTTGGTGGTTAAAAAAGATTAACGTATATTTGCATTCATAAATAAATACAAATGGAAATAATAGCAGGTAAATGGTATAAGAATTCTCAATGGACAAGTTCAAATGACTTATGTAAAGCAACAGGTGTTGTAGGTTCTAATGTAATCCATTTTAATGAAAAAATTACTAATGGTAAGTTTAAAAAGGAAGATAATTTTTGGTGTTATTTATCAACTTGTGTAGAGGCTGAATATGAAGAGTATGGGAAATATTTACCTGATGGCCACCCAGATAAACGTAAAACAAGAAAAATTGAGGATATGCCTGTTGAATTAGTTAATTTTCCATCAGAAGGTTATTGTGAAACAACTGATAAAAGACTTGTTAAGTACTTAATTAGTAGACCTGAATCAATGGGTGGTAACCCCCTAAAAAGTGATGCGAAGGGTATCGCTTGGAATCCTACCAGTTATTGGTATGTCGTGGGTGTCTCACTTAAATCGGTCTACACATTAGAACATTTGGAAAAGTTCTTCACTGAAAAGCCTAAACCTATTAATGAATGGGGTTTAAATACCTATTTAGTAATCGTTAAAGAAGGTTATTTAGATTATGGTTATAAACTTACCAATAAACCAAAAACTAAAATTGGTCACGTTGGTAGAATTGATTTTTTTCGTAATGATGAATCTGTTACAGGTGTAAGTGGTATTGAATGGGTATTTGAGAAGGACTTAGCTAAGTGGTTTGCAACCAAAGAAGAAGCTGAGGCATTTGCTAAAACACTTAATAAAGACTCAATGAATAATGAATTTAAAAAGGGTGATTATATTGTTACTCTTAATGTAGGTGTTACAACTACTAGTTGTGGTAAAAATGGCTTTTGTTTTAAACAACGTGAGGATGCTAACTATATAGAGCCAGTATGTGATTTAAAAAATAGTGACACTAATAGTCATTGGGGGTTAACATTTGATAAATCTAACCATTTAAAAGATTGGCGATATGCAACTAAGGATGAGATTCAAATTTATAATGAGTTAAAAAAGCCTTTTGATGTAACTGCGTTGCCTAATGTTGGTAATTATATTACCGTTACACATAATGATAATGAAGATGAAAAAATTATATGCAAGTATAATAGGAAATGGGATGCTTTAAGATGCTATGGTCCTATAATTAGTAATTTCGATTCTATTGGTAAATTTACGTTTAACAATGATTTAGGTGTTTGTTTTATCGGTGATGATAGAAAGTATAGACCTTCGACTGATGAGGAGATTGCTTGGCTTGATGCTTGTGTTAAAAATGGTGGTATTGTTGGTGGTATAGTTGATATTATAGAACTTATTGATTTTAAAACATGCGCTGGTAGAATTGTTAAGGCTAAAAAGGACCGTCCGTATTCCATACCAATAAAAATTGGTGAATATGGAACATTAGATGATGAATATGGAATTAAATTATCTAATTATAGCGGTACTTTTGGTTTTGTTGAGGACACATTTTATGAGGATTTTGAGGTAATGCCTAAGGGGTTCACGTTACCAGAACCTAAAGAAGAAATTGAGAAGGAACCTGAATATAAGGTTGTTGAATGTAAATCACAAGCTGAATGGGACTTTGTATCTAAGAAGTTAGGTTATACATGGAATGAACCAAGATTTGATTATTGTAATGATAATTGCATTAATATTCAACGAAAATCTCGTAGTAATCTTGCTTTCTATAAAAAAGAAAATAGCTTAATATACTCATTCGATGAATGGTGTAAAAAGTTTAATCATACTTTTGATAAATTTGATGGTATTGAGTATGTGGAACTAGATATAGATTTTTGTGGTTATAAAGAAGGTGATATAGCTAAAGTAATTAATACGGATGGTTCTGTATTTGAAATATTTGCACCAAATAGGAAATCGCAGTCAAGTTTTACTCCAAATGTATTTGCTAGTAGAACTTACTTAAATCCATCAACCAAAGAGGCGTATGATAAGCAACATGCTACGGTAACACTTGATACATCAGGTAGTATGGTTGGTCTTTATAAAGAAACACCTAAAACAGTTGATTTTAAGGTTGGTGATTGGGTTGTATTTGAAGTTGATAAATGCTTTGGTGATTTAAGTTATTGCAAGACTGTTGCTTGGGATAGAGATATGGTCCTTCAAATTGAAGGATTTGAAACTCGTGGTGGTAACCCCAAATTTACAGCTAAACAAATGCAAAATCGTTATCCTCACCATAATTGGGGAAGTTTTGATGGTGTAAATTCCTATGACATAGGCAATACTGTAAGTCTTTTCAGACACGCTTATTCTTGGGAAATTCCAAGTGAAACAACAAAAGATACAACTTATGAACTTAAACCAATTAGCACAGTTAAGACTTATCAATTGTTTATTGAGAAAACACAAGCTAAGCCAGTTGTTGCTGATAAGCCAATTAATTTAATTAAAACAAGAAAGTTACAAATAAATTTGGTGGATTAATAAACATCACATATATTTGCATCATAAATAAATGGTTATGGTTGATTACAAAATTAAAGGAACGAAAATACCCAAATTAAGCGGTGTCGATGTTAGATTATCTCATTGGGGTGAATCATCAACAAATACTCGAAATCATGAATCATCATCATCTCTTGTTTCATACGGTTCAAAAGTTTTTAATGGTGAAGTATGGATAATTTGCGATTTACCAAAAAGCACTGATAGTTACCATTATATGTTTAAATTGGTAGATATTGAAAAGCTGCTGCGGAATCAAGTAATAGTCCTGAATCAACCGTTTCCCAACCACAAAATGGTGATGGTCCAATCAAATTAATTAAAACAAAAGTTCTTAAAATAAATTTGGTAGATTAAAAAATATCACGTATATTTGCATCATAATAACAAGGATAATTTTTAAACAAAAAAAACAAGTAAAATGGCAGACGCTAAAAGTAAAAAAGTAACCGTTAAGGGTGAAGTAAGTGAAGAAGTAGTTAAAGTGAATCCTTTCTTGGAGTCAGCGTTGGAAAACGTGAACAAGACTGAGGCAGATGTTTTGACCGAAAAAGTCACATTGTTCTTGGAAGAAGCGGCAATCGAAACCGAAATGCAAATTGCTGAGCGTACCACTGGTGCTATCCCAAGAAAGGAATTGGAGTTAAGAACCGCTACTCGCAACCTTGATAAGGCTGAGGTGGCTCTTGAAAAAGCTAAAGTTGCTGTTCCAAGCAACAGTAAATTGGAAACGTATTTGTCAAATTTGTATTCGGCTGAAAATGCTGTAAGACATGCAAAGGTAACCGTTGAGGCTATCGAAGGTCAAATCACTGACTTGAATAAAGAAGTGGTTAAGCTTGAAGAAATCCTTGCACGTTTCAAAGCGTAATTTTAGTCTAAGATGAAAAACCCCAACAAAATAAATTGTTGGGGTTTTTGTTTTTATCAGAATTTATCTGTATATTTGCAATAAAATAACTTATATGAAAGTATTATTAACAACTTTATTATTAACATTAGCTTCTTGTGCTTGTACAATAAAAAAACCAGCACCAGTTGAATTTGAAAAAAAGACTTTCATTGCAGATTCCGTGGTGTATCACGACTTACAAACGGACAACATTGCTCAGGTGGACCCTTACACTCGAGTTCACTTAAAAGGAACCGATGTTTGGTTACAAATAAATGGTTTTGTTTGTGAAGGGCAAGAAGTTCAAGTTTTTGTCGCTAAAAAATAAACACTATGAGTTTTATACTTTTTGAATCATTTAGTGGTGTTGAACATAAGATTAATACCAATCAGATTACACACCTTAAGATTCATCCTAATGAAGATAAGTGCATATTAACAGGTGTTAATCATCAGGATGCTAGAACGTTACCTAATTTTGAAATACGCTTAGCGTGTGGCAAAGTCATAGATAGAAATACACTAATCGGAGCCGCATCACCTAGCTTCATAAGGTTACAAGAATCTCAATACAGAACTGTAAGATTTGAAATTGAGGAATTAATAAGAAAATTAAAAGACTTATAAGTATGTCAATAACAACAGCATTTAAGAATGCTTTTATAAAAGCCAAACAACGAAATTGGCCTGAGATTTATATCGGTGTGGACATTCATGATACCATGATTAAATCCAATTATAAGCATGGTGAAATACCAACTGAGTTTTACCCTTACGCTATCGAATGCTTACAAGCACTCTCAAAACGTAAAGACATCAAGCTTATGCTTTATACATGCAGCCACCAACATGAGATTGAACAATACATGGAACTCTTTAAATCCCATGATATACACTTCAATTTTGTTAACGAAAACACCGATGTTAAAACAGACTTGGGTGGTTATGGCAACTACGATAAAAAACCCTATTTTAACGTTCTACTGGATGATAAAAGCGGTTTCGATGGTGAACGAGATTGGCTGGACATTAAGATACTCTTAGATATTATTAACCCATTAACATAATCCAATGTACAAATCAAGATAAAATTAACGAATTTTACTTATGAATCAAAGAAACGATAAAGGCTTAAGAGAAGGTTATTGGGAAGTTTATTATCCAAATGGCAAATTGGGATGGTTTGGCACATATAAAAATGGTATTTTTATTGGGTATTATGAAGATTACAACAAAGATGGAATCATGATTAATAAAGATTTTTTCTTATGAGTAATATAGTTTATAAAGAATACTTCCATGAGAATGGTAAGATTTGGCAACGTGGTTATAAGAAAGAACATAGAAGAATAGGTCACTGGGAATGTTTTTACAATAATGGCAACTTGAAATGGTTTGCCACATTTGATAAGAATCACAATTTAGTTGGATATAGTGAAGATTACGATGAGGATGGTAAATTATGACTTAAAGAATTTTACTTATGAATCAATATAACTTAAACAGAAAAAGACATGGTCCATGGGAACAATACTACGAGAATGGTCAACTCTGGTATAAAGGTGAATTCATTGACGGAAAAAGACATGGTCCATGGGAACGTCACATAAATGATGGTAATTTATTGGCTAAAGGTGAATATATTAATGATAATTACATCGGATTCTGGATATGGCATAATATTACAAATCAAGATAAAATTAATGAATTTTACTTATGAATAAACTTAATGAAAACGGTGAAAGACATGGACTTTGGGAAAAATACCATACAAATGGTAAACATCATTATAAGGGCGAATATATAAACGGTAAAAGAAACGGACTTTGGACATTTTATTGGTGGAATAATACCCCAAGTTATACTGGCTTCTTTAAAGATAATGCATTTATTGGTTATTTTGTATTTCATTATAATTTTGCTGGTTTATTAATAAACTCTAAGAGTTTTTATCTTTAACATTTGTTAGTTTCAATTTATTAACGTATATTTGCAAAAAAAACACAATGACAAAAGTACCTAAAGCGTATATTAACGCAAATTACACATTGGCAGTAAAGCCAACTGAAGAACAACTATTGGAATATTATAAGGATTTCGGCCACGATACTATAGAAAGTATCCTAGAAGAACAAGGTTCTTGGGAAGAAGTAATCCGTCAATGGTTCGTTAACACAATCTTCAATCAAGACTATAAAGACTATCAAACAGCCAATAATATCTTCCAATATGAAGATGATGGTGAATCAATTGAAGTTGATATAGTTGATGATGATAAATGGGTAAGTGATGAAGATTATATTTACTAAAAATTAAGTCATGGAAAAAATATATCATTTAAGAATACTCGATGGAAGCAGTCGAGGTTATACAATCTCTGTTACCAGTGACAGAGTGGATAGTTATCAAGCTAATTACCATTTCTATAATATAGTTGATGGGTATAAAGTTGATGTGGCCTTTTATCCAAGTGGTCGTACAATAATTGAAAGAATTGAAGATGGAGAATAAAGAACTTTGTGGTTCGTGTGGTGTAAAAATGGCTCAATGGTGCTACCTATCAGGTTATGGGAACGGTGAAAGCCCTTACTCTTGTGATGATTGTGTTACATCAGTAGACTACGATGGTTGTTCATGTAACTGGCACTACTTACAATACGAACAACCAGAAGGTATAGAAGGTAAAGACTTTAGATTCATACTTAGTGAGGGTATAACAAAAGAAGATGGAATCTGGATTCGTTTAGATGAACAAGGAAGACCCTACCCTTGTGCTGAATACTGCTTCGATGAAGAAGGCTTCGATAAAGATTAAAAATATGAATCAGTATAACTCCGAGGGGCAACAACATGGTTATTGGGAATATTACTCATATGTTAAACTATCATCCAAAGTTGAATACGTTAATGGTAAAATTCATGGTTTATTTGAGCGGTATTTCAGTAATGGTCAATTACATATTAAGGGAGACGTGTTTAATGATATACGAATTGGCTTCTGGAAACAATATAACTGTAATGGTGGGTTAGAAGTAACTGAATTTATACTATGAATCAACTTAATAAAAACGGCGTTAAGCATGGGCCTTGGATTGAATACTGGGTTAACGGTGTAATGGATTATTCATGCGAATTTATAAATGGTCGTAAGCATGGTTTATATATCGGTAATCATCCTAATGGTAATCTACAATCTAAAATTATGTATGATATGGGCCACAGAGATGGAAAACAAGAAACATTTTACGAAAATGGTAAACTAGGACATTCTGGAAATTTTAAACGTGGTAAACGATTCGGTTATCATATCATAAATAATGAAGATGGTAGTTTATTCATTAATTATTTTTACTTATGAATAAAAGAAATGAAAATTGTGAACCTCATGGACCTTGGGAAAAATACTACGAGGACAATATATTGAAAGCTAAAGGCTTATATGTAAATGGTAAAGCTCATGGTCAATGGGAATTTTATTGGGGTAATGGTAACTTTCAATGGCAAGGCACTTATAAAATGAGTGAATTAGTAGGCTTCTGGATAGGGTATACTTATGAAGGTGATTTGGCTTCAAAAGAATTTTTTTTATGAATCAAATTTGCTTATATCAAATACCTTTCGTATATTTGCTGCCTATACTCTAGTATAGGCATTTTTAATTTAACATATTATGAAAATAACAAAATTACTATTTGAAAAAAATTATAATGGTGAATACACTTGGTTGCCATTAGCAGATATACCAAAGGAGTTCTTGGTGCCTGAAAACATGATAATGGTTCATATTGAACATGGCTACCATGATAGTAATGGTTGGAATGAAGGTCATACAAGAATTCAAATCGCTGAGGAAAGAGAGATGAATGAAAAGGAAAGAGAAGAACTGAGAACGTTTATCGCACAAAAAAAAGCTGAACGTAAAAAAGAAAGGTACGAACAGTATTTAGAACTTAAAAAATAAATAAAATGGAAAAAGAATTTATCCCTTACGAAGAAGCATTAGCATTAAAAGAATTAGGTTTTGATGAACCTTGTTTTGGGTTTTTTAAAACTAATAAAGAATTTGAACAATACCATACCTTTTATAAAGGTAAATTCTTTGGATGTACAAATAAAATATTATCTAGAATGTTAGATGGTGAAAACGTCAATTCTAAAGTTTTATCACCAACATTCTCACAAGCATTCAGATGGTTTAGAGATAACCATAATTTACATGGTCAAGTAAATATTCGTACTTGGTTTATATATGAAACGTCTAATGGTAATTTAACCATGGTAGATTTATATGATAAGCTCAATAACTCTCACGAAGAATCCGAACTGGTATGTCTTAAAGGATTAATTCAAATAGTAAAAAATAAATAATGTTTGGAATAATAAACTAACTGGTAGCGATAAAACATGGTGGAAAATAGTTAAACAGGCAAAAGATGAATAAGATACTTAATGGCTTAAGAGAATGACCTTGGGAAATGTATAACCACATTGGTGGATTATCCTACAAAGGAACTTATCTACAAAGTCAAAAGATTGGTTATTGGTATTTTGATTGGTTTGGTAAACGCAAAACAGAGTTTTACTTATGAATAAGGTAATTAAAGGTTTAAAAGAAGGGCTTTGGGAACAATATTTTTCTGATGGTAGCTTATATTACAGGGGAAGTTATTTGCACGACAAAATGGTTGGTTACTGGGTCGTTAATTATTTAGTCCGTTTTAAGCATCGTAAACAAGAAACTGAATTTTACTTATGAATCAATTTAACGCTAGAGGTAGCAAACATGGTCATTGGAAAAGTAATATTGGCGATACGTATATCCATGATGGTTCTTATCTTAATGGCAAAAAACATGGCCCTTGGAAATCAACCTTCGCATTTTCCGATAAGTTAAGCTGGACTGGTTTCTATAAAATGGATATGCAAGTCGGATTCTGGAAAAAGTATCAAAAAGGTAAATTATATAAAACTCTATTTTATATATGAATCAATTTAACGAGAAAGGGGAAAAGCACGGCTATTGGGAACGAAAAATTGGTGGAGTATTCACCCATAAGGGTTCCTATGTTAATGGTAAACAACATGGCTTATGGTTATCAGCATCTTGGGAAGAATATCATACTAATGGTAAATTACATTATAGAGGACAATACAAAAATGGAAAATACATTGGTAGATGGATATACTATTTTTCTAACGGCAAGTTAGCTTTTCTGGGTCATTACTTAAATGGTAATTACATAGGCTTCTGGATAGTTAATGATGATGATGGTCAATTAAAATATAAAGCATTTTATCTATGAATCAAAGAAACGATAAAGGCTTAAGAGAAGGTTATTGGGAAGATAAACATGGTGATATGGTAATTTATAAGGGTTCCTATGTTAATGGTCAAAAACATGGCTTATGGTTATCAGCATCTCCAACTTCTAATCGGTTAAATTGGGCAGGTTATTTTGATATGGATACCAACGTGGGGTTCTGGTGTTGGTATCTTAAAGGTGAATTAAAAACAACACTAGAATTCTTTTTATGATTAAGCAAAAACTACATGAATTTGATAATAATTGGTATAGAGGACAATGTATAAATAATATACCTGTTGGATTTTGGTTATTTAAGACTAATACAATTTTTGGTAAACATAATAAGATTTTTTACTTATGATATATTATGATAAAATGGACAGAATTAGTGAATTATCTAATTATCTTCTCTACGGTTTCAATTTTACTGGCCGTTACATTAACGGATTTAAAATCGGATTTAAAATCGGATTTTGGGCCATAATTGATTATTCAACCGAATTAACGCATAAAGAATTTTACTTATGAAAATACATCATCATGAAACAACATGGTCTAAAGGCACACTTATTGATGGTGCGCAAATTGGTTATTGGGAATACTATCACCACGTTAATCGTGGCAATTTAAAATCAATTAATAAAGTATTTCTTTTATGAAAGAACACTACAAATCAAATTGGGCAAAGGGTACATTTATTAATGGTGATTTTCATGGCTATTGGGAATTTTATCAGTATGGTAATTCTAAAATACTAAGCAATAAAATCACAATTAAAACATTCTTCATATGAAAGAATACGTAAATCAAACTTGGTATAATAGAGGTGGTAACTTAAAACGAGCTGAATTTTATTTATGAACGACAAAAATACAACCGAATTAATTGAAAGGTATTATCAAAACGGACAACTTAGTATCAGAGTTACATTAGTAAACGGCAAAAGGACTGGTGCTTGTGAATCATATTTCCAAAATGGTAAATTGGAATTTAAAGGACCATGCCTAAATAACGAACCCATCGGATTCTGGCTGGATTATCATTATAGCGGTAAATTAAATACAACAGAATTTTACTTATGAACGAATATATACTTGAAATAAATTATTATAATAACGGAAAAATACGTTTTAAGTCATCTTATACGGATAATCGAAATAAGACTACAACCGAATGGTATTTCGAAAACGGTCAGTTAGACTTGATGTGTCATTACTTAAATTATCAACAAATAGGATTCGCTAAATCCTATTATCAATATGGTGGTTTACATACAACAGAATTTTACTTATGAATCAATATAACGCAAACGGTGAAAGACATGGCCCTTGGGAATTTTATCACAATAAAAAAATTGAATGCAAAGGCCAATACGTAAACGGACAAAAAGAAGGTCAATGGATATGGTATTACCCTAACGGAACAATAGCATTCAATTACGTAAACGGATTAATGCATGGCACGTTTGAAAGTCATGATGATAAGTCAATACTTGTTTGTAAAGGCCAATACGTAAACGGACAAAAAGAAGGTGAATGGTGGGAAACTAACATAACGAAAGCATACACATGGTTAAGAACTTATTCAAAAGACCATATCAGATTTGAAAAAAAATATGAATACATGGGTCATTTAATACATAAAGCATTCTTCTTATGAATAAGAAAATTAATAGCTTAAAAGAAGAACCTTGGGAAACCTATTATACTAATGGTAAACTAGCCTCTAAGGGTGAATACATTAACGGCAAACATCACGGACCATACGAATCATTTTATATGAATGGTAACTTGTATTGGCAAGGCTATTTTAAAGACGGTATTTACCATGGCTTATTTAAAGTATTTTATAATAACGGACAAGTATTCTCTAAAGGTCAACACTTTAATGGTGGTAAATGTGGCATATGGGAATACTATCACGAAGATGGTCTAATAGATTATAAAGAATTTCACTTATGATGTTTAACGAACTTATGTGCCGTAGGCCAGATGTCCAACGGACGAGTGTGCCGTAGGCCAGATGTCCAACGGACTTGTGTGCCATCGCCATGAAGGCTCTGGACGAGTGTGCCGTAGGCCAGATGTCCAACGGACGAGTGTACACAAAAGTGTTCATGAAATTAGAAGTTATGGATAAATATAACAACATAAGACTCTTATTGTAAAAATTACTTAAAATTCCTTAAATTTAATTCTATGTGTTCTTAAGTGTACCTAAAACAACCCGTTTACATTATTTGAGTTTTTTTTTGAATTTTTGGTAAAATGTGGTAAAAAGTGGGTAAATGTGGTAAAATCCAGACGTAAAAAACGGAAAATGGGGTTTTTAAGGCATTTTAAAGAGTTTTTTAAAATATAGCATTTTAGCCATTTTTGAAAAATCATTTTATACCACCCACTAAAAATATTTTTTTTCGATATATTACAGGAAATTTTTATACGTCTATATACAGGGCATAAAACCGCTTTTATATACACAAAAGTGTACATGAAGTCCAGAGCCTTCATGGCGATGGTACACTCGTCCGTATGTCCTCGTGACTACGGTACATAAAGTCCACACACAAGCCTGAATGTTCCACGTGAAACATAAGATTTTGGCCAGGTTTTTACGGTACCCTTAAAGCTTAAATTTTTCATGTTCAGCCTTAAGAATTGTACCTGAGTACTTGTGGTTTAATTAAACAGTTATTTGCGCACTGGATGCGTCATATTTAATTGAACCATATTTACTGTACTGAATTCCAGATTTAAATTCAGGTTCCTTTAACCTAAGAAATTTGTATGCGTCCCATAGGGCCTTTTTAGCTTCTCTTTTTGTTTTAAATGTTATTGTGTATCCATAGAAGTTATTTCTAGTTGTTACAGAATTATGTGTTTGGATTGCTCTACAAAGGGTACTGTTTCCGTTTATTTGACCCGTAATGTTAATAGTTGTTATCATATATAAGTTATTTGATGAGCGGCAAAAGTATATGTATGTAAGTCACCGTAAAAGATGAATTTGGTTATGTGGTAATCTACTAGTATATTTGCAGTAGTTAAGTGGTTAATTGTTAAGGGTTTACATATAAATAAAATAAAAAAAGTTTTTGCCATATCAAAAAATACCCTTATCTTTGCATTCTAAATTAACAATTATGGTATTAGAAAATGTTCAAAGTAAAAAAGTTATTAAAACAAGTTATGTTCGTGGTAAGTATCCTTTATTAACTCAAAACAATTACAAAACAATTAAGGGTGAAAAGTTGGGCATCAAAACACTTATATTGTATCTAAGTCCTTATAAGGATAATAGTAAGGGTAAAAACTTATGTCCCAAGGCTAGTTTAGGTTGTAGCAAAGCTTGTTTATTTAATAGTGGTATGGGTGGTATGTATGAGCAAGTTGCTAATGGTAGACGTAATAAAACAGAATGGTTTCTCGAAGATAGGGAAAGTTTTGTTGGTACGCTTATTGTTGAGATTGCGAAAGCGGTAAAAAAGTATAGTGCTGATTGGCATTTGAGTATTCGCTTAAATGGTACTAGTGATATTGTTTGGGAAAACATTTATTATGGTGGTAAGAATATTTTCGAGCATTTTCCTGATGTAGATTTTTATGACTATACTAAAATTAGTAGTAGATTCAAAAAACAACTACCAAAAAATTACCACTTAACTTTTTCAAGGAGTGAAGAAAACGAAAGTGAAGCTTTAAGCTTATTGCGTAAGGGTTTCAATGTGGCTGCCGTATTCTTAAAAAAACCAACACATTACAAAGGGTTTAAGGTAGTTGATGGCGATTTATCTGATAACCGTATTGGTGACGAAAAGGGTGTAATTGTAGGTTTATCCTATAAGAACGCTACAGGTAAAAATGGTGGTGAATTAAACCAATATGCGAAGACTAGTGGGTTTGTAATATTTATTTAAAAATAAATTTTGTTAGTAATAAAAATAGGCTTATATTTGCATAAATAAAAATAATAATTATGGATATTAAACAACAAGCACAAGACATTTTAAGTAAACATGGATTAGATTTTACAATTAGTAAATTACCATTAATAGCTATTGATGAAGGTGGTAATCAGTTGATAACACCTTATTATGGTTTAGTCAATTCGAGTAATAACGAATGCATCAATACTTGCCGAGAAGGTTATACCATATCCCAAAACAGTGATGTTATTGAGATGGTGTTAACGGGTATGCAAAAGTTTGGTGATGAGTTAACAGTTAGCAAGGCTGGGTCAATTAATAACGGACGAAGGGTATTTGTGCAGTTGGAAGTTAAGGGCTTAAAAAAGATTGGTAATGATACCATGAAGCAGTTTGTTACTGTTATTGATAGTAACGATGGTAGTACAGGTCTTAGTGTGGGTATATCAGATATTCAAGCACATTGTACTAATCAGTTTTTCAGATTCTACAAAAAGGGTAATTCAAGGTTCAGGCATACTGCAACTATTACTCAAAAGATTCAAGAGATTCCTAGTTTAATTGAAACAGCTCTGAATGAAAACCTAAGGCAGGTTCGTACATACGAGCGTTTCTTAAGTACTGAATTAAGTAAGAACTTAGCTGATAAGATGGTTAAGGAAGTGTTAGGTTATGATAGGGTGTTTACGAGCTTAGAAGACTTCGCAAAGATGACTAATCGTTCAACTGATATGATGGATACGCTTTATAACAATATTCAACATGAATTTGGTGAGGTTGGTGAAAACTTATTTGGTTTGTTTAATGGTGTAACTAGATACACTACTTATCATCAAAGTACCCCTAAGCGTTTTAATGGGCATGATGAAAGTCTCATTGTTGGTTCTGGCTATAAGAAAGCCTTAACAGCTTATGACCTTTGTCTAGCTGAAATAAGCTAAAATACTTATCCACACTTAGCTTCGGTTGAGTGTGGATAACTTTTTTTATACATGGGTAAAAAAGTAACGGGTAGGTCGGAGTATACCCCCGATGTCGTTTAGAACTATCGTCTTGTCTCAATGACACTGCAAAGATAAGGGTTTCGTTTCATATAAAAAAACTTTTTTTATTTTTGTTTATGTGAAAATATAGTATTATATTTGCATCACAATAAAATTAAGTAGTTATGAAAGTTGCAAAATTAGTAAGAGTGTCATTAGTTTGTCGTGTAATTTGTGAGGATACAGCTAGTAAACAGGATATTTTGGAATTGGCTATTCCTAAGTTAAGTGAAGCACTTATGGATAATCCGTATGAATCGGTTGAAGAAATTCTTGATGATACAGAATGTCCTTTTGATTTATCAACTGATGATTAAAAATAAATTTTTTTATGTGGAGATATACTAGTATATTTGCAGTATATTTGCAGTATAAAATTTATTATTAACAATTAAACAACGAAGATGTCCCCGTTCAAAGGGCATGTAGCTTATCGGACAATATTTCAAAGCGTGTACATTAGGCGCAAATGGTAAAACAGTTAACAAGTGGGTTTATTCGTGGGATTTCAATAATGGGCTTAAATTAATGGAACATTCATTTATTGGCAATCCGTTTGTTTCAGCGGTTGAAAGTCTTATATGGAATAAGCCTGAACGTTTGGTATGGGCTGGTGATTATGCAGATAAGTGTAAGCAACGTAAAAGTAATGTGTATGACCGTTGCACTGACAAAAACCAAGTTAAGCCTATTGCGATGGTATCTACAAAGGAAAGCAGGTTTATTATAAACCATACTAAGGGCTTGTATGTGGATAAAAATAAAGTACCTAAAGACAAATCTCATTGGGGTTTGCAATTACATCCTTTGCCATTACTAACTTGTGAGGGCAATTTAAGAGGTGGGGGTAGTTTTAGTGGTGCTAAAGGTGCTGAATTTGTTGGTACATGGGCAAGAGATTTAATTTCAGTTAGTTCAAAAAAACCTATTGGATTTAAGGAAATTACACCTAACTTTAGTGAAGGTTAATAGATTATTGGATAACCTTATTTTATATAAGGTTATCCTTTTTGATATATCTATTAGTATGTGAACATAATGGTTTTAATTTGCGTAAAGTGGTTTATTCAAATTATCACGATTGTCATAAGATACCTAAGCGTATTGATGAAGATGACGAAGATGTTAAAGAAGTGTTGGTTATCAGTTAAATTAAATGAGATGAATGTAGAAAAAATGTCAAGGTTTGATGTAATCCATAAGTTATTTCAATTGGATTTAGTAAATGGGGATACTAACGGTTGTGTATCCTATAGTGAGTTTAAGAATCGTGCTAGTATTATGAGGTACGGGAAACAAAACAAAAATCAATTGAAGATTGTTTTTGTTGGGTTTCCTAAGGAGAATTTATTTGGATTCTATGTTCAATGTGATACTGACCCAAAGTGTATGAAACAAGCTTATGAGTGGTATTGCAAGTTAATTAAGGGTAAATTAGATTTTGACGATGTGGATATTCACTTTGGTAATTGTGGGTTTCCAATCACTTATGGTTATATTCGTTATATTGAATAATTATCACGTTTTATATCTCTATTAATTTTTGAACATAAAGGTTGAAGGTTAGTCGTATCAAAAAATACTAGTATATTTGCATCATAATTAAAAGTTTAACAAATGAAAAAATTTAATGTTACTTCGGGAGTTCTTGTTGCTTCTGACCCATGTTACACGATTAACCCACCAACATGGTATCAAGGCATCATTGAGAATGTCAAAAACGGTGAGTGGATTGCTACCGTTGAAGAATACGGTGAGCGTATTGCTGAATTGTTTATATCGCATAAGGATACGCATTTGACCTTATCTGATATGTTTGTTGATGAAGTTGAATTTCCCTTTGCAGCTGCTGTTGATAGTGGGCAATTTGGCTTTTTTGATAAGGCAGGTTATCGTCAAGACTTATTGGCTAATGGTTTACCTAAGGCTGATTTTGGTGATGGTTACGATAGAGAAGAAGGCGACCTATGGTATCGTGCTGTTTGTGATTTGACTTTAGGTGATGAAGGTTGGGGTGTATTGCCTGACGGTGTTGCTTCAAGTTCTGGCTTTGGTGATGGTCGTTATACCGTATATGGTGTTAAGGATGGCAATGGTGAATGGGTTGGCTTACGGGTTGTCTTTATCAATTTGGAAACAGATAAAGAAGACGAAGACGAAGACGATGAGTTATAAAAAAGATTTGGGGGTATAGAAATATACCCCTATATGGGTATGTACACAAAAGTGTACTATACGTCACGAGGACGTTCGGACGAGTGTACTATACGTCACGAGGGCAAAATAAATTTGGTAGTTTGGAGATATAGCCTTATATTTGCATCAAATTAAAAGTTATGAAGAAATTACAGTTTATTGTTACATTAGAGTTTGCTGATAAGATAAGCGATGATAATGAAATTATTGAAGTTGCTAAAAATATCGCTAGAGCGATTAAGAATGAAGTAAACCACGGTGAAGGTATTGCTCCTGACGATAGTGATTCGTATACTTTAGGCGGTGAAGTTAAGCCTCAATTTATTGACGAGTTTGCACCTATTACAATTTAAATTAGGTTAAGTCCTTAAATACTAGTATATTTGCATTCTAAATTACGAAGCATGGCAAAGTTTTTTGTTGTTGATGGTTATTGGAAAGATGATAAGTCTTCCATTAATGGTTATATTGTTACTGATATGGATAGCAGTGTCGGTTACCCTGTTAATGGCTTAACAGATGAAGATATATTCTTTTATGGTTTAAATGAACTGGAGATTCAAGAAGCTATTGAGTTGGGTGAAGATACCGTTCAAGATTTTGTTATTACAACATATAGAGAATATTAAATTTGGTGGTATCGAAAGATACTAGTATATTTGCATCAAATAAAACTTATAAATTATGACTTATATTGTAACTGATATTGAGTATGATACTGATGGTGAAGATGTTGATTTACCTGAAACGCTTAGTATAGATGTTCCTGATGAAATTGATAACGAGGATGAAATTTTAGATTATATTACTGATAAAATAAGTGATATAACAGAATTTTGTACACTTGGTTTTATATTTGAAAAACACTAAAAATTTACAGATTATGCAATTGTATGGGGTTAAATTAAACGATGGTCACAAGGCAAGAGTTGACCAACAATTTGAGGGTTACTTAGGTAGCGGTTACATTGAATTTTACACTAGGGGTGAAGCCATAAAGAAGGCTAAAGCCTTCGGTGGTTCAATTAAACCAATGGGTAAAAACTATACTGTTAAGTCCTTAACGGTTTTGCAGTTATCCAAAAAGGATATACATAAAGTAATTGTACAAAAACTTAAAGGCTTAGAAGCTTTTATAGATACAGAAGAAATTGATGAGCCTTTATATCAAGGCGATATATTCGAGCAAATTATTGGTGAGGTTTCAGAAATTACAAAAATGAAAGGTACAACTTTTCCACCAAACTTTGAAATGGAGTTAAAAGTCTTAAATACGTTATGTTTCAATGCTGATTATATAATGTTAGTAGATTAAAAATAAATTTGCTAATTCAAAATATAGTCGTATATTTGCATCATTATTAACATCTAAAAATTTACAATTATGGGAATGGTTAAAAGACAAAAGCACACTTTGTTATTGGGTGAGGGTATTCACCAACACACTTTGTATGGTAACATTGAAGTTGAGGAAGAACGTAAGGACTTTTCAAAAGTTGTTGTTACAAGTGATGGAGTGTTAAGGCACGAAAAACCTAATGGTTCATTTGGTGAGCATAAAACTTTACAAGTTGAAAAGGGTAAATGGGTTCAAGGTAAGCAAGTTGAATACAATCCATTTAAGCAATCCGTATCACAAGTGTTTGATTAAAATGAAAAGGGTAAATTAATTTTTACCCTTTTTTTGTTTATATCAAAAATAGTCTTATATTTGCACCAATATTAACAATTTAAAAATTACAGTTATGAACCCATTAGTCCATTCAAAGAGTTCAGTTAAACGTTGGGGTGGTAAAGTTGAAGATTACTTACCTATTCACATTTTACTTGATAGCCCAAAAGAAACTATGAATAACAATACAAGTAGATGCTTAACACATAATACTTGGTTTTGTTACCATATCATACCTAAGATATTTGGTTACAATATAACCAATTCCGATGGTCGTAGTATTGATACTGTTGATATTGCTATGTTACATTGCTGCGAAGATTTTCGTTTTCGTTTCGTTCCTACACCACAAGACTATTTGAAACACATGACTGTTGAAGCGTGGATGTGTAATGGAGTAAAGGATGTAGAAAATCCCGAAAGCATACAAGCAGCTAAGGATTTTTTAGAGAAAATCAGACAATAAATTTGGTAGGTAAGTAATTTACCCTTACATTTGCACTCTATTAATAAATATCGGGATATTCCGAAAAAGTCATCTAATAAAATTTAAAGTTATGGAACTAAAAGAAGCGTTACAAAGGTTTAAGGACTTAAACTTAGAGAAAGCAGTATTAACCTTTGATTGTGGTGGTGATAGTATGGGTGATACTAGTTGGGAGTTATTATTAGCTGATGGTGAAGCAGTTAAGGACGATGATTTGGAAAGTTACTTTGACGATGAAGTTTATAGGGAAGTAGAGTTCTATGTTAATTCCGATGGGTATTACAACGGTGAAGCAGGTACTGTTGAGGTTACTATTGAAACTGACGGTGAGGATGATGAATTTTTCAGTTATTATAAGGATGCTATGAGTGAGTTTACAGAGCAAACCACTAACATCATTGAGGTTAAATTAACGCCCGAAATGTTAGCTTTCATTTCTGAAAATGTATCAAACATTAATGGTGATGATAGTGGCTTTACTATCAATTACAAAAAAGACTTGCTTTTGACTGATGAACAAGAAACGCTTGTTGATGAGATTGAAAACTTGTTACAAAAGGAGTGTGAAGAATATGAGCCTGAAATGGAAGGTGATGATTGCACACTTGAAGATTGGTTTAGTTATACCACAAATTCGGATAATGACGAATTAACTGAATTAACTATTAAAGACGATAACCTTTTGGTTATCCTTACTAATAGTTTCCAAACATTTAGTGAAAGTTAGGAAAAAGATTTGGGGGTATAGAAATATACCCCTATATTTGCATTATTAAATAACACATAAAATACAGATTATGGCGAAAATTATTGTTGAAAATTACAAGTTCGATTTTGACTTGGGTTGCAGGCTTTTAAAGTTAAAGCACACAGAATGTCCTTTTGTTCAGTTGGAAGATTTTTGGGATGAAATTAAGCCCTTAACTTTCAAGGAGATTGCACAGCTTGAAAACTTGGAGATGCGAAGGATTGGTATTGTATGCTTGGGATTGGAAAGGCTTGTTGCAGAAGTTAATCCAAACAGATTAAGTGAGGAAACGCTTATCAAAAAAACTACTTGGATTGGTGAGGATGGTGGTTTAATTGAACACACATTTGAAGATACCTACGAATTGTTTGAGGTTGATGGGGAATACTTTAATAATGGTTTAACCGATTGGCGTAAGATGGGTAACTGTTACTTTGTTAAGTTCAAGGATACTTCAACCGATAGGGTTTATATGATTTGGGTTAATTTGTCAAGTGTTTGGAGTACAAACAATAAGCCAAAGGCTAATAGACAAAATTGGTTTATTGAAGAAGTTCATAAGCGAGAAATTTCACCTATTGATTGTATTGCTTGGACTTTGCAAACGAATGTTGCGAAGGGTAACATTGAGAAGATTATTAGACAAGGTGATTGCATTTTGGTTAAGCCAAAACACGCAAAGGATGTTACTGACGATAGCCCTGTTAGGCACTTAACAAGTGAAGAATACAGAAACTTGTTAGTTGCAGAAAGCTAGAAAATAAATTTGGGGGTATAGAAATATACCCCTATATTTGCATCAAATTAATAATTATGGCAAATACATTAGAACAAAGAACGGTTTATTTAAACGGTAGAATGGTTACTGTTGGATTAACGGGTGATTTAGGTTATATTGCCATAAACGATACAAACATATATCCTGACGCTGATAGTCGTGAACAGCATAAAGAAACAATCATACCGTTAATTAATAAAGCTGATTTAAAGGCTTTAAAGGTTGCGATTGACGAGGTGTTAATAAATAGTAAGTAATATGAATATTAAGTGTACGCATTGTGGTTCAACTAACATCAAGGCTATTGATAACGAGCCATTAGACTTCAATAACGAGACTTTCGATAACGAGTTATATGTTAAGTTCGATTGTAATAATTGTGGCAAAGAATGTACGAAAGTATTCGATTTGAAGCCACAACACAAGAAGCTTGATGAGCTTGTTGATAGGGTTATCCACCATATCGAAAAGGACTTTAGAGACAAGGACTTAACTGCTGTTGATGATTTGTTAAAGTGTTGCCCAGTTAAAAACCTTGTGGCTTATTTGCCTGAAGAGGAATGGGCTGAATTTAAACACCTATTGTTATAACAGTTTAATTAAACAGATATGCCCGAAGTAATTAAAATAGTTAAGGATTGTCCTTGTTGTGGGGATAATACCAAAGTAAAAAAGGATTTTGATTTTCCTGATACAATGTTATGTTGTGATAAGTGTGGTGCTGATTTTACTAATGATGGCGAGATTATACTTGACCCTCGTTTAATTAAATAGATGTACACATTAGTGTACCATACGAGCGTGGATGCAGAAATATTTGGCTATATCAAATAAAGTCCTATATTTGCACTCTAAACAAACAGAATATGAGTTATAGTATAATCTACGACAGAGCCTTTATCAAGGTTGACGACAAAAGAACAATACCCTTTCTATTGATGGGTAGTAACAACTGTTACGACTTAAACAATAAACGTGCTAGGGATTGGGAAAATGCTAGTTTTCATAGTAACGGTATCATTGGTGATAACGAAGCTATCATAAAGAGCATTGATGATTATCGTGCCAGTTTAATTGAACGGTATGACGGTGTAGAACGTAGTGATGTTTATGACGACAAGCATTTCGGGTACTTTACAAGCCTTGCCTTTTATGGTAAGGGTACTTGGAAAACAACGTTTTCAGCTTATAGAAGCTACTTTGCTAATGGCATTAAGACAGCTAGAACGATTGAGGAATATAAGGCGTTATGTATAACTTTTGACGTTAAAGTGTATGTTTGGGATAAACAAAAGGACTTTATTGATAAGGGTATCGAATACAAGGAACGTGTTCATATAAACGATACACAACACTTGATTGATACGGTTAAGGAGTTTGAAGATTACTACAAGCCTTTCGGTTATATGGTTTATATAACTAGCCATATAAGCGAATATACAGCAAAGCGATTAAAGGCTAAAAGAGTACCTAAGCAAAAAGAAGTTAAGGACTTAACAAAAGTATGGGTGTTAGAGTGTTTAAATGTTAATGGTTACTTTGTTAAGAATGGTCGTAGAAGTTATCGTTATTCACCTTGGAGTGATAATGCTAAGAAGTTTATAACTGAAAGACAAGCACAAGGATACTTAAATAAAATGCTTAGAAATAAAGATATGTTTGAAGTTAAGCCACTTGAAGGTAGCTTTAAGGTATTGGTTTAATTTCACATATATTCTGTAATACATACAAGGGAACGGTTTATACCGTAGCCCTTTTTTTTATACCTATATGTTCCGCTGTCACGAGGACAGCGGACGAATGTACTCAAATGTGTATATTAGACTTTATTTCGTTTAACGTCACGATTGTAATAGCTACACAACGGTTGTAAGTTGGTGTAATGGTTCAATTGAACCACTTCTTGTTCGGTTAGTGCGGAACTGTTAGGTATTTTATGGTCAATATCCCAACCATAATTTGGAGTACCATTATACAACCCATAATTATCCCAGCTCATCCATGACTCAAATTTAGATTCAAGATGTTGTTTAAATTCTTCAATTGTACAACCTAGTATTTCAGTTGTTTTTGATGGTTTATTAAACCCTTTAAGACGTAAAGCGGTTTGGATTCTTTTCCTAGTGGTTTCTTTAAGCCGATAAAGAATATCAGTTTCATACCTGTTTTTACGATAATTATAGGCATACATTGTAACAGCTTCTTTATTACGTTTTTTATATTCATTACTATATGCTTTAATCTTTTCAGCGTTTTCCTGATAACGAATTTTATTATACTCACTTTTTTTAACCTTAGTTAGTTCATAGTATTGGTTTAATTTAACCGTGTTAGCTTCTCGATACTTAACGTTATACTCACGTTTTTTATCCTTATCATAACTAGCTTTAGTACGTTTTAAAACTTTATCTTTATTAGCTTCATAATATTGCTTTGACTTTTCAGTTATAGATTGTTTATTAGCTTCATAATAGAGTTTTTTTCTTAGTTTAATAGCTTCTTTTTGTTCTGGTGTATATGTTCTTTTTGCCATAGTTATAGTGGTATTTCAGTTATGTGTTTATTTTTAAATAAGTCTTTAGCGATTAAGTTTTCGATATACTTAGATTTGTTATTATATAGTTCATCAACTTTTTGCATTATTAATGGGTTAATTGAAACTGTTACAGTAACCTTTTTTTCCTTTTCATCTAGTTTTTTTCTCATAGTGTTCTTTATTATAAATATATTAAAACATAAGAAAAAGTCAAGAAAAAAATAAGAATTTTAAAAAATAAATTTGGCGGTATAAAAAATAGCCGTACATTTGCATCATTATTAACAATTTAAAGATTTAAAAAAATGGAACAAGTATTAGAAATTAAGGAGTTTACAAAAGACCTTTTAGGTGACACAGCCACTGTAAGGGCTAATTCAACTAGGGGTGAAGAAGTTATTAAAATTGCACTTGACAAAATTGTTGTTAGGGATAATTTTAACGTTAGGCAAAATTATGGTAACTTGGAAGAATTAGCTTACTCAATGATTGAGAATGGTCAAGTAATGCCTGGTCATGTTGATGTTCTTGCCGATGGTCGTTTCGTTTTAACTGATGGACACAGAAGGTTTAAAGCCTTAAAACTATTGGCTGAAATGGGTCACGAACCTTTATTTAAGGCGATTGTGAACCCTAAAAAAATGACAGAAGAGCAAAGGATTCTTCAAGTATTTACTACGCAAGATAACAAGCCTTTAGAACCAAACGAAGTTGCGGAACTAATTAACCGTTTAATTAATTTGGGGTACAAACAAACCGATGTTGCGAAACGTATTGGGCGTACAGGTGCATACGTTTCACAGATGCTTAACTATGTTACTGAAAGTCCTTTGATTAAAGAAGAAGTTAAAGAAGGCAATATTACAGTTGCAGCTGTTTTGGATTTGCAAAAGAAGATACCCAATAAAGAAGAAAGGGTTAAGGCAGTTAAGGATGCTGTTGCAAAGAAAAAAGAAGAAACGAAAGACGATAAGAAACCAACGCCAGTTTCAGCAAATGAAGTAATTGGTAAAAAAGATAAGGGTGCTATTGCTTTTGAGATTGTGTGTTTAATTGAACAGGCTTATAGCGAAGAACTTGAAGGTGCTGATTTGAAAATGATGGTTAGCATTATTAAGGGTTATCTTTAATGGTTTAATTGAATAGGTTAAAGTGGGATAGTAGAAATACTATCCCATTTTTATTTTAAGAACTTAATAAAAATAAATTTGCTCATATCAAATATACTAGTATATTTGCATTCTAATTAATTAACAATCTAAAAATTACAGATTATGACAAAGGTACACGAAAGTTTTAAGTTAGTTTCTAAGGCTATTAGCCACAAAGGGGAATCAGGTATTAAGGTAGAAATTCCTGCTATCTACGAAACTACAAATGAAGATGTGATTAAATTCAGTCACGTTAACAGGTTAACTAAAATCAATGGAATTATTACTTTGGGTAATAGTCTTATTGAACTAGCCCACAATCTTAGGGATATAGTTGTTGCTAAGATTGGTGATGATTTTTACTACATTGATGGACAGCATTTGGCTAAAGCCTTATTCAAATTGGGGTTGCCAATAAGGTTTAAATTGGTTTATTTAAACGATGAAGAAGAAGCCCTTAAATTCATTACTAAAATGAATAGTAGTGCTAGAAATTGGTCTTTGAAGCAGTACATTGAAAGTTATTCAAAGGTTAATAAAGACTTGGTTTATTTAAACGAGTTAAATGCTCAAACAAGTGTTAGTTATAGTACATTAGGTATTGTGCTAACTAATCAATCAATGTCCTATGTTAAGAAATCAATAAAGGATGGTACTTTCAAAATAACCGAAAAGAAGGCAGCAAAAATAAGAGTTGATGTTGTGATTAACTTTTATCAAATTACGGGTGTAAAGGTATCTCAATATTGCACTCACGGACTAATTGACTTTATTAAGAACTTACCAAACGGCTTGAATGATTACTTAGCTAATGAAGGTAGATTTTTAGCTGTTGTGGAATGTGGTAAAATCGTGCCAAAAGTACCACTAGGGCAACGTGAAACCTATGTCGAATTATTTTCAAAGTGTTGGAATAAAAGCAAAGGTGGTAAATTTAAAGCCTTAAAAGAAAGGTTGGCAGAAATGGAAAATTAATGGTTTAAATAAATGGGAAAGCCTAAAAAACTTTCCCATTTTTATAAAATAAATTTGCTCATATCAAATATACTAGTATATTTGCATTCTAATTACTTAACAATCTAAAAATTACAGATTATGACAATTTACGAACAAACGAAAAAAGATGCTTTAGAATTTATTCAGAATGGTGGTAAAGCACAACAAGCTACTAATGAAAATCAAAGATTGGTTGCTGAGAATATTTTAGATTTTCTAAGGTTTAATGGCTTAAATGTTGTATTAGTGGCTGATGGTTGTGTTATTGATATTCACGTTCAAGTTTATAACGCATTTCAAGATTCAAAGCATAATGGGGTCGTGAGGGTATTCTACAAGTCTGCTAGTGATGTTATAAAAAATAATAAGGTGCAGTATTTACCTTCGTTAATTACTAATAGTATTGTAGGTTATACAAGAGAATGGAAAGACTTTAACGGCAATGATGAGTTATTGGGTTTAATTAAACAAGAAATATTTGAGGTCTATAAATACAAAATTAAAAAATAAATTTGCTCATATCAAAAATACTCATATCTTTGCATCACAATAAAACAGAATATATGTTAAGTAGTTTAATCAAAAGAAATGCAGGTTCAAATGAACCAAAGTCGTTAAGGGTTGGTAATAGTACTTTTCCCGAAAATCAACCTAGCTTAAATGAATCATTAAAGATTGGTAAAACTGTATTACCCAACAACCAACCTAGTTTAAATGAATGGTGTAAAGAATTTAAAGTCTCTAGTCGTGTTCCAAAATATTCGCAATTTTCACATCACGGTTAATATAACTGCATAACGGTTGAAGATTGGTGTAATGGTTAAGAAAACTGAAAGGGGTTACCGAAAGGTAACTCTTTTTAGTTTAATTAAACAGGTAAAAATAAATTTGTTTATATCAAATTAAGTCCTTAACTTTGCAGTAAATAAAACAGATTATGATAGAAACACTTTTAACTTTCTTTTTGATGGGTATGGTTTATATAAATGGGGTTAAGCCATTACAAGGCTTTAAGGATAAGCCTTTCAGCGAAAAAAGACGCATTGTCTTGTCATTAAGAGATATGGATTAAAAATAAATTTGGCTGAATCAAATTAAGTCCTTAACTTTGCAGTAAATAAAACATACAGAATATGGCTAAGAAACTTGTTAGACTTACAACCCATCAAATAATTGATGAAACGGTTGCGTTTTACGAAAAAAATATTCGAGCAAAACAAGACAATTGGTGCGAGTATCTAACTGATGATGGTAGAATGTGTGCCGTTGGTAGATGCTTAACCCCTAAGAGTTTGCAGATAGCCCAAACAGAATTTGGAGGTAAGGACTTTGGTAGCTTAAACTTGAATAGGATTAAGTTTAAGGCTCAATATACAGGTAAATGTGACGACTTTTGGTCATCACTACAAAGCCTACACGATAGCGAGAAATATTGGAATGGTAACCATTTAAGTTATATGGGTGAAATTAAGGTTAAAGCCTTAAAAGAACGATTTGCAAATATTTAATCAAAAATGCTTGTATATGAATAAAACAATTTGGATTGGTATATCAATTATTGTTTCAGTTGAATTAATTGGTATTCTTATGGGTTTAATTAAACTAATAAACTAATGAAAATTTTAATGTGTTTGGCACTAGTAGTGCTGTTAACAAGTTGTTCATTCAAGAACTTACACCGAGTACATAAGGGAGATAAGATATATCGCCCACCTTGTAATTGTGGTCCACACTTTGGTCCGTTTAATTAAACAGGTAAAAATAAATTTGGTTGATTGAAATTAATTCCTTAATTTTGTTGAAAATTACAGATTATGATTAAAGCAATTAAGATTGATGTTCAGAACAGAACAGTTACTGAGGTTGAAATTCAAAACAACTTGGAAGCCTATTATAAGGAGATAGGCTGCGATTTAGTTGAGTTTGTTAAGGTCGATGAGGTTAACGACCTTATGGTTGATGAAGAGGGTTTATTCACAAAGAATCCATTCTTTATAATGGAAGGCTTATATCAACCAATGAGAGGCAACGGCTTAATAGTTGGGGTTGATTTTGAAGAGGGTGAAACCATAAGCACAACCCTTACAGTAGATGAAGTAAAAGCAAGAGTACACTTTGTATAGACACTTTTGTACTTTTTTGATTTTTCGTTATATTTATTAATAAATAGATATAATGAAAAATCAAAAATTAACAAGTGAAGAACGCAAAGCAAAAAAAATTGAAGCTAATAAAGCTTATCGAGAAGCTAATAAAATTAAATTAACCGAAACAAATAAAGCAAAATACGAAGCTAATAAGGTTAAGATAGCTGAAAGAGCTAAAATTTATTATGAAGCTAATAAAGCTAAGATAATTGAAAAAAAACAATTATATATCCAACTTAATAAAGAAACTATTGCAGCTAAGAAAAAAGCTTATTATGAAGCTAATAAAGAAAAGTTAAATAAATTAACTAGAGATTGGGTTAAAAATAAATTAGCTACCGACCCTTTATATAAATTGAAAGCGAATATAAGAACTTTAGTCGGGAACTCTATTCGTAGAAACGGTTATAAAAAGTTAAGTAAAACCCATTTAATTTTAGGTTGCACATTTGAACAATTCAAAGAACATTTAGAGTCACAATTTGAGCCGTGGATGAATTGGAATAACCGTGGGTTATATAATGGTACTGAAAATTATGGTTGGGATATTGACCACATTATACCAGTATCTAGCGGCTTAACTGAACAAGAAGTGGTTCAATTAAACCATTATACCAACTTAAAACCTCTATGTAGTTATATAAACCGTGACGTTAAAATAAATAAGGTATAACATACACTTTTGTGTACACAAGGACGTTCGGTGCATTGAATACAAATAACCCCCAACCGATTTGATTGGGGGTTTATTTAAACCTATTAAGGTTCATTCATAAAGTCAGAAATGTTTAATGGTTCAATCAATTCCTCGCATTGAATGAACAAGTCAAAATCATCATAATCCAAAAGCATAGCTGTTTATTTAAACGTAAAAAAATAGGGGTGCGATTGCTCACACCCCAGAGTTATTATTTGATGGCTGCTTTCAATTCAGCCTTTAATCTCTTAGCATCTTCGCCCTTGAAGGTTGAAGCATTACCTAAGAAATAAATTACAATGCTTTCAGCTGTATCATAGCCATAAGCATCGTTTTTGTCTTGTAGGGTGCATAAAGCATCTAAATAAGGCTTTGCACCAAAGTAAACCTTTGCACCCCAAACACGCTTAATTTCACGTCCTATAACACATAAAGAACGAAAGTTAACTACTGCATTTTTTGTCTTTGTCATAAACTGTAATTTTATTAAGTGATTAAGAAATTTCAGCAAAGATAAGTAGTTTATTTAAACCAACAAATTTATTTTATCCCTTTTTATAAACCTATTAACATAACTACAATAAGGGCGTATATTTATACGATTTTTTAAAAAGTTTTTGTTTATGTTATTTTACACCCTTATCTTTGCAATGTTATTATAACAGGACGACATAAAAAATCGGGAGGTGTACTCCACTATGCGCTTTATTTTTATATAACCATACATACGTTGGAATTTACAATATTATTCTAATACCGCCAAATAAAGTTATCCCCAAAATGATTTTTAAAATGTGGATAACTTTATTGCAGTTTATTTAAACCATAACCTATCTTTGCTGAAATTTATTAACCGCTTCGAGAGAAGCACAATATTACAGATTATGAAATATGTTAATTTAAAAGGTCAAAAATTACAAAATGATGACGTGTTCCCAACAGTAGAAATTAAGTCATTTAGCGAGGCAATTAACCTCAAAACTAGGAAAGGTTATGATAATTTAGTTATCAGTAACGGCGAAGTAGTTAACGTTTGTAGTGATAGTTATGCACTACTTAAAAATGAAGACTTTTTTTTAAAGGTAGAAGAAAAGTTAATTGTTGACGCTGATGTAGAATACACTAAAAGGAGTATAAACCGAAATAACCGTTCTTTTGCGGTTGATTACATTTTAAATGACGATAGGTATGATATTGTAATTAATAGCGGCAAAAAGGACGTTATTAAACCAATGCTTCGCTTTGTTAACTCTTATGATGGTAGTGCCAAAACAAAGGGTTCTTTTGGGTATTTTAGACAAGTTTGCACTAATGGTTTACACATTGCTGAAACAATGTTAAACTTTGATGTTAAACATAGGGGTGCAATAGCTGAAATAGTTCTCCCTAAGATGGATAACCTAATTTCAAATTTTATGGAAAACGAATACTACACGTTAAAAAGTAAAGCTGAAACCCTTACAAATAGCAAAATTAGTGATGTAGCTAAATTTGTACAGGATATTTGTAAAAAAACCAATATCTTTAAATTTGAAAAAAGCGAAAAGAACCCCGAACCTTCAAAGTACGCTGAACAGGTAATAAACACAATTTTTAGTGAGGCAAATTACCTAAACGTTGTACCTAATTTGTGGCTGGGTTATAACTCATTTAATTCAATCCTTACCGATGGAACGTTTAGCAAAACATTCGAGAAAGAAACCGAATTTGATAACCTTATATTCAATAGGGTGCTTGAAATGGCAGGTTAAGTACTTAACCGCTTAAAAGTAAGGGTAACAGAAATGTTACCCTTTTTTTATGCCCTTAACTATCCATGTACACTAATGTGTACCATACGTGTGAAAATAGCCGTTTTTAGCCCATTTTGAGCCGTTTATTACCAAAATAAGGTAATCATATTAACAGCTTTATTTTAAGCCAAATTTGAGCCTTAAAATCAATTCTTTGATTACAATAAACCTATTTTTGCACAATAAAGCTATTAACTTTATTATAAGCCTATTAACTTTATTAACCACTTAACAAAACATAAAAAAATCTTATGTTAGTAAAATGTGGATAATTTTTAGATGTTAATAACTATGTGGATAAAATGTGGATAAGTACTTAGTAACATTTGTGGATAACTTATGTGGATAAAATGTGAATAACTTTTTTACTTATCCACATTTGTTAATAACGTATGCGGATAAAATGTGGATAACTTTTTTTGGTGGTATGAAAAAAAAGTTGTACCTTGCATCCGCATAGGCACATATATAAAAAAATAAAAGGCAGGTCGGAGTACACCTCCCGATGTCCTTTAGAACTATCGTCTTGTTATATTAACACTGCAAAGATATAGCAGCAAAATGACATGGACAAAAAAAGTTATCCACATAAGTAAAATAAAAATGTGGATAACTTTATCTTGTTTAATTAAACCAATATCAAAAATTTACCCTATCTTTGCAGTCTTATTAACCGCCGAAAGGCACTAAATTACAGATTATGAATACAGTTGAAACGGTACAAACTACTGAAATTGCAGTAAGCGAAGTAGCTGCAAAAGTGATTAACTTAGCTAAATTAGCTATCCAAAAATCGCCAACAGGTGTTAGTTTTGTTAGTATTAGGAATTATACTAATCAATACGGCGAAATTTCAAACCAAACAATTAATTTAGGCGAAAGCTATGAGAAAGCTAAATTAAGGGATATTGAAACGCTTGAAGGCTTGGACATTACCAATGCTGAATATGGCTTTAAAAGTAGTGTTTTAATGCTTGAAAAAGCAAGGGTTGAATTAATTGAGGCTTTTATTAAGCCAAACGAAACCCGCTCAAAAGGGCAAACAGAAGCCTATACAAACATCTGTAAAGGTATAAGAGTGCATAACCAAACGGGATTGCTTTATTTATACGGCTATCGTATAAATAAGAGTGTTTTGCAAAGTGGTACATACCCAACTAAAAATAGTAAGGAATTAACCATAGCGAAGGATGAATTAAGAAAGCTATTAAAGACAAATAAATTTGTAAACTTCTCTTTACAGGTCGGCAATGAATTAAGAATGGCTGGGGATACTTTAGAATTGTAGTAAAAAAATAAGGTGGGTTAAATAGTGCTATGTCTATTGATAACAATAGAGATTTTTAGACTTAAATGGGCTGCAATACAATTTTGCAGCCCACTTTTTTAATAACTAAATTTTATAGTATGAGAAATTTTAAAGTAGTTGATGGGGATGTTGATTTTGAAGTAGTCGAAAGGGTAATCAAAGGTCGTTTTACCAAAAAAAGGTTTAAGACGATACATAGAGCCGCAAGGGAAAGATTAGGCGGCAAAGTGCCTTATTGTGGCTGCGTTTATGATTGTTGCGGCTGTTTAAGCAGCAAAGGCGTATCTTTCGACTTTCGTAATGGCGCACTTGTTATTCAAGCATCAAGATATTACAACTACTAAACTTAAAGGGCTGCATCCTTGCAGCCCACTTTTTTAACCACTTAAATAAAAAAAATGAAAAAAATACTTCTTGCCTTATTGCTTATTGGATTTCTATCTAGTTGCAGTTATAGTGAGTACCAATGTGCTGCCCACTACAAAGTAACCGACTATTATAGTGGTCGGATTACTCCGAGATGGAAACTAGCCCACTAAAAATACCCTAAAAAACAGCTAAAAAGCCCAAAATTGGGCTTTTTTTATGCCCGTAAGGTAATCGTATCAAAAACAACCAAACAGGCTAAAACAGGCTTAAAATGGCTATTTTAAGCTATATGACTATACGGCAGTCCCCCCTCCCGTCAAGGTGACAGTACCCCCTACCCGTAACCCCCCTCCCGTATGACAGATTGGCATAGCCATATGGGGGTGGCGATACTGTGTTCAAAATTTTTTTTTCATTTTCGGGGTCAAATAATAACTAATCTGAAATTTTTGGTTTTTAATAAAATGAAAGTCATTTTAAAAAATTTTATTTTTTAAAATTTTTGAGGTCCATATGTTCATATATTGATTTTATTAAATCAATAAAATCTAAATATGGTAAGTCATTTTTTAATAAGTTAATTTTTGTTCTAACTAAAACAACGTTATCTTTTGTATACCCAGCATTTGAATTAATTCTATCAATTGAGAATGCCTTATCATTGATTCTATAATCGGACAAATCATCTTCAGTTAAAGTATCCAATAATTCTTTACCAGTATATTTACATTTACAGTTTTGTTGTTCATATAATTCTTTAATAAAATCTGTTGTTAAGTCAAAGGCTATACCTTTTTTTATTGCTCGTGCACGTGCTGCGGCAACTCTAATTTTAATTAAGTTATTCATTCGCCATTTTAATGCCTTTTCTTCTCTTAATTTTCGTTCATCTTCTGGTAAAGAATTATAAATTTCTTTTTTTTCTAATGAAATACATTTTTTTGTTATGAAGAAATTCTCTTAGTTCATTATCTTGTAATGAATTTATCTTATAGTAGAATTTTTTTTCTGGGTCAACGTTAGGGTATGTTATGTATCTTAATACGTTATATATAGCATCTTTTGTGACGTTATATTGCTCAGCGAGTTCTTTAGTTGATATGTTAGTATCATTGAATTTTTCTCTGATATCCTTAACGTTATCTTCATTTAATTTTTGGGCCCAACTTCTTGGTCTGAGTCCAGTTTGTATTGCGTGTGCGATATTTTCTTGTCTGGTCATCCATTCAAGGTTCTTAAAGTAGTTATTGGTTTTTACACCATCGATATGGTTTACGGTTGTTTTACCTTCTACGTTTTCGATGAATAGGGTTGCGACTATTCTATGAACTTTAATGTTTTTGTATCTACAAAACTTATCGCTATAAAGATTGGGTCTTACATAACCATCATCGTTAAGGATTTTCTTAAGTTCTTTTTTAGTCTTAGCGTTTCTAAGATTACCCAAATTAGAGAATTCATACTTTGTTAAGTCTGGGTGTTTTTTCCAAATTTCTTCTTCCATAGTCTTTTTTTTATATAAGTATTAGTTTTCTTCGTCTTCCAATTCAAAATTTTCTGCTCCAAAGTCCTTTATTCTTTCGTTAACAAGGTCTTGGTTATCTCTGAACTCGACTTCATCGAAGAATTGGTCAGGGTTATTCTGAAATAATTCAGCTTGTTCATCGGTGATTTCTGCGCTATAGTAAGCGGTTGTTGTGAAGCTTTCTGTCCACGTTAATTTTCTTGCCATAAGTTTTTTTTTTGCAAATATACTTAATAATTTTTATTTTTGCAAATTTCGGAATAAATTTTTTTGGGGGGTCATTTTTTAAAAATTTTTTTGGAAAATTTTTGATTAAAATTATTGGGGGTCTAAGAATAAATTTGTTAGTAATTAAAATTTCCTGTATCTTTGCAAAAAGTTTTTAGGTATGCGAGCAATTCTTGCGATGAACAATTTGGGGTTTATTGGGCTTAATGATGCTTTGCCATGGAGATGCAAAGAAGACTTTAAGCATTTCAAAGCGTTAACGCTTAACTGTCGTCTTTTGGTTGGTTATAGAACGTTTCAAACGCTTCCACCGTTAAAGGATAGGCTTATTGTGTTAGACGATAGTAATTTTTATGAGGGTGATGATATTGATTGGTGTATTGGTGGCAGGGCTACGTATGAGAAGTATGCGAGTCGGTTTACAGAGTTACATATATCACACATAGATGACAATACGTTAGGAGATACGTTGTTTCCCAATCTTAAGGATTTAAATTCAGAGTGTAAAATTTTTAATTATTATTTCAAGCCATAAGTATGCAGTACAAGTTAATTTTAGAGAGAAAATCGGATAAGTTAGATAAATTAATAGAAGTTTACAAGAAGGACCCTAAAAAGGCTAGGGTTTTATTTTTGAATCAGGGTAAGGGTTCATATTATATAGAAAGGCTTGTTTTATTTGAGGATGGTGAGGACTTTGAGATTTGCACGTTTAGGAAGAGTTTTGGTATAAGTATTACGAATCGTATGTATAGTTCTGAGAAGAAGCTTAAGTCGATAAAGTATAAGGATGGTAAATTTTGGTTCATTAATAATATGCTTTCGCAAAAAAATTTTTTTGTTCAGTTAACATATAATTGTGTGAAGTTATTTTTTAATGATTGGGGTTGGAATGAGGCTTATTTATACTTGTTAAATAAGTTTACTTGGATTAGGTTTATAGGTGAGAATTCCAGTTTATTTGGCACTGCGTTTAATACTTTTACGAAGAATAAGTTATATAATTTGAATGATGCTTTAAGGCATGTTTATGGTGCACCGTTGCCAGTTGTAAAGTTATATCTTTCAAATACTTTAAGTATTGATAACAATCACAGTTATGAAAATCTCATAATTCGTTTTAAGAAATTTAAGCAGCGATTAATTAATATTGAGAATTTGCGTTTGGAGATGCTTGAGCATCCATTTTTTGTTGATACGTTAAGGCTTGGTAATATGCTTAACAAGAAAGTGAATTGTTCTTGGAGCCTTAATCGTCTTGTTGCTGAGCATGACAAGTGGTCAATTGAGGTTTCGGATATTCTTGCTGAGTTTGAGGAATTAAAGTACTTAAATATTTCTAAGGTTTACTTAGACTTCGCTGAGTTTTCAAATTTAAATCCATTAAAGACGAATCAAGACTTAATACGTGAGGGTGCGGTTCAGCATCATTGTGTTGGTAGTTATTCAAGCAGTGTTGATGATGGTCGTTGTTGCATATATCATGTTGATGGTTTCACGCTTGAGTTAAGGTTTGAAAAGCGGTGGGTTGATGGTGCGTACACTGATACTGAGCAACTTTATATTGTTCAGTTTAGGGGTCTTAGAAACATCGATGCGCCAACGGAACTTAGGTTAAGAGTTCAAGCGCAAATAGATGAGTTTAATAAGGACTTAAAGGACTATGAGCCACGTAATAAATTAAGTTATACTGAAGACTTATTTGGTGTTCAGATTGAATGGTAAATTAGCGTTTGTTTTTTTGTGCAAGGAATTTAGCATATCTTTCAGCTTTAGCTTTATCAGCTTCAATTTCTTCAGGTGTCTTAGTTATTGACAATTCTGGTTTTCTTTTTTCTGGGTTAGCTCTTCTGTACTGACTTGCAAGCAATTCAGCGGCTTTTCTAACGTCAAGGTTTTTAAAGTCTTCATCAGAAAGCATTTCTAAATTGGCTTTTTTCCAATTGACCCAGAAGGCTGATTTAGCTAACGGGAAATTAAGCAATTCTTCGGCATCAAATCTTATCTTAGAGATTTTATGTTCTCTATCCATTTTTGTATTGGATATTTCCTGACCCTTTTTATCGGTGGTATAGGATTTGGATGGCTTAAGAAAGTTTGTTATTTCTTCATGATTAAGTGTTCTAACTTTGATAGCGGCATCGATTGCTGGGGTTTCGAATACTGAATAAACCTTTGTTTCGTTTTGAAATTTACCAGCTACACCAGCCTTAAGGTCAAAGTACTTGATTCTATCATCGAAGATTTTATTATAACCAGAATCTGTTGCGGCATCTAAGTCTGGTTGTTCTAGGTTAGGGTTGGTTCTAATATTAGAAACAATTATTTTTCCACTCTTATAGAGTTTTACTTGGAATCCACCGTCACCCATTGATGGTATATCAAAGTATCTTGACCAATCCATTGGTTTACCGTTAATGTCTATGCTGTTAAGCATATTTTCAGGTATACGGCCAATGTGTAATTTGCCTTGAAATTCTGCTTCAAATGTTGTTTGTCTTTTTTTTAGGGCTCTAGTGAAAGCGTTAGCGGCTTGTCTAGCTTGGATTATATCTATTGTTACTTCTCTAAATTTTGAATCGGATATAACATCTTTATTAGATACACCAGCTTTAGCTGCCGCTCTAAATTCAGGTTTTTCGTTATAAGGTATGATTTTATCATCTTTATTAACGCCGTACATTGATTCTTTTATTGAGATTTCGTTATCGTAAGATTTGTTCTTATAGCTATCTAACAATTCCATAAAATCGGTTCTTCTTAGGACTTTAAATACAAGATTCTCAGTTGAGTATTCGCCACCTTTTTCCAATCCAGACTTGCGCATATTCTTTATGAGTTCTTTAATTTTATCAATTTTTTTTATTGTTTTTTTAAAGTCCTTTTTTTCGTAGTCTTTTTTTATGTCTTTGATTTTATCGAAGATTTTTTGAACTTTTCTTTTGATAAGAGATTTATCTATTTTTAGTTTAGTTTTATCTGGTTCAACAATCCACTTATTGGATTTAACGGAATAAATAGCTGATGCGTAGAGTTTTTCTTTTACGTCTTGTATGTAGATTTCTACTGGAAATCCATCTATTTTAACATTATGCTTAGAGTTCCAAAGGTTCTTTTCGGCATCGAAGTGTTTTTTAATAAAGTCTTTATCGTCTTTAAAGTCTTTAAAATCCATTACGATGTGTAAGTCAATATCTGAGAACTTGGACCAATTATAATTTGCGAGGCTACCAACAAAAAGTATGTCTTTCATTTTTACGTTAGGTGGTACATCAAGTGAATCAAAGAAATCCTTAGCTAATTTTGTTAGTGCTATTCTTATTTTAGGTATGAGTTTATTATCCTTAAAAATTTGTGGATTTAATTCATTTTTAATCTTAAGCGATTGCAGAACATCATTCGGGATTTTAAGTTCCGTATTAAGGCTATTAATAGCCTTTTCGTTCATTTTATCTAATTCATTTAACTTGAAAATTGGTCTAGTTATAGCATCAGTATTTTCAAGTATGTATGGCTTTGTTAAGAATTTCATTTAATTAAATTTATTATAAATATTTGATTTATTTGAATAAAGTCGGTATATTTGCTGAAAATATGTATTTTATGGGTTTAGCAGGATTATTATTATCGTTAAGTGGTTTTTTTGGTTTTTTTGTATCGTTGAAGTTTATTTTGATAAATCACTTTAGGATACCTAAAAGTATAGCTAAGTTGCTTTATAAGCAAATCAGCAATTCTAATTTTAAATTTGTTATGGAAGAGGAGTTGGTGTTTGACAAAAAGGACCCAAGCATTTACAAATCTTTAGTTAAGTTAGATGGTGTATATGTGTTATTTGATAGGTCTGAGAGGCTATTTACAGCTGGTTGGCAATCTAAAGAAGGTCTTACCGATATATACTTTTTTAGGTGGAATACTCAAAGGGTTAGGCATATTTTAGATGCTATTAGTAAGATAAAAAAAGAAGTAAGTGTTTATGCTATGTCACCGTATGGTAATTCGCATATTGGCACTGTTGATTGTAAGGAATTTAGTATTGTCTTGGATAAGGAAATATATGAGGATATTGAAAACGATGTTTCTAGGGTAATAAAAGGTGAGTTATCTAAGACGAGTGCTTTATTGTATGGGCCGCCAGGTAACGGCAAATCACGTTTCATTCGTTACATATCACAAAAGTACGAGTTACCAATATATACGTTTTATTTTAATCCAGACTATACTAATTTGGATATACTTGAAGCATTTGCTATGATACCAAAGCATTCGATAGTTTTATTTGAGGATTTTGATAATTACTTTGATGATAGGACATGTCTTATTAAAAGTGAGAATGTTAAGTTTACGTTTGATGTGCTTTTGAATTGCTTGGATGGTGTTTATAATGATTATAAGAAGACTATTTTCTTTATGACAGTGAATGACTTGGGTAAGGTTTCTGATGCGCTTAAAAAGCGTCCTAGCAGGTTTAAATACGTAAGAGAATTTAAGAATCCAAGTACCGAATTAAAGTTGGAATTATTAGGCAATGAGGAATTAGCTGAGGGACTTGTTGATATTAGTCTTGACCAGACTTTCAAGATTAAGGATTTTATTTCGATGAAGGGGTTGATAACGCTTAATGATGCAAAGGAATTAATAAATTAAATATGGCAACAGTATTAGATAAGGATTTGGTTAGGGAATCAACGGTTAAGGTTGATGGTCGTGAGATTTTAGTTTCTCTTACAGAGAATCAATCGATTTCAATGAAGTTAAAGGGTTTAAAGTCTGGTGATGTGAGTATCAGTATTAATGACTTATATCATCAATTAGCTGGTACAGTTAAAGTTGATGTAAAGCCTGAGGTTAAAAAGGTTAAAAAAGCAAGCAATTCAGATATAAATCCGAATATAAGTTTGCTTGAGTTAAGGACACATGCTTTAGTTACTAAGATGGATTTAAAGACCAAGGTTGAGTTAGAGGGTGTTATATGTGAATTAATTAAACAGCAAATAAAAATTTTTGAAGATGAGTGATACACAGAGTAGGTTAGAAGTTATTTTAGATAATACCATAGGTATTTTGTTAGTGATATTTGGTTCAGCCCTTATATTAGCATTTTTTGTAATGTGGACATGGAATTATGTTATTCCTAGTGTTTTTAATTTGCCTAAGATAGGTTATTGGCAAGCGTTTACGTTATATGTTTTATCTGGGTTATTAATAAAGACAATAACGATTACGAGGTAATTACTTTTTACGTTTTTTTCTTTTCTTTTTAAATTTTGGCTTAACGTATTTTCGTTGAACATTTTCTTTTATGGTTAGGCCGTAGGGTGGTTTTTTAAGTATTGATAAATCCAGCGACCATTGATACTTTGAGCGTTCTTTATAGAGTTCAAATGATTCTGCAACGTGTTGAACGACTTGTTTATGGTCCCAATTATTAACGGTTTCGAGTTGTTTAAAGACTTCTGGTTGTTTACCCATTGCGTTAGCTCTACCTATGTGTTTAACGAGGTGACAAATCACACAAAGTGAAGTTAATTTAGTTAATTTTTGTGTAAAATTAACTGTATCATATGCCCAAACTTCATGACATTCAACATTATGCTTGTAACCTTGTTCCAACCCAGTTTTACCACATATCTCACACTTGTTATTTGCTAAATTATAGGTTAATTTTCTAATCCTATCCCAATCTTTTTTTGAAACCATTGTCCTAACAGATGAAAACCAACAACTCTTAGGTATTAATTCAACAATTAATTTCGGTATATATTTACACATCTTTTACTATAAATATAAAATATTAAAACAAATAAAAAAATATTTTTTACATTATGCTACAAAAAACTAAACTTTTACATATTTCGAGATATTTATAATAAAGAAATATTATGATTAGAAAATGTAGAAATTGTTCAGAAGATAAAAATATTAGTGAATTTCATAAACATAACGGAAACTATAGATTAGACTGTAAAATTTGTTATAGAGAAAAGGAGCGAGGTAGAAGGGTTAATCGTTTATTAAAAATCGATAAAGACCACGCTACTAGAGTTATAGCACACCAAGAAAATATTAAAAATAGAGGTGAATGCCCAGTGGATAGTTCTTGGTGTTATAAATGTAATCAGTATAAACTAAAAAAAGATTTTTCACCACATAATTATAAAAATAATGGTTGTTGTAGAGAATGTTCTACTAATAATGACATACAACGGAATCGAATATTAAAAATAAGAGCGATTGATTATTTAGGCGGTAAATGTAAAAGATGCGGATTCACTGGACACTATTCGGCATACGACTTTCACCATATAAATTATTTAGAAAAAGAATTTGATTGGGGTGTAGCTAGGAAAAAATCATTTTATAAAATAATATCAGAATTAGATAAATGTAACCTTTTATGTCGAAATTGTCATCAAATTATACACACTAAATTAAATAATGATGGTTCATTAAACCATGAATATATACCAACAAATATATAGAGGGCAAAGGCTTATAAGTCCTAGGAGTTTTTGTGTTAGTGTTTTATCGTCATATTTCCAAATTTCGTGACATTCAAGCTTGTGTTTAAAGCCTTTTTCCAACCCAGTTTTTCCGCATATTTCGCAAACGTTTTTTGCTTTTTCGTAGGATTGGAATCTTAGTTTATCCCATTCTTTTTGTGTTAGTGTTGAGCGAACCGATGACCACCAACACGTTTTTGGGACGAGTTCTATTTCTAATTTTGGTTTTTCTTTTGCCATTTATGGATAATTACTTTATGTTTTATTGAGTCTCTAACGATAAAGTCATTACGAAACATGTATTTATTTAGTAGGACACCTATTGTATTGCTATTAGCGTCACCACTTTGTTCAGCTATTTTATGTTCACACTTATTTAGTATTTCTTTAAGTTTATCTGTTTTTATGTACCATATTTCATTCAATTGTTTGAAGTATGTTACGAACCATTTGGCTTTAGTTACTAGTATACCAGATTCTTTACCTCGACAATTTGTTTCTATGAACATGTTACCAGTATCATCATATATATCTGTTTTGCATTCATAGCTTATTTTTTCGTTATTGAATATTACGATGATGTCGTGTGTATTATCCTTATTATTTGAGTCATAGATAGCACCCATTGAGATTAGGTCTTCGATTACGACATTTTCGCCAGCTTCACCTATTATTAGGTCTTTATTAAAATTATAATTTGCCATGGTGTAAATATACTAATTAATTTTTAATTTGTCAAATTAATTTAAATTTCGTATATTTGCAAAAAAAGAAATGGAAGAAGCATTTAAGCATTTTTTTGGTTTATGTGGTGAGGGTCATCCAAGTTTTTTATATGCTTGTGGTCTTACACCATTTTTGATATGGTTTAGGGATACGATTAAGTTGTATTATAATTTGATTATTTCAAATTTAGGAAAGTTTTTAAGACGTTTTCTGTGATATTTTTATCTTCATTGAATATTAGTTCAAGGTTATTAAAGAGTTTTGAGTAAAGGAATTTTATATGTGCCTTATTGCTTAGTTGAAACTTATCGCCGTTTTCGGTTATTATTGTTCTTTTAAAGTGTTTTTTATCCTTAATTCTATGAACTGGATAGTTCATTTTTAGGTATTTAAGCATTAAATTTTGCATTGTTTGCATCTTATTTATAAATATGTTAAAGTTTGACAATTACGTTTTTTACGCTTTATGTGATTATTCTTATATTTTGTATAGGGACACACATTATCGTAGATATCGTTCATTTTGTTGTGGTTTTAGGTCAACAATTCAATTAGATAATTTTAGTAATGTTGATTGGGAGCGTTTATTTGCGATGTGTGGTTATTTGATGTTATTATTTGGGTTTAACGTAGAGGAAAGCATGGGTTATATTAAAAGATACTTTTTAGAGGATAAGTTTATTATTTTTGAATTACCGACAAGAAATATTAGAGAATATTTCCCAACTAGTTTTAATTAATATTTATTTTAAATAATTATTTAGTATATTAAAAAGAAAAAATTATGGCGTTACAAATTACTGATGGAAACCTGAATGAGGTTTTAAGTACAAATGAATTAGTTATGGTAGATTTTTTTGCTGATTGGTGTGGTCCTTGTAAGATACTAGGCCCAGTAGTTGACGAATTATCTAATGAGATTACAGATGTTGCGATTGGAAAGTTGAATGTATCTGATAATCCAGAAAAATCTGCTGAATATGGGGTTACCAGTATTCCATGTTTAATTTTCTTCAAGAATGGCAAAGAAGTTGATAGGGTTAGGGGTGTCTTACCCAAATCAGCTTTAAGGAGCAAAATTGATGGATTAAAAAATTAAATTAAGGAGCTGGAAACGGCTCCTTTTTTATTTTTAAGGATATTTATGGTATATGGGTACTAAATTAATAATAACTGAAAGACAGCTTGAAATTTTAAAGAATCATTTAAATGAATATTCTCACCATGAGTCTTTGGTGGAAAAGATTGTAAGCGATTTGAATACAAATTATGAACCAATGATTGGCATTATGCGTGAGGATGGTGAGTATCATGAGAATCCGATGATTAAAATCAAGGTTGACGATAGTGAAATTGGGGTTGCTGATTTATATGAATATATGAAAAAGAAATACAAGCTTGGTGAAGAATTTATTAAGCAAGTAATAAAAGATTGGATGTTTGGTACTGTGAAGGATGGTAACAAACTATCTAAGAATGTTGCCATAAATTAATTTGATATGGACATCAAGGTGAAAATTAGGCAAGCGTTACGTGAACAGTACGGTGAGTTTAATACGCATCTGGAGCATATCTATGAAGAAAAGGTTACTGATATTTTAGCTACTGGTAACAAAAAGAAAAAAGAAGCTTGGAGTACATATAATCAAGTAGTTTTAGAGTTAAAGCATTCGATTAAAGATACATTAAAGGTCAAAAAGTTACAATATGAATTAACTGATGATTTTAACCCAAATGAGGTTTGTATTGAGATTATAAGGGAGGTCGATAAGCCATCACCAGAGTTAGAAAGGCTCTATATTAAGATAATGAATTTTATTTAAAATTAATGACCAAAGAGCATTCTCAAGATATTTATGAATAGATAACATTTATTAAAATCTTGGCTATGCAATTTTCTGATTTTATAGTAAAAAATAGTTATGGTAAAAATACGTTACTTGATAAAGAATACAAAAAATTAATCAATAATGTTATTGTTAATAGTTCTGAAGAGGAAGAGATAAGGTGGGAGACTTATAATTTAATCATCAAAGAGATGATAAAAATAAACGATTGTGAGTACTTTGAGGAGATAAAATATAGGTTTACGGATGGTGAGAATCCAAATAAAGTTTTAATTGATATTATATCAAGGTACAAGCCAGAAAATCTTAATCACTTAATTTTATATTTGATGGGTAGGGTTGAAGAGTATTTGGAAGAGGATTTCTTAAAAAGATTTTATTTATAATTGGATTAATTGAAAATATTTAGTATATTTGCATTATGGTTGAAACTAAGTCAATAGATAGGTTAGAGTTTTTAGCTCAGAAATTTGATGTATTTGAAACTGATAAAGAAAGTTTGGATGCTAAGATATCTGGGTTAAAGAGTAATGGGTATTTTATAATACCGTTGACACATGATGAAAAAGTGTTAGCTTTGATTTATACTAAGGAGATTAATGATAATATAAAAAAATACGTTAGTGTTTCTTTAGAGGTATTTTCAGAGATTATTTCTGCGGACCCAAGTGTTAATAAATCATTTGTTCAATGGATGTTAAATATCTTTACAAAATTTTTATTAAATGGTAAGTATGATAATGCTACTAGATTTGTGATTGAGGATTTACCGTTGGCCAATGAATACATTAAGATATTTGAGGGTAACAAGCGTAAGAATAAATTTAAGGAATTTTGCGCCGCATCTTATTTAAATAAGCATGTTCAAGACCCAACTGATATTAATCAATATAAATCATTATCACAGTTATTTGATGCTGTTGACCCATTCATTAAAAAGAATCCAAGTGAGATGGAATCTTTATTAATGAGGTTTGTTAATATGAATCAAGCTATAATTGCGACTAAAGATAGAAAGTTTACGCTTTTTATTCCATTAAGTCTTGAGGCCTGTGTTGCTTTTAATGGTTATGCTAACTGGTGTACTACGAGACCTGGTAACGGTATGTTTAAAAGTTATACATCAAATAAGCGACCAGATGGTAAAGATTCAAAATTGTATATAATAATTAACAATAAGTTCTTTAATAATGAATCAAATGAATTATATCAGATTCACTTTGAAACTAATCAGATAAAAGATAGAACTAACAGTTCAAATGTTGATATTTTTGAATCGGTTATAAGTCAAAGTGAATCATTATCGAATTACTTTTATGATGAATTGATGGGGATGGCTAAGTTAGTTAAAAATGGCTTAGAAAATAACAAGTACTTAGATTATTTGATTAAGTTTGGTTTTTGTGAAAGTCTTTTTGAGTTTATAGATGGTAATTCTCCAGTGATTAAATTCTTGGGCAATAGTGGAAAAATGGAGATACCTAGATTACCAGATATGAGCAAATTTACCTCATTAGACCAACTTATGCTTATTGAGGTAAAATTAAGTGAATTACATCCTTCAATTGGCAAATTAGAGTCATTAGAGATGTTGATATTGACTAATAATAGATTAAAGTCGTTACCAAGTGAGATTGGTAATTTAAAGAATTTAACATTTTTAAATATTACTGGTAATAAAATTGAATACATACCAGAGGAGATAAAGTATCTTGATAAAAGCAACGGTGGCCAATTACTACGTATTGCGATGAAAAAAGATGAAATAGGTGAAGAGAATTATAAGAAGTTAAAAAGGTTGTTACCAACAACTTTATTATCATAACATAATGGGTCTTCAGAAATGAGGACCCTTTTTTATTTAAAACAAAATTTATGAAATGGAAAAGAGCAGGTAAAGAAATTACCGTACCGTTAGCCGACTATTTAGAAAATTTAATAAAAGAAGAAAAAGCATTAAATCATGATTTAATGGTTTCTGTTGGTACGGATTCACAAAGAGATGGTAAATCATACAAATTTGCAACTGTTATTCTTATAACTGTTAAAGAAGATTTGGGTGGTGGGGTTATTGTTGGTAGAGGTGGTAAAATAATTGCTTCAACATATAATATAAAAACACATCAAAAGAGTAAAGAAGGTGTTAATGAAAGAATGCTTACTGAAGTTGGTAAATCAATTGAGATAGCTTACGAAATAAACCCACTTTTAGAAAAATATGGTATAAAAATGGAAATTCACGCAGATATTAATCCAGACCCAAAATGGGAATCCAATAAGGCGTTAAGCAATGCTATTGGTTGGATTTTAGGTATGGGTTATGATTTTAAGGTAAAGCCAAATGCATTCGCCGCATCATACGTGGGGGACCGTTACGCTCATTAATTTTTTTTTATTATTTTTATAACTTTTATGAAATTATACATATTTATATAGTAAGATAAAAGTATTTTTAAAAATATAAAAAACATGTCAAACACAAAAAAAACAGTTAGAATCTCAGAAAACGATTTGGTTAATTTAATCGATAACATTGTTGCAGAAGCGGTTAATGTTAAAAAGAAAGAATGGATTGCAGAACAAACTAAAAAGGGTGATAAAACAGCTATCTTAGAATCTAAATTAGCAGCGTTAGAAGCCAAAATTAACGGTTTGACAAAAAGAAAGTAATCTAATTTAATTTAAAAATATAAGCTAGGAGGTGTAATAATATGCCTCCTAGCTTTTTATTTCTATACTTTACCTTTTTCCATGTGTATTTAATTATAAATATCTATATAAAAATGAAAAGTCGTTTTTATCGGTATATTTCAGGATATTTTTCTCCAAACTTACGAATTATTTCACCAGCCTTATAGTTTGCTTCATTTTCAATTGGTGAACCAGCTTTATTGTTAGCATCATGGTGTGATTGGTCAAGTCTACCTTCTATGTCTTGTTTCATGTGAGTTAATTCATGTGCTATGGACCTCATAATATCAACAACCGCTCTTTCTTTTGCGTAAACATGAACTTTCTTTTCACCGTAAGCGGCAGTTGTAACAAGTCCTTCACGACCATATTGCAACGTAACTTTTGTATGTGGAATTTCTAGGAAGTCACAAGCAAAATCAATAAACTCATTCATCATAGCAACTTGGTCTTTTGAATGTCTATTGAAAAGGCCTTCTCTTAATAATTGTTTTATTTCTGGTTTCATATTTTCATTTAATTTTGGATACCTAATCATTGATTGTGTGAATTGATAGCTCTTATGGTGTCCTTTGTTATGCTTAAATCCGAATCGTTTATAGAATTGGATAAGTCGATTTTTGGAACCACCAAAATCGCTGGCTGGTGTTAAAGCGATTATTTGCTTGTTAGCATCAGCGTATTTAACAAGGTCTTCGAGTATTTTAGTACCAATTCCAGAATTTCTGGAGTCTTTTTTTATCACAATTCTGGTTAGAATTAGACTGCTAGTATTTTCATAAATGTCCAGACCGTCTAAGTATTCACCGTACTTGTTTATTAAAATATCCTCAATCATTATAATAAATATTTAATAGAAATAAAAAACCCCACATTTAGTGGGGTTCTTTATTATTTTTTTGATTTTGTTTTATCAGATTTGATAGCGATTTCATTCTTATCACTATCAAAGGATATTTTAATTATTTCACCTTCCTTAACGTTACCGCTTAGTATTTCATCGGCAACTTGGTCTTCAACATAGCGTTGAATAGTTCTTGCTAGTGGTCTAGCACCGTAGTTTTCATCGTAGCCTTCTTTAGCTAAGAACTCAACAGCTTCTTTTTCAATCTCAAGTTTATAACCAACTTCTTCAAGTCTTTTTTGAACTTCAGCAACTTCATTATAAATGATTTTGTTGATATCCTCTGGCTTAAGACTATTAAACACGATTGATTCGTCAATACGGTTTAAGAATTCTGGTTTAAATTTCTTCTTTAGAGCTTTTTCAATGATGCTACGATTTCTAGCATCTTCACCAGCGATGGTTGTTGCGGTTTCGAATCCGATTGTTTTTCCAAAGGTATTTAATTCCTTAACACCAACATTAGATGTTAATATAATTAAAGCGTTTTTGAAATTAACTTTACGGCCAAGACCATCTGTTAATTGTCCTTCATCAAATAGTTGAAGCATAATGTTAAATACGTCATCATGCGCTTTTTCGATTTCATCGAATAGAATTACACAGTGTGGTTTACGTCTAACTTTTTCAGTTAGTTGACCACCTTGGTCGTAACCAACATAACCTGGTGGTGGACCAATTAATCGTGATACTGAGTGTTTCTCCATGTATTCACTCATATCAACCTTTATAAGTGCTTCAACGTCACCATAAACGTGCTCAGCGAGTAGTTTAGCTAAATACGTGTTATGGCTTAAGATACCATTAGTGTAATATCTTCGATTAGAACCTTCTTTTAATTCAAGGTCATACATAACCTCCTCATAACCTAAATTAATAACCTCAATAACTTTCGATTCAATTAATTTACCATCATTATCTGATACCATTACAAATGACCCAATTTTTAAGTCTTTAACAAATACTTCAGTTAACCCAATTGGTTCAAATGTGGTTTCATTATATTCAGTAACAAATATAATATGATTATCAGCACATTTTAGTTCTTTACCATCAGATAATTTAAGTTGATATACTTCGTAAGGTATTGTTTCATGTAATGCTTCTATATCAACAAATCCATCGTCAGTTAAGACTTCGTACTCGCTAATTTTGGTTGTTTTGGTAATCTTTTTTAAAGATTCTAATTCATGTTTATCAAATAATAAAATATTATCTGACCCATCAACTCTTTTTTTAATTTCTTCTATTCTACCCATTTTATTTTATTTTTAAATTAAGATTCGTAAATTGGCATATATCTTTTCTAAAAGTCGTTTTATGTAATGCTAAAGAATAACTTTTAATTACATAAATTAAATCATTTATATTATATATACTTTTTCCATTTTTTATAAATTTATTCTATTGATTAATTGAATATATGAGTTAATACTTAATTTTTTAGATAGATATTTTTTTATTATTTCTGGATTATTGTATTTTTTTGGATTATCCAAAAACTCAAAAAGAATTTCTAGAAATAAATCTTTTTCAATATCACTTTCACTACAACAACTCATAAAATCACCAAATGATGGGATAAAAGTATTAATATCAGTCATTATTATTATTTATATGTTTTAGTATTTCTTTAATAACATCTACCCATTGATTGGTTTGAGTTATATGTTTAATTTTGTTTTCTGAAAAAGAAGATACTTGTCTAAGACCTTCTTTATCTGTAATAATAATCTCCATTTTATTTTCCATATTATTTTTTTTTACAAATATACTACTTTTTATTAAGGAAAGCAATACATTTATTTATTATTTCTTGTTTATTTCCCCATCGATATTCTGAATCCCAAATTACTAACACTTTATAACCTTCTTCAAGTGCAACATCTAATTTTCGTTTATCTTTATCCCACATTTCTTGTGCTGTAATGGTTTTTCTAAACGGATGTGGATAATCATCAGCTTTATATTTATTTGGATTTCCATGAAACATATCACCATGAAATTCAATTATCCGTTTATTTTTAATATCGGTAAAATCATATAACCAAACACCACCTTCTTTTTTAGTTAATTTAAACTCACTATTATGTGTTGCGAAATGAACTTTATCCCTATCACTAATATCATATGTTTCTAAAATTTTATAGAACAAATCTTGAGATATTTTAGAATATCCAATAACTATATTACCATTGGTTAATAACGATTTTAACCATTTATTTTGTCTTTCAGTAAAACGTTTTTTACCTTCTTCTTCACCATACTTTGCAATGCATTTTTCAAGACTAAAAGTTGACTGATGTTCTGATACATTTTGTTTTGCATCTTCTTTTGAATAACCTTTATTAACCCAATATTCTATATTGGATGGTATTAATCTAGTTTCAAAATCAACTTGTTTCGCAGCTTCAGTTTGGTTTTTACTAATTATATCTTTCGCCTCGTTTTCAGAATATCCTTTATTAACCCAGAAATCAGAATTTGTTGGTGTTAAACAAATACGTTTTATATCTTCATCAGAGTAACCTTTTTCTTTTAACATTTTTTTAGATTTACCATGATAAGTTTTAACACATTTAGATGATTTTTGTTGTTGTTTAGAAATTTCATTAATAGCTTCTTCTTTAGTGTAACCTTTATTAACCCAATATTCCTCACATAAACGATTCCTTTGTTTTAATTCTTCATTACGTTTATCCAATTCAACCAAAGCGTCTTTATCATTCCAACCACGTTCAATCCAATATCCTAATTCTCCCCATTTTTTAGTTTTAAAACCATAATTTTTAACCAACCAACCACGCATTAACGATAACGAAACAACACCTTCTTGTTCTTGTAATTTAATCATTAATGATTCCATTTTTTTTTTAATCGTTTCATTATCGTAGTGTATGTTTTTATCTAATTTTAAAACATGGTCTTTAAACGTTTCTAAATCTGGAAACACTTCATTCACTTCTTTAATTCCTTTACTTGTTTTTATCTTCATGACATCTATTTTATAATAAATATCATGAAGTTTTAAAAAGTTCGGACTAATTGGTGTCGGGTACGATATTTTTTATATTAATAATTTTAATCTCACCAGTTAGTTTATTTCTAACTGTTATTTCTGTATCACCACAAATACACTTACCAACACCTGTTGGACCTAAAAAGATGAATGTACCAACTGGTTTATTTTTAGGCTTAATACCAATACGATTTCTCTTGATGGCTTTAACAACTTTAGCAACAGCTTCGTCTTGACCTATGACTTTACCAGTTAACTCCTTATCAAGGGTAAGTAATTTTTTACTTTCTTGGGTTGAGATTTTAGTTAATGGGATACCAGTCATCATCGATACAACTTCGGATATTTGTTCAACACCAACAATTGTTTCTCTTTTTTCAAGCTTAGTAGTCCAAGCTTTCATAGCGGCTTCTAGTTGCTCATTGATTTTGTTTTGTTCATCCCTAATTTTTGCAGCGTCTTCGTATTTTTGTTTGCTAACAACTTCTTTTTTCCTGATGATAAGTTTGTTTTTCTTATCTTCAAGGTCCTTAATATTCTGTGGTTTTTCAAGACTAATATTAGTTGCAGCACCAGCTTCATCCATAACATCTATGGCCTTATCTGGCATTGACCTTTCCATGATGTATCTATCAGAAAGCTTCACACATTCTTCAATAGCTTCGTCAGTATAAACAACGTTATGGTGTTTTTCATACTTTTCTTTAATATTTTGAAGAATAACCTTAGTTTCTTCGAGGGTTGGTTCCTCAACAAGAACTTGTTGAAATCTTCTTGTTAAAGCACCATCTTTTTCGATGTGCTCACGATATTCATCAAGGGTTGTTGCGCCGATGATTTGTATTTCACCACGAGCCAATGCTGGTTTAAAGATGTTACTAGCATCTAAGGCACCAGATGCGTTACCAGCACCAACGATTGTATGTAATTCATCGATGAATAAAATGATATCTGTGTTTGCTTTACATTCTTCAAGAACGGCTTTCATTCTTTCTTCAAATTGACCACGATACTTGGTGCCAGCAACAAGAGAAGCTAATTCAAGTGAATAAATCTTTTTATTAGCTATAATTCTAGGTGCGTTACCTTCTTTAATAAGAAGTGCAAGCCCTTCAACGATTGAGGATTTACCAACACCTGGTTCACCGATGATAACTGGGTTGTTTTTCTTTCTACGAGAAAGAATTTGTGAAATCCTCTTGATTTCGTTAGTACGCCCAACTACTGGGTCGATTTCATTTTTTTCTACTGCTTTGCTGATATCTCTACAGAAATTATCCAACACTGGTGTTTTACCACCATCAGATTTTCTTTTAGATTTTCTAAAACGTTCTGAATCGTTTGTAAAATCATCTTGTACATCTTCATCGTCCATCGGACCGTTTTTAAAGTTTTCTTTACTTTGCATTATCATTTTTTTAAATGTTACATAATTGACACCGAATTCATTTAATATATCAGAAATCGGTGTTTTAAAGGCTAAAATAGACAATAATAAGTGTCTTGTGTCGATTACTTTATCATTAAGTTTCTCACATTCACTATCTATTATTTTAAATACATGTTTAGCATCTTCAGAGAAGATTATATTATTACTAAATTTGACTAGTACTCTTGGTGTTAAATCGCTTCTTAGGTAATCATAAACAGCGATTTGTAATGCACTAATATCAATTTTATTCTTTGTTAGAATTTCTACACACTCATTATCGTTATCGTTTAATAGTGATATAACTAAGTGTTCTGGTTTAACTTTATTATCATCAAAGCTTTTAGCTTCTTCATTAGCTTTATTAATAATAAATTTAACCTTAGGATATATTTCTCTATTCATTAATTATTTTTTGCAAAGATACGGTAAAAAAACTTAAATATCAAGTTGACATTATAATTTTTTTTTAGTATCTTTGCATAAATAAAATATATGTACGAAAAAAAAATTGAATTATTATTAATAAGTGGTTCTTCTGTGATTAAAGTTGAACACTTAGAATGTAGTTACAGTTATCAAAGTAACTATATTATAATCTGTGAAAATAAAGATGATTCACTGATATGTACCCCTTACGAATTATCGAGGGTTAAATCGTTTAAAATTACACGTCAATGATATTAAAAAAACAAGAGAAAGATGGTTTAGTAAAAGCAATGTATGATTCATCAAACATAATTGCTTCAATTTATAACTCTAAAAATAATGATTTAGAGATTGTATTTAAGTCTGGTACAAAATATAGATATAGTAATGTATCTAAATCAGATTACATGAGATTTGAAATTGATGAAAGTCAAGGCAAAATTTTTAATAGTCACATTAAAAAATATGATGCGACAAAATTAGAGAATGTCGATATTACTAAGATTCTGGATGAAACAACTTCATTAAAAAAACAAGAGCATGAAGCTTTGGTTTTAGCTAAAAAAGAACGTCTTATAAAAACAATGAAAGGTATTGTATTATTAGCTGATGGTGGAAGACCATTTGTTGATAATCTTGAAACACTTAAAACTGAAATTGACGAATACGTCAATAAATTAAAAGAAGAGGTGTGAGTAATAAATCAACAAGATGATAAAGGAATTAATTTTAAATTTATAATATTATGAAAAATGGGTTAGATGAACAATATATCGAATTATTAGAGGATATATTAAAAAATGGTATTGAAAAAGAAACCAGAAATGGTAAGGTATTATCTGTTTTTGGACGTGAAATTAGATATAAATTTAAAGATGGTAAATTTCCACTTATAACTACCAAAAAAATGTACTTTAAGGGTATTGTAACTGAATTACTATGGTTCTTACAAGGACGTACTGATTTACGTTATTTACTTGAGAACGATTGTAATATTTGGACGGGAGACGCTTATAAGAGATATATTTTTAATTCAGAATGGTATCCAATTGCTGGTTCACCTAGTGGATTTATTGGCACTAAATCTGATAGTGATGAAATAATGACACAAGGAATATTCATTGAACGTATTAAAACAGACGATGAGTTTTCAAGGACATGGGGTGATTTAGGACCTGTGTATGGGTCTGGTTGGCGTAATTGGAAGTTCACAGATAAGTTTACAAATGGAGAACAGATTACTTATGTAAATGGAAAGGTAGACCAGATTGCAAACTTAATCGAAGACCTTAAAACAAATCCAGATTCTCGCAGACTTATGGTAAATGCGTGGAATTGTTCAGAGCTCGACCAAATGGTTTTACCACCATGCTTTACTGAAGATATGATGGTTGCATGTGTGGATGGTTATAGGAAAATATCTGAAATAACCACTAACGATTTGGTGTTAACTGAAGATTGTTCTTATCAAAAAGTTTATGAACTACATGAAACAATGTATAATGGCGATTTAATTAAATTTAAAGTATTTGGCAATACTAAATATATAACATGCACCCCTAATCATCCGTTTTTAATTAAAGATAAAGGTTATATTAGTGCTAATGAAATAATTGAAGATGATTACTTAGCGATACCTATAAATAGAAATTCAATTATACCGTCATTTGATACGTTGTTAAAATGCAACCAATATGGTGAAAAATTAGTAACCACAAAATTAGATAATTTTGATTATTGGTTTTTAATGGGGTATTTTATGGGAGATGGTTGGTTAATAAGTTCAAAAGAAGAGGTTTGTTTTGTAATAAATGACAACCAAACGGATTTAATACTACCTAGATTAAAAAATATAATAGGTTTAGCTAAATTAAATAATTCTGGTATTAATTGCACAAAATATGTCGGTAAGAAAAAACAAGTTTTTGAAATTTTATCTATGTTTGGAAAATATGCTGATGGCAAATTTATACCAAAATTTGTTTATGATGCGCCTAAGGAGTACATTGAACAATTTATTGAAGGTTATTTTATGGCCGATGGGTGTAAAACAAAAGACGGTATAAGTTATAGTACAGTATCTGAAAATATTGCGTATGGGGTACAATTACTATATGCAAAGTTAGGTGTTAAAGTTAGTGTATATTTTCAAAATAGACCTAAAAAAAAGGTTATTGAGGGGCGTGAGGTAAACCAAAAAAATACATTTTCAATAAATGTATACAAACAAAAAAATAAAACAAAAAAATATATTTTAGACACCGACTATTTGTGGGTTAAAATTAAAGAAATTAATAAAATTAATTTTAATGGTTATGTTTATAATATATCGGTTGGTAACAATCACACGTATAACGTGTACAATCTAATCAACCATAATTGTCATTATGGATTTCAATGTTATACTAGAGAATTGGGTTTGGAAGAAAGAAGAGAGATTGCTAGAAATAAATTAAATTCTATAGAATGGGGTGATGTTATTAAATTAGCTCATTACAATGAGACTTATGATAAGTATAATATACCAACCAGAGCATTATCATTGAAATGGAATCAACGTTCAGTTGATACACCATTAGGTTTGCCATTTAATATAGCATCTTATGGTCTATTGTTAGAGATACTTGCAAAAGAAGTTAACATGGTACCAGATGAATTGATTGGTGGTCTTGGTGATTGTCATATTTACTTAAACCAAATTGAAGGTGTTAAAGAACAGATTGGAAGAGAATATACAGTTGAAGAGGGTTTACCTAAAACGATTAAATTAATAGGTTACGGTAAAGAATTGGAATTTTCATTGACAGATAAAAGAGAAATAGAATATTATGGTAAAACCGAAGGTAGCAATGAAACTTTGTGGAGAACTGAAAAATTTAAAGATAATGAAGTATTCTACCAGACAGAATTTGGATGGGGTGTTTTTCTAAATACTGACACTTTTGAAACTGTCACATACGATGGAACTGAATGGGGTGGTCAAAAAATAAACATCTCTAAGAGAACTCGTGAACCGTTTCCGTTACCAAGACTTAAGCACATGAAAACTGATGCTTTCTATAAGTCATTATCTGAAGACCAATCGTTGTATGGACATTTAGATAATAAAGATTTTCAAATTGAGAATTATCAATCACATCCGTCAATTAAATTTCCGTTAAGTAACTAATGACATTAGAATCACAATATAAGCAGTATTTAGAACAACATCCAGAATCTACGTTTACTTTTGAAGAATGGAAAACTTGGTTTGGACTTAAAATAAAGGAAGCGTTCAAGGATAAAATACTCTGTCATAAACATGGAACGATGTATCAAATACATGAGCCATGTCCGAAGTGTTTAGAAGAAAAAAATAATTAATTGTAAAAAACACATATTTATTAATAAGAAAAATAAAATAAAATGAAAGATTTCTCACTATCAAAATTAAACGATTATATAGCGGATAAATTATCCTTGATTTTATCAATGATGATAACTTTTTATCTTGTTACAGCATTAGTTATAATCCCATTGTTTTATCCTGGTGCACCAACTACTCTTGTAACTTGGGCACAATATTTATGTTCGGTTGTATTTCAAGGTATTGCTTTACCAGTGTTAGGTTATACTGCTAGGAAAGCATCAGATAAATCCGATGCGTTAATGGCTAAGATGTTTGAAATGACAGAAGAAATCGACCGTTTAGTTAAGAATATAAAAGTACAAGAAGATATTATTGAAAAAGAAGTTGGGGAAGTTTTAATACTAGAAAAAAATAAATAATTTATGTAAAACCCTATAAAAAGATGAATCAGGAATTAACTATTGTTATACCTTGTAAAAATGAAGGTAGATTGGTTATCACTACATTAAAATTGTTACAAAAACAAGAAATTGATTGTGAGATAATAATTGCTGATTCATCGACAGATGATACTATAAGTTCATTAATTAACTATAAGAATAATTCATTACAAGATATAAAATTAGTTGGTGGTGGTTTACCATCAATCGCTAGAAATAATGGTGCTAAATTTGTTACAACACCTTATGTTTTATTTTTAGATGCTGATATTCTTTTACGTAATCATAATGTAATTATTAATTGTTTAGATACAATTATTAAGAAAGACTTAGATTTAGTTACTTGTAAGTTTCACACATCAGAAAAAAAATTTGATTACATATATCGTTGGTTTGATGTTATACAATGGGTTTCATCTAAAACTAAGCCATTTGCTATTGGTGGGTTTATGTTATTTAATGTTGAGACATTTAGAAAGTTAGGTGGGTTTAATGAAAATGATAAAATAGCTGAAGATTATCATTTAAGCTCTAAAATACAACCAAAAAAATTTAAAATAGTAAACGTTTACGCACACACGCCAGCAAGAAGATTTATTAAAAAAGGTCTTTCTTATATGGTTAAATTAGCTTGGAATTCATGGTTAAATAGAAATAACGATGAGTGGTTTACACACGATTACAATTACTGGAAATGAAATATAAAGCTATTATAGTATCTGATTTACACTTAGGTACAAAGGATTCTAAGGCCAAGGAATTTATTGACTTTTTAGATACACATCAAACTGATTTACTAATACTTAATGGTGATATTGTTGATGGTTGGGCTTTAAATAGAGGTGCTAAATGGAGAAAACAACATACAAAGGTTGTATCAAAGATTCTTAAACTCTCCAATAAAACAAAAATAATTTGGATAAGAGGTAACCACGATGAATTTCTTACAGAATTTATTGGTTCTAGTTTTGGAAATATAGAAATTCGTGAAGATTATAAATTACAATTAGGAGAATTAAGTTATTACGTATTTCATGGTGACGTTATTGATGTATTCATAACAAAGTATAAGTGGCTTGCAAAATTAGGTTCTATTGGTTATGATTTAGCCTTATGGGTTAATAGACTTTATAATCGTTATAGGAAGCTTAGGAAATTACCATATCAATCAATATCACAGGATATAAAAGCTAAAGTTAAAGCAGCAACTAATTACATTAACGATTTTGAAACCGCTGCAATTAAGTTAGCAAATCAGCATGGTTGTCAAGGAGCAATATGTGGGCATATTCATCAACCAGCAAATACGTTAGTTTCGAACGCACATTATTTAAACTCTGGTGATTGGGTTGAGAATAGAACCGCAATCATTTTGGATTCTGAAAATACCTTCACTTTATTTACATTCAAAGAATAAAAAAATTTTCTAAAAAATGGTGGAATTAAGTGTGTAGTTGAATAACTCTATAAAGCTAAAATAAATTAAAAGCACCATTTTTTGGTGCTTTTTTTATTTTGTTGATATTTATAATAAAACATAGATTATGCCATTATTAAATGATATACATTCGATTATTGTACCAGCATCACAAGCAAATTTTTCAGCACATTCATATACTGAAATTTATTCTGGTAACGGTGACTGGACTTACATAAATGGGTCTGGCCCAATATTCTTGGGTGGTGGTTCATCGGTTAAAGTTAAATTAGGTAGTTACAGTGCTGCAACATCAAATACGCTTTCCTTTATGGGTGAAAATGTTAATAACAGAACGGATGGTCCAATATTCTTATAATATTTGGATTTAAGCTAATATTTATTTAAAAACAAAAACATATGCAAAATAGAATAGTACCAGTTGGCCTTAAGGGTAAAGAAATAACTGAACGTATGATACAATTAATGGGTATTACACCTATTAATGAAAACAGAAAAACTTCTGTTGTTGAATTAACAAAAAAAGGACCAGATGGTAAAATTTATGGTATCGTAAGAGAAAACCATGAATATTATATCAAAACAACAAATAAGACTAAAGACCTTGTTGTTGAGGATTTTACATACATTGGTGGTCTTAAGAATAAAAAATCTGAAGCTTATAGTTCATATGCTAAGGCTATTAAGCAATTAAATCTTAAATTTAAGAGTCTTAATGAAGCTTACGGTGTATCTGAAAATATTAATGTATTTGAAAGTGATAGACTTCTTAAAGAAGATGTTGCTGGTTTTTATCAACCAACGGGTTCTGGATTTTCAAATGAAGGAAATATGGAAGGTCATAATATGAGTGAATGTTGCGGTGCACCAATGATGGAAGGTATGTGTTCAGAATGTGGTGGTACAGGTATGTATAATGGCATGGGTGGTATGGAAGAAGAATCTATGAAAATGGATGAATTTGACAAGCCAACTATGGATAAATTTAAAGACCAATATGGTGATAAAAGAGGTCAAGCAGTTTACTACGCTACAGCTAATAAGCAAGACCGTGACCCAGAAACATTTGAAAAGAATGAAGGCTTCGGTATGGAAGATGAAGGTTGGGGTATGGAAGAAGGTTATGACTTAGATGAAGTTAATCAAGCAGTTCAAGATATGATGGATGAAGAAGAAGAAATGTCAGCAAAAGATAAAGAATTTGCGGCTTTAGCTAAACCATACGATAAGATTACATATGCTGATAAGATTGCTGGTGCAAAAATGCATGAAAACAAATTATCGATAGCTAGGTCTATTGAACAAATGGATGATATTATTGACTATGTTTTGGGTGGTAAAAAAAAAGTCTATACGTTAAAATAAACGAAACAAAATATAAGTTGAAGTTGGGTGGGTCTAAGCCTACCCAAACTCCAGCTAAAGAATCCCCAATGCCATCAACCGATGATTTAGATTTCGGTGGTGATACTGAAGAAACTCCTGAAGAAACCCCAGAAGAGACTCCAGACCAAACTCCAGACGCAGCATCCTCTACTGCACCAGAAAAATCTCAAGCACCAAATCCTTTAGACAAAGAACCATTTGACGCTGGTGTTGAGGCTGATGAAGAATCAGACCCCAAAAAATACATTGAACAATTAACTGGAAAGTTAGGTCAATCCCTAAGAACTTACACAAAAGACCAAGGTCAACCAGATTTCGAATTAGAGAAATTTGCGATTAATTCCTTGCTATCCGCAACTCATACCGCTGAAATGGATGATGAAGATAAAAAAGACATCATTAAAAAAGTTGAATCATCTGGAAAAGGTGATGATTTTCAATCAGATGAGGAACCAGCTGAAGAACCATCTGAGGAATCTTCTGAAGATGATGATGATGATAATAACATGTTTGAAGATTTAATGGTTTATGAAAATGAAAACTTTATGTTGGCTAATCCTAAAAAAAATAATATGTTTCAAGAAGGTTCTAACGATATATTAGATGAAACATGTTGGAAGGGTTATAAGCAAGTTGGTATGAAGGACAAGAATGGTAAAAAAGTTCCTAATTGTATTAAAGAAAGTGAATCATTAAGTGAAAATGATGATAGATGTACTAGAATTGCTAAAAGAAAATATGATGTTTGGCCATCAGCTTATGCATCAGGTGCTGTTGTAAAGTGTAGACAAGGAAAAATTTGGAAAAACGTTGATGAAAATTACTTAGATGAGTTGGATAGTTTAAAAGAAAAATGGTCAGCAAAATATAAAAAAAGCATAGATTGTAATAACCCAAAAGGCTTTAGCCAAAGAGCACATTGTCAAGGTAAGAAAAAAAATGATTAATATGAATGAGGTGAATAAAACTGATTTTTCAAAAGAGAAATCACAAGGATTACATGGTTGGTTTGCTAGACAAGGTGGTTCTGGCAAATCTAAAGGATGGGTTGATTGTAATACATGTAGAAAAGACCCAGAAACTGGTAAAAAAAAGTGTAAATCATGTGGTAGAAAATCTGGCGAAGAACGTTCAAAATATCCAGCATGTAGACCAACTCCGTCTGCTTGTGGTACAAGCGGTAAGGGTGAAAAATGGGGTAAAAAAACTAATAATGAATCTAAAAATCAAAACACAATGAAAGATTTAAAAACAAAAAATCTAACCAAAATTTCTGAGGGAAATATGGGTGAAAGTAATAACTACATGTTCTTTAACAATCTTAAAACAATACATGAATCTATTACTAATTTATTAAAAATGGACCAATCAGCGGTTGATGAAATTTTATCTGATGGTCATGGTTGGGCTTTGGACCACATGGCAACGTCTGCCGATGATATTGAAGAAGTTTACCATTTTTTAAGTGCTACATTAAGTGGTCAGGATGGTTATAACGGTAACACACCTGATGGTTACAATGATGAATATGGTTCTGTTGAACTAGTAAACATGAATGAAGCTGAATATAAGGGTAAAGAAGTTAGTCTTGGTAAGCCTTCACATGGTGACGTTAAGAAGTTTAAAGTTTATGTTAAAAACGATAAGGGTAATGTTGTTAAGGTTAACTTTGGTGACCCTAACATGGAAATCAAGAGAGATAATCCAGAAAGAAGAAAATCGTTTAGAGCTAGACATAAGTGTAGCCAAGCGCATGATAGAACAACACCTAAATACTGGTCTTGTAAAATGTGGTCAAGTAAACCAGTTTCTGATATTGTTGGTGAGAATTTGACTCAATCAAAAAAAAGTGGTATATTTGCAGATATGATTAAAAATAAATTAACAGAAGCATTTAACCCTGAAAGTATGGCAGAACCGTTTATTGAACCACCAGTTGTTAAACCTGAAACAAAACCTAGTGTTAAACCTAACGAAACACCTAAACCAAAAAGAAGAGATGCACCATTTTTACCGAATGTTGCACCAGGTGTACAACCACAACCAAAAGCTAAAAAATAATGAAAGATTTATTTTTGATATATATTAATCATGTTGGGAAAGATTATAAGGGTAATTACATTTACGAATTTATTTTTTCTGATTCAACTGATAATGTTGATGGTGATGATTGGGATACATTTCCAGCATCTGGTCGTCCAGAACCACCAAATGAGGTATGTATTAAGAGTGTTGGAAAGTTAGAATCTGAATTATTTTTAGATGTTGTTCAAAATAGTGATACCTTTGCTGTGTGGGACGCTGTTGACGGTGTTATAGCATTAGCTTGGGAGAATATAAATTCATATGATTCTTATCCAGAACATAGATTATCATTTAGATTTGGTGAAACAAAAGAAGAAGTTGAATCCAAGCTATATGAAAAAGACCTAATACTTACATATAATACTGTAAAAAATGAAAAAAAATAAATTAAAAGAAGGTGCTTTAAATACTGGTATTCAAAGTTACCAAACAAGTTCGGTACAACAAACTTCATCATCAAGTGGTAAAAGACCAACCGTAAATATTAAAAAGAATGATTTAAAAACAGTTATCCCACAACTTAAAGGTGACGATATTAATGTTAACGTTGTTGAGGGTGCTGAAAAACCTAAAAAATACCAATACATATCAGATATTATCGATGAAAACGGTGAATTATCTAAGCCATTTACAATTAACGGTAAAAACTATCAAATGGTTAGAGCTTTAAGTCCTAAAAATGAAAAAGTTCTTGGGGTTTATTCATTGGATGAAGTTGATGGGGATGGTGACAATGTTATTCACGATGTTAATGAATTTGAAAAAGCACTTAATAAAAAACAATTTCAAAATGAGGAAGGTGTTGTTGAACCAGATGGTCCTGAAATGGATACATTAAATCCAATTGAATCGGTGGATGAGGAAGCTAAAACAGAGCATCCAAGTTTTGCTGGTCACAAGCATTTTATTGTGAATAAAAAAACTGGTAAAGCTAGAAAGTTTAAAGACATTTCTGAATTGGCAAAGGCTCAAATGACACCAGATGAACAATACATGGGTATTAGAGAATTTAAAAAATATGTTGATGAAACTCTTTTTGGTGCTGGTAGAAAACAAAATGTTGATGAAGTAGCACCTACTGGTGAGGAAAGTGAAGAAGAAATGAGTGTTAAGGCTAAAAAACTTATGAACCTTATTGAAAAAAGAGTTCCTGCTGGTATATTTAAAACAATTAGAACTCCAGTGGCACAAAGACAAGTTATTGCTGCTTTTGCTGAAATGATTGGTGTACCAAGAGCTGGCCTTAGTAATCTTATTGCTGGTCTTAAGGATTTAGCACATAATAATATGGCTGGTACTGCTAGTAATCCAGTTAAGGCTCAAAAACAACAAGCTGCTGCAACTCCAGCTGCCCCAGAAACACAAGCAACTGGTGCAATACAAGAAAGTAAAAAAAGTATTAAGGTTAAAAATGTTAAAATATTAAAAAATGGGTAGTTATAAAAGTTTAGTTGAGAAAGCCTTGGCCAAGAATGTAAAAATTCAATCCGAAAAAACGTTAAATGAAGGTATTTTATATCCAGAAGGATTAAGTGAAAGAATGCATCCAGAACTTGAAGAGGATTTAAGGTTGCAAAGACATTCTTTGGGTAAGCATCCAGCTATTCCAGAAGGTGATGAAAATTCATTTGAGCAAAAGATTATGGGTGAACGTTTTACTGAGGTAGCTAACAGATACAAAAGAGCCTTTGATGTTGATTCTATTGATAAAAACAAACTAATGCGTGAAATGATGCCAATGGTTATGGAATGTATGCAATTAGAATCTAAAAACAAAAAAGAACTTCAAGATTTGGCCATAAAGATGATTAGAGAAGAATATGACATGGGTGAAGATGTTGTTGAAATCGTTGCTGAATTAACACCACAAATTTCCTTAGAAGGTGCAAATAAGAATCCAAAACCAATGCCTGTTGAGGGTATGGAATTTGATTCGCATGACCATATTGAGAATGCTAATCAAGAGGTTTATAAGAGAAGACTTTTGAATGCAATGACACAAGGTGCGGCAAAAAAATGTAACCATATGTTTCACATGGTTGATGATGAGCTGACAAATATTAATCCAAAATTACCTAACAGATACGCTAAAATGATGGCGGCTGCTGATTATATGTATTATGTAATACCTAAATTAGATAATGGAATTAGTGGTGGTGTTGTTAAAGTAGAATTTCCAACTAAGGATAATCCAAAAGCTAAAATACATGCTCAAGCAATGGTATTTCCAGTTTTAATACATGAGATTGTTAAGGGTGTAATGGAATTATTATCAGCACATGGTTTACCAAAGGATAAAAAACTAGCTAAATTTGTATTAAATAAAGCAGATTTTCTAGCAGCTGAACCATGGGATATGCGACTTGGTCCTGCTATATGGAGTAAGTTTACTGATGCCATAGATGTTGATGATTTCAATTTAAAACATCATATTTATAGTGATTTAGCTAAACTTCCAGCAAAAGAATTGCACAATAATATGCGAGAAATAATGGCTGGAACGAAAAAGGGCAAGAAGATAATTAAGGATATTGTTGATGCTGTTAGAAAAGATATACAGTTAGATGAATACGGTGAAGCGATGGGTAATAATGAAGACAACGATGATTTTGATATTGAAGAATTTCTATAAAATTAAGGCACTCAATTTGAGTGCTTTTTTGTTTTAAGGAATTTTATTATCTATCAGCATATTTATAGGTATGCTTACAAAACAAGAAATATTGTTTGAATATGGGAAATGTTTATCAAATCCAATCTATGCTATCGAAACATACTTAGAAACATTCGATAAAACTAGAGAGGGATTTGTTCAATTTAAGTTATTCCCAAGACAAAAAGAAATTATTCAATGTTACCAAAAACATAGGTTTAATCTTGTAACTAAACCAAGACAAGCTGGGGTTTCTACAACTACAGCTGCTTATATGTCAATTAAAGTTGGTTTTGCTGATGAAGATAATCCAGAGGCTATTTTGATTGTTGCAAATAAACAAGAGTTGGCTTTTGAATTCTTAGCTAAAATTAAGGACTTTTTATCACAGTTACCTAGATGGGTTTGGGGCTCTGAGTATTACGGTACTAATAAAGCTGAATCTAAGGATATATTCAGTATAAATTCAAAGGGTGAAATTAAATTACCTAATGGTAGTCGTGTTAAAGCGGTTGCCACATCTAAGGATGCACTTCGTGGTTTTACTCCTACTTATCTTATTATGGATGAGGCTGCATATATTGATAATGGTGCTGTAGTTTTTGGTGCTGCGTTAACCGCTTTAGGTACTGGTGGTAAAGCAACACTTATTTCAACACCTAACGGTATGGATAAATTGTACTATGAAACATATGCACAATCTAAAGCTGGTAAAAATAACTTTAATATCGTTGAAATGAAATGGTATGAGGATTTAAGGTATAATAAGGACCTTAGATGGCTTAAAGATGATAATGTTGAATATGAAATTGAATACACATTTGATTCATATAAATTCATGATTTCTCAAGGTTATAAACCAACATCTTCATGGTATGAGGAAATGTGTCGTGGTATGAATAACGATGCGAGAATGATTGCTCAAGAACTTGATGTATCCTTTATTGGTTCTGGGGGTAATGTAATCAGTGAGGAAGATATTCAAGCACAAGAATTACTTAACGTTAAGGACCCAGAATTCTATGGTAATGATAAGGATATATGGATATGGAAAAAACCAGAAGAAGGACATCAGTATATAATGGGTGTCGATGTATCTAGAGGTGACGGTGAGGACTCATCAACAATGATAATTTATGATTTCACAGCTATGGAACAAGTTGTTGAATATCAAGGTAAAATACGACCAGACCTTTTAGCACAATTGGTGGAAGAATATGGTGATTTATACAAGGCTTATACTGTCGTGGATATTACTGGTGGTATGGGTGTAACAACTGTTTTAAAATTAATTGAATTTGATTACAAGCGTTTGCATTACGATACACCTAATGGTAAGATACTTTCAAATAAGAAAAAGCAAATGGAAGCTTATATGAAAGATGATAAAACACCAGGTCTACAAGTATCCACCATACGTCTTGCAATGATTGCAAATTTTGAAGAGAAGATTAGGAACAACATCGTTAAAATTAGGTCTATAAGGCTTATTAACGAGATGAAAACGTTTGTGTATAAGAATGGTCGTCCAGACCACATGGATGGTTACCACGATGATTTAATTATGGCTTTGGCCATGTGTCTTTGGGTTCTTGAACATTCATTTAAAAACTTAGAAAAACTTGAAAAACAAACTAAGGCTATGCTTAATAGTTGGGTTGGTAGTTCTAGTAGTGATAATGCTGATGTTAAAGGAAGCGGATTTGTTTCACAAGCATCAAGAAATAAGGCGGCAATGCCAAAACCTAAATTTAGCCCAGTAGTTGCAAAGAATATGCAAGACCCAACAGGTCAATACATGTGGTTATTTAGTGGTACAAAATAATTTATTATGAAAGCATTAGGTAAATACGGAATTAAGGGTTATACACCAATTTTATATACTTGGTCACCAGATAAAACAAAAATAAAAAATACGAATAAAATAGTAACTAGTCCACCACCAAGTTATTGTACAGCTGTTGCTGGTTCACAAGGTGAGGATTATAAAACAACATATGTTTACAATATAATATTAAATTCAAAAAATATATTTGAGAGACTTGCATACGTAGAGTGCGATTATGTGGAGTAACTATTTATTTTACAAATAAAAATCATATGTTTTAAAAAAAAATTATGGCTAAACAAAATTTAACAATATTCCAAAAATTGGGTCAAATACTAGGTCCAGAAGGAGTAAAACAAAAACAACAATTACCAGCTCAAAATCAACCGCAAAGATACAACATTGGTAAGGATGTCTTATTAAAGACTGATGACAAAAAAGCTTATGAATTAGCTAAACTACAAGCACAACAAAATAAGTACTTGGGTCAAGTTTGGAAAAAAGTTGAACACGGACTTTTTCAACAAGCTGTTAACTATGAAACCACACGTATTGGTTCTTATTCTGATTTTGAATCGATGGAATTTTATCCAGAAATAGCTGCTGCTTTAGACATTATGATGGAAGAATCGACTACACTTAATGGTAATGGTCGTATGGTTAATGTTTATTCTGATAGTGTTAGGGTTAAGGGTATTATTGAAGACCTTTTATTTAATAGGCTTGATATGCATACATCATTACCAATGTGGACCAGAAATACTCCAATACGTGAAGATAGTATTATACCATTATTAGATGGTACTGAAATTACTATCAAGGAACTATCTAATAGAGTTAAAAATGGTGAAGAAATATGGTCTTATGCAATTCAAGATGTTACCAAGGCAATTGTACCAAGTAAAATAATTTGGTGTGACCTTACTAGAAAGGATAGTGAATTATATCGAGTAACACTTGATGATGGTTCATATATTGATACAACACCAGACCATGAATATATGCTTAGAGATGGTTCATATAAAAGAGCTGATGAATTAACTGAAGGACAGTCTTTAATGCCTTTTTATACTAGAAAAAGTGAAAAGAAAAAAGATTGTATTGTAGGTTATGAAAAAATTTATAATCCAAGTACAACTAAATATAAGTTTACTCATTCTTTAGTTGCACATGAGTTATCAAATTGGAAAAATAGTAAATTTATAGAACAAACCAAAAAAGGTATGACTATAGAAATTACCGATGATTGTTTTGATTATATTTCAACTATAATAAAAAATAATGAAAATTATGTTGGTGTAAATAAATTAACTAAATTACTTAGAGCTGATTCTAATTTTATTACGTTGTTTAAAGAAAATTATTCTTTAAAAAAAGATATTATTAAATCTATTAACCCAACAACATTAACTAAAGTATTATTTAGAAAAACAAATCAGAATTATTTTGATTTTGTTTTATCAATAAAACCAAGTTTAGTATTAGATAAATCATATATCAAAGCTAAAGCAATTTATTTAGGTAAAACTAAATCAAACGTATTATTAAATCATAAAGTTGTTTCAATTATTAAACTTTCAGAGACTTCTGATGTATATTGTTTAGAAGCGGTTGGACCTAATGGCGAACATGATAGACATAATTTTCCAGTGTTAGGTAAAGATGTAAATGGTTCAGTATCAAGAAGTTCTGGTGTATTTTTAGCCAACTGTAAATACGGTGATAATTTCGTTTATTTAAATATTTCAGATACTAATGGTGTTATAGGTGCAAAGCAAATGCCTAACTATGAAATGGAACGTAGAGATGGTGGTCTTTTTGATATGATTTCACAAAGAACTGATGAAGATTATAAAACAGATAAAACTAAGTATTATTGGAGAGGTCGTGATGTTGAATTTAACTCATGGCAAATAGCACACTTTAGACTTCTTGGTGATGATAGAAGATTACCTTACGGTACATCGGTGCTAGAAAAAGCTAGAAGAATTTGGAAACAATTATTATTATCTGAAGATGCTATGCTTGTTTATCGTGTTACACGTGCACCTGAGCGTAGAATATATAAAATATATGTTGGTAATATTGATGATAAGGACGTTGAAGCATACGTAAATGAAATTGCTAACAGGTTTAAAAGAACCCCAATGGTTGACCCACAAACTGGGCAAGTTGATTTAAGATATAATCAACTTTCAAATGACCAAGATTACTTTATTCCAGTTAGAAGTGAAGATGCTCCAAGTCCTATCGATACATTACCTGGTGCTTGTTTATCTTTGGATACGAGGATTCCACTATTAGATGGTAGAATACTTGAACTACAAGAAATTATTTCTGAATGGGATAATGGTAATAAGGACATGTGGGTTTATTCTGTTGACCCTCAAACTGGTGCATCAACAGTTGGTCCAATCACTTGGGCTGGAGTTACACGTAAAAATACTCAAGTTTTGAAGATAACCCTTGATAACGGTAAATCAATAACTACAACACCAGACCATAAGTTTGTACATAGAACCAATGGGTTTGTGGAGGCACAAAATCTTGTTATTGGTGATAGTCTGATGCCGTTTTATACTGATATCGCTAAAATAAAATCAAATTCTAATAATGGTTATCAGAGAATTTGGGATACGGCTACTCAAAAATGGGTTTTTACACATAGATTAGTCAAAGAAATTTTATCCAATACTGGGTTAATAAAAGATTTTGAATTTGATACAAAATATATTGGTACTGATAAAAAAATAATACATCATAAGGACCATAATAGATTTAATAACGCACCAAACAATTTGGTAATGATGAATGTTGGTGACCATATGAAATATCATCAATCAGTTATTAAAGAAACTATTTGGGCTAACCCAGAACTTAATAAGGCTAAAATTACACTTGGCGTTAATAAATTCATTTCAAATTTGACTGATGAGGAAAGAGCAATAAGGGCTAAAAAATCAAGAAATAATTCCGTTACCACAAGAGATAAGGCTAATAAAACGTTTAATGGCAATATTAATAAAGTAGAAATTATTTCAAAAAGAGGTAAGGCTATTGCTGAAGCAAAGTCAATCCCAGAGTTTAAAGAAAAATTATCTAAGATAGCAGCTAATAATTGGCTAGTTGATGGTTATAAAGAAAGAGTATTCTCAAAAAAACAAACACTTACTTTTTCCGAAAATCTTTATATGATGTTTTTTGAGATGTTTAAACAGCATGGTAAAGCTGATGCTACACTTGCTGAATTAAATCAATCGATTGAGTTCATGAACGAATTCACTTCTAGTAATCGAGACATTAGAAGTTCAATTACTAATTTTAATGAATTTACACATAATCATCTTGAAAAGATGTTAAAGAGGAGAGGATTTAAAAATTATCGTGATTGGTGCAAGGTAACCGCTAAACAACTGGGATACAAGAATGTTAGAGCTTGGAGGTACAGTATAGAAAAAGGCTCTAAAGTACTTCTATATAATCATAAGATTGTATCAATTGAATGGTTAACTGATTTACAAGATACAGGAACAATCACTGTTGATGGTGAGGAAAAATATCAATCAACTCACACATTTGCTTGTGAATCAGGCATTTATGTAAAAAATTCTAATCTAGACCAAATTGCTGATATTGAATACTTACAAAAGAAATTATTTACAGCCTTAAGGGTACCGAAACCATTCTTAGGTTTTGAAGAAACAACTGGTGATGGTAAGAATTTAGCGTTACAGGATATTCGTTTTTCTAGAACAATCAATAGGATTCAACAGGCCATGCTTCAAGAGCTTAATAAGATTGTTATTATACACTTATATTTACTAGGATTTGAAGATGATTTAGATAACTTTACTTTAACACTTAATAATCCATCTACACAAGCTGAAATGCTTAAGGTTGAGCATTTACAATTGAAGATGACATTGTTCAAGGATGCTGTATCTGACGCTGGTAATGGCTTTGCTCCAATGTCAATGACTAGAGCTAAACGAGAAATTCTTGGTTGGGCCGATAATGATATTAAACAAGACCTTCTTGAACAACGTATGGAAAAAGCTGCCGCAGCTGAATTGGCTAACTCAGCAAATGTTATTAAGCATACTGGTATGTTTGACGTTGTTGATAGACTTTATGGTGATATGAAATTAGCACTTAAGGGTGGTGGAACTCCACCAGAAGGTGCTGAAGGTGGTGCTGCTGGTGGTGCTGCTGGTGGTGCCGCTGGCGGTGGAGCTGGTGGCGGCGGTGGATTCGGTGGTGGTGGAATTAGCCCAGAAGACTTAGATTTTGGAGCTGAAGGTGGTGAAACGCCAGAAGCTGGTGAGGCTGCTGGTGGTGAGGCTGCTGGTGGTGAAACACCAGCAGCTGGTGGTGAGGTCGCACCAGAAACGACTGCTGAAGCAATTATTAAAATTGAAAATTTATTAACTGAAAGTAAATCAAAAATTACTAAAAAGTTAAATGATAGAACTGAAAAGTATAAAAATAGATTTTTTAATAATTTAATTGATATGGTTGACCATGAGCAAAAACCATTAGATAATGTGAAAATAATTGATAAAAACGTAAAAATTAATGAAACTGTTAATTCTATGATTAAAGACATTGATGATATGTTAAAAGATTAGGAGTTTTTTCAAGACAAATAAGATATTTATTATTAAATAAAAGAACATGCAGAATTTTGGTAATATAAAGAATATTTTCAATGATTTGTTAGCTGAGGGCATTTCTAAAAAAGATGTTAAAAGTAAAAAATTATTTAAAAAATACATTAAGACTATTAAGGAGAGTGAAATTCTAAAGACTCAATTTTTAGTTTATAATAACATTGAAAATAAAGTAGATAATGACGTAATTTCAGCTAATCTTTTTGTTTCTGAAAATATTAGATTAATGGAAAAATACCCTAAATCAGAAATATTAAAAGAAAACGAAAAATTAGTTAAGTTATTAGGTGAAAATATTAACACTAGTGATTATGATTTATCTAAATTACATGAATCATTAACTCAATTAATTTTTACTGAAAGAAAGGCAAAGAATATAGAAAAGATTACATCTGAGATTAAGAATGTTTCAAATTTTATTGTTTCAAATAAACGTAAAGAAATTAAGGAAAGCATTGATTTACCAATAAGTTTTTTAACCAAATTTATTGTTCAAAGATACAACGAAAAATACAATACTCTGGACGAATCAGATAAGAAAATGTTAAAAATTATTCTTAATTCAAATTTAGATGAAAAAAAGAAAATCTATGCTGAAACTGTAAGTGAGTGTATAAGTTTAGTTAATAATTTAATTACTGAATCTGATGAAGAATCAAAGGATAAATTACTTAAGGTTAAGGTTAAACTTGAAGAAGTTGTTGATATAGACGATAGTAATTTTATTAATAAATTTTCTAAGATAGTTGAACTAAAAAATAATTTAGAAAAGTAAATTAAAAACAATTATGGCTTCTGAAAACATTTATAAATTGAGGGTATTGGTTGAGGAGCTTTCTAGACAAGATGATGAGAGTTTAAAAAGCGAAGAATACAAAGATATACTTAACAATATTAAATATGTATTTGATATTGAGACCAGTAAAATTAATAATGAGAATGATAAAGAAGATAGGTTAAGATGTTATGAAAAAATGTGTTCCACAATTCAAATAATATTAAATAAAATTAAAATTGCTTAAAAAATGCCAAACGAAGAAACATGGGGTGATTACAGCAAGTTAGTGTTAAGGGAACTTGAAAGACTTAATGATAACTATGAAAAAATGAGAGAAGATATTGATTCTCGTTTTAAAGAAATGAATACTGTACTTTCAGAATTTAAAAATACTGAAAAAGTTGTAAATGACCATAAAATTTGGATTGAAAAAGTTAATGATGTTTGGTCACCAGCTCAAATGAAAGAAGCTAAAGATGAAATATATGCACAAAAGAATAAGTGGGTGGCTACAATTGCCGTTATGACATTTTTAGAAATATTAATAGGTGTAATTTTATCACTATGGGGTAAAATTAAATTCTAAAATTACTTGACCTATTCAATTTTTTTCACTATACTTGTATAAAAATACCAGGTATGAAAAAAGGAAAAGAATTAAAGGTTAACACATTTAAAAATTATAATGTATTTTACGGTAGCGTAAATAACAAAGAACCCAAAGCATTATATATTAATATATCTGCTTGGGCTCAACCTGAAGAGGATGATGATATAAATTACTTTAGAGTAATAAGAGATTTAGATAAGAAGATTAGACAAACAGTTTATAACGAATTATCTCAAAATTACAATTTATTTTTAAAGGAAAGAACAATTGTTGATTTTGATATAAGAGAGTCTGGGGTTAGATATGGTAAGCGTAGTTTTACAAATTGTGAGATTACATTATTCATGAAATATGAAACCCCAATTAATTCTGAAGAAATAAAATTAATATTAGAAAATTTAATTAAAACGATTATTGAAAATAACTTTGATAATTGTGACAAATTTAAATTTCATAAAAAGAAGAAATAAGTAAAGAAACCTCAATTTTTGAGGTTTTTTTTATTTACAACCATATTTATTGTAATAAGAATAATTATGGATGTAAAAATATTAAAAGCTGGTGAAAGTGGTTTTGGGGTAATGATTGAACATGACGCTGGGTTCATTTCACCAACTGATGTTAGAAATCAAAATCTTATTAGAGAATTTAAAAATATGGATATTGGTGATGCCAGTACCATTACCGTATATGTTGTTCTTCAAAAATATGGTGTAAAAAATAGAAATGGTAGAATTTATCCAGAACAAATCCTTAAAACACAAAACGAAATTTATCAACAAGCTATTAGAGAAAGAAGAGCTTTAGGTGAATTAGACCACCCAGAAACATCTATTATTTCTGGTGATAGAATATCACACAACATTATTGAAACATGGTGGGAAGGTCATACTCTTATGGGTAAGATGGAAATTCCTATGACTAGAGGTTTTGTAAAATTAGGTATCGTATCAACTAAAGGTGATTTAGTCGCACATTACTTAGAGCATAACTATATGATTGGTGTATCATCAAGAGGTGTTGGTTCTTTAAAAGAAGTTAAGGGTGATTTTATCGTACAAGATGATTTCGAACTTATTTGTTGGGATATCGTTACGGCACCGAGCACTCCAGGGTCATGGATTTTTAAAGATAAAGCAGAAGCTAGACCTTATGTTGAAAATTTCTCAATAAACAAACCAAAACTTAATGAAACTTTAGATAATTTTTTATCTGATATTATTTAATTTTTTTTTAAAAAAAATGATTTTTTAAATAATTACACATATTTATAATGTAAGTAGGTAACACTACACAATAAAAGTTAAAACAACCCAATTAAAATGGCAGAAAAAAAATCAATTTTAGAAGAGGCTTTATTAGATGTTAAAAAAATCCAAGAAGCTTTAGATGCCAACGCCAAAGAAATACTTCGTTCTTTAACGAAAGAAGAAATTGATGGTATGTTGAAAGAATCACTTGAAGATGAGAGTGATTATGAAGAAGAAACTGTTAGCGATGATGATGAATCAACTGAACCAGAAGAAGATGAAGAATCAACTGAAGGTGACGAAGATGAAATTGAAATCGGTGACGAAGATTCTGATGATGATGACGAAGAAGATATTGACTCCTTAGAGAATGTTGGCGATGACGACCAAGAAGATGAAATGGACATAGATGATATGTCAGATGAGGATGAAATTGACATGACAGATGCATCTGATGATGATGTTATCGCTATTTACAAGAAATTGAGTGGTGATGACGAAATTGAAATCGTAGGTGATGAAATTCACATGAACATTTCTCAACCAGGTGAATACATTGTTAAAAAAGGAGCTTTAGGTGGTGGAGCAGTAGCTGCAACAGCTGAACCAGAATTTGATGATGAATTTGGTGATGAATTAGATGAAGAAATGGATGAGTCTGAAGAAGATGAGTCTGAAGAAGATGAGTCTGAAGGTTTAACTTACGAAATCGCAATGGATGACGAAGACACTATGACTGAAGAGGAAGAAGAAGACGAATCTATGTACGAATCTGAAGAAGATGACGAAGAAGATGAATCTATGAACGAATCTGAGGAAGATGAATCTATGAACGAATCTGAGGAAGATGATGAGGAAGAAGAAGATGAATCTATGAACGAATCTGAAGATGATGAGGAAGAAGATGAAACTATGACTGAAGAAGAGGAAGAAGAAGATGAAACAATCGAAGAAAAAATTGGTGTTGGTATTGGGATGAGTGTGGGTAATCACCGTAATCCAACTGCGAATACAAAAGCTCCAATGAATCCGAAAGCTAAAAACGAATCTACATCAGCTAAAAAAGTTCTTTCAGAAACTGAAGTTAAGTACAAAAAGTTATTACAAGAGTCTACACAACTTAAGACTGAAAATGAAGAATTTAGAAAAGCTCTTAAGAAATTTAGAAATATGTTAGTTGAAACTGTAGTGTTCAATTCTAATTTAAGTTATGTAACTAAATTATTCATGGAACATGCAACAACTAAAGAAGAAAAACAAACAATTATAAAAAGATTTGATGAGGAAGTAACTAACCTTAAAGAATCTAAAAAGTTATACAAAACTATTGTTAATGAATTAGGTGCAAGAAAACCTATGACAGAATCAGTAGACAGAAAAATAAATAATTTGGTTACCACAAGCACTTCAAAACAATTAAATGAAGCAACAGCTTATGTTGACCCTTCTACTCAAAGAATTAAGGATTTAATTTCTAGAGTGGAAAATAAGGATAAATACTAAAATAAAATTAAAAAACTATGTCATTATTAACATCAGGACAAGTAGGTAACATCGGCCTTAACCACATGAAGGCTGTACGTCAAGAAACACAAGCAAAATGGAATTCATTAGGTTTCTTGGAAGGTCTTAAAGGCCACGTAAAAGAAAACATCGCTCAATTGTATGAGAACCAAGCTTCTATGCTTTTAAGCGAATCAACAACTGCAACATCATCAGGTTCTTTCGAAACTGTAGTGTTCCCAATTGTACGTAGAGTATTCTCTAAATTATTAGCTAATGATGTAGTATCAGTACAAGCTATGAACATGCCAATCGGTAAATTGTTCTATTTCGTACCACAAACATCAATGCGTCAAGATGGTAGTAACCCAGGTAACTACGGTAGCGATTACGCAACTGCACTAGGTAATGATACTTATTACACCACTTACTCAGCTCACACTGGTCTTAACGGTGAACACAATGGTGTAATTACCGCTGCTGCAACTCCAGTTGCTGACGTAGCAAACGCTTACCCAATTACCAAATTTGCTAATAAGAATTTGTATGATATATTCTACAATGACGGTTTATTTGATAACTCTAAGGGTACAATGGCTATTAGGACTCTTACAGTTTCATCAATTGGACAAATTTTCACATTTGATAACAATGGTACCCTTAACGGTGTTACTGGTGCTTCACAAACACTTCCATTAGCTACTGACGGTTCACTTAGACACGCAATTATCGGTTTAAGTGGTTTCTCTGGTGGTGCTGGTTATCAAGGTAGAGAAGTATTAACAGGTCCAGATGGTAACAACATGGATACTGAATCATTCTTAGCTTCATTGCACATTGTTAACGGTTCTAACGCAATTTTAGATGCTCAAGGTAACACAATTATCGCTGCTTATTCTGAAATACCTTTCCGTTTAGTAACTCAACAATATGGTAAATCAATTGTACAAAATACTGCTAACATATCTGTTTCCAACCAATTTGGTGGTTCAGCTGTTAACGTTCCAAACTTGGTACAACCAGGTGGTATCTTATACATCGAATTAGATTTCAGACACCCAGTAGGAACAACAGCTGGTGCTGGTGCTGCTATTACAACTGGTACAACTTACGATGGTTATATCGGTGCTAATATTTCAGTTGCTAGTGGTGTTACAAATTTCTCACCAGTAGCTGCTTGGGCTGAATACGCTTCATTAGAGCTTGAAACTGAACTTGGTGAGGTTTCTTTCACACTTAACGAAGTTGTAGTTGCTGTTGAAGAAAGAAAATTAAGAGCAACATGGTCTCCAGAATTGGCTCAAGACGTTAGTGCATTCCACAACATCGATGCTGAAGCTGAATTGACTGCAATGTTGTCTGAACAAGTTGCTGCTGAAATTGACCGTGAAATCCTTAGAGATTTACGTAAAGCTGCTGCATGGCAATTACGTTGGGATTACAATGGTTGGAGAAGAGCTTCTTCATCTGCTAGTCCTTACACACAAAAAGACTGGAACCAAACTCTTATCACAAGAGTAAACCAACTTTCTGCTCAAATCCATAAATCAACTCTTCGTGGTGGTGCTAACTTCATCGTTGTATCTTCTGAAATTTCTGCAATCTTCGATGATTTAGAATATTTCCACGTAAGTGATGCTAATCCAGAGCAAGACCAATATAACATGGGTATCGAAAGAATCGGTACATTAGGTGGACGTTATCAAGTATATCGTGACCCTTATGCTCCAGCTTACTCAGCTATTATCGGTCATAAAGGTAAATCATTGTTAGATACAGGTTATATCTACGCACCATATGTGCCATTGCAATTAACCCCTACAATGTACAATCCTTTTAACTTCGCTCCAGTTAAAGGTATCATGACAAGGTATGCGAAAAAAGTTGTGAACAATAGGTTCTATGCTCATTTACGTGTAGACGGTGTTGTAACATTCAATACACAAGAATTAAGATAATAAAAATCTTTAAAATAAAACTTAAAACCCTGCACTTATGTGTGGGGTTTTTTGTTTTCTGTTGGATATTTATTTATATGAAAAGTCTAATAAAAAAACTACTTAGGGAATCGTTAAGTGATTATCCATCTAAATGGATGGAAGAAAAAGACCAGAATAACCAAAAAAGAGTATTTATTGAAGACGCTTCGTCTAAATTAAACACTTATTTTGGTGAGGTTAATGATTTATTTAAGATTAAAAAAATACAAAGTATTTTAGGTATTATCTTTAATTATAAGACAAGTCACAACGATGAATTTGAAGAGAATAATGAAGAATTAAGAGATTATAAATTACAACTTGGTAAGTACTTTAAAACAAACGATATTTATACGATAACCGTAATAATAGATAACACATTTAATGGAGATTAATATATGAAAAACATTATAAAAAAATTACTTAGAGAAACATTTGAGATTGATGAAATGGATTATCAAAGTTATAAGAAAATGGACGAATTACAATCGGCTTTAAGTCGTGGTCTTATTGTTAGTGTTGTAACAGTTAAGGATGATGGTACCGTAAGACACATGGCCGCTAAAAAATTCTTAAGTGCTTATCAAGCTAGTACAGCTGAAAAATCTGAAAAACAAAAGTTTATTAAGCCTAACAATGACATAGAAAAGTTTATCGATATAAACATATATAATGACTTAGTTAGAAAGACTGGTGATAAAGCTGATGCAGCAAAAAAAGCGTGGAGAATTATACGTCTTGGTAATGTCCTAGCATTCATGGTTAAGGGTCGTTTATATGATATGCGTGAAGAAAATAACATAAAGGAAAGATACGGTGAAGAAATTTATAATTCATTAACGAAATCAATGGTTAATGTTATGAATAGAGACATAAATCAACCAATAGAAGGAATATGAAAATAGGTAAAATATTTAATCAATTATTAAAAGAAGAATATAACGGTCATAAATTACTTGGTTATCACGTTACCAGTGAGGCTAATATTGAATCAATTAGACGCAATGGTTTCTTTGTTGGTAATAGAGCTATGCAAGGTCGTGGTTTTTATTCTTTTTATGAATATGAACGAGCAACTGGTTATGGTTGTAAATCTGGTAATTCAACTGCGATTGTTAAATTTTTAGTTACGAGACCAAAATCATTAATATACTTAAATATGGATATTGCTAAACAAGTTTTAGGTGATAAATACCATTTAATTGACCAAGTAGAAAATTATTATAAATATTATGGTGGGGTTGAATATTTTTTAGAAAATTGTTTAAGTTCTTCATATGTTAATGAATACGGTAGAGGTATTGAAAACTTAACTAATTATCTTAATAATATAGAAAATACATACCCTAAACATTTTAGAATTACATTGATTAGTAGTAGAGAAGATGATAAGTTAAATGTTTTGTATGACGGTGAATATGGTATTGAGATGCGGTTTAATAATGTTAATTTATTAAAACCAATTGGTTTTAATATAATTAGTTGTTTAAATGGAAATAATTTAAAAAATGTTGAATTTAGTATATTAGACGATATACCAAATACTGATGAATTTAAACCACTTAGAGATTTTATCATCAATCTTAATTTACAAGATGCAACATTTGATATAGTTAAAAATAAACTTGATAAATTGCTTGAAACTATACGTAGCAGTAGGGAATTTAATGAACTAAATAAAATATGGGACTTAATATATAAAATAAAAAAAAGCTGAGTAAATCTCAGCTTTTTTTATTTACGTTAACTCTAGTTATTTTTTAGGCTTTCTTGCCGCAAGATGGGCAAAATTTATTTGTCTTATTAATTTTAGCACCACAATTAGGGCAGTATCTTTTAACATTAATATCATCAGCGGTATTAACCTTTTGTGATATTGGAAGTAATTTATATTCTACCGTATGGAATGGGTAATAATTAAATGACTTGTTAACAGTTTGTAATTTTTGGTCTGATTCACTACCAGCTTCAACACGGCCAGTTTCAACAGTTTTAGAACTTCTAACAATTTTTGAAGTTGCATCGGATGAATAGTTACCAATTGATGATGTGAATGTAGCTGAAGTACTATTTAAATACGAATTAGATGAACTAGACCCATTAGCCATACCAGTAAGATTTACAGTGCCACTATAATTAGTATTAGATGTGGTAACTCCCATTGGCGTTGATAACGTACCGCTATTTGAAAAATAAGTTATTGGGTTACAATAATCATAATAAGTCCAAGTAGGATTATTAGAAATAGTTATTGTTGAATTTAATGGCGTAGTTTCAGTGTAAAACTCTACTTTAAAGTCACCATTTTTTTCAATAGCCTTTTGTACCTCTTGAGTATTAGATACTTCATAAACGTCAAATTTAAAGCGTTTAGCAACATCTATGTAACGGTCAAGAAATACTCTTTCACCAGGTCTAAGCACTAGACCACCTTGTGAGATTATGTTGTTATTAAGATAGATTTTAGCCAACACAGAATTTGATGTTGGATTAAAGAGTTCAATTTGGAACGAATCACCATTATTCAAAAAAAATGTTGGGTCTGATTCTTTATTATATATTTTTAATCTAGATTTATTTATACATATAAACGCACTTGGCATTTCAGTATTTGTGATGTATTTTTTTTCGTTTTTCATTTTTTTAACTTTTAATGTTTTATTATGTACTAATATTTTTGTTGCCTAGACAACTCTAAAGTCATTTCTGACTCAATACTAATACTTGAGTTAACGTAAATATAAATATATAACTATTTTAAAAATAGTCAAGTACTTTATTGAAATTCTGGACCTTGTTCACAAAGGGTTGATTGTATTGTGGCCCAATAAGTATCAGCTTCATCAGCCATACAATCACCAGTGATGCCATAGGGTTTTGAAATATGATTACCAAGCATATTAGTATGCTTTATTAATTTCAAAATTAGCTTGTTTAAGCATAGTTAATGGTTTTTGTATTTTAGCACATAATTCTGGTGCTTCATCCCTAGAACCGATTGCTGCTGTAATTCTACTGATAACCTCATCATAACTATTAACTGAAATTGTATCACATAGTGATTGTAATTGTGGGTTCATATTCTCACCATCAATTAATTGTTCTCTGAGTAATTTTTTTATAAAACTTTTCATTATTGTGACATTCTTGAATCTGATTGATTTGTTATATCAAAATTAATTACATTTTTAATAGTTGTTACTTCAAGATTTGATTCATAAAGTACATCTAAGTAATATGTATTAGGTATAAGACTATTTGTATCTAATAAGAAGTAATTGTAATTGGTTGCCATTTCTACTGGGTGATAATCAATTACGGTAACCTCACTTAAACCTTCTTTAACATAAAGTCTATACTTAAGACTAGTTATTTTTTGTGTTTGATTAACAGTATATGGTACTCTTGCGGATACAATAATTTTTCTTACATCACCACGTTTAATTGTATCTTGTTGACGTATACCAGAAATCGAAATTCCGACCTTTTTAGGGCCTATATCGTTCGCTCCTATGTCGTAGTACCCAAGACTATCTTTAAGCTCAAAATTGAGCCTTATATCGGGTCTTGAGACACCATTAATTGTGATACCAGTCCATACATCATTATATAAATAACCAGCTGATGCTAAATTTGATGGTATTAGTAAATCTATTGAGTAAACACCTTTGGTTATTTGATTAACATCTGAAGAGGTATAAGCTGATATTAAATTTTCACTGTTATCGTATATATTTACGGCAGGGATTGTATCTAAATTAGTTGGGTTACCAGCTAAATTAACGTAGAGATAAAGTTTATTTGGTTTATCTAAATAAAAGTCATTTCTATCATCAGTTATAAAATTATTATAAATGGTTTCAATATAGGGTTCATAGTATGTTTGAGAATTTCTACTGAAGAAACCAACGTATTGTAAATTATTTGTGCTAGTTTTTTCAAACCCAGTATTATAAGCAACACCCATACCATAGTTTGGGTTACCCATTAATATACTATTAACAAAATCAGTTACATCAATTGAAATATTTTCGTTTCCAGCATCAAAGTGTTGTGTACCGATTACGGTTGGGTCACCAGAATAAACACCAGCACCATTATCCCAATAAGAGCCACTTTGTGGATTAATCCAGTTTGATGGCATAACTGATACTGTGGTATTTATGTTTCCAATATTAGAAATATTATAATCATAACCAACACCTTCATCCCATGGTTGGTTGATGGGGAATACAATTAAATCGAAGGATGATGTTCTATCAAACGTATCCATTGTACCGTTTAATAATCCACTATCAAATGCACCAGTATTCGTCATTTTAAGTGTATGTGTTACTTTTGAAAGGTCGGCTATGGTACCGTTTGTGTAAAGATTAACTAAGTTTGTTTCATCAAAATGAAATAAGTAACGACTATAAGAATTTTCACCATTTGGACCACCATAAAATAATTCGGTTATTGGGTTTAGTCCAGTGTTAATATTACTGTTTACAATTATTGTATTATCCTTATCAAAATATGTTCTAAATACCATTTTCTTTTAATAATAAATATCCAGATATTAGTTAATGTTGATATTTTTTGATAACATGGCATTCTCTAAATTTTCAGCATTATTTTTAAATTCACGAACATTTAGTACATTTCCTTCTGTTGCTAAATCGGTTGGTGGGATTCCATTATTATTATGAACATGGTTTAAAAAGGCTTTTTTGAGTAATTTTAAATATTGTACTAGTATATCACCAAATGGTAATGGGTGTGCATTTTGTATAATATTTAAAATTTCATCATTACTAATTAAATCATTTTGATTGGTTAAATTAAATCTTGGTGAACCATTCTCATGTGTTAATAAATTAATTTTGTTTGCAACAATATTAGTAACAGAACCAATTAGTTGTTTTGTGTTTGAATTGGCTTGGGTAATTGGTATATTATTTTTAATTTGTATATAACCTTGCGTAGTTTTATTAAATTGAAATGGGTATGGGTTACTGTTATTAATTGCTGATTCAACAAATTTACCAGCCCTTAATACGATTTCATTGTGTTTAAATGTTAAGTCGGTATTATATCTTCCTTGAATGGCAATATCATCATTAGATGGAAAAACTCCATCCAATGCTGGAACTCTATTTACATTAGTTTGTGGGGTTAATAAATTAAATGTGAATGGGTTTAAACCAGTTGTTTGTATTGGGTCAATATTTAATCTATCAAAACTAGAAATAATTGGACCAAAATATAGTCTATCACTATGTGTTTTTGTTTTATCTAGTATCATTACAAAAACACCTTCACCAACTTTTGGTGATGAAAAAAAGAATTTGGGTACCATTGGGTAGGCCCAAGCTAAATCATCTGTTGTTAAACCATTGTCACCACCTTTGTGTGTCGGTCCAGGGATTCTAACCTTAATTCTACCCATAGAGGTTGGGTCATCGATACTTTCAACAGAACCAATTTGGATAATCCTCATTGAATCTGAAGCTTGTACGACATTACCAAGATTAGTTATATATTGATTATCACCAGCCATTATTTACCCTTTAATCTATTTATAATTATTTCATTTGCCTTTGCGAATCTTTCTTCGATTTCAACAAGGGCATCATAATCTTTAACCATTTTTAATTTTAAAGCTTCATGGTCAGCTTCTAATTGCTTTATAATAAGCAAGATTTCATTTGAACTTAAATTTTCTAATTCTTTCATATAACAATATTTTTAACGTATTACACCAACACCAACGGCTAAATTTGTTGTAATACCTTGTGATACAACTGGTGCACCTAAATTACCGACACCAATTGTGGTTACTGTAATTCCAGGTGGAATTACAATTTCTATTTTTGCTTCTGTTAATAAAGCATTAACAATTTCTTGAATTCTAATTAACTCCATTGCTTGTGCGGTATTATCACCATCAGCAAACACATTACCAACTGGTAAACCAGCTTCTGATTGTCTTGTAATAATTCTAGATGTAATATCACTTGCTGTAATTCCTGGTCTTAAATTAGCACCAGTTAATACTAATGGTGGTGGTAAAGGTGTTACAGGCACATTAGGGACACTAAATGCAGCATTTATCATATTAATAATACCACTAATTGATGCCATACTAATATTATCATTAGTGGTAGACGATTGTCTATTTGTATTTACATCACTCATAATAATTTTTTAATTTGTCTTGTGGCATTTGGTGGGATGCCAAGTAAGCTTAATAATTGCGCTTGATTATTTTGACCTTTTTCAAATATTTTTTTAATTACAGCTTTAGAAACAAGATTTTCAATTTCTTTTAAAGCTAATTTTAATAAAACGTTTATCACAGCATTACTAATTGACTTGGTAATACTTTGTATAAGATTTTTATTTTTTTTCATAAAATCAATAGCATCAGTATATACAGCATCTGGACCATAAATTATTTTAAAATTTAATGCAAATAAAGTAATTACTTTTGGTGATAAAATAATATTTGTAATAACATTTATTAAATTGTTTATAATTTCTTGAATAAAATTTAAACCTATTGCATGGTTATCAGCTGGATTTTTTGAAGGTGATGATAATTGATTTGAAAATCCGTTTAATGAAGATGTTAAAGCTGTATTTTTTTGTGCTGTTGATTTTGCACTAGAAATGCTTGTATTCATATTGGTAACAGATTGTAATGACAACGATGTTTTTATTGTTGATGTTGTGACAATTGACTTAGTACCATTACTCTTAGATATTGCCTCAGCTTGATGTGCTGCGTTTTCAACATTATTAAATTTAAAATAACTGTTATTAATTATATCGTTACTATTAGAATTAGCAATTTTTTTAATTACTGTGTTTGTTTTGGCTTGATTTTCTAACTGACTTAATGATTTACCAGCAGCACTTGAAACAGTTCCAAAAATTGAATCAATAACATTAGTTAATATATTTTCTGTATTGAATAATGTTATACTGTCAATGAAATTATTATTTAAATCTGTAAGACTTTTATTATCGTAAGATGAATCAGCTTTTATATTTAAAGTATTATTTGGTTTTTTTCGAGCAATATCACTTGAACTAAATTCAAATGTAAGTATATTTGATTGTGTGGTTTGTGAACCCCAAGATTCTGGGGTACCATCGTTTTGAATTGTTTGGTAAAGAAACGTATTAAAATCCGTACTCTTAATTAAATCAGATTTTAAATCATTATATAGGAGTTTACCTGCGCTTGAATTAGGGTTAATTAACATTAAGCCAGTAAAATCTATTTGATTTACATTTATATTAATACCGTCACCTGTTGATTTAATAAAATATGGTAAAGATGGGTTAGTACCACAATTAACTATTGATTTTAATTCACTTTTTAATGCAATTTTGATATCTTTTTCAATTTCATGTAAAGAATAAACTAATGTATCATTAATAGTTTCTTGTAATTTTTGATAACCAATAAGAGATTTAATTAAATCGGTTAAAAATGAAATTGTATTACCATTATTATTAACGGATGGGAATGAAGATGTGGTATTTAACTTAGGCATCCCCTCAGTTAAAGTTTTAGCGGCAGCTATTTGCCCAAATATTTGTTTTTTTTGACTTACTACTGACATAATTATTCAAAATCAAGATTAACATCTTTATCGTTTTTAAGCATTTCTCTAATTGATTTAAAATCATTTTGAGAAACTTTTCCATCAACTCTTTCACTAATAGTGGCATCAACATCACCTCTATTTTTTATTATATCACTTTGTAATTTAGCTAATTCAAGTTTTATTCTAATAGCTGATTCTTTAACTTTTAGAAGACCACCTTTTTCTTTTGCAATTTTGGTTAGGTCATCAACATCCGTGGGTTCAACACTTACTGATAATTCGTTAATTGTTTTTTGTGCATCATTGATTTGTAGACAAGCATCATTATAGGTTTCTTGCATTAGTCCTTCAAGACTATCAACACTATTAACTTTAACTTCTTGTTTCTTTTTTCTCGGCAAAATTTATATTTTTTTAGTTAATTATTATTTTATTACTCTTGTTTATATTACCTTCATAAATGACACCATTTATTCGCCTTGTTGTTGCCCATAGAGGTTGCAAATTAGATAGTGCATTGACAACATTGATTGGAATGGTTTTGTCAAAACTGGATACTGGTTTTATATGGTCTATATGCCACTCACCATAATTACCCCAATTCATACCATCTGTAAATAAAGATTCTAAATGTTGCTTAAGTTCTAATGCGGAATATCCTAATAAATCAATTGTTTTACCTTCTTTAGGTCTACCTAATCTTTTTAAAGTATTATTTAAAAATAAACGCCATTTTAACGTGTATGAATTTTTATTATAGTTATAACGATATTTTTTACGTTCTTCAGTTTTTTCAATATTTTTATAATATTGAATATTATTATCGTAATATTGTCTTTTTTTCTGTTTAGATTTTAACGTTGAATTATAGATTAATTGGTACTCTTTGTTTTTTTCACTATTAGATAATCGATAATCTTTATGATATTTAGTTATTGTATCTAAATTAGCTTCTTTATATGAGATTATGTATTTTCTGGTACACAATTTACATGTGTTTCTAAAACCGTTAGAGCAAGGTTTACATTTGGTAAACTCATCTAATCGTTTAGGTAAATTACATTTATTACATATTTTGTCCATAATAATAAATATTAGTATTTTTATTATTATATTTATTTTGGAGTCACTTAATGCTTTTTTCTCACTTAAATTAGTTTCAGTTAGATAGTTTATATATAAATACCTATTAAAGTATTTTTTATTAACTATTCTTGATTCTTTATAAGGTCATAAAGGTCTTTGAATCTTTTTATAGCTAACCTAATATCTTTCGTTGATAAATTTGTGTAATTGCGCATTGTTTCCAATATGGCATTTTTATTATACTTACTACCACTATTTAATGATGTGAAGGATGTTTGCCAATTTTCAAGAATTTCTATTAATGCTTGACCAACTTTACGTTCGTTTTCGTTTAATTTTTTCTTTTGAGGTAGATTTTCATCGTTTAATTCAGCTTTAATATTATTTACAAGTTTTTTAAAAAAAGAATCCATATCGAATTCATCTTCATCTATTACATAACTAAATTTTTCATTTTCTTCAATATCTGAAGAAATGTCTTCATAAGAAGCTGTTTGCCTCATATATTTTTCATCTTTAATAAGAAGCCCTAAAATATAGTGTTTGCAAATTGTACCATAATAAGAATAAGCCTTTTTACCTCTACCATGTTCAAATTTATGAGCTTTGGTCATTAGAAATGAAAGGGTGTCGCCATGTAAATCTTCAAAGCTCTCACCCTTTCTATATAATTTATATTTTCTAATTATTGATTCTATCATTTTGTCCAACGGTTCTTTGAGCCATTGGTTGTAAATTAAGTTTCTCTCTTTATCATTTGTTGAGGCTAAATAATCGTTAACAGCTTTTTCTTCATCAGGGCCAAAATAGACTTCATTTTTTCTCTTTCGTCCTCTTCTGTTAACCATTTAAACCGTTTGTGTTTCATATGTTATTTTTCTGTCCTTATCAAAATAATATTCTTTTTTAGCTTGAGCTAACCACCACCTTGCTTCAGTAGGGTCCATTGTTTCTTTGTATGAAGCAAACAATGAATCAGGTCTTTGATTGACGTGCTTGTAACCAAATTTAGGGATAACCATAATCCTAACATCTTTAAATGCCATTCTTAATAAGAATTCATAAATAAAGGTTAATTTAATTGTTGATTTAAAACCACCATATTCTTCATAAATTGACTTCTTAATTACAATACCATCAATATTAAAGTTTTGGTAAGCTAAAAGAGCGTTAAGGTCTAAAATACCTAATTCATCAGAAAAGCTAGTGGCCCATACAGCTTCATTGGTAAAGCCATTGAACACACCCTCAGCATTAACATCAATAACAATTGGCATAAATAGGTCAACGTTTGTATGTGCTGCTCTATATTCAACAACATTCTTAAACCAGATGTTAGCATATTCATCATCATATTCTAGGAATGAAACCCATTCAGATTTAGCATTAGCAACACCTAAGTTTACTTGGCTTGCAAAGTCTGTTTCACCATCATTTTCTACGATGGTAACTATATCTTTAATTTCAGCAAAATCATAAGCCTTTACATAAGCACTTACTTCACTGTCTTTAGGTACAACAATTACCAATTCATCTGGTAATGTTTTTTGTAATTCAACACTCTTAACTGCATTTGCAAAAAGTGGTTTTGTGGTATCATCTAATTGATGAACTGGTAGTATAACTGAGATTTGTGTCATATTGTTTTAATTTTTAATTAAGCTTCTGTGTTAGTCAATTGACCTAACATGTTATTAAATTCTTGTTTTCTTTCATCAACTAAAGCAGCGTAAACGTTTGAAAGAATTTGTTTTTGATTTTCTGGTGTATATTGTCCAGTTGATTCTTTAATACTTTCAGTTAATTCTGTTGGTACTGAATCTTCTAACCAAACTTTCATATAGGTTGCAATTAATTCTGGGATATTAATTGTTGTATTAGTCCAAACACCGTTATTCTTAATTGTTGGATTACCATTTTCATCTTTTCCTTCAAGCCATTCTGGAACTAGATTTGGGATTTTACCAATAATTGGTGTACCACATTCCATTGCTTCAATTGGGAAAGTACCGAAACCAGCACTATCATCAACCCAAACAGCCAAACATGATTTGCTTAATTCATCAGCAAATTGTTGTCTTGAAAGACCTCTTAATTCCTTAAATGTAATCCACTTATAAATTGGGAATTGCAAATAGAAAGATTTAGCGATTTTAGCTGCATCACCTTGGTTTCTAGTAAGGATACTTACAACTGGGATTTTAGGTTTATCACTAGGTTTAAAATAGGTTGGGATTGATACTGGAACTACTGAAGTTTTAAGTGCTGGGAAAATAGTTTTAAGGTAATTAGCTTGTCTTTCACTTGTTGTAATTGCGTGTGTGAAACCATAATCACTATCCCATCTTTTACCAATTGGTAATAATTCCAAAAGATAATCATAACTTTGACTTAAAACAACTTTTCTACATGGAAAAGCTTTAACTTGGTCCATAATAGTTGCAAATACTTCTGGTATGATAATGAAATCAGCTGGGTTAATATTAAGGTTTTGGCTTTCAATTGAAGCGTGCGGCAAAGCAGCATATTCTTCACCCAGCCAATCTGAAATACCCATACCACTTTCATCACCGATTAGTTTGTAATCATTTTTTTCGTGTAAAATAAATGCATTATAACCTAATTCGTTAAGTAACTTAACATGTTCGTAAATGTTTGCGATACCAGCTGTTGGGTTACCCTTTGTGTCTAACGTGAAAAAATACAGACTAAAGTTTTTTGTGTCTAATTTTTCAATAATCTCATTGATTTGTTCAATTTGTTTTTTTTGTTCTTCCATTTTTGTTTTTTGTTTGTAAAACGTTATTCTTTTTCTTTTATTATACCTTCTTTATAAAGTGTATTAAAAACCATTTTATATCCGAATGAAGCTTCTTGAAATGCTCTTTCGGCACCTAAAGCATCATCAGTGATTTCTTCACTATCAATAATATACTCAATAAATGTTTTAAGTAAATCATATTTAGCACCATCAATTTCTTTATTTTTAGGTGTTGTTCTTTCGTAATTTTCAACCGTTGTATTACCATCATGTGTGGTGGTTGTTTTACACTCTTTTTCAATAGATGTTTTATCCTTACCATCTGTAAGTGTAATTGCTTTATCAAAAGCCTTAAGGTCTATGTAATAGACTGAGTCTCCAAATTCAATCATAATTAAATTTCTTCGTAAGTTGTTATTTTATTTGTTAAGATTCTTTCTCTTAGAGATTCATCTTTTATAAATTCTAGTATTGAATCTAATTCGTAATCGGATGGAGCATCTGAATTATAACTTGCTTTTATCTTTACACTTATTTTACCAGATGGTTTATTTTTAAGTGCGTCTGGGTTAGCGGTAACTAAGATATCAACACCATCCCATTCCTTAGCTGAATCTTGAATAAAATTCACTTTTTCAATTCTACAACCAGTCTTAGATAAAAAAAAGAACGTTGAGGGAATACTCTTATTAGCTTCTTTACTAACAAGAATTATCTCGTGTTCTTCATCATCTTTAATATCGGATAAGAATTGATTAAGGTGGGTCATTAATCCGTCAGATGTTTGGTCTGCGTGACCAAATATTTCTAGCGGTGCCTCTAAATACAAAAATTGATTTAATTCTGTTAAGTTTTTAAAATTAAAGTGGTCAAGCAGATTAAAGCTTGTAATATCACTTTCTTTAATTGTAGTTGGACCAATATACTTGCTATAAGTATAAACGAATTGAAATAAGAAGTCACGCAAGACTTCGTTAATTGATATTCCGATAACTGCCATAAATTAAATATTTTCGATTTTTATTTTACCGTTTAATTTTTTTTCGGTAATTATTGTGTATTTTGGATTAATCTTTATTTCATCGGTAATATTGCTAGAATTTTCGTGGATTAAAATAAAAGGTTGTTCAAAATTAGGGTTATAATATGTTTTAATGTCATCACCAAAATTATCACATTTAACTAATATTACATTTTCTTTAATTGAGTTATCGACTTCAACTAAATACTTTTCACCAATCATTTTAGTTTTAAAGTTATAAAATTCTAAATCGTTAATTAATTTTAAAAATAAATTAGAGTTTAATATTACTTTATTAGCTTCATGAAAACATGTTTTATGTATTTGGGCTGAAATTTGGTTGATTTTTGTAATTAGAGTTTGATTCCAATCATATTGTGTATACTCTGTAACTTTATCAGTTACATTATGTCCTAAATAATCCCAACTTGTATTCCACGCTGGCATATATAATTCTTTGATTTTATTATTTTCGGATTCAACATAAAGTTCACAAAATAATTTGATTAGATTAGCCTCAACATCAACATCTTTATGGAAACTGTGTACATTATATGTGTGTGAATTTATACAATCATCAATTGCATATATAAATTGAAGCATTTTTTCTTCAGTGAATTCAAATCGTTCATTTATAATTAATTCACTATCAATCTTATAAAGTGTGGATATTGCTGAAAAGGTTACAGTATCAGTTAATCTATTATTAATTCTAACATATTTATTTCTAAATAAATAAACTGCTAATTGCATAGCATTGGCTACTTTTTCTTTAAACGGTTCTTTAACATAATCAAGAAATCCAATTTTATCCCATCTTGTTAAAACGTCTAGTGATTCATCTATTATGTAATCACTGTTTACTAATATACTCATAATTTTATAGTTTTATAGAAACCATAATAATTATAAAAAACTATAAAGTCAAGTAATTATTTACTTTTTATGAAAAATTCGGATATTTATTGTTAAACGTTAAAAATATGGTACGATTTAATTGGTCATTAAAAAATGACAAAATACTAACCGAAATTTATTCTAATAATATAAATAAAATAATTGCTGAAAAATTAGGGACTAGTGTAAGCTCTATTGAAAATAGGGCATACCGATTAGGCCTAAAAAAAGACGTTAATTTTATTAAAAATTTTAAAAGTAATCAGCTTATAAAATTGAACAAAATAAATGGTAGGGATTTAAGTGATGAGGTCTTAAAAGGTATAGCATTAAAATATAAAACTAAGGTTGAGTTTCAGAAAAAAGATTCTTCAGCATACAATACAGCAATTAAACGAGGTATTATAAATAATATTTGCTCACACATGTTAAACATTAGTTACAGTATACCACAGCTAATATTAAAAAATTTGATGGATAAACTATTATGTTGTGATGGAATATACAATACAAGAAAAATAATAAAACCATATGAAATTGATTTATATTATCCAAAGTTTAATTTGGCTTTTGAATATCAAGGTAAATTATGGCACACAGAAGATTATAATAAAAATAGGGATATTGATAAATTGAAAAGTATAAATGAAAAATTGATAAATATAATTTACATTGTTGAAAATAATCGTAAATATGAGGACGACATAAAAAATCAAATAATTAATAATTTAGATAATATAAACAAAATATGCAATACTAAATTAACTAAAGAGAATGTATTGGAGTGTATAATTGATAATATATTTGACGAGTTATATAACAAAAATGAATTAATTTTAATAGCAAAAAAATATGAATCATTTAAAGTTTTTATAAAGGAACAGAAAGATGTTTATAATAAATTAAAAAAATTAAAATTACATATTGTTGCAACATCACATATGTTAGATAAAAAAAATAAACATAACGAGATTGAAGTGATTAAAAAATTAGAAAAATATTCAAAGATTTCAGACTTAATTAAAAATGATTATGGATTATATCAATACATTAAAAGAAATAAATTGAATGAATTATTAATAAAGTTAGAAAACAAGAATAAGCAAATTGATTTAACTATAACTGAAATAACTGAAATTATATCAAAGTACACATATAAATGTGATTTTATTAATAATAATAAATCAATTTATTCTTATTTAAAAAAACGAAGATTAACTAATTTATTTTCCAAACTTAAAAATTGTACTGGTTTTAAAAAAATTAAAAATTAAGTCTTTAATTTTAGTTATTTTATTTTTTTTAGGTTCGATTCTTATAGAGGTTATTTTATTAGTATCTTGTTTTATCTCATCTTTAAAAATATTAATAAAATAACTAGTTAGTCTATGTCTTACAATTTCGTCTTCATTAAACTCAATAATTCCTATACCAATCATTGGATTTAATTTAACTTTTTTCGCAAAATATGCTAATGAACTATTTCGTTTGTTTTTAATATCAATTTGTTCTGGGTCACCTAATAAAACAATTTTAGCGTTTTCTGATAATCTAGTAAGAATTGTTTTTAAATTATCTTTTGATATGTTTTGAACCTCATCAACAATGACTATTGTGTTAGATAAGTCTCGGCCTCTTAATGAGCCAATTACACCAAAATTTATATATTTAGAATTAATTAAATCACCAGTATTTTTTTCGCCAATTAATTTAACTAATGAATCAATGAAGGACATATTTTGAAAATACATCTTTTCCATGGCATCACCAGGTAATGCTGGTAACATTTCATCGTTAAGCTGGGTAATTGACTTCAATAATAAAATACTCTCAAATTTATTATTTGATTTTAATAAATTTAAAGTTGCGGATAAAGATGTTATTGATTTACCAGTACCAGCTGGTCCAATGCAAACAGTTACATCATTATTTTCAATTGATTTAACTAAGTCTTTTTGTGTTTTGTTTTTACACTTAAACGGACCGTGAAAGTTTATTAATTGGTTTAGGTCTGATTTAGGTGTTGTGTTTACTAAAGATTCAGATATTTCAAATGTTGAATCGTCTTTTCTTTTAGGTCTTGGTTTTCTTTCTGATGGCTTTTTATTCATGCAGTTTTATTATAAATATCTATATGTTTATCTTATTAAAATAATCTTTCCAATAATTATAAGTTTTATAATCATTAGGGGTACCCCAGCAAATATAGTTTTCAACTTCAAATACTTTAACTTTTAAACCAGATTTTATATTTTGATTTAACACATCATCAACGTAAAATTCATTATTTGTTCTAATATTTTCTAAATAGTTAGCTTTTAAACCATCAATAAAGTATTTTGCCTTTCTAAAAAACATTGTACCTATAATTGCATGCGTTGTTAATGGGTTATCATAGATAAATTTCTTACATGAAACATGCTTGATACAATTATTACCATCAACGTCCAACCAAGCGTATGCATTAGGATTTGTTTTACTAGCTTGATTGTTCCTAAACGACCAAACTATTATATCAATAGATTCATCATTAATTAACTCTAAATATTTTTTATTATCATAATACACTCCATTATCACAGGCTGAAATTTGAATAGGTGATTCTAAGTCTATATTATTTTCAATTACACCTATTTCACTCGTACATGCTTGACCTTCAGTTACTTTATCTATTGTCGTGATATTTGTGTTAGGGTAATATTCTTTTAAGATATTATCGATACCAAATTCATCAACATGATTTTTTAAACAAACAAAAACATTATTATCACATTTTGGTATTGAATCAACCGCTTGAATAATCATTGGTTTCCCATCAACATTTATGAGTGGTTTAGGACTTTCATAACCCTCCTCCTGAAATCTTTTACCCATACCAGCCATGGGTAAAATTAAAGTGGTATTTTTTGGGTTTTTAACGTTTTCTTTTTTGTTTTTTATATTTGAAAAATAACTAGACCAAGATTTATAATTTTCCAAATCATATGGTGTACCCCATTGTAGCATATTTTCTATTAAAAAAGTTGATACACGCAGGTTATCATTTATCATTAAATTATAGACTAAACTTACATAGAATTCATTATTAACTGAATGGTTTAATTCAACTAATTTTTTAAAGTATTTCTTAACGATTTCACCATTTTTAAAATAATATGTCCCATTAGATGCTAACTCTAACATCTTATCATTTGTGAATGGTTTTTTTTCTTGTATTTTTACAGCTTTATCACCATCCATTTTTACAAAGGCGTAATTATCAGAACCTAACATATGCGGATGAAAACCAGTATAACATGCTATGGCACCATCTGAGTTTGAATTTCTTGTATCAGTTAAGAATTTTTCATAATCCCAATAAGTACCATAATCACAGTAACTAACAATAATCTCTTTATTGTTCTTAATATGGTCACTTATTGATAACACAGCATCCACTGGACCTCTTCTATTTTCATTTGGTACTTGAATTATCTTACAATTTGGTGAGATTCGTTTTAGTACCAAAGCCATATTAGTTGATAGAATGTGAATTTCATTACAGATGAATATTACATCATCAGGTTTACCAAAAAGATTTACAACATGTTCAATTATCGGTAACCCATCAACTTCAATAAGTGGCTTAGGGTCTTCATAACCAGCATCAATAAAACGTTTACCTATACCAGACATAGGTATGATTAATTGTATATTATTCATTTTTATTTAAATTTTCAATTTTATTTTTTAAATTGTTAATATAATCATCATAGGTATAATGTAAATTTATATTTTTGTTTATATGTTTAAAATTATGCTCTTTGTATTGATGAAAATGGTTGTCATCTTCGTATTTAACACCTAAAATATTTTCAGAAAAAAATAAACATATCGTTCTAATACCGCTAAAAGATAATAATATATTTAAATCACCTTTATTAATAATTTCAAAAGAGTTTAATAATTCAATTAGGTTATTATTTTCTTCACTATTATCAATGGTGTAATCTATTATATTATTTAAAATTTTTATATCATTATAAATTGAAAATGTGTCTAGCTTGTCATATTCAGCACAATATTTTATTTTTCTCTCACCTAATAAAATTATAGTTCCAGAATATTTTTTTAAAGTTTCTAAAAAAATATTTGAATATTTTTCATACATACTTTTACCGAAATATTGGTTATCTCTTAATGATAGTACTTTAGTGTGAACGGTTATAAAATTCTTAGGCAATTCTAATTTATTAGTTATTAAATCTTCCCTTATTTTAAAAATAATTTCTTTATTGTAATCAACACATAGTTTATTTGATGATATTAATGTATAATCTTGGTTGTTTGTTATAATTATTCGTTCATCATTAAAAATATATTTCATTATTATATAATATTTTTCTTTAAATGTGTTAATATCATAAGTGTCCCTACAATTTTTCAAGGTAATTTCACATATTGAGACATGTATTTCATCAAAAGTTTTATCGTTTAATAATTGCTTGAATATATTATCCAATTTTAATATCTCTTCAATTCCAAATAACGTTTTTATTTTTAAAATATTATTCATTTGATAGAGTTTACAAAATCAGTACACACAGCATATGGTGTCTTATTATTATCGTATTTTTCAATATCTTGTTCTGATAAAAGAGGTATAACGCATTTATCATCAATTTTACCACTTAAATCATGAACCCAAAGATACCCATTGTTTGTACATACATAAGAATCATTCGTATGACAAAAGAAGTTATAACCATTTAATTTTGCTAATTCTAAAGCTGAATCAATATCTTTACAATGGAACCAGAGCATTTCTTTTCTTGGCTCCATCCAAGATAATTCTATTTTATATTGTGCAAAATCATGACCTAACCAGAATTCATTATTTACATATCTTAAATCAACCTCAACATCATACCCTAATTGTATTGCTGAATCGATATAAGATGGTCTATTTTCTTTTTCTATTACTGGGCCGCATATATTACCCCTATGTGATATTATTTTCATAAATTTAAAATATAAAATTCCAGTTATTTAATCTTGGCTCATCCATCATCTTCCATGCTGAATCTAACATCATGTTAGGTACCGCCCAATGTCTATCTCGTAAATTGATATGGAAATTAATTACACCAGAATAGTTAAAAATACCCTTATACTGTGAATGGTAGAAGAAATTAACATTATTACCTTCGATAAAATGTATTTCTTTTGCACCTTCAACTAATAAGGATAATTCACCAATACATGTTGAGAGGTTGCTTACATTTATTATCGGTAGTTGACTGTTTATACGGGCTGAAATATTAGTACCAATCGGGTCGTTAATTATAATATAATCACCAGTAATATTACTTCGTGATAATATGGTATTCTTTATTTCTAACTCTTTTTCATAATTTCTAATGTAATTAAAAAAATCCATTCTAACACTATTATTTAAACCAACTAATTCATAATAAAGTTTATGATTTGTTGTTAATATTGTGTTTGGTAAGTGTTTATTCGGTTTACATAAGTATTTTTCATCAATATCTAATTTATTATATAATGGGTTTAAGTCATTAAAATAATATTCTTTATTAACATTTTCTAAATCGTAAAAATTAAACTGGGCCTTATCCCAACCAGCTGTTAAGGTATTACAAATATCGTATTCACCAAACGTACCATTGTTTATTAATTCTTCTGGTCTATTGGCAATAAAAAGCCTTTTGTTAAATAGTGGCTCATTCTCAAAGTAAGCGGCATAATATCTTTTTAAATAATCTCGATTATCATTATTATAACCTTTAAAAAGATATAGGTATACATTCTCATAATGACTTAATAAAAAGTAATATAAACTGATTACAGATAAAGTATCACCATATGTATAACATGGTGGTATTAAAATTATATTTTTTCTCATTTTATTTCTTCAATTCTTAAAGTTTTATCATCAATAAACAAATCATAATATGGCTTATCAACTCTTAATTCGTGGAATTTTGCACCCCACTCATTTAATTGAGCAAAGGTAACATCGTACCAATTTATTTGTTTCCTACTACCTCTGGATGTCCAATATACAATTGTATTTCCGTCCTCATATAGTTTATTTATTTTTTCTATATTTTCAAGAATAGGTATTGCTAATTTATAATCCCTAGTCTTAGGTGATATACAGATTGTTTCATCTATGTCTACGTAAATTACTCTTTTTCTCATATCATGATAATATTTTCATTAATCTCACCAAATTGAACATTAAATTCAGAGTTAAATCTGACGAATTCGTTAGGTTGATTTTCTTCGGTTATATTCATATATTTTAAATAATGTGTCTCATAATTTACACCACCATTTCTTGAGACATCATATAAATGACCAATATTGTTTTGAGTATAATCACAAACACAATGTATTTTAAAATTTAAATTGGGGTACTTTGCTTTAATTATTTCGGATAATTCTAACGGTACTGAATTATATCTAACTAAGACAAAATTGATGAAATCACAGGACTCTATATATTGTCTAAAATTATTAATTCTATTAGTGTATCTTTCTATAAATTTTTCAAAATTATTATCCACAAAGTGATATGGGCTTGACCATCTTTCATTTAAATAAAGATTACCATGAAAAGGTGCCTCATGATTAAATACAAAATTGTAATATGTGTTATAAATCCACATTTCATTTTCTTTTTGATTTGGGATATATTTTAACATATCTGGTGCTGGTCTTAATTCTAAATAATTAAGGTCACAAAAGTATTTAAAATCATCATCGATACATTTACAAATACCAATATAATTTGTAATCATCAAATCAAAGGGGCATGTATTATACCCGTTACTTTTTACATTTCGTAAATTCAACCTTAATGCATCTTGTGCAGCTGAACAATTCCAACCTAAACCTATTCCTTCAATCATAATAATTGTTTTCTATATTTTTCTTTATTATCAGTAATTAATTCATCGATTTGCTCATCCGTTAAAAATATTGTATTACCTAGTGCTATAGTACCTAAAAATATTTCAGCCGCTTTTTCACAAATATCAGAAATTATAATACATTCATCAATTGATTTTCCACATGCAATTATACCATGATTTTTTAATAAAATCAAGTTTGGAAAATAATTATTTTCCAACATAAAATTATTAATTGATTGATTGATAGTGTTATTTAAATTGTTACCTGGTTTTGAGTACGGAACTAAGCACGATTTTTTATTATTAAATATAACTTGGTCTGGAAATAATCTACAAGTAGAAAACTTTTCAGCATAATCAGTACAAAGAATTTTTAATGTATTCGAAGGGTGTGTATGTGCAATAAAGTTTATCCCATCTTTTTTAAGTAATGATAAATGGAATCCTAATTCCATACTACCTTTTTTGGTAAAATTGTCTAATTGTTCACCATTGAAATTAAAAAATACTAAATCATCTTGAGTTAACCTATTTAATTTGGCACCGCTGGCTTTTATAGCTATTTTAGAATCTTTTTTACCTGAGATATTACCTTCCATTCCGACACAATATTTTGAAACACTTTTAGATAATTTTATTAATTCATTAACCATATTTTTTATTTAATTAATGTTCAATATAACAAATAATATATAATCGTAAAGACTATTTGTTGTTGGGATGCGTTCATTATTTAAGTTATTAACTTTTTGATATTCCGTAAATATTAATTTGTTAAAATTTACAACATTACTAATTTGATAATTAATACCACGTTTTGTTAACTCATTTAGAATGTTATTAATATTTATATCAGACCTTATTGACAGTTCCAAATTAATTTTAACATCTTGCTGTAAATCATTAAAATCAATTTCATCATGAGTAAAAAATCTAATGATTAAGTCAGCATTATTTTTTTGAGGTTCAATAAATTCTTTAAAATCTAATTGTCGTTTTTCAATACTAGTTAAAACTTTATCAATTGAATATCCACGTTCTTTAACATCACGTATGATTTTCCATTTCTTTTTTAAATTGTCATCAGTATCCATATATATTTTTAAATTATACGGTATATCATTATCTAAATTTGGGTCATGATATAAACTATGTAACCCACAGACTATTAAATTATTTGAAGGGTTAATCAATTGTTTTTCAGTAAATTTACCAGTATGATGGTCATAATCAACTTGATAAATATCATTACCAACTTTTAAGTTAAAAATGTCTTCTTTCATCTTGGTGATAAAATTAGCATTCGGATTTAAATGAGTAACTTTATCCCAATTTTCATTATTACGTTCCCATTTATGGTATCTATCACACTCCAATTTAAATGAATCTGTAAACGTATTCATTAGTAAATTGCTAAGCGTTGATTTACCAGAACCAGAATCACCACATATTGCAAAAACATTACATTTTGAAAGAATAAAGCTATAATCAATATCCACCAGTTTATATTTAATATCATAAGCAGTTAAATATTCGAATAAAATAGTTTCCGACACATAACCATATTTTTCAATTAAACTATTAATATTAACATGTATGTCAAAATATTTATCCATGTTTTCAGAATTACCATACGCTATGGCATCACAAATGTAATTATCGTTAATGTTAATTAATTTAGTTTTATCAATTTTACTATCACTAGGTATTAAAATAAATTCGTCAGTATTAAGCGTGAAGAAATTTTTACTTTTTATTGAAAGGTCTGGCCGATACCTGATGACTAAATCATATTTTTCACCAACTGAATACTCGTTAATCTTTTTAATTTGATTAAGTTTGTAGAGTTTACCCCAATGATTTAATGTATTATTAGTTCGTTTATTATCACTATATAAGATATTATTTTCAATCATTACTAAAAATGGGTTTAATTTTTGTGTTATTTCTTCAATATCACAATCATTAATTTGATTGAAGTATTTATCTTCGGAGCTTTCGTTTTTAGTTATATGTAAATATACATCAACATGTTTAAATTTATTTAAGATTTCAGCCCTAATAAAATCAATATTTTCCTTATAATTTCTTAAGTATCCAGCAATCAATAAAGCTACTTTCATATTTTTATATTGTTTAGATTTGTAATGTTATTTTTTATCATATCATTTAATATGTTTTTAAGATTACCTTCAACAAAAAATTTATTATAATAGTATTCATAATTATTATATACTTCTAGTGTCTTTTTTGGGATATCATCATAGTCTGACCAGACTATATAATCACTGTATTGAATTACATTTTTTAATGGTGATTCTTCACTAACAATAACCACACCATTTAATAAAGCTGGTAATACTCTAAGCTCTTCAAATGTATGGTGATGGTCCGTTTGATGAACGTTAACCATAATCTTTGTTTTATCATATAAAGCTAAAAGACATTCTTTTGTAAAACAAGTTTCAATCGTATTATTTGGTACCTTAAGTTCATTTAAACACCTTAAGATATTATCACGCCTTATATTACCATTATTCGCAAATAAAGTAATAATATCAGTCTTATTTTCTTTTGCAAAATTTATATCAAAAATAATAGGGGCGATATAAATAAGCTTATTATAAAAATCATTAAATTTACCACTAGATGAGATATTGAATATATTAGCTAAGCTATAATCAATTACAACATCTAACGAATTGAAATAATTATATTTATCGATTCTAACTAGATAATAACCGTCAGTATGTTTAACGTTACCATAAATTAATTCATTCACTGAGCGGCCACCTTCTTTAACTAATGTATGCTCACATTGAATATCGACTTTGATTGTTTTATTAGTATTGTTAAAATTAATATTATAATTACCAATAACAACATTTAAATTTTGTTTATTGGATAACCAAGACTTAAACATGATTACAATATAATCATAATATTCCTTTGTGTGTATAACATGATTGTTGTTATACCCAATAAAATTTGAATTAATTTGTTCAATTATCATCTATCTTGAGTTGTTTCAGTTTTATGTTGAGTTCTTTTAACAAAAAACGTTGTTATACTATTATCGTAAGGATTTACAGAATGACAATCATATTTAGGTGTTAAATTTAAAAATGAATTCCATCCAGGCCACAAACTTCTTTTATCACCGTCAATATCATTATTTTTATAATTATTTAACTCCCATAAAATTCTAGCTAAATATCTTTCACCAGCACAACTTTCTATTCTAACAGTAATTATAATATCTTTGATATATTCATATAGTTGTACACATTTTTCAGTGGCAATGATAAAACTTGAACACCAACAGAATGTTATTTTATCTAAATTATTTAATAACCCAATACTAGTTAAAATATTATTTGAAATGTCTTGAAAATCACCATCTTGATGATATGAGTTTATAGGGCATGCGGTGATTTCTTGTTCGTGTAAGGTATTAAAATCAATTCTATTTTTTATAATAAAATTATCTTGTGATAAAACAATATAATTATAGTTATTAACTAAATTATTATCCATTAGATATTTTATACCTATCTGATAAGCACCTATTTCAAATTTAGACGGCCCATTATTGTCAAGTAAAATAACGTTAGTGTATTTTTTTAAATTATTAAAAATTTCATCCTTATATACTGAATTATTATCAACTACTAGTACTAATGAATCTTGGTAGAAACGTTGTATGTTTTGTATATAATATTCCACATAAGATTCGTAACCTCTAAAGTATTTATGAGCAATTATAAATATTACCTTATTTTTATCATTTATCCTATCCATTTGTTTGAGTTTTTTAAATTGTATTTATTTATTATTTCAATATACACATCCTGTATATCAGTATATGAACCATTAGGTAAATTATTAAACGATAGTAATTTTTGTGAATGTGTAATGTGTAAATATCTAAATGGTTCCAAACAAATAAAATAACCACAACGATAAACTTTTTTTGAAAATAACTTAAATATATCGTAGCGCAAACAAAATTTTTGAACATCTGGATGTTCTATAGTTCTATAATCCCTATAACCATGATTAACTAGAATTTCAATTAATGCTTCTCGTTTCCATATTGATGGATTAACGTTATATATGTAACCATTAGCTGTTGTGTCCGTATTCGATGATTTGATTAAATATAAATCATCATCATTAATTTTATCTTTATGAGCTCTATCAAAATCATAAGCTAATTGAAAATCAATCCTGTCAAAATTGTTATTTTTAAGGAATGACAATAATTCTAATAACCTTTCATTGTCAGCATGATAAACTATATCGTTATCATGGACCAGAAGAAAGTAGTCATAATCAATTTGTTTAATACAGCTTAGTAGTTTATTACCATAACTAAGGTTATCATCATAAAAGACCACCTTATCATACTTTGAATAGATTTCTGTTAAATCCGAATCATTATCGTTAATAAATAAGGTTAAATGGCCTCTACCAGAAATGTAATCAGTTTGTATTTGTAATATGTCTAAGAACGAAGAATGACTATAGATTACATAGTTAATCATAGTTTCAGGGTAATCGTTTTTATTAACATGCTTAATGACTTTATATTCAATCATATTATTTAACATTTTTAATTTTATTTACCCAGTAATTTAATGTAATTTTATCATAATTAAAGGTTTTATTTTTAAAATCTTCTATTGTATTTAATAATAATTTTTCATTTATTTCGGACCAATCATCGACAATTAACACTGGCAATTCTTCATACAGACTATCCAATTCAGATTTTTTAACAATTACAATACAACCTAACATAAGAGCTTCCCAAGTTCTATGACAGTCCATACCATGGCCCATTGGTGACAAAACGAACGCAAATTCGGATTGATTCTTCCAAGTTTCTATTCTTGGAATAAATGATGGTTCATAAAATACTAAATCAGATTGGATTTTATTTATAGCATCTTTCCTAGGGTTGCCAAATTCGTTATAGGTAACAAAATGAAAGTTAGAATAACATTTTGGTTTTCTATCAAAAAATAAAGGAGATGAAGCTTTAATTTCATCAATAATATTTTCTTGTTCAATTGGTGTTTGAGCTGAATGATGCCAACCGCAAAATTCACCAAAACTTAATGAATGAAAATTAACACCAATTGGAAATAAACTTAATTTAGGGTGAATGCTTTCAATACAATTAACAGAATACCAATGTATAATATTCTCGTTATTTATAAACCCATTAAATGCATCAGCATTAAACATGTCGTAAGGCATTGTTTCATCACCGTCTCCAGTAACTAAAATAAATTTATATTTAATGTGTGGTAGTACGTTATACATGAATTCACTTAAAAAAGCAAACTTAACGTATATTGTACAACCATCATAACCATTTAAAATATTATTGAAGTTATGTCTGATTCTATTAGGTTCCTTAGTATAAGTTATAATATTTAACTCATCTAATGACATTAGCATTCCTACGCTGCTGATGTACTTACAATTTTTTATTTGTTCTAAACTCATATTTTTTTAATTTATCCATTTGTTTGATTTTTTTAAATCATACTTATTAACAATCTTTATATACTCCTCACTTATATCAGAATAGGATTGACCATATACTGATTTGAAGTTATTATTTAAAGGTAAAAATTTACCATTATGACTTATGTGTAAAAAAGTAAAAATATCTAAACAATTAAAATACCCACACTCTAATTTAGATTTTGAATACAACTTAAACACATTAAATTGTGCTGCAAATATTTGAACATCGAGGTCTTCAATATTTCGATAATTTTTATAATTAAAGGTATTTAGTAATTCTAAAAATGCTTTACGTTTCCATATAGATGGATTAACATTATAGATGTAATCCTTAGGGTCATCCTGTTTAACTAAATAAACACTTTCATTAAGTGTATTTTTATTAATCTTGACCCATTCATTAACTTCAAGATTTATATCAGCGGAAATTAATGAAGAGTATTCAATATTATCTGTATATTTTAAGTCAATTCTATCAAAATTGTTTTGAATTAAAAAATCAAAAAACTTTTGAATGTGTTTATCATTAACATTTAATAATATGTCGATGTCGTGTATAAATAAAAAATAATCCAGATTTACTTGTTGAAGAGAGGTTAGTAACCTAGTTGCGTATGTGTCATTATTATTGTAAAAGATTACATTATCATACTTGGAGTACAATTCACTCAATTCTAAGCTATTTAAGTTGATTAATAGTGTTAAATTGCCACGGTCTTCCATATAATCGGTTTGGATTCTTAATACCTCTAAATAGTCTGTATTACCATATATTACATAATTAATCATAAATGATTTTTTAATTTATTCAAATCTATTTCCCAAGATGAATTTAACCCATCATCTAGTTTAATACACTCATTATTCTTTATTGTTTTCGTATTATAAGTTACATCATTATTCCACCCAGCAACTTTAGTATTGCTATAAGCGACAATAATATCATCATTTATAACATCAATAATTTCGCCAACAAAATTATCAAATTTAACTCGCATATATTTTTTAAAATCCGTGGTTTCAGTGTGTTTAGTATCGTTAAAATATAACGTATTAACATTTTTAAATGAATACTTAAAACGTTCATTAATTTTTAAAAAATATGGTGAAACTAACGCAATTAAATTAGTTTCTTTTGGTGAAAATAAAACATTACATAAACCACCACCAATTGCTCCAATTACTTTTTCAGCATTAGCAAATAACAAGATTTTTTCAACGGTTGACATTGTTTCAGTGAATACCTCAACATAACCCATATCATTTAAAATATTGACCAACTCATCTTCGTTTACTAATTTACGTCTGCTAGTGTAATTGGTCCCGATATTCGCTAAATTACCATGTATCCAGCTTCGTCTTGAAATGTATATCTTTTTTGGTGTGTTAATATTCTGATATTGAGATTTAACCAAATTTACAATGTTATTATAAAATTCATAAATTTCATTTCTTGGTGGCAAATTTGAATCAAAATCATGAGTATATGAGGTTGAAATATACACATCTTTATAACAAGCTGTATTATCAATTATTTCAATATCATTAAGTGTAATACCAAGTATCGATAAAAACTCAAGAACAAATGTATAATGGTTAAATTTATTTGGATTTGGGTAATTCATTAACAACTTAAGATTCGGTATTGTTTTTCTTTGTTCAATATATGAAATAAGATAAGGTAACGAATCATATATAAAATGATAGTAATTATCAGTATTATAAATAAAAAAGAACATCGGAGTTTCGATTTCTTTACTATGTGTTAACCTGTTAAAATTAATTGATACTTCATCACTTATTTTTTTAAGTGACATTGTATTTTCTTTAATTGGTTTTATAACACTTGAACCAAAAACCTCGTAAAATAATACATTTGGATAATATAACGTTTCACCTGTTGGTATTACATTAGATATTTTGTAGATACTAATTTCTCTTTTATTAATATCTTCGTTAAACAGTTGTTTAACTTTAATTAAATTGTCAAAATTAATAACCATGCTAAAGTTTATTTTTATTAACCCTAAAAAATATTTCATTAGGGTATTGATTTAAATCAAGCAATATTTGTTCCATTGGGGTATCAAACATACCCTTATAGTTGGAGTCTTTATTCTTTTTATATTTTTCACTATAAATAAATTCACGATTAAAGCTAGAATATTTACCTATACCTGATTTAATATGGTCGTGTCTAGTATCAGATACTATGTTAATAATACCATTAGTAAATAAGTCATTAACGTAAATATTTTCTTTAAGTAATCTAAAAGTAATATCACCATCTTCCTCACCAAAACCTAATAATCTTTCATCAAAATAACCAATTTTATCAATAATTATTTTATTAACTATGAAATGTGAGAACGACCCATTAAATTTTGTTAAACCAGTAAATTTATTTGTATTTATATGTGCATACGTTTTATCAAAAATTTCTGAAGTGTGGATTTCTATATCATCATTAAGAATTAATAAATTATCTTTATCAGAGTTAACAATTATTGTATTCCATAGTTTAGATAAGCCTCGTGTTTCTATGAAAAATATCGGATAAACGTTAGTATACTTAGAACATAGATTCAAAATTTTTAACCTATATTCATCATCAAATAATCCATCTTTTTCACCATTGATAATTAGTAGGATTTTACTATTATCGTGTACCCTAATTTGTGGGATTAATTTTTCAATATAACCATACCTTTTTGAAAAGGTTGTTATACCAATAACAAATTTATTTATCATAAGTAATTTTTTCCAAATGTTATTAGTTTTTCATTATAATTTTGATGTATAAAATCTAAATACCCCTTTTCTATTTCTAGTCCATCGAAAATGCTTGCATCTATATTTATACCTCTTATTAAAGATTCATCAATTTTTTGTGGGTTAAAATTCAAATTATTAACGACACCATCATATCGATTATTAATCATCTCAACACTATGGTTATAATTAACGAATTCGTAGTGTTTATACCACAACTGTTTTATAACATAGTATTTAGTATTTATCGATTGTAAATGAATAACACCATATTTTTTACTAAAATCTTTTGGTAGAAAAACATTTGGTGTTCTAGGGGTATGATATTTAAATTCTTTCGTATTTAGTCTGCCGATATTATTAGTTGGTAATACAAAACTCCTATAATTATTTACGTAGGATGGGTCATTTCTATAAAATTCTATAGAATAATTTACACTATTATACCAAAACAGTTGAGTATCTTTTACTTTGTAAGACATTAAAAATTCATCCCAATCATCAATAATGGATGATGTTAGAAGTTCATCAGCATCCATTGAAAATATTATATCAACATCATTCATAATACTAACATCTATCATTTTTTGTCTTTGATAACCTTCATTAAAACTTGGTAATAAATCATTTATTATCATATACCTTTCAGGTGGTAATAATGATTTAATAACCTCAAGTGAGTTATCTGTAGAGTTATCATCATAAAAAACAAATAGGTCAACTTTATATGTTGACCATATTGGTAAAATTGCCGACAATAATTTAGATTCATTTTTTAACATTGTGTTAAAGGCTACTTTCATATATTAAAATTTATTAACTTTCTTTTATTATATACACTGAAATCGTGTTGTAAATTTAATTGATTCGTTTGATGAATAATATCGTTAGTACCATAGCCCCAGTCTGGGTGTTCGTGCTTTATTATCACATCTGAAAAGTATGTTTGCTTTTTCAGAAAATTACCAACCTCCATAAATTCATTATCACAATATACCGATTTATATTCTGGGTAATAAATGTACCCAAATCTATCATAATATTTTTTACCAATTATTGATAGTGTATTTAATTTTTCACCAGAGAATCCATCATTAAACCATAAAATCCCATCGGTATCTGGATAAACCTCACGCATCTTATTTTTAATTATTGTATCAAAACCTTTAACTGATGGTATCATATCATCCGAAGCTAGTAATAATATATCAAATTCAACATTACTTAAATCAGCATTTACAGCCTCAATTTTTGTTTTATTATCACCATAAAAAACTTTAACGTTACTATATTGTGATATAAATTCTCGCATATCATCGTTATTCATAGATGTATCGTTTAAATCACATGTTACAATTATCTCATTTGATTTATCATCCATAAACCTAACATATTTGTCCAGAGTTTTTGCAAATTTCTGTGGTCGGTTTCTAGTTGGAAATTTGATTATTAATTTCATATTAGTTTAATTTTTAACTTTTTTATTTTTATATTTTTCATCTAAATCTTCTTCGATAAAATCAGATAAAATATCAATACCATTACTAACCACTTTAGCTTTGAATTTAATAACGTAATTTCCATCAAATTCAATAATTTTATCAACTTTTAAAATTTCATAGTAATAGTATAAAAAATCTTCGCTACCTAGAGTATTATGTGTAATAAATTCAACACCTTTAATATCAAACATATCCATTCCAACAAACCCAGAACCAAGAGCTGTACTCATTTTTTTTACAAAGACTCTTGATGTTGGCTTAAGTTCTTCAGGATACTTACTAACATAAAATTCAAGAAGTCGTTCTTCATCATTTATTTTCCTAATATTTAATTTCTTCGTAAAGTTTTCAATAAAGAATCTAGGAAAAAAATCACGATTAATTTTTATAGGTCTTTCACCCTTTATTGTTGCAAAGTATTCATTAGCATTTATTTCACCATGCGTAGCAACATGGTCACCATCTTCGTTAATACTCTTCTTAACATCGTCATAAACGACTAAATTTTTACTACTCATTGCGTCAGCACTATCCATAGCTACTTCTGAATTATCAAGAACCATTTCTAATTCATAATCATCAAACGTATCTAATTTAACTTTATTTAATAGTACCCTATCTTCAGTATTCTTAGTTGCGTTATAATGTGAATCACCATCTGAATCAACAGTTTTAAGGGTTAATCGTAGATTTTGACTGGCCTTTAAGACCTTGTATGTACGCCAGCGTAAATCACGAACTTCACTATTTATAACCCCTTTGTTTAAGCCGTCTAACAAAGTTCCAGTATTTTTATCTTGTTCAATCGAATTGTTAGCTTTTAATAAATTAGAATTTTGGGTTAGTAAATTTTTAGAAACATTACTAATAGCAATAGAAAATGCAACAATTTGTCTTTTAAACCATTTTTTAAATTTCATAATTAATTTTTATCTTTTTCATAAACCCATTTAAACCCACCAGCTGTTTTTCTATTTTTTTTACAAACAGCCGAAATAGCTCCAGTTCTTATATTTAATTCACGTTCAGCTTCACCAGCATAATCCCATAATTTTATTATATTATCATCTAAATCTAATTGATAAACTTTAAGTCTTTTTTTTGACGGTAAACCAATTTTAGCTTTAGACATTTTATTTTTAGATTCATCTGAATGATTTCTACCAGTTTGTATTATACGCATTTTTTCTTTAAAACTATTATTTCGTTTAATACCTGTTAATCTTTCTGAAATTTTCTTTTTTGTTGTTTCACTAATTATTCTATTTTTACAATATATTTTCATTCTTTCAGATATTGCCTTAGAATGTAATTTAGCTGATTCTGACATTTTTAACTTACTAGCTTCTGTATGTTTATACCCTAAAATACTACCAGCTATTTTAGCTTTATTATAACCAATTTTAGGGTTTGTTGCATCTAATACATCAATATAATATTGTTCACGTTCTAAGATTTTTAATTTACCAGTTAATTCTTCTAATATTTCAAATTTAAACATTTGTGAACCATATTTAACCCAAGCGGACTGTAAATGTTTATTATAATGCTCACCTCTGTCTAATAATCTAATATGTGTTTTTATTCTATCTTTAAAACCATCCTTTGTACTGGTTGAACTACCAATATAAATTTTATTATTTTTTAAATTTGTAATTTTATAAACACCAGTTTTTTTACTATTTATCATAAATTATTTTATAATAAATATAACAAAAAATTGGAAAGGTCCTTAACTTCTTGGTTGATTTCTTTGTGTTTTAAAGCGTATAATAACGTACCGTAATCTTTTTCTGTTACTTTGTCGTGTGACTTTTCAAGCGTTTCACCTTTCTGAGAAACAAGATTATTACTAACATTAGATGTAGCTATCGATATGGCAACTAATTGTCGCTTAAACCATTTTTTTAATGACATTATTCAAGAATATTTTTATAGATTTCTATTATTTGATTAACAACATTAGTGTTGTTAAATTTATCAATATCCGCTGGAATATCATGTAATTTTTTAGATAGAATATTACCTGAAGAATCAACCTCATAAATCCAACCTTTTTTACCACATAACCAACCTTCAATTGTAGTTCTACCCAACAAAATACCAGCGGTTTCATCACATTCATGAATGTATTTCTCAATTGAGAATGAAGGTTCGAAATACTTTACATGTTCTTGCCCGTCAATCATTGAGTTTAAATACACGTCATTCTTTTTACCAACAATCCATAATTCTTCATTATTCTCTTTAGTAGTATTAATTAAATCTTGGATTGTATTTTTACGCAAATAATCTATGGTTCCAACGAACAATACTCGTTTTTTATCACGCTTTTTAGTACTTTGAACAGGCTTAAATCTTGACACATCAAATGGGTTATAAATAACACTTATATCACTATCAGTAACATTAAAATTTTTAACAATATAGTCTTTAATCTCAGGTCTAATTGCAATGTATTTTTTAATTTGTTCTGAAATTACGGGTTCTTCTAAACTAATAACTTCAGAATGAATTCCACATATTACTGGTGTATCTGGGTATAATCGCAAAAGGTGTTCAACAACTGGTTTATGACTTAAGTGAATAACATCAAATTTAGTTTCGGATAATTTATAGAGAGTATTTGGTTGTGAAAGAATCGAACCTTGTGGACTATTTAAAGTCCATTTTCCATCACCAAGTTTAAAACCTGGTGGTTCTTTTAAATCGTAGAGTTTAACACCATATTTTTTAACCATACTAGCAAGAGGCTCACCAATATTTGAACAGATGGTAACATCACAATTTAATTTAGTAAGAGTTTTAGCTAGTTCAAAAGTATATAATTCAGAACCCGTAAAATGATTAAAATTAAGACATCCTAATAGGATATTTAATCGCTCATTTTTTCTTAGTTGTCTTTTGATAGTAATAGGTAGTTTATCTTTAAACATTTCAGAAAATTGTATTCGATTCTTTTCCCATTCTTCATTAGTTATACCGATTGACCTATGATTAACTAATATTAGGGTTGTAACCCCAACTTTAACACCTTTCAAGTAATTTTCGAAACAAAAATTTACATCGTAAAAGTGAAACCCATTAACATCTTCATTGAATGTTGTTTTAATTCTTGTTTTATCGATAGCAAAAAATAAACCGTCAACGATAACAACTTCTTCTAAGACATTATCTAACTTGTCACTATATTTTGAAACCCAAGATTTACCTTCATGTGTATGCATAACTTGACCATACATCTTTTTAGGTTTTTCCCACCATTTACCACTATCAGCTAAGTGTTTTGTACCAGCAACACCAATAATTCCAAACTCAGGATTTTCATTGAAAAGTTTAATTAACTTATTACCCCAGTTACCATTATCAAATTCAATATCGTGATGAATAAAAACAACGATGTCATTTTTAGCCTCTTTTAAACCCCTATTATAAATTTCAGTTAATGAAAATTCACCTTTATTCTCATAACCTAAAAATTCTATTTTTTTATGTAAACCAGATGTTTTTATAACATGTTGTTTAAAATTATCTAACGAATGTTGTGATGAACACACTACAGTTACCATATTTTCTTTTTTTGTTTTAAATATTTAATTTTATTATATATTGAAGTTAAAGTTTTATTTAATATTAAAGCACATTTTTCACCACCTATCTTATCATAATTTTTAACTAAAAATTCAATATCTTCTTCACGCCAAAATAGTTTTTCTTTATTTTTAATATAAGAAACAACATCCAAATATTTCTCATATTTTCTACTAAAACCTATGTGTTCGGTGTGTTTAGGGTTTGATTCCCTTGTACAATATACTACTGTTATCATTTATTAAAACGTTTATATGAATTTTCACTTATATCTATAAAATTAGCTTGACCAATAAAATCCTTAAGGGTTAAGGCACCAGAATAACTCATGGCTGAACGAAGATAATCTTCAAAATTTTCAACCCATTTATCTAAACGGTATTCAACCTTTCTAAATCTAACAACACCTTCAGATGTCTTAAATTTTTTAGCACCCCATTTCTTTTGAACTTCCTTAGTTGACATACCTCTAAATTTCTTATATACTGGAATACCTATCTTATAAGCCATTTCAGCGATGTCAGTATCGACTTTTATCTTTTTCCAAAGATACATATCACCAGCCGATTCAAAGGCCTTATTCAGGATGCTACCTAGCATTACGTAGTCAGCACCTAATCCTAAAGCTTTGATGATATCACTATAATCCTTCATACCACCATCAGCAACGATTTTAGCAGGTTTTTTTAGCTTCAGTGACTCTTTATAACATTCGTCAATTAGAGAGGCCATAGGGTATCCTACACCTGTATTTTGAGTGGTTAGACAACCACAATTATGAACTATTACATCATTAACACAATACGAATTATCGGTATCAATAGATAAATCATTTATATAACCATCAAAATTTATTTTACATATGGTATTTATTTCTTTAAATTTATATTTCATTATATAATATTTTTTAAAAATTCATCTTCAAAACCTTCTTTTATTATTTTAAAATCACAATTTAAATGTAATTTTATTTCATTTTCACGTATTAAATCTCGCTCTATTTTTTTATTATGTTCATGTTCATAGTATTCATAAACAACATTATTTTTTTCATCATAACCATCAACCCAATAACCTAAATCTTTAATATAGAATTCACCACCATTCAAAGCATGTTGAATATTAACATTTTTAAGTTCAGATATTTTATCAAAAAGTCCACAAGCATAAATATTAAAATGAGGAACCATTTTATTACCATTTAATGTTAGTTTTTTAGATATATAATTAAGTTGACTTATTCTAAGATTTTTACGATGTTCATCAGTAACTAACCTATTTTTTAATGATTTAGAAATTTTTTCTTTTATTATATTACCGTTTTCACCTTGATAAAGACTATTTAATGAACTTTTAATATTCAAAATCCATTTATCATATAAATTATTAGCCTCTTCAATACCGTATTTCTCAACCCAAATATCTAAAACAGATTTACCATACATGGAATTCTTTTCACCAGAAGACATTAATTTTTGTTTTTCAACCATCTTTTCAAATCTTTTTAAAGCGTCATCAATACCATATTTTTTAATCCAAATATCTAAAACAGATTTACCGTACATTGGGTTATTTTTACCACTATACATACCAACTTTAGATTGTGATTGTTTATATTTACTTAAATCAGAATGTTTTTTACCATAAAAATGATTATTTTCACCTGAATTTATTTTAATTAATTTTAAAATCGTTTCTGGTTTATGTTTTTTATTATACATTCCATTATTTACACCGAATGAGCGACAAGAACGACATAAATATGGTTTATTCAAAGAAATTAATTGTTGTAAATTTTTAAGCTTAGTTTCACAGTTACATTTTTCACATCCAATAACCATTAAACAATTTTTTGAAATAAATCTCATATTTCTATCTACACCATTAATTGAAAATAAAAAACCAGATTTAGTCTTTTCATATTTTTTTATTATATTATTATCAATTTTTAATTTAAAATTAATCATTTTCATTAGTTTTATCAATAAAGTTATTATGCTCTATTAATAAATATTCTGGATTTTCTAGAAGTTCCAATGCCGATACCCATTCACAAAAAATATCTATGTTTTCATCATTAATAATGTCTAAATATTTTTTATTTAACACATAAAATTCATGGTCTGGTGTACAAGTGATATCATCATTAATCACAATTAATTTACCACTATACGGTATTTTTTTTGTTTCTAAAACATCCCGATACTCACCAGTATGTGTTAATACTTTTTCACCAATTGTTATATTCTCAATTGATTTTTTTGTTGTTATAGTTGTAACTAAAGTACCATCAATAAAACAGCCGTTACCAATACCAACCCTGATATAATCAGCACCAGCTTCTGAAAGTAGAGTATATGTTTTAGGGTTAGCAATATTACCAACCATAAGAGACATATAAGGATACTTTAATTTAAGTTGTGTTGTAATATTAAGAATATTATCCATATGACCATTAGCAACATCTATTAGATACTTACCATATGGTTCAATCGCATCATTATCAAATAATGTTTTAATGTCAGTATATGAATATGAATTAAAACCTAATTCACAATATTCATATCTTGGGGTGCAGATGTGTATTTTATTATAGTAATAATTGATTAGATTATATTTATTAATAACGGTATCCATTGGAGCCGTAATTAACGGTAAAAAACCTTCATTATCTAATGGGTTTATTGCCGTTCTAGAATTTACCTTAGTTATTTCTTTTGGGACTATTAATAAGTCGTTGAAGTCTAATTTCATAATTATTTTATTTATAGATAAAATTGTTTGCTGCACATGATATTACCCTCATAATATGAGGTCCAAGGGCCAATTTGTTGGTTATTTAAACATAAACCAATTAAACATAAATCACCATTACCATGATAAAATTTCCATAAACCATCTTGTGAGTTGTTTATATAATTACCTTCAGCTCTTAATTTATCAGAATTACTCCAATAATGTTGGAAAAACCCATGTTTTTTACCATTAATAAATTTATTCATTTTTTAATTTATTCATTTTTTAATTTATTCCAGTTGAACCAAAACCATTAGAATTTCTTTCAGTTTTAGTTAAGATTTTATCAACTTGTAATAAATTAATCACCGATTTACTTATTACTTGTGTTAATACAGCTTGAGCTATTCTATCACCATTATTAATGGTAAAGGGTTCATCACCATGATTTATTAAAATCACTTTAATTTCACCAGTATAATCTGCATCAATGGTTCCTGGACTATTTAATACAACAACACCATTCTTTGCTGCAAGTCCACTTCTTGACCTAATAGTAATTTCAAAATTATCTGGAATTTGGAAAAATAAGCCCGTAGGGACGATAGTTCGTTGTCCAGCTGGTAATGTTATTACTTCCGTTAAAGAAGCCCTTAAATCGAACCCTGAGGCCCCAGCAGTAGCATATTCAGGATTAGGGTTTGTAGAAGTATTCACAAAATTAACACCGAGCTTAAAATTCTCAGTGTTAATATTTGTGTTACTAAATTCTTTATTGAAATCTTCTTGAGTATAATCAACATCAGGATTGATAATATCCATTACCCTTTCTTTCATTTTATCAATTAGACTCATTTGTTAACATTTTTTCTTCAATTATTTCAAAACTATCTCTTCTAGCTGGTCTAGGAACGTCAACAGTGTTAATTTTTATAAAATATAAAGGTTCTGCTTCTGTCAATGTAAACGGGTCGATTAAACCAGACATTACCGATACAATTTCACCAATAGCATTATTCCACGGTGAAATTTTAATAATTGGTTCTTCAGTTAAAATTTTAACTTTATCACCAACTTTAGGAATTTTTTTCATTTTTTTCATTTTTTTTTTTTATTTTTTTTTTTAATTATTATACCAACTCCATTCATACCCACCAGCAGATTTTCTTTCTTTATTGCATACTTTTGTTATATTTCCAATTTGAATTCCTAAATGTTTATAAATATAGTTATTGAATTCCACGTATTGATAATAATACCGTTTTTAGATTGAATAACTTTTTTACCTTTACTAGCTTTATATGTGGTATCTATTAGATTTTTTTTATTTTCAGTTGTTAATTTAACCTTTAAATTATATTTATCAAGTAATATATTCAATAATTTTTCATCATAATTTTCAAGATAAAACCAAAATTTATTAAGACAAACACTATTTTTAATTATTGATTGACTTATAGCGGAAGTTGAAACACCATAAAATTTATTAGCCTCTGACAATGAGTGCCACTCTTTAGTAGTTTTTTTATTTATATCATATTCAATAATTTTTTTATTATTTGTTTTACCATTTATGCTACGAATATTATAAGTTCTTTCATGATATTTAGAAATAAAATCTTGAAGATTGGATATGTTTTCAATATCATCCGAGTATCGCCAAATAAAATTATTTAAAGAAAATCTTTTTAATCTACAAACATCAGTTATTGAACCATAACCGAATTCTTTTTTCACCAAATCAATAGATTCCCATTCTTTAATAAACTCACCATTTAGTGAAAATTGTTTAACCTTTACTTTTTTAGTATCTAAAAAATCATCACTAAATTTATACCCAGATATACCATCACCACCATTTGTTAAATTAGTTAAAGGACCTAAACCTAAATCATTTCTACCAATTAATCTAATTAATTCAACCTCTAAATTAAACGCATCATTTTCGAGCAAGTTTTTTTTAACTCTAATAATGATAGGTGATAAATTTTCAGATAGAATTTTTTTAATTTTATTGTTTTTATAACTAGATATAAAATTTAAATTATATTCGTTTAAATGACATTTATCTCTAAATCCAGAACCTTTACCAACATAAAAAGGTTCAAAATCAAATTCAAATTCACCATATTTATAATTTGATTTTTTTCTAGGGTCTAAGTAAACGTAAACATAAAATTTATTTTTCTTTTTGTTGTATTTCTTAGAATATTCAACTTGTTTTTTATTACTCATAATTTGTATTTAATAATAAATATAACAAAAAGAAAAATAAATTAAACTATGACAAAAATAATTCTTTTTCTTCTTTGATAGCCATTATATTAGCAAATTTAAGTAATTCACCTAATACAGAATTATGATATTTTGATTGCTTATCAGAGTCATCTTTATCATGATTAATAATTGCCGCATATTCCACGTCAGTTAGAATAACACCATTTGAAAGTGCATAAAAAGCTGAACGTTCACCAACACGCATAGAAACTTCTTCATTTCTAAATTCGTACATCTTGCCTTGGTTTTTAATATGCCATTCAGATGTGCAAGGTGTATAAAGATGCGCTTTACCAATTTGGTACAAAAAACAAACCTTTATAATTTCTTCCTTAGGTAATCTAAGCTTCTCTGGTAACGCAGCATTAAAAGAAACAGCAAATTTTGTTGTTCTTAATAAATGGTCAATTAAACCACCCTCAAACGCATTGTTAAGGTCTTTGTTTGTTGACGCTGGTGCGGCCATGAAATCTTGACCTAAAAAAGCTGTAAGACTTTCAGTCATGAAAGGTTCAGCTGTTTCAAAATACTTTTTAGTATTCTTAATAATTTTGTCTTTATCTAACATATTTTTTAATTTACGCAAATATACAAAAAATATTTTAATAAAGCAAATTAACGATTCATAATTTTTATTGCTGATACACCATTTTCATAATCACCTAAATCATCCCATAACCCATTACTACTGTTAGGTATAAATTTACCATATTTTTTGTCAATAATATTTAATATCCCATTAAAGGTATCTTCAGTTATTAACTTCTCAACATTTTCTTTGGTTACAGGAATAGGTTCATTTTGATTTTCAATATTATCCATGATTATCATCAATTGAATTAATTCTTTCTTCTTCACTTTTCATTCTACCAAAAAAACTTTCATGTGTTTCATTTTTATCAACCTTAATCATAACTTCTTTTGCTTTTTCTAATTTAGGTTTTAACCTATTAACATCAAGTGTTGATGGTTTTTTTATTTGTAAAGCATCTAATTTAACTTTTTGTCTTTTTAATGAATTATAAGCAAAATCGTTCTCTTGTTTTATTAAAATATTTAATTCTGGACCTTTAATATCCTCTAACGATTCATTATGAATATCAACAATTTCTGGCACATAAAATATTGGTGAAGAGTTACCGTCATAACCATGTAATGTTGCTTCAACGTGTGGTTTGCGCAACTCATCCATGTAGTTAAGTATTTCCTTAACCCTTTCAGTTTTTATATTCCATTCATTTTTTAATATTAATTCATCTGTATTGGGCTTAAAAATTTTTACTTGTTCAAAATAAGATGGTAAAGGCTTATTAATCATAACCTTTTTTATAGAATACTGTAAATTCGACTTACGAATTCTTGTAAGTCTTTCATATTCTTTCATAGTACCTCTTTTACTCTTGATACTAAGATAAACTATCAAGACTTTTAATTTTAAATCTTGAATAAATTCGTTAAATTGTCTTTTAATTTTTTGAAATTTCTTTTTCATTTTATTTCTTTTTTTCATTTACCAGTTTAAGGTATAGGTTTTTTCTATCTTCAGTTACCTTATCCATAGAATACGTATCCTTAACTGTGTTATATAAGTTTTCACTAAGTTGTGTTACTAATTCTGGTTGTTGAATTAATTTCTTAATTGCTTTAACCCAATCTTTGGTTTGATGTTTACTTGGTTTAATCAAAATACCATTCGCATTAGTATCCCAATTACCACCAAATTGTATAGCGTTAGTCACATCAATTTGATATGGACCAAAATCCTGAGCTATAATAGCCTTTTTATGGAATCCAGCTTCGATGACTTTTAATTGACTCTTAACCTCATTAAAAATATTATCTTCAATTGGTGCCAATGATACATCAAATAAATTATAATTTGATGCGTATGTACTAATTGGCTTAGTCCAAACTCTTCTATAAGGTTCGTTAGCTACATTAGGATATTCTTCGTTCTTAAACTTCAATAAGAAATCCTTATACTCTGGACTTACAGTTGAATAGTTATCGGTAAATATTTTTTCATACTGATACCAAACGCTTTCAGTTGGCTTGATGGGTCTTTGAGTTTGTTGTTTAGTTTGCTCATCAATAATTGTCATAGTACCTCTAAGGTCATATCCACATAGTACAAATTGTACTTTATCTATAAGACCTTCACGATTAATGGTTCCAACCACATCGTTAATAAGTTCTAAGTCTTTAAGGTGACTATTGCCAATCCACATTGCTTTGCCGTTTCTTCTGACATAGATAATATGATTTTTAACTTCAACACAATAAACATTACCTTTATAATATCTATTATATTGATTTTCTGTTTTAATTAGAGGGGTATTTTTATTATGCTTACTAGTACTATGATGTTTGGTAAAATTAACCACCAATGAATCATATTGTGACTTTATTCCTCTTCCTTTAATTTCACTAGTTCGTTTACCTCGATTTGTTATTGTCGCTGAAATACCTATTTTTAAAGCAATTTCTTGTAAATTATTTGCTAACGAAGGTGAGCAAGTAAATGCTCTGGTTCTTGTATATTTATTATTTTCAATATGGCCGTCACCTTTAATAAACCAATCTAAAAATATTGTTAATTGTCTTGGTGATAAATTTAATATTTCTTCAGGTACAAATTTATCATATGCATTACCAAAATTTGATAAGTATTCCCATAACATTTTATCAAAAACCCTAACTTGTTTTTTGTCTTTAGTATACGTTGGTTTGAAACCCATTTTAATTAATAATTCATACATATATGATAAATACCCATTATCTTTTGTTTGTGCTATACCTACTTGATGTAACCCATTTGTTTTAGTAGTCCACCCTTCAGCCATCCAAAAACCAAAAAATTGTAACCAATTATCCATATCGATATTTTTATCATAACCATATTTTTCGGATAATCCATTATAACGTTTTTTTGATATTAATTTATCAATATAGTTTTCGTTTTCTTCAAATTCAGCGTATTCATTTAGCATTGGTAAAACAAAATATTTTTCTTTTTTACCAACCCATACTGCATCTTTTTTAACATGGAAATTTTTACCATGTATTTTTTCAGATTGGATTAATTCTAAATCAAGTTTTTTATGTGTTAATGATTTGGCCACAGAGGCATACATATTGTGGTTTGGTGTAACTTCGTATTCAACTAAACCATTTTTACAACAATTTAATTCACCTTCAAATGGTTCACATATGTAACCTGTTGGTTTGTGGTACTCTAATTCATTTGTATTTGGATTTAATGTTGCAACCATTTCGGTTTGATTTAAAGCGTCAAATCTTTTCCAACCTTCATCAGTCAGAATTTCGGTATCTGGTGTCATACAACTACCACCTAACCAACCAATTCTAAGTCTCTCAGATGGTTCTACATTTGGTGTAAATTGTTTTTCGGTTGGGTCTACAGCATTTGGAAGTACGAATACGTTTTTATTAAATTTTTTAATTTCATCAGCAAATATGGGTGTTGTTGTTGTAACATTTCTTGAAATCTTAATGTTATTAAGAATTAACTTATCAAGACCATGATTTTTTATAAGTAAAAAAGCTGGGTGATGTGGTCCTGGGGACCAATAGTCATCTAAGTCCATTATTGTAACAATACCTAAATTGTCAAGTCTTTCAAGGAGTGCTGGTAATGCGCTATATTCACCAAGGGTTCTATGATAATGTATAATATCATATTGTTTAAGCCATTCATCATTATCTAATTGTGGTTCATAATCAATATCAATTGAGAACTCATCTGGGTAATTTTGTTCTAGGGCAATATGTGGCTTAGAACTTCTAAAGTAGCTTGTCAGCTGACCCCAGTTCTGTCACTAGGTACTACTAATACCTTTACTTTGCGACTAACTGGGGTCAGATTAATAATGTTTGTTGTCATTTTGTGAAATTAATTCTCTTATTATATTTTTATTTTTTTTGTAATCCGATTCCCAGATTACAATACAATTATAATTATATTTTTTAGCTAAGTCAAGCTTATTCTTATCATATTCCCATATTTCTTTAGCTGTTTTACTCTTTTTTTTATTATAATACATTGAATCATATTTTTTAGGGTTACAATGCCAGTAATCACCATTATACTCAATAAGTAAATTTAGCTCAGGAATATAAATATCAAAAATTTTTGATTCAATAATAAAATTAGGTTCGACTTTTAAATTTATGCTCTCAAGATATTTAATAATTTCAAACTCTGGTTTTGAGCGATTAAAAGATTTTAACTCTCCGTTAGCAATTCTATTTTTCATAAGAATACTTAACTTGGTTCTAGTCTCTTCCATTTTACCACTTTTCCAACGTTCTTTAGCCATAATACTAAACATGTCTTTGTATTCTTGTTTAGACATATGGTCACTAGTTTTAACACCAATTTTTTTATCTGAAATTGTTTTTTTTGTAGTATTTGAATGAGTTTTTTTAAAAAACGGATTCCCCCCCCAACTTGTTTTTTTAAAGAACATTTTTTACATTCATGTTTATTTTTTAAATTTCTATTTAGTAAAGATTTATTGTTTACTGAAAATTTTATTTTTTTATTACATGTAATACAAGTATAATGCCCACACCACATATTACCCTCTTGCCAAAAATTTTTATAGAAAGACTCGCCAAGCAATCTATTTCTAGTTAAATTTTTGTCTTTTAATATTTTTAAAACTTGATTTTTTGTAATGTTAGGTATTAATTTACATATTTTAGTTGACCCAATACCGCTTAAATATAATTCAATTATTTTTTCTTCCATATATTATAAATATACAGAAAATAAAAATAAGTCTAAAAAGCTAACCCCAGTTCTGTCTGATGCTACTACTAAAACTTTAATTTTTTTGTTTTTTGTCATTATTTTTATTTTTAAAACGTTATTTTGATTAATATACTAAACATAAAATATTAGTCAATAAAAAAGGCCCTATAAGGGCCTTTTTTTTATTATAAATAATTTTAATTTAAATAGATTTTCTCTTTGGTGTTACTTTTGGTGTAATTTTACCTTCTTTAATAAGGGTTGTTATTGTAGCCTTTACGGTTTCTTGTGTAACCATTTTATTATAGCTTTTAGTAAAGTACTCAAGAAGTTTTTTCTCAACCATACTATTAACCATTTCATTTAATTGAGATTTGCTAACTGTAATTGTGTCACCTTGATTAACTGGTCTTTTGATATTTTCACTTAATTGTTGTTTAGAACCCTTTAATGGTATACCAGCAACTTTAGCAATATCTTCAGCTGTAAATTTGGATGGTGGTGCTGCAAATTTTGGAACTCTTTTTTCCATCATTACTTTTTTAATACTATCTGGTAATTTAGAATTCATAACTTGTTCATCACTATAATTATAAACGTTTGATGGTCCAGAAGGTACGTAATTGTCAAAACTCATTTCTCGTTCATCACTTTCGCTATACATTTCAGCTGGTCTTGATGATTGCCTTTTTGGTGGTGTTTCAACATAATCAAAATTATCTTCGTAACTTTCTTGAATTTGACCGCTTTGTTTTTTAGGGTTTTCTTTTTCTACTTTATTCATTACAGCAGCAGCTTTACCTAAAATACTACCTAACCTACTAAGGTCTACTGGTGGTGGTGTTGTCATTTGTGTTTGTTTTTAAGTTGTTATTATTTTTTTGTTTCAACTTTTGTTGTAAACGTTTTTTTAATTCTTTTTCTTTTTCAATCTTAGCACGAAGTTTTTCTTGTCTAGCTTGTTGTTCTTTTTCTTTTTTTGCTAAATAAGCTTGTTTATCTTCTAGTTCTTTACGTTCAGCATCAAGTTTATCTTGATATTCTTGTTCCTCACCACTATTAAACTCTTCTTCGTTTTCTTCGTCTTCATCATTCTCATCTTCATCATTTGCAATATAAGATGAGTTTTTATTTAATTTAAAACCTTGTTTTTTTAACCAATTTGTTGCAGCATCTAAATCACCGTCAGAATTATTTAACGCTTGTCTAGCATCAAAATTACTAACTCCAGTTGCTTGTGCTAATTTGTATATAGCATCAGCTGAAACTTCGTTATCTTTAGTTTCTTCTGGATTTTGTTTAATGTAAGAACTAGTATTTGGTTTATTAACTTTATATTTTTCTCTATTAGCTTGTATTTTTTGATATTGTTTTTTAAATTCTTCAGGTGATATGTTTGAAACATCTCTTGAAGTAAAATCAGTACTTTTTCTTTGATACTTACTTGTTTTATACTTATCATCGAATGTAGCAATGTCACGTACTGTTTTCATAGTTCTATCACCATTTGGATTAAACTTATCCATTGGTCTATAAAACTTCATTTTGGTTGGTTGCCAACTACGGATTCTATCCAACCTAAAAATTTTCCAAGCACTACGACCTGGTGTTGTTTTAGAACCACCACCAACTTGATAAGCTCTTATGGCTTTATTGTCAGCTATGGTATCTGAAAAGTTATATACTTGAATATACCTTTTACTAGGTGGTGCATCTGGATAATCTTCATAAGTTATATTTACAAAGTACTTTCCATTAATAGCATCAATAACAGCCTCATCTGAAACATTTTCAGTTAAAAGACTAGCGGTCTCTTCTAATATAATATTTTCAAATAATTTGTAAAGTTTCATTAATAATAAACTATTACTTGACCACAATTTTTTGTCATATCTGGTTGCTTATAGCAATGATTTGGGTCAAAGCCCCATGTACCTAAATTTAGGGCAAATGCTGGCTTACGACCAGAACCTTGAGCTACATTTGGATTACCGTTAATATCCAAATCAGAACCACCATTATAATTTATAATAGCTGCTTGTAAATCATCACCAGTACCCTTTCCGTAATTTGGTGTTGTTTGGTCAGCCAATGCTCTAGTGTGGGTTACTGTATATTCATTTGATGTAATGCAGTTATATGTATTTTGTGGAATTAAGCAATTTCTTGCTGAAATTGCTGCAATTTCTAGTGGTGATTGACCACCGTTTACTGGTGCTGGCATAATTTAAAGTTTTTCTTTTTTATTGTTATTTAAGTATTCTATAAGATATAGAATTTTTTTTAAATCTTCTTGAAGAGATTCGTTATAAACCTCTTTATTTGTCATTATTTTTCGAAGGATACTACCTTTATTTAATTTAGGTAAACCACCGACTTTTGTTGGGTTTTTAGATGAATCCTTATCGTGAGTTTTAATAAATTGATTTTCACGACCAGTATCCATTCCAATCTTCTTTATACCATAAATACTATCTCTATCTTTTTTTAACGTTTCTTCAATAAATTTTAACGCTGCATCACCACCTTTTCTATTAAACTCATCCATATTACCATCTTTTTTGGCTTGTGTAAGTCTGGTTTTAGTTGTTTTAAGGTTTTCGTAAGTAATAGCGGTACCTAAAAAACTTCTAAGGTTTTCTGGTACTGAATACGTCTTACCTTGCATTTGTGAATTAGGCATCTTTATTTAATTTACTTAATACAGCTTTTTTTATTCTATCTAATTGTTTATCAGTTAAATCAACATCATTTATTATATCAAGAACCTTTTCAGTCTTTTTATCATATTCTTTATCAAATACTTCACTATTCTTAGACTTCTTAACTAAGTCTTCTTCAAGTTCTTTTTTGGTTATAACTTTCTTTTTAGTTTCGTTAACTGGGAGACCACGACCAGATTGGCTACGGTAACTGTAAACTGCGAACCAAGGTATATTTTGCCTATATCTAGAAGCCCTATCTGTGGTTGTTGAGATGCCTTTTTCATAATCAGAATCGTCATTCCATGGTTTTTGAACAGGTCCAGTTTCAATTTCACTATCATTGGTAGCATTTCTATCACCACTGATAATACCACCATCGGCACCAACAAGTTCATCCAATTCAAATTTCTCCTTAATATTCTTTACTTTAATTATTGGCATAAATAATTCTTTTATAATAAATATATTGAAAACGCTGAATATTTATTAAATAAATAAAGAATAATGGCATTTATTACAAAATTAGACTATTCATCAAATAGACAAATATCACAATACCCAGAAACAATAACTTATTTATCTGGTGGAACAGTATTTGGATTACCATTTAATCAATTGGTTACAGGACCGAATTTAAATACAAGTGCAATAACACAAACTTACGGTGGTGCTATTAGTACTTTTTCTGGAAATACTGGTACAACTGTTTATACTTGGTATAATTCTGGTATGCAATTGGCTTATTCTAGACTTTCGGCAATAACACCTTCAAATAGTGCAATAACACAAAATACTGGTGTGGTATTTACTGGTACGAATACCACTATTATTGATGGGAATACAGTTAATTTATCTTACAGTGGTGTTGGTTTTGATATTACACCAATTGCTATGATAAGTCTTGGTGGTGGTAATTTTAGTGGTACATCATATAGTCAAACAGTTAATTTTTATAGTGCTGGTACTTTAGATTATACTGGGCGTACTATATGGGTTGATGTTAGTGGTATTACAAGAACAAATACTCTTTTAGCGGATAATATCCAATTAACAGCTTTAAATACCGCACCATCATCATCTGGTGATACTGGTACAACTGGTCAAATAAAAATAAGTAATGGATTTATATATGTTTGTGTTGCAACAAACACATGGAAAAGAGCAACTCTATCAGGGTTTTAATATAAAATTATGGGTTATAATATCAATGAAAATAAAACAAATATTGTACCATTTCAAAGTGGTAAGGGTATTCCAACACATATATCACCATTAGGTTCAGTCTATATTGATAATACAACTGGTGTACAATATATAAATAAGGATGGTTTAGCTGGTTGGGCGTTTTTTTATGATTCGACAATACCGATAAGTGGTGGTACTGGTGGCGGTGGTGCTTATGTTCCATTATCTGGTGGTACCATGTCTGGTACACTTTATGCCCCAACCTTTTCTGGTGGTACATTTTATGGTGATGGTAGTCATTTAACTGGTGTTGGTGGTACATTTAATGGTGGAACGGTTACTGGTTCAACAATATTTACTAGTGGACTTACAGCAAATACAATATCCGCTACAACATATCAGAATCTACCAGCAACACCATACTTGAATTTATCTGGTGGTACTGTAACTGGTAATACCGTATTTACTAGTGGACTTACAGCAAATACAATATCTGCAACCACTTATTTAAATTTACCAGCAACACCATACTTGAATTTATCTGGTGGTACTGTAAGTGGTAATACTGTATTTTTAAGTGGACTTACAGCTAATACAATATCAGCTACAACATATCAGAATCTACCAGCAACACCATACTTGAATTTATCTGGTGGAACTGTAAGTGGTAATACTGTATTTTTAAGTGGACTTACAGCAAACACAATATCCGCTACAACATATCAGAATCTACCAGCAACACCATACTTGAATTTATCTGGTGGAACTGTAAGTGGTAATACTGTATTTTTAAGTGGACTTACAGCAAACACAATATCAGCAAATACTATAACCGCAAATGCGTTATCACCTGTTGGTTATATTGATTTTAATACAGGTACAACAGTAACACCTAAAGGTGGAAGATTATTTTATAATAGTCAATTTGATGGTCCATCATATTATCCAACAAATGATACAAATGTTTTAATTAATCTTGGACAACAATTATACATGTCAGTGATTAATGTCTCTGGTTCTTTAATACCAAAGGGTAGTGCAGTTTCAGTTTTAGGTAATACAAATGGTGTACCTAATATCACTTTAGCGGTAAATGTTCATACTGGAAATAGTTATTTAGTTGGTCTTGCCGCTGATGATATACCAAATGGTAATTTTGGTTTTGTATTAAATGAAGGTATATTAAGTGGTTTAACTCTTAATAATTTTAAGATTGGTGATACCTTGTATTTATCACCATTTTCAGCTGGTACATATACAAATTCAACATTATCATTTCCATATACTGCTAGGACAAACCAAATTGGTTACGTACTTAAAACAGGTTCAACGACTGGTGAAATATATGTTAAAATATATAATGAAGATACAAATTCAACACTTACAACACTTGAAAGAAATATTGTTGATGGTAACTCTATGGCTACTGGTATCTATCAATTCACTGGTATTACACAGACATCTAGTACTACATTTAATATAGCACCAGCTTTAGGCTGGGTGGTTAATAATACTTATGAAAAAGCAACGTTACCCGATGTTACAGAAATTAGTTATTCTGGTGGTACTAATTTAACAACGCCATATTTAACCATTGCCGATAACACATATGTGTTAATAACTACAGCATCAACCATTACATTTCAACCAACATATCCAACACCACAACAAAGAAGACAAAATTTGTTTTTAGGTAAAATTATTCACACTAATAGGTCTTCAATTATATCTATAAATCAAACTGTTGATTTTGACGTATCACCAATGGCAGCATTACGTGATTTATGGACACCTTTGGTATTAATTAATCAAGGTATTGTACCTTCAGCATATAGTGCTGGTACGTTAAGTATTCAAACAAGCTATGGTACATTATGGGGTAATGGTATCGGTTGGACTACAAATCAATTAAATCCAAATAGTGTTACTTTATCTACCACAACACCGACTACATTTCAATATAGAACACAATTAGGTGCGGTAACAGGTAACACTGCACCATATACAGGTAATACAATTTATATCGACCCATTACATTATGATTATAATGGTGTTGTAACAAATATACCATCGTCTCATGGTAACACAATTTATGCAACTAACCAAAGAATCTATTTATTCCCAACTGGACTTGTAAGAATTCAATATGGGCAACAATATTATACAACATTTGCTAGTGCAATTGCTGGTTATAGTAATGAATCATTCCAGGTTTATTCTAATAATGCGACAAATGGTATTTTAATTGGAATATTAACAGTTGTTAGGGAAACAACTGATTTAACAAATACTTCATATGCTTTATTTTCTTATGTTTCTAAGTTTGGTGAATTATTAGGTGGAACAGCTGGTATTTCAACAACAACACTTCAACAAGCATATAATAATTCATCAAGTCCTGAAATAGTTATTAACTCAACACTTGATGGTTTAACAATACAAAATGGAACAGGTAATCCCGATAATACCACACACTTATTGGAAGGAATGAATGCTTCTGGCCAAGTTACATCATTTATTAAGGCTGATGGTGGTTTCAGTGGTTCTAGTGTATCCGCAACAACATACTATGGCTTACCTTTAGATATACGTACAACTGGTGCGACTTACTTAAATAATACATTTACGTTTACAAATAATACTGGTGGAACTTATAGCGTTTTATTTAATACATTAACTGGTTTAACTGTAAACGGTATTTTATCAGCAACAACAATATCTGGTGGTACATTTTATGGTAATGGTAGTGGGTTAACATTAACTAATTCTCAAATTATTAGTGGTTTAACTTATACACCATATAATGGTGCTACAAATCCGAATGGTTATATTAGTGGTATAACTAGTGTAATAACTGGTACTGGTGTTAATAATACAGTTGCGTTTTTTAATAATACAAATTCATTAAGTGGGACAACTGGTTTAACTTATAATGGTAATTTAGGTTTAGGTACTAATAATCCTTTAGCTTCAACTACAACACGTAAAGCATTTGTTATTAGTGACTTTGTAAATGATACTACTGTTAGATTAGAGGGTTCGAGTAGTATAGTTTCTGAGTATTTTACAAATGGAACTATTTCTGGAATAGGTACAAGAACTGCTAATCAATTTACTCTTTTTTCTAATAATGCAACTAGATTAATTGTAGATTCTACTGGTCTTATTAGTTTAGGTAGTGTAAACCCAACGCATACCTTAACATTTCCTTCAACATCAACAGGTACTGCTTATTATAATACCTCAGACCAAACAACTAACTATGAAAGAACTAGAATGTATTGGTCTGGAAATACTTTTTATATAAGTGCAGAACAAGCTGGTACTGGAACAAGTAGAACTATAAATTTTATTCAAAATACTCAAACTAAGCTTTCAATAGGTTCAACACAAGTAATTGGTGCTTTAAATATTGGGTTTACCTCAGCAATTGCTGGTTCAATATTAGGTTTAACACCATCACTAACTGTTTCTAGTGGTATTCAAAGTTCATTAGCTATTATACCAACAGTAAATCAAAGTAGTACTGGTGGTTCTAAGGGTATATGGATATCACCTTATTTACAAACTACTGGTAGTGGTGGTAACTATTTGATAGATGCTGGTATAAATAGTGCTGCCAGTGGTGGTGGTACACATACCGCTAAATTTACGGTTGATACTTCTGGTAATGGTGTTTTTTCTGGTTCATTAACTGCAACTACTATTAATGCAACTACCAAACTTTTAGTAGGAACTAATGTTGATAATGGTTATATATTACAGTCTAATGGAACTAGTTGGTTAAATGGTAACACAGTAATAAATGGGACCGCTGCAATTAGTAGTACAATAACACAACCAGTATCGGCTGGTACACAAATGTATCATACTACAATAACACCACAATTAAATTATACATCTACTGGTCAAACTAATACAGCATTTAGATTATTACCAACATTTTCTGGTGCAACTGGATTAACACCAATAAATATAATTGCAGATATTGGTGCAAGTGGTGTTGGTTCTCAATTAGTTATAACTGATGCAACAACTGGTTCAACATTCTTAGTGAATGATATATCTGGTTTACCAATAGCTGAAGCAACATCAACTTGGGATTTTAATCTGTATAATTATCCAACAAAGGTTTTTCAAAAAACTGGAACGAATATTAATATAAATGGAGCATTAAATACAACTGGTTCAACAAAAACAACAGCTGGTTTTTATTCTACAAGTGCTTATACTAGTTCGTTTACTCGTAGTATTGTGATGGATTATGTTACTGGTAATGGTAGAATATCCGTTAGTACAGGAGATACTATAACATTTTATAATGGTGGTGTTGCAACAACATCATTAATGACTATATCAAGTGGTGGTACTGTTAGTGCAAATGCATTTTCCGCAACAACATCTTTTTCAAGTGTTGGAACTTATGGTACAGCGACTGTAAATGCTGGTAATACTAATGGTATGATTACTTTTGCTGGGTCAGGTACTATTGGTGGAACTGGTTATACCGATTTTATTAAAGTAACAAATACCTCAGCAGGAGCGACAACACCATCTAAAACATTTAGAATTAATAATAATGGTGGTTTTGAAATACTTAATAATGCTTACACTGCATCAACATTAACTCTTTCAGATAACGGTATATTATATGTTGGTGGTGGTAATACTTCAACTAGTTCTAATACAGATGGTACATCAAATTACTTATCATTTAATCTAAATAATTCACAAATTTATGATGATGGTAACATCCACATACATTCAAGGGGTTCAGGTCAATCCATGTGGATTAATACCAATGGTGGACAATTAATGTTATTAAATCAAGCACCTTTAAATAATGCTGCTTCTGGTACAGGTGTGATAATTGGTAGTGGTACAACAACATTAACTGGATTTGTAACTATAAATGGTTCTAAGAATCAAACGGTAACAAATTATGGATATTTATCACAAGGTGGTGCTGGGCAAATTCCAGGTGGTTCTGGTTCAGTTCCGTATGGTCTATCAGCTGTTGGTCGTATCCAATGTCCAGAGTTTGATGCAACGTCAGATGAAAGATTAAAAGATATACAAGGTGAGATAAATATACAAGATGCTATTAATTTAGTTAAGGATATTAAACCAATTAAATTTACTTGGAAAGATAGTATCGATAAAGGCCTTAAGGCTGGTTATTCAGCTCAACAAGTTGCAAAAGTTGGATTTGGTCATTTAATAAGTCAAATACCTAATGAAAACTTAACGGAAACAATTGATGATGATGGATTTATGAGCCCAGATAAAGTTCAATTAACAATGAATTATGACCAAGTTACACCTTATCATGGTACAGTATTGAAGTATCTATTAGAAAAGATAGAATTGTTAGAGAAAGAAATACAAGACCTTAAAAATAAATAATATGTCAGTAAACATAAGTCAATCATTTTTTGGAACACCACCAATTATAACAAATGGGTTAGCCTTATATTTAGATGCTGGAAATCTTGTATCATACCCACAAGGTGGTTCAATATGGTCTGATTTGAGTGGAAATGCGAATAACGCTACATTATTTAATTCACCAACATTTACATCAGTTGGTAATATTGGTAACTTCACCTTTAATGGAACGAGCCAATATTGTACTTCAGTAAGTCAACCAATAACTAATAACTCTTCTTTTACAATAGCTGCTTGGATATACTTACCTACTTTACCTAACAATTATTCTGTAATTATAGATGGTGGTAATATTGGGGTTGGTAACATTGGTTATGGACTTGGGTTGGATACTAGTAATCGAGTTTTTATTGCAGCTAATACGGGTTATTATAACGGCCCAGCAATTTCTAGCTCTAAATGGTATTTTATAACCGCAACAGCTACTTATGGTTCACCTTATGTATTTAATATGTATTATAATGGGGTATTGCAAGCTAATGCTGGCGCAGCATCTACTAGTAGTTTAAGTAATATAAGTTCAAGTGTATATATTGCTAAAGGTACCTCAGTATCTTTTCCGTATTATTTTAAAGGAATATTTAGTCAAGCACTAATTTATAATAGAGCATTAACAGCACAAGAAGTATTACAAAATTATAATGCATTAAAGGGAAGATTTGGATTAAACTAATATATATGGGATTACCAATAGTTACAAATGGATTAATATTATGTTTGGATGCTGGAAATATTAAGTCATATTCACAATCGGGTTCAACATGGTCTGATTTAAGTGGAAATGCTAATAATACCACTCTTCTTAATTCACCAACATTTAGTAGTAATAATAGTGGATATTTTACATTTAATGGTACAAACCAATCAGCTAATAGTGTCAGTACAATAAACTTATCATCAACAAACGCAATTAGTATTTCTTTATGGTTTAAAGTTTCTGGAACTTCTTTATATGTTTTAAGTGAATTTGGTACAAATATAAATACAAATGCAAATTCATTTCTTTTTGACATAAATGAAGTAGCTACTGGTAAAATTTCATTTGCTGATGTTCTTGGTGTTGGTTCATCATATAATCAAGTTCAAACAGTTAATACATATAATGATAATAAGTGGCATAATGTGTGTCTTGTATCAAATAGAGCTTTAAATACTAGTAATCACAATTTTATTTATGTTGATGGAATTTTAGATACAGTTCAAGGTTCACTTAATAATGCCAATAATTCAAATTATGGTAATTATACTATGTATTTTTTTTCTAGGGCTAATACTAGTTATTTTATAAGTGGTAATTCATCTAATTACTTACTATATAATAGAGCATTAACACTACAAGAAATTGAACAGAATTATAACTCTTTAAAATCAAGATACGGATTAAATTAATTAGAATATGGCTTCATCAATATTTAACCCATCAATAGTAATAAATGGTTTAGTGTTACTTTTAGACTCAGGAAATGTAATATCATATCCACAAACTGGTTCAACTTGGACTGATTTGAGTGGAAATGGTAATAGTGGTACTTTATTTAATTCACCAACTTTTACATCTGGTTATTTTACTTTTAATGGGTCAAATCAATATGTTTCTTTTGGTAAGCAATTAATTAGTAATTTAAGTAGTTCAACTGTAAGTATTTGGGTAAAAGTTTCTAGTGGTGGGGCAATGTATTGTGAGAGAGATTCAAGTGGTAATGACATATTTAAGATTGATAATGGTAGTTCTTTTGATGGTTACACAATAGGTTTTGTACAGCGTAATGACGCAGGTAATTTAACACAAGTAAAAACTAGCACTTCAATAAGAAGTGGAAATTGGACAAATATATGTGTTACAAACAATTGTAATGCAATTACAATATATCTCAATGGAGTATTATCTACAACAGGTAGTATTACAAATAGTACGTTAACAAATAGTGGTATTGATGCTAGATTAGGTGCTGATAAGGGAGATGGTACACAATATTATAGTGGTAATATTTCATCATGTTTATTATATAATAGAGCATTAACAGCACAAGAAACACAACAAAATTATAACGCATTAAAGGGAAGATTTGGTTTAAGTTAAACCATGATATTTATAAATAAAAAAATGGCACTAACAGCAAATATTGAACCAGTACAAATTATTTCACAAACTGGTGTGAAATTATCATGTTATGTGATAAATTATGACTTACAATCACAATCTTGTGATTTATATTGGTGGTTGTCTGATGACAATGGAAACAATATATATAGTGGTAATTATAGTGTTCCACCAGATGTTTTAGCAAATTGGGGGCATGATGATACGATTATTATACATGCATTAGCTAATGATAAAGGTTTTATTATAATTGAATAATTATTTGATATTTATAATAAAAAGATATGGGTAATATTAAAAACTATGATTTTAGAAGGCTTGATTTAAAATTATCCAATAGTGATTATTGGGATTTTTATTTGGCTGATGATTATACAACGATTGGTCCAAGTGATTATAATAGTTGTTTAATTATTGATTTTGATTTTAATAACCCAAATATATTCACATCTGGTGCACCAACAACAATTTCTAGTCTCGCTGCATGGACTGGTGCAACAAATACTGGTTATACACTCACAACAATAGGTTTAACTGGTATTGATAATGGCTTAGTAACTTTTACAAAAGACCCAACAGACCCAACCAATCAAGCATTATTAGCAGCATTAACAGGTTCAACACTTTATATACCTTCTGGTGATAGTCGTTTACACCTAAATATGGTTTCTGGTATGACTGGTGAATATATTTATCCAATCGATATTTTAACTGGTACAACGGGTCAATACGCTAAATTATCTGGTGGTTTCTATCAAGGTTATTATAAAATTCATGGTACTAATTACAGAGTTTTACCAGATAAATACGATAATGGATTTACAGCTAAATTTACACTTTATAAAGATGATACAACCATTTATGATGGTAATACTTTAAATGATAAGTATCCAAATAATAAAGGGTTTTTCTTTTATATGGGTACTAGAGCTGAAAATAAATTCTGGGATTTATTTACTGGTGCTGATACTGGTTGTACTAGTGGTTGTACGGTTACATCTGGTTGTACAGATATTTTAAGTCCATGGTGTACAATACCAAAGGAAAATCAAATATTCATTCAAGGAACTGTTAATACTGGTGATACAATATCCTTATATCCAGACCAAACAAATAAAGAATATATTACAAATCAATTTTTGATTTATGGTCAGGCTGGTCCAAATAATTCAAATTTTTATCCATGTTCAACAGGGCCTAGTGGTTTAGGTAATCAAACTGCTTGGTCATATGATGGTAAACCAGTTGTTATTGTTACCCCTAAAACTGTTGTAACCAACACACAAAATCCATTTTTAATTTATGGACAAGCTGGTCCAAATAATTCAAATTTTTATCCATGTTCAACAGGGCCTAGTGGGTTTGGTAATCAAACTGCTTGGTCATTTAGTGGATTTACAAAATCTATTGAGTTTGATAACATAGACTATAAATTAGATGTGGTTGATAATGCTGTTGGTTTTAGAATTAAAGATGATGGTAGTATTGGTTATAGGTTATTAACAGTTACTGGACAATGTTCTGGTGGTACTTATGTTAACGGACAATTAACGGGTGGTACATATATAACTGGTGTAACAGTACAAGAAGCCTATTCAGATGCTGGTTTGATACCATATCAAACGTGGACTGATATTGTTATTAGATTTACAATGCCAGATTATTATAATCTTAATCAAATTTATAGTAAAAAAAATAAGACTGGTAATCTTATGTTTTATATTAATGGTAAACTTAAATTTGTTGTAAAGAATTTTCCAGAATATGTTGGTAAACACTTAAATGACCACATGGAAAAACAAATTGGTGTTCCATTTAATATTAGTCTTGGCGGTGGTTCACAGGGTCTTATTGAAACGATGACCTTTGATGGGATTGATGCAAGTGATTTGGGTTTAGATATTGAAACTAATTTTGCTGGAAGTTTTATTGGTGGAATATCTGATTTTAAATTTTTTAATTGTGATTTAAGTTATGTTGACATTCAATATTTATAAATTAAATTAGGATTAAGAGTATATTTATATAAAAAGTATTTAATTTAAAAATATGTCAGACAGTTTAATATTAAGGACATCGATAAGTCCATATGGTGATACCACTAAGGGTAGTGTTTTATCTGCACAAGAACTTGATGGAAATTTAATTACGTTAAAGGGTGGTCAGGTTAGCTCTATGAGTCTTACCAATAATGTTCTAATGCTTAATCAATTAAATGGTAACGTTTTAGATATTAATTTAAGCTCAATTGTTGCTGATAGTAAATCTGGTATTAATGGAATGGTTTTCGATAATTCCAATTATAATTTATCAATTTATAGGAATGATGGTGTAACTTTTACACAAAGTTTAGCTATTTTAGCAACCGATATGACTATTACTGGTGGTACATTTGATAGTGGTACTGGAACAGCAACCTTTACGAATAATAAGGGTGGTTCATTTCAAGTAACTGGATTTGTTACTGGTTATACTGATACTCATATTACTGGTGTAACATTTGATAATTCAAATTATATACTTACATTAGGTGATAACGCTGGTGAAATATTTAACACAAATTTATCTATTTTAGCAACAGATATAACCGTTACTGGTGGTACGTATAATACAACTACTGGGATAGTAACTTTTACAAATAATAAAAATGGTTCATTTCAAGTTAGTGGTTTTACCGTTGGGTATACAGATTTATATGTTAGTGGTGGAACATTTTCAAATGATACATTATATTTAAACAGAACAGATGGTGTTAATGAACAAGTTACTGGGTTAAGTGAAAATATTCTATATAATACAAAAATTCCTTCAGGTACAACGGTTGGTTATAGTGTTGGTGGGATTAGTGGTGGAACATTAGTTAACAGCTTAACTGGACAAACAATAATTAATATTTTAGATAATATTTTATTCCCAACAATAAATCCTAATGTACAAACAAATCCGTCATCATCTTTAGGTGTTACTGTAACACCATCGGCTGGTGGTCAATATTTATATTTATTAAGTAATAACACTTATTTATTTTTAGTTTCTGGTGCAACAACATTTAATATATATTTAACTGATAGTTATAATGCTGGTTCAGTTTATTTAAATGGAACACTTCAAGGAGCTGCTGGTGGTAATGCTAATGTATATACCTTTTATGTACCTAACTCAACATCACCAGTTACCATAGGTTCATCCAATTATAATTATATCCTTACACCAACAATAGGTCAATTAACGTCATTTGGTGTCACAACAACTTATGACGTTGGTCCATCATATAAAGATAGTCGTGGTAATAATGTTGGTAGTCTTGTTCCAGCTGGTAAAACACCAAAAGCATCAAGTAATGTTGAAGGGGTTTATCCATTATATGCTACAGTTTATAATGGTAATATTAGTGCTATTAGTGCTTTTACACAATTACCATTATTATCAATGGTGAACCCACCATCAACTCAACCTAATGGTACCCAATCTACAAATGGTGCATTTGCAATAAGTTTTGCGTCTGAAGTTAATCCAAATGGCGGTGCTTGGTTAGGATATAAACAAAAAATAATAATACCAACTGGTATAACAAAAACATTAAATATTATTAAATACACAAATAATGTTGGAAATAATGAAACTAATTCTTGGCCAAGGACCACAATAACATATAATGGGTTAGGTTATTATCAATATGTATATAATGGTAGTAATAGAGGTGCAACTAATGGTGGAAATCAAACGTATATTTACTTTACATAAAAAAATAAAAAATGAGAATAACTGGAGATACAATACTAGCTTCTTCATACGAAGTACAAAAATCAACACCATTAGATACTAGACAATGGGTTCAAAATTTATCAGATTTAACTGGTGTGACATTTGGTTCATATTATAGTGGTATGACCGTTTCAGTTTATGGTGATACAGCATCAACAGCTAATAATGGTGTATATTATTTTAATGGCCAAAATCAAACTAGTTTAAGTAGTTGGGTTAAATTAATTGATACAACCGTAATTGGAAATTACTTGACACTATCTGGTGGAACTGTAAGTGGTAATACTGTATTTTTAAGTGGTCTTACCGCAACAACAATATCCGCTACAACATATCAGAATCTACCAGCAACACCATACTTGAATTTATCTGGTGGAACTGTTACTGGTGCAACGAAATTTACTAGTGGACTTACAGCAAATACAATATCCGCTACAACATATCAGAATCTACCAGCAACACCATACTTACCTCTATCTGGTGGAACTGTTACTGGTAATACCGTATTTACTAGTGGACTTACCGCAACTACGTTAAACGTGGGTCAAATATTTAGTGTTAATAGTAATGGTAATGTTGGGTTTGGTACTAACATTTCAGGTGGTACAACTAATGGAATGTGGTATGATGCTACAAATAAAGCATTAAATATTAATAACCAAACACCTCAAAGTACATATAATTTAGAGGTTAATGGTACAATTAGAAGTAATAATGGTATTTTTCTTGGTCAATACTCAGCTCCAAGCTTAAGTGCAACAACTGGTACATCGGGTACATTAACAGCTGGTACTTATTATTATATTGTCACAACTGTAGATAACTATGGTAATTCGACAAATGGTAGTAATGAGGTATCAGCAACATTACCAATTGGTACCACAAATGGTAGTATTTATTTAACTTGGAATCTTATCTCAGGGGCTTCATCATATAATCTTTATAGGTCTACTGGTGGTACAAAAAATGAAAACCAATACATTAATGTATCATCATCAATAGGTGCATCAAGTGTTCCAACAACTGTCTCATATACTGATAAAAACTACACTGGTTATACAAATGGTACTGTTCCAGCATTTAATGCATCGGCTCAAATAGCCATACAACCAAGTGCTGGTAGAACAATTACATCTGGTGGTGCATTATTTGTTGGTGATGGAAACAATTATTTAAGTGATGTGGTATTAACATTAAATCCATCATTTAGTGTTGCTGGTCCTTCGTCATCTGGTTCGACACCTAGTAATAGACTTATAGTTAAGGGTTTAAGTTGGAACTCAACATATGGTGCTACACCAAGCGTTGGTTTTTTACAAATGAACAATGTTTTAAATAATAACAACCCAACGATTGATAAGCTTTCATTTAGTGTTGGTTCGGCTACTCAATCAAATTATAATGGTTCAACACTTAATGGTGTTGAGAGATTCAACATACAGACTGACGGTTCATTTAACCATTATCTTTCAAATAAATTTAATGTATCCCAATCATTGACTGGAAATGGAAACATAAATTTATATAGTGGTTCAACAACTGTTTATGGGAATGTAACTAACTTTTTAACCCAATTTAATATAGGTGATACGTTTACTGCTGGAACTAATGTTTATACTGTAACAGCTATTACCAGTGATTCACAATTAAGTATAAGTCCAGCATTTTCTGGAACTTTGACATCTAACCAAATAACTATTCTATTATATAGTGGTGCTTCTTCTGGTGTTACATATTATGGGGATGTTAGTAAATGGGCGTTTGCACCTAATACACAAATTACAATAAGTGGTTCGGTATATACTGTGATATCATCTGCCGCTGGTACATTTTATTTAGGTACAAACTTTACTGGTACAACTAGTGCTTATACATATACAACATATAATACTTATAATACACCATATTATTTAAATGGTGGTACTAAATTTAATGTTAACGCTAATGGTCAAACAACTATTAATGGTAAATTAAGTATTCTTTCTGGTGTTACTGGAAGTAGTGCTTCTGTGGGTACTGCTAAATTTACTTCTGGTGTTGTGACTTTAACTAATACATGTATAACATCAAATTCTAAAGTGTTCTTAACCGTTACCGCACCTTCTGGTAATATTGGTATACCAACAAGAAGTGGTACAACAACCAATTCTATGCAAATTGTTAGTTTATCAGCTGGTACAACAGCCGTTCAAACTGGTGATAATAGTACATTTGATTATTGGATTATAAATTAAAAATATATGGACTTTTTTATAAATAAAAACTCAACACTTCCTATTCTCAAGCTTGAGCTAATTCAAGATGGTCGAAACGATTTTGAGAAGTTTTTTGAAAAAATACAAAATGCTAATATATACTTTAGCATGAGTGATATTGTGACAGGTGTTAAGCGTATTGGTTTTAAACCAGCCACTTTATCATTAGTTACTCCTGAAAGTTGTATGGGTGAAGAATATTACATAACTTATCAATTTTCAGAACAGGAAACAAGTAAAGCTGGTCGTTATGTTGGTCAATTTACAATTCAATTTCTTGACGGTACTGGAACATTGATAGTTCCTATCAAAGAAGAGTTATATATAAACGTATTGGATGGTGGAATAAAAAAGTAATAATTTGTTTTTTTAAAAAATAAAACGTATATTTGTTAAACTTTAAGTAAAGTTTAAAAATCTTTTTTAGTTAAATCATTTGGTATTTTAATTTTATCAATGTATATTTGCATAAAATTATATATAAATGAGTAAAGTAGATGCTACGATTATTGAATCGTTTCTTAATGGTAACAACCCTAAAAAGTATGTTGTTGGTATTGAAGCCAATTACGGTGAGCCATTCGTTAATTTAATTGTTAACGACCCAGATACTGGAAAAAAAATAGAACGCTATCCTTTTAAGCCATTTTTATGGTTTAAAGAAGATGTTGCCAAAATACTCTATGGTGGTAGTAAAGTAAAAGCCATGCAAAAAGCTCAAGATTATGGTATTAAAAGCCAAAGATTAATGGTGGGTGATGCAAATGGGAATATCCCTAAGAGATTAGAAAATGGGTATAGATATCTAGCAACTTGTAATAAATCCTATAACGATTTAATTCGTTACTTTAAAGATGGTGGTGTCGACATCTTTGACAAAGAATTCTCTAAATTATTTTTCTCTTTTACACCAGTTGAACAATTTATGATTCAAAGTGGTATCCGTATGTTTAAGGGTATGGATGATTATAATGATTTACATAGGTTCCAATTTGACTTGGAGACTGAAGGGTTATCTGGTAATGTTGATGGTATATTTCAAATTGGTATGCGAGACAATAGAGGTTTTGAGCAAGTGCTTGAAACTAAAGGTAATACCTTACAAGAAAAACGTGAATGTGAACGTGAAAATATTAAAGAATTTTTTAGGATAATTGATAGGTTAAAACCAGATATTATAACTGGTTACAACTCAGAATCATTTGACTGGACTTTTATTGTTGATAGATGCCAAAGGCTTTCTTTAGATGTATCTAAAATTTCAATATGTTTAGATGCAAATTCTAGTTTAAAGAGAAAACCAGCAATGCTTAAATTGGGTAATGAGATGGAATCATATAACCAAACATATATGTATGGTTATAATATTATTGATATTGCACATTCTGTTAGGCGAGCACAAGCGATTAATTCTGATATTAAGGGTTGGGGTTTAAAGTACATTACACAATATTCTGAAATTAATAAAAAGAATCGTGTTTACATCCCAGGTGATAAAATCCACACAATTTGGTCCGATACAGTAAATGAGTATGCTTTTAATGATAATAATGGTGATTGGTATAAGATATCCGATAGGATGGAACTAAAAGAAAACTATGTTATAGTTAAGGGTGATTATCTTATTCAAAGATACTTATTAGATGACTTATGGGAAACTGAACAAATTGATACAATATTTAATCAAGCAGCTTTTTTGATTGCTAAATTATTACCAACAACATATAGTCGTAGTTCTACGATGGGTACTGCTAGTCAGTGGAAGCTTATCATGGCCGCTTGGTCTTATGAGAATGGCTTAGCTATTCCAGAAACAGAACCTAAGCGTGAATTTACTGGTGGTTTATCAAGACTTTTAGAATTAGGTTATGCTAGAAATGTTGTTAAACTTGACTATGCTGCGTTGTATCCTAAAACTGAGTTAACACATTTAATTTTTCCAGATTTGGATATTAGTGGTGTGATGGAAGGCTTGTTGACTTATGTTGTTGATACTCGTGATACATTTAAATTCTTAACTGGTAAGGAAAAGAAAGTAGCTAAAAAATTAGCTGATGAAATTGAATCAAATAAAGATAATTATACACAAGAAAAACTAGATGAATTAAAAGTAGAACAAAAAAATCATAAGGCTTTAGCTAGTCTTTATGATAAAAAACAGCTACCACTTAAAATACTTGCAAACTCTTGGTTTGGTGCATATGGTGCTCCTTATATTTTTAATTGGGGTGCCTCTGATTGTGCTGAAGAAACAACTTGTCGTGGCCGTCAGTACTTAAGACTTATGGTTAGACACTTTAGTGAAAAGTATGGGTTTAAAGCACTTGTTGGTGATTCTGTAACATACGATACACCTGTTTATATTAGATATAAATCAAATAAAAATTATATTGATGTATTACCTATATGTGATTTATTTAATGAAAATTCAGAATTTTTAGATATTGATAAATTTAGGGATTTTGAAGAAAAACCATTTGAAGTTTTGACACGTAATGGTTGGAAAGATATAAAATACGTATACAGACATGAAACAAATAAAAAAATTCATAGGATAACAACTAAAGATAGACTAATAAATGTTACTGAAGACCATTCGTTATTTAAAAATGGTAAAGAGGTTAAACCATCTGAACTTAAAAGATTCGATGAAATTGACACATATGAAATTCCGAGAAATAATGTTGATACAACGTTTAATATTAGTAAAGCATATTTGTGTGGTTTTTTCTTAGGGGATGGTTCTGCCAATTGTTCAACTAGAAAACAAAAATATGTTTCTAAAAAAACTGGTGAAGTACATATAAATAAAGGTAAAAGAAGTGATTGGAAAATATCTAATTCGAGAATTGGGTTATTAGAAAAATTACAGACTATACTTAAAGATGAATATTCCATTGATGCCGTGATTAAGAATCATGTTAAATCAAGCGGTGTTTATAATTTGGTTGTACATAATGTTGATTTTGCTAATAATTTTTGCGAAAACTTTTATACATCATATAGAGAAAAGAAAATACCATATATGATATTAAATGCAACTGAAGATATTAAAAAAGCATTTATTGAGGGTGTTTTTGCTTCGGATGGTTATGGTGATACAATAGAGGATTGCTCTGATATTGGTATGAAGTCACAAGTAGCTATGGCTGGTATTAGTTTGTTACTTAAAGAATTAAATATTGAATATAAGATTAAAACAAGGTCTGATAAGCAAAATTTTATTTCATTTTCACTAAAAAACAATAATAGAAATAATTCTCCATTTACAGAATTAACAAAAAAGAAAACTAATGAGGTTTGGAAAAACGAAATTATTTTAAATAAAGATAAAAATAAATTTGTTTATGATATATCAACAGAAGATGGTACTTTTATTTGTGGTATAAACGGTATAATAGCACATAATACTGATGGTTTCAACTTTTCTTTTCCTGATAATATCGATAATATTAAGTATTTAGCTAAGGGTTCACATTGGAAAACAACTGAAGATGCTGGTAAGGAATTATCTGGCTTAGAAGCTGTTTTGGCTGAGTTTAACGAAACTTATATGATTGGTAGGATGGGTTTGGATATTGATGATATTTGTACTTCAACAATCAATTTCTCACGTAAAAACTACGCTAACGATATTAATGGTAAAATTAAATTTGTGGGTAACTCCATCAAATCTAAAAAGATGCCAGTTTATATTGAAGATTTCTTAAGTAAGGCTATTAGGTTATTATTAGATGGTAAGGGTTCAGAATTTATAGACTTTTATTATGAATACGTTGATTTGATTTATAATGGAAATATTCCAGTTGTAAAAATAGCATCTAAATCTAAAGTTAAATCAAGTATTTCAGATTATAAGAAAAAAGCATTTAAGAAAAATAAGGCTGGTAATCCAATGCCTAAACAAGCACATATGGAGTTGGCTATTAGGGCCGATTTAGACGTTAATTTAGGTGATACCCTTTACTATGTTAACACTGGTAATTCAAAGTCTCAAGGTGACCTTAAAAGCGTTAAAAAAGATAATGGTGCAACTGAGTTGCAATTGAATTGTAAACTGATTGACCCGATGATTGTTGAAAGCAATTTAGAGGTTCTTAAGGAGATTGAAACCATTAAAAAGATTATAGCTACGGAAACAGATGATGATAAGATAGAAAAGCTTCAAAATCAAATTGTAGAAATGGAATCAACTCTTATTAGAGATGATTATAATGTTGCTAAGTATCTTGAAGCTTTTAATAAAAAGGTAAAGCCGCTTTTGGTTTGTTTTCATATCGATATTAGGGGTAAAATTCTTTTAAATATCAAAAAAGATAAAAAAACTAAACTTGAGAAGTTGGAAGAAAAAAATATATTCACTAAGTTGCAATGTGAACTTGTATCTGGAATGCCAAATAAACCAGAAGACCAAGATTCCTATGAAGAATTGATGACAATGGAAGATAAGGAAATTAAATTCTGGATTAAGGTGAATAAGATTCCAAATAATATGACCGAAGACGAATTTGATATTATACAAAGAAATTATATTGAAAGAAAACGTATTGAAAGAGAAGAAGGTATTGCTCACGAAAAACAACTGTTACAAGATATATTTAAACATCTTGAATATCATGAATTATTAGATATTAAGAATGGTGAAAATATACCAGTTGAGATACTCACAAATAGAGACTTAAACTTTGAAAATGGTGATATAATATCTAAAAAATGGGATGAAGTTGTTGGTAATTTTAGGGATATCTTTAAATACGAAAAGGAAATTAAAGAAAGACACGAATGGTATAAATCAACAAATAATACTAAGGATGATAGATACCAAGATTGGATAAATTATCGTAACGAATTAGAGGTTACTTCAATTAAAGTTCATTTTGAGGAAGAGCTTGAAGCATTTGATATTAGCGAACCAATTAGAAGGGTAGCTGATAAAATATCAAAAAATGAAATAATTATACCAGTAGTTGTTGAAACTAAGAAACAAGTTAAAAAAGAAGATGATGACGATGATGAAGAAATTGAAATAGAACCAATTGATGATTTTAGTCCAGAACTCCAACAGTTTGAATTTAATGTTGAGGTACCAGAAAGTATATCTGAACCACCTATTCAAAAAGTTGAAGAGGTTGAGGAAGAGGATGAATGGAATATGTTTTAAAAAAAATGGGTTCTGTGTTTATAAATAACACAGAACCCATTTTATATTGTTAATAAACCCAGAATCCCATTGGACGAAATTTAAGTGTAGTGTTTAAATTAGTGGACTCATCTGCTTGTCGCTGTAATTGTGATGTTGAACTTAATCTAAGAAGTCTTGCATCGAGTCTTTCAAGTACTGCCTTTTTTTCATCGTTACCTTCGGATATAAGTGTTTCGTAATCCATTGTTCTTTCAGCTTCTGGGGGTCCTACTACACCACCGAATTTACCTCTTGTTCTACCTAAGGCTCTTTTTGATTCCGCTATAAATAATTGTCTAATAAGGACTTTGGTTGGTTCGTTAAAGTCAGCGAAGTCTAATTTTGCTAATGGTACCTCATTTGGCATTCTAATGATGTCTTTATTAGCTTGTCTACATTCATCAACATTTTTTGAATCAGTTTCATAATAATGATACCAAACTTGACAACCAGCAACAGACATTGAGCTACCAACATTACCGATACCAGCACCGAAGGATAGTTTAGAACCTGGTGTACTTAAAAGATGTAATAATTTTGTACCATCTGGACCAGCTGTAATTTTATAAACTAAGTCACTTCTTACAATTCTATTCTTTAGATTCATATCAGCGGCTGTTAAAAGAATATCAAATGCTGGTGCAATGTAATAACCACTACGACCACCACCTGTACCAGTACCAGCGGTACCATAACCACCACCCATTTGTGCAAATCCACCACCAAAACCATAATCGATACCACCATAGTTAGCTAAAAGAGCTTGACTTACTGCACCTGGTGTTAACCAAAGAACTTCATTTACTTCTCTACCAGCTGGAATTTGATAAACTTGTCTACCTTCTTCAAGGTTTATGAAGTCTTTCTTAAGTTCCCACGGACCATTAGTTTGAAGACCGACTTGCTTAGAGTAAGCATAAGTATATTGGGTTGTTAAATCGAATGACCTTACACTTAAAGCGAATGCCATATCAGTTGTATCTATATTTTGACCTAAAAGAGATTGCCATTGGTGCTCGATTAGCCATTCTTGAACGTATTGTGAGTAATCTTCGATGGATATTTCCAAAAGAGTACAAAGAGTTTCATCTTCCAATTCAATTTGACGAATTGGGGCACCCATTGAATGTCTAAATTGCTTAAAAAGTCTATCTCTTTCTTCGGTACTAACAGCCATAATGTTTATTTTCTTATAAATATCGTAAAATGTCGAATTAACCTAAAAATTGTTTAGTTAATTCAAACAGTTCATTGATACTTCTAAAAGAAACATTTGGTATAAGTACTTGATTTTTCACACGTACCATTGGTACATCATCACATTTGGTGATTTCGTAAAGTTTATTAAACTCTTCTTCATTTTCTGGTAGATTAACATCTACATCAATAAATTCAATACCTTCATTTGTAAGCATTTCTTTTAATTCCTTACAATATGGGCAATTTTCCACACTATATACTCTCGTCATTTTCTAAAAGCATTTTATCTATCATAATTTCAAGTATTTCATCATCTGAAAGCTTTGCATCACCCATGATAGTTGAGATGATGTCTTTTTTATTTTTTAAAACATTCCACATTCTTGTTGATATTGTTTTATCGAACAATTGATAGTAAACATTTACGTCATTCTTTTGGCCAATTCTGTAGCAGTTGTGTACATTATAGTTTCCAACAACAAAAGAATTATCGTCTTCAACAGATAAATCATAAACTCTTTCTTGACCTCTTTTTGGCTTACTAATGTGTATACCAACTATTGGATATGTAATGTATTCACCGATTTTTTTAATTCTATTTAACCCATTTTTATTGTCAATAGAATTTTCAGTTTGATAATATACCATATCATTTATTGGTCTAATAGAAAAACTGACATTATTACCTAAGTTGGCTGAACATCTTACCAATTCGGAACCTAGCTGACTTGAAGCTGTAATATTTTGCTGTGTATTTTTTCTAAAATACCCATCACCATGATTAAAACCGTTAATTAATGATGATAATTGTTCAAAATTTAACTCATTAATCCAATCAGGCATTTTTTTATTTTTAACACCACAACCAAATAACTCACTAAATATAATCGCTAAATTTTTTGAATAAATAGTACAAGTTTTTACGTTATTCTTATCAATATATGAAGAATGTTTGTCAATATTAAAATGTTTTTTAATTATATCAATAATATACTCGGCAGAGTCATACATTTTTTTATTTGTTATTTTTTGACAAACATTTACCGATGAAGATTTTGTTTTATTTTCTATTACCGACCAACCTTCTGCAATATAAAATCCAAAAGAATATAATAATTCATTAGTTAATTCTATTTTTTCTGGTAGCTCAATTAATCGTCCATTTATTTGTTCAGTATTGTGACTATTTATAAATGTTTTATTAACATTATTATTAATAATTAGATATTCTTTCCTTGATTCTGGTAAATTATTAGACTTTAAAGTTAAAAAATGTTTTTTAATATCTAAATTTTTAGCTTCAACCCAACTAAAAATTTCTAATTCTGAATCATAAATAAATAGTTTATGGTCTTCTGTTACTGATAATTCTTTATTGTAACCAAATGCGTTTATATCATATCTTAATTTATTCCTTTCTAAATGGGTGTGCTTATTAACAACCTTTTTAAAATTACCCATGTGCGTGTAAACCATATCCCCAATATTAATATCTTCAATTAATTTATAACCATTATTAGTCATGACTAATTGTCCGCCAAATATACATCTATCTTCAGCTTGTTCATTATTACCAGTAACCCAATCAAATGAATTAAAAATAACAACTGTAGCTTCAGTAAGTGTTATCCCAACACCAGCTGATTTTATATTACCAATAAAGACTTTAACATTTGGATTATTTTGAAATGAATCGACAGAATTTTGCTTATCTCTGTCACTCATAACACCATTATGTGTTACACATAGTTTACCAAAGTGTTCAGCGAGCTCATTAAGCTCATCTGTAAAGCTTGTAAATATAATTACTTTTTTACCAATTTCAAGAGCATTCTCAGTCATCTCTATTGTTTCTGGAATAGCTTCCATAGCAATAAACTTACGCAAAAGAATCAATTCAACAAGGTCTCTTTGTGTTGATGCCTTTTTATTTTCTTTTTCTAATTTTTGAAGGTACTCATCCCAAAGCATATCATACTCTTTCCAACCCTTATCCGATAATTCATGATAAACTGGTGTTATCACTTTATCTGGCATATCCAAAACATCTGTTTTAAGTCTTCTAATAATAAGATTTCTTGTTTTAATAGATAATTCTTCAAGGTTTGATGCACCATCAGTTAACCAGATTTGTTTTCTACTACCATTCTTAAGTGTTCTAAAGAATTTTTTAGCATCACAATATCTACTAGCAAAATAATGCCAATTATCAGCTATTGGTGCTTTGATAATCTTAAGCAAATTAAAGAAATCCATTGGTCTGTTAGCTATTGGAGTACCAGTTAAAAGCCAAACCTTTTCAATACCGTGGTTTACAGATAGGTCAACCATAATTTCACCACGAATGCTCTTATTGTTTTTAAGATTATGTGCTTCATCTACAATTGCAAGGTCAAAACGAGAATTAACTATGTGTCTATTAAGTTCAAGAACTGGGTCAGTGTCTTTTTTCTTTTTACCATCACCAATTGTGTGAAAATTCTTAAGTATATCAAAATTTATGATTGTAAATTTGGCTCTATCCCATTTTCTACCGTTAACTATTGTTACATCCTTACAAAATACCTCTATTTCACGTTTCCAATTTATTTTAACAGATGATGGACATACAACAAGTATATTCTTAGCACCACTTTCTAATGCGGCAATAATTGATTGAGTTGTATTATGTGTAACAACATAGCTATCCATTACATATAAATGGTCTTTTGCCTCAACCATAATACATTGACCAGTTGTAACCCTAGAAAATTCTACAGATTTAATACCTCTAGTTGGATGATATTTTTTATTTTTATTTAAGTATTTAATTTTTCGATTTAATTTAAATGGTATTATTTCAATTGGTAAATTAATTGTTAAAATAAAACATAATTTACAATCTTTTATTGTTCCATCTGGTAGTTTATATTTTCCAACTTTTGAAGTCATTTTTACAACACCACCTAATGATTGAACCAATTCTCTAACATTGTTTGCAAGTTCTTTAGAAACAGTATAATATTGTACCGTTCCAAGTTTACTACAATAACCATCTGTATCTAATAATCCTTGAAGTAAATTAATTCTATCATCAATATCACTATATAGATATGGTTTTGGTATAAATTTAAATTCGGATGTTAAACCCATAAGAGAATATTCATTTAATTCCCTAATTACTAAATTAGTATTATTAACACCACATAAATGATATTGCATATCACTGAACATTTTTAATTTATGCCCAAGTGGTAATCGTTTATTTATTTCGCTTATAATTTCAATATCATTTGATGTAAATCTAATATTATGTGAACTAAACCCACCGTCACCTAATAAACACCCCATAATATAAGGGTCTAAATTTAAACTAGACTTACAAAATTCAACAGGTTTAACTATTGGTAAATACCATTTAACATTACCATTGGTTCCATAAGTTAAATCGGACATAATAGCTTTTAATTCTTTAACAATAAAACCTTTGTTTCTTTTTTTATGGTTAGTAGTTTGAACAGCCCATAAGTGTTCATCGCAAGACTCAATCATAGTTCCATCGGTTAACGTTATATTAAAAAATTGTTTTTTAGGTTGCGGATAAACACCTAATATTTTAGTTGGTTTACCATTTGAACCTATAACGTAATCACCAACTTTTAAATCACCGTTTTTAACCCAACCATAAGGTGTTAAAACAGGTGTGTCGTTAGCTAAAACCTTACCAAGTCCCATATCATCTGCGAGGATACATCCGTTACGACTTAATAAAAATTTTATACCTTCTTCTTGGTGTTTATAGAGTTGTTTACCATCTTTAGCCAATACATTATTATACTTAGTAAAATCAACTTCAATATTAATTTCTTCATAATAAGGGTCATCTAAGACTTGTGTCTTTGGTAGCCAATACATTTTAGATTGTTGTTGGTTTTGTTTTAGTTTACCATAAACGTGATAAGTTTTTTCACTATCAGCTAAAATATATTCAATAAGTATTTTTTCTGGAATAAAAGATAATTCATTTTGTTTTTGTAGTTCTTCACCTAAATAAGGTGATATTCTTATCACTTTATTAATAAGGATTGGTTCTTTATCGTGATTATCAATTATGTATTTTGTTTGTGTTTCAGTAAGTACAATTTTTTTATTATTTAGATATTCATTTCGTAATTTTTTTAAATACGGATTTATACCTGAATAATTTTCAAGAAAGGTTATTGCTGAACGGCCCTTTATGTCATCAAGATTTATCAATTAATTTAAATTTATAATAAATAGTTGTTATTGTATAATATACTAATTTTTTAAATAAAATCAATACTTATCGAATATTTAGATTAATGTAAATATTTATAAAAAAAGATTATGCCAAACGATAAGATAGTCCCAATTACGAGAATTAATAAATGGTTCTCTGAAGAAGATTTTAAATTGGAAGAAAAATTAGGTCGTGAAGCCATTGAGGGTGATGGAAACTTTACTGTGATACTTTATAGAGTTGACCGTGAAAATAGTGAATATGATGCTGTTTATGGTGAAGCATCTAAAGATGGTATAAGGTACTTTGCACCAATTGAGTTAAAGGTTGTACCTATCTTGGCCGAACCAGAAAATAAAACTTATAATTCAAATGGTACTGGTAGATACTTACAAGATGGTCAATTAACCTTTGGTATTTATCAAGCACAATTAGATGAATTAGAAGTTGAGATAGCTTACGGTGATTACATAGGTTATGCGGAGAATGAAACAAATATAAGGTATTATAGTGTTTCAAATGATGGTAAGAAATTTTACGATAATAAACATACAATAATGGGTTATAAGGGTGCGTTCAGAACTATTTTATGTGCGCCAGTTAGCTCTTCAGAATTTACAGCTATATAATTATGTCAGTACCTAAAAACTTTAGAACAAATATCAATATTAACCCACCTAAAATTGGATATGATAGGAGGCAAGAAATTATTCATGGAATTGAAGATAATGGTACTTTTTTGCCTAGAGGTGTGAATGAAGAAGATATGGATGCAACATTTATTGATTTTGTTAAGAATCAATTAACTATGAGTTTTGACGGTAATAAAGTTCCAGTTTATTTCTTTACAATACAAAGATGGTCAGAATATACAAAGACTTGGCAATCAACCGATACGTTTAAGGATATTGAGATACCATTTATTAGTATAGTTAGAAGACCAGATATACAAGTTGGTCAAAATCAAGCTGGTATGTGGAACATACCTGGAAATAGAACCTATACATATTTAAAAGTTCCAACTTGGGATGGAATTAGAAAGGGTGTTGATTTATATAAGATTCCACAACCAACTTCAGTAGATATTACATATGAGGTAAGGTTATTTACTGAAAGAATGAAAGACTTAAACCAATTAAATTCAAAAATACATAGGACTTTTCAATCTCAACAAGCATATATTAATGTTAAGGGTCATCCAATGCCAATAATTCTTGAATCAATAAGTGATGAAAGCAATATTGATGATTTTGAAAATAAAAGATTTTATATTCAATTATTTGAGATGAGGCTTATGGGTTATTTATTATCTGAAGAAGAATTTGAAATAATTCCAACAGTTAATAGAACATTCTTATCATTAGAGATTGATTCAAATAAGATGAATAATATGATAACATTTGAGCCTAATAGAAAGGGTAATGTTGTTAATTATTTAGTCGTATTTAAACCAAGGTCACCATTACAATTTACATTTACAGCACAATATTCATTAATTTTTAATCAGTTAATTAATATTGAAAACTTAAAAAATATAAATATGCAAGTTAATGGTGTAACCGTTCTTAATGGTTTAACATTAAGTAAACCAATTACATTAAATTCTGGTGATTTAGTATTGATTACTGTATCAAAAAATTTAATGTTATCTGGACAATTTCAATTAATAGGTAACACAATATGAGTCAAAGTATAAACGAAACATTTATTATAGAACCATCAATTGCAATTGCTTTAACTGGTGGTACGTTTAGTTATGAAACACAAACACTTACACTAGTTAATGGTGATGGTACTATTGTTAATGTAACTGGTTTTACCGATACCTATGTAACTGGTGGTACTTATTCCAATGGTATAGCAACATTTATTAATAATAGTGGTAATACATTTACTATTGGTGGTTTTTATACTGGAACACCAATAACAATATCTGGTGGTACTGGTATATTAACTGGTGGAACATATCCAAATTTTACGATTACTAATACACTTCCAGACCAAATTGTTACTTTATCAGCTCAAACTGGTATATCAATAGATGGTTCTTATCCTAACTTTACATTAACTAATACACTTCCAGACCAAATTGTTACTTTAACAAGTGGTACACAAATAAATATTAGTGGTACATACCCTAATTTTATTATATCAACAATTGGGATTACGGACACTTATGTAACTGGTGGTACTTATTCAAACGGTACAGCTATATTCACAAATAATACTGGTGGTACATTTACTGTTTCTGGGTTTAGTACAAATAATGCTACGCAGTTTACTGGTGGTACAGTTACTGGTGCAACTCAGTTTACTAATGGCCTTACAACAAATTCAATATCAGCAACCACTTATCAAAATTTACCCTTAGATATAACGGTTACTGGTGGTACTTACTCTAGTGGTACTGCAACATTCACAAATAATACTGGGGGTACGTTTACTGTAAGTGGATTTAGTACGAGTAATGCCACACAATTTACTGGTGGTACTGTAACTGGTGCAACTCAGTTTACTAATGGGTTAAGTGGTAATACAATCTCTGGTGGTACACTTTATGGTGATGCATCAAATTTAGTTAATTTTACGAGTAATCAAATTACAACAGCATTAAGTTACACACCTCAACAACCTTTAAGTGGTAGCGGTATTGTTTATGGGAATAATACTAATCCAGTAACATACATTGCTGGTAATGCCAATCAATATGTTAGAGGTGATGGTGTTCTTGCGGATTTTCCATCATCTGCTGGTGGTGGTGGTGGTTCAATTTATTATTTTAATGGTGGTACGGTTGAGACGACAATAAGTGGGAATACTTTTTTACAAATGAGTAAGATTCCATCATCAAGTACTGGTGTTAATTTTAGTGCTACAACTACTGGTGATTTTGCTTATTTCTTAACTGATGTCTTAAGTCCAGACCAAACATCTATACCAGCAGGTATATGGACATTTCAAGCATTTTTCTCAACAAATAGTAATTCCATACCAGCAATTACCGCAAAAATATATAAATATGATGGTGTTAATTTAATACTTGTTGGTCAAAGTCAACCTGAAAATATTGATACTGGTAGTATCATAGATTTACATTACTTTGCCGCATCAGTTTCTGGTACATCTTTAAATATTACTGATAGGATTGCTGTTGTATTTAATGCTAGTAATATTCAAAGTAATAAAAATGTAACACTATATACACAAGATAATACCTTAAGTTCTGTAAATACTACTTTTCCAGTTGGTATTGGTTCCCTTAATGGATTAACTTTAGGAACGCAGTACTTCACGGTAAGTACAAGTGGTACATCATTTAATATTATTTCATCAGCTGATACACATACATTTAATATACCATTAGCCGCAACAAATAGTGTCACAGCTGGTCTTTTAAGTAACACAGATTACAACACATTTAATACTAAAGTGAATGGTAGTGGTACATTAAATCAATTAGCGTATTGGTCAGGTGCGACAGGTATAAGTTCAAGTAATAATTTAACATGGAATGGTTCTTCACTAAACGTTATTGGTAGTATATCCGCAACAACATATTATAATCTACCACTAGATATAAGGGTTACTGGTGGTACTTATTCTGCTGGTACAACTACTTTTACTAATAATACTGGTGGTACATTTACCGTTACTGGTTTTAGTACTAGTAATGCTACTCAGTTTACTGGTGGTACTGTTACTGGTTCAACCCAATTTACCAATGGTCTTACAACAAATTCAATATCAGCAACCACTTATCAAAATTTGCCTTTAGATATAAGAGTAACTGGTGGTACCTATTCTACTGGTACAGCTACTTTCACTAACAATACTGGGGGTACTTTTACTGTAACTGGGTTCAGTACGAGTAATGCTACTCAGTTTACTGGTGGTACTGTTACAGGTTCAACCCAATTTACTAATGGACTTTCGGCTAATACTATATCGGCTACAACAATAACTGGTGGTTCTTTAACATTAACAAATTTAATTAATTTAACTGGTACAACTAGTAGAATGGTTGAGGTTAATACTGGTGGTACTGTAACCGCTACTACAAGTATAATTTCGGCATACTTAACATCTGGTGGTACAATAGCTAATTTGTTAGAAAATACTAGTAATTGGGATATTGATGGTAACTATACTGGAAGCTCTATTACTGGAACATATCAAGGTCAAAAACACTATAATGGTAATTATCTTTTTGAGGCGGTTGCTGATAACTTATTTATAAGATTAATTAGAGGATAATGATATTAAAATTTAATACTAGTGTATTATCGTATAATGGTAGAATTTTAAATTTTGTAACCCCATCTACAGGTACAACTGGAAATTTGGTTACAACAGCTACGTTATCTAATGCGAGTATTGTATCTCAAAGTCCATTTACTGGTGCATCATCTGGTAATTCATATTCAGTTACAGCATCTACAACATCCTATTTAAGTGTTTCTGGTCAAACAGGTTTTGCGATGGGTACTGGTGATTATACAATTGAATGGTTCCAATATGAAACCGATTCAAATTCATTCCCAAGGATATATTGGTATGGTAGTTCACCTAGTTTGGGTATGAGTTTAGAGGGTAGTTATTATTCTTGGGTTGGTGCTTCTGGAACAGCATTAGGTACAAAGGGTGCTATAACAAATGCTTGGCAACACTTTGCTTTAGTTAGAATAAGTAGTAAACTTTACTTTTATAAGAATGGAACGTTAGTTTCTAGTGCTGGTGGGGTTAGTGATGCAAGTAATATTACTGATACAACATCAAATTTTATAATTGGTGCTAAAATAGGCGGTTTAACTAGTGAACAATTTGGTGGTTACATAACTAATTTTAGGGTTGTAAAGGGTCTAGGGGTTTATACTGGTAATTTTACAAGACCAACAAGTGTTTTAACAGCTGTAGCAGCTGCAAATCCTTACGGTGGAAGTAATACCGTAGAAATACCTAATGGTTACACAAAATTATTGTTAACACCTTAATATTTATTATATATATGGCAACTAAAAATATAAATGCGGAAAAAATACAAGGTAATTTATCAATTACTTCTGTATCAGCTACAACATATCAAAATTTACCTTTAGACATAAGGGTTACTGGTGGTACTTATTCAGCTGGTACAGCCACCTTTACCAATAATACTGGTGGAACATTCACCGTTACTGGTTTTAGTACAAGTAATGCAACGCAGTTTACTGGTGGTACTGTTACTGGTGCGACCCAATTTACTAATGGACTTTCGGCTAATACTATATCAGCAACAACATATTATAATCTACCTTTAGACATAAGGGTTACTGGTGGTACTTATTCAGCTGGTACAGCAACTTTCACAAATAATACTGGTGGTACATTTACCGTTACTGGGCTTACAACACCATTTAATGGTGGGGTAGTATCTGGTGCGACTCAATTTACTGGTGGCCTAACAGCTAATACAATAACAAAATCTGGTGGTACAGCAACACAAATTCTTGTGGCTAATGGTGGTGTTATAAGTGGTGGTACTGGTATAAATATATCCGCTGGTACAATATCTGTTACGGGTGTAACTTCTGTTATTGTTCAAGACACTGGTACTGGTAGTACTGTAAGATGTGGTAATAATAACTTAGCTAGTGGTCTTTGTTCTGGTGCTCTTGCTGGTACTTATAACTGTGCAACAAATGCTAATTCTTTTGTTGGTGGTGGTACACATAATGTTGCTAGTGGTACGGCAAGTGCTGTAAATGGTGGTATCTCTAATACATCATCTAATCAGTATTCAACAATAGGTGGTGGTAATACTAATTCGTCATCAGGTTACGCATCAACAGTAGGTGGTGGTCATACCAATTCATCATCAGGTTATGCATCAACAGTAAGTGGTGGTTATGGTAATGCATCTGTTGCTTATTATTCAACAGTAGGTGGTGGGTTAAGTAATACCGCTTCTGGTTATTGTTCATTTATTGGTGGTGGTACTTATAATAGTAGTAAGTGTTTTAATTCAGCACTAATTGGTGGACAAAATAATTCATCATCGGGTTATTTTTCAACAGTTGGTGGTGGTAGATTTGTTAAGGCAATAAATGCTTATTCAACAGTTGTTGGTGGGTTAAGTAATTCGGCTTACTGTAATTATTCATTTATAGGTGGTGGTAGACACAATAAAATAAGAAAAGATATAAATGGTACTGTATCTTCACCTCTTTGCGGTAGCGGTGCTAGTGTTATTGCTGGTGGTCAAGGTAACGCTTTAGTCGGTTATAATAATTTTATTGGGGGTGGTGTGATGAATACTATAGGTTGTGGATTACAAACTTATAATATTATTAGTAATTGTAATAATTCAATTTGTGTTCAAGGAAATCAACCACAATTAAATGAACATTATGTTGAATATTATAATAACAGTGATTGTTTAGTATATGGTGGACGTATAATATATTCATCGTATTATGGAGGTTATTCAATTTTTTCAACAACTTTTTATGCGGGAAACAATGCTGGTGGTAATAAATTATATGATTTAACTTCATTAACTAATACCAATAAATGTTATCATCATTCAATAATTGTTGGTGGTAAAATGAATACAATTTCTGGTAAATATAGTCCGAGTTCATTCATTGGTGGTGGATATAGAAATACCGCTTCTGGTTATTGTTCAATAGTTGTTGGTGGTGGTTATAATTGTTCAAATGGTTCGGGTTCATTTATTGGTGGTGGTGGTGGTAATAGTATAAGTGGTACGTATAATTGTCAATCGTCAATAGTTGGTGGCCGTAATAATAGTGTTTCTAGTAGTTCTAGTGGGTTTTCATTCATTGGTGGTGGGACTTGTAATTCAATAAGTGGTTATGATTCTGCTAATTCATTCATTGGTGGTGGTGCTTTTAATAGTATTTCTGGTTGGTACGCCTATTGGTCTACAATTAGTGGTGGTTATGGTAATCAGATTACTGGATATAATTCATGTTATTCAACGATAAGTGGTGGTAGGAATAATAGTATTTCTGGATATAATTCAGGTTGGTCAACGATAAGTGGTGGTAGATTTAATACAATTTCTGGTTGTTATACTCTTTATTCAACAATAGGTGGTGGTCATGGTAATCAGATTACTGGTACAAATTCACAGTATTCAACAATAAGTGGTGGATATAATAATTATATTAATGGAACAAATTCACAGTATTCAACAATAGGTGGTGGTGTTGGTAATCAAATTTCTGGACAATATTCATATTATTCAACAATAGGTGGTGGTCATGGTAATCAGATTACTGGTACAAATTCATGTTATTCAACAATATCTGGTGGTAGGGTAAATTACATTTCTGGAACTAATTCATGTTATTCAACAATAGGTGGTGGTTACGATAATCAGATTTCTGGAGATAATTCATACCTCTCAACAATAGGTGGTGGTATAATTAATACAATTTCTGGTTGTTATACTCTTTATTCAACGATAAGTGGTGGTTATAATAATCAGATTACTGGAACTAATTCACGATATTCAACAATAAGTGGTGGGATACATAATTATATTAATGGTATAAATTCATTGGGTTCAACGATAAATGGAGGTGTAGGTAATTGTATATGTGGTACATACTCACAATATTCTACAATAGCTGGTGGTTATAGTAATTGTATTTCTGGGCAATATTCATTTGCTGCTGGATATGGTAATACAGTATCAGGTAGTTACTCAGCAGCTATAGGATTTGGGTTAAATGCAACTAGTTGGTGCACTTTATATATAAATAATTTAGTATCACCAACAATACAAACTAAAAATTATACAAATGACACAACAGCCGCTACTGGTGGAATACCAGTAGGTGGGGTATATCATACCGCAGGTGTATTAAAAATAAGATTAACATAATAAATGTGTTTAATAACATATTTATAATAATAAAAATAAAAAAAAATAAAAAAAATGATTTACGCTAAAATTAATCCAGTTGCTACAAAGGTAGAACAAATTACACCATTTTCAAGTACGACAATAACAGCAGATACAATAACTGCAATTGCTCGTCCATATATTTTAGGTTCAGATAAAACTAGATTTGAAGTTAAATATGGTAACGTAACTTTAGATGAAAATAACATTGTAATTAAATTTAATAATATATTATCAAGTGAATCAATATTAACTTCTGAACAATTATCTACTTGGGGTTCTGATGATTCAGTAGTACTTAATATTATTGCAACAAGTTTAGGAACATCAGTTACAGAAATTTTAAGTGGTGCCACTAGAAATATGTTCTAAAGTATTGACAAATAGGATTTATATTCATAAATTTACCCTATGAATATAATTTTTCAAATTAATGGTGGTATGGGTAAGTGTATCATGGCCACCGCAGTATGTGAAGCTATAAAAAAACAATACCCAGATGATACTTTAATTGTAGTATCTGGCTACCCAGACGTGTTTTTAAATAACCCAAATATTGATAGAACATACGCATTTAATGGGTTTTCTTATTTCTATGAAGATTACATAGAAAATAAAAAATTTAAAGTTTTAGCTCACGACCCGTACTTAGAAACAACTCATTTGTTACAAAATGAACACCTTATTATTACATGGTGTAATATGTTTGGTATTACTTATAATGGTGAACAACCTAAAATTTATCTTAGTGATAGAGAGAAGAAGTTTTACGGGAATAAGTATGTTTTTGAAAAACCAATCTTATTACTACAAACAAATGGTGGTGCAAGTACTGATATGAAATATTCTTGGGCTAGGGATATTCCAGTTGTAGTTGCAGCCTCAGTAATTGATGAATTTAAAGATGCTTATACAATTTTACACATAAGAAGAGATGACCAATTCATCTTAGAAAACACAATACCAGTTACAGATAATTTTAGGGCATTGGCAGTATTAATTAGTATTAGTAGAAAAAGATTATTCTTAGATAGCTTCGCACAACATACAGCAGCTGCTTTAAATATGAATTCAACCGTTTGTTGGATTGCTAATAAGCCAGAAGTATTCGGTTATGAATTACACGATAATATCATAGCAAATCATTTTACCGTTAAACCAGAACTTAAGGGTTCATATTTACAAAAATTTAATATTAGTGGCGATTTATTAGAATTTCCTTTTAATAGTGAAAAGGAAATCTTTAATATCGAACAAATAATTAATTCAATTAAAAAGCAAAAGTAATTGCAAAACCCTTTTAAAAATATAAAATCATATACCAAACCCAAAAGTAACAATATTGCGGTATGTTCTGTTTTTTTTAATGCTGGTAATTTTACTAAAACAATAATGAATAATCTATATGTGGATAATCTTCTTAAAAAAAGTGAAATACCTCATTATATGATTGAATTAATTTATCCAAATCAAAAACCAACATTTATTGAAAGTGAATTTGTATTTCACGTTAAATCTAATTCATACATGTTTCATAAAGAAAATTTATTTAACATTTTAGTAAATAATTTACCTAAGCACATAAACAAGATTGTTTGTTTGGATGGTGATGTTATTTTTGAGAATAAAGATTGGATAAATGATGTTGATAGCGAATTAGATAAATATGATGTTGTAGTACCGTATCATGATGGTTGTAATTTAGACCCTTATTTTGATAAGGTCTTATTTCATGCTAAAACGCTTTTAGATATTAGATATGATACTGATGATGGTCCATTTTGTTCTGGTTATGCAATAGCATTCAGACGTAGTTTTTTTGAAACTATAGGTATGTATGAATATGCTATTTTCGGTGGTGGGGATAAGATGAACTTAGTTAATTATATAAGACGACCAATAATGATTAATTCATTTAATTCAACAAAAAAAGATGATTATATTCAAAAACTAAAGTCCTTAAATTTAACATATTCTTATTTAGGTGGTATAGTCTATCATTTATATCATGGTAACGCTTTAGATAGAAAGTATTTAGATAGACATGTACTTTTACAAGGTTTACAATTAGACACTGAAATTACAAAAAATGCTGATGGTGTTTTAGAATTTGTAAACCCACAGAAATATAATAAAATAATGTATGATTATTTCATTGGAAGAAATGAAGATTATATAGACCCAAATTTACTTTAATATGATAGAACAAATATTTTATCAGAGTTCAATGCCTCGTGCGGGTTCAACTCTATTACAAAACATTTTAGCACAAAATCCAGATATATACGCGACACCAACATCTGGTGTTCTTGAATTAATTTTTGCTGCTAGAGGTAATTACACCTCATCACCTGAGTTTAAAGCACAAGACCCTGAATTGATGAAATCAGGATTCCTTAACTTTTGTAAAGAAGGTATGTATGGATTTTATAATGGGATTACGGATAAAAAGTATGTTATCGATAAGAGTAGAGGGTGGGGAATTCATTATGATTTTTTAAACCTTATACATGGTAACCCAAAGATTATATGTATGGTTAGGGACCCTAGGGATATATTTACATCAATGGAAAAAAACTTTAGAAAAGCTAGTGATAAAGCAAGTCCGTTGGTTGATTGGAGTAAAATGCAAGGAACAACGACACCTAAGCGTATTGATATGTGGGTTCAAAATCCACCAGTTGGTATGGCATTTGAACGTTTAGGTGAAATGATTAGAATGGGTATTGATAGTAAAATTCATTTTGTAAGATTTGAAGACTTGTGTCTTTATCCAGAACAAACTCTAGGTAAGATATATGCTTATTTAGATATTCCATATTTTAAACATGATTTTGATAATATCGAACAAATAACAAAAGAAGATGATGAAGTTTATGGTGTGTATGGTGACCATACTATCAGAACAACACTTGAACCAGTTACATCTAAAGCTAAGGAAATTCTAGGTAAGGATGTTTGTGATTGGATAATGAATAATTATAAATGGTATAACGATAAATTTAGATACAAATGATAATTTGGTTAACTGGCCAGCCAAGTTCTGGTAAAACAACAATAGGAAAGGAGTTATTAAAAAGAAAAGAATTTAGTAACGCATTTTTAATTGATGGTGATAAATTAAGGGAATTATTCAATAATCAAGACTATTCTGAAAAAGGTAGAAGAGAAAATATTGAATTAGCTCAGAATTTAGCTTACTACATTAATGATAATTTTAAAACGGTTATCGTTGCAATGGTATCCCCATACAGGGACCAAAGAGAACGTTTTAAGGAAAAAATGGGTGAAGATATTAAAGAATATTATATACATACAAGTGAAATTAGAGGTAGGGAAAACTTCCATGTAAGTGATTATGAACCACCATTATTTAATTTTATAGATATCGATACAACAGCAAAAACACCTGAAGAGTCATCAAAATTAATATCAATTTAAAGATATTTTAAACATTTCTAAGAATAACTTATTTTTCTGTTTTTTTTGAATATTTATTAATAACAATAATTAAATTAAAAAAAAACAATATGGCAAATCAAGTATTCGTTAGTCCAGGTGTTTACACTTCAGAATTAGACCTAACATATGTAACCCGTCAAGTAGGTGTTACAACATTAGGGTTGGTCGGTGAAACAACAAAAGGACCAGCTTTTCAACCAATTTTCATTAGTGATTATGGTGGCTTCCAAACATTTTTTGGGGGGTTAGATAATACATTAGTAAATGGACCAGATGGTAATGGTGCTCCATTGTATGAGTTACCATACATTGCAAAATCTTACTTATCTCAATCAAATCAGTTATTCGTAACAAGGATATTGGGTCTTTCTGGATACCATGCTGGTTTAGCTTGGGGTATCACGCTTAGTGCGGCATTAGACCCGACAACAACTGGTACATCATATGTTTCAACTTATACAGCAAATTATACAGTTACTACTGGTGATACTCTTTATAGTATCCAAACAACTGATAGTAATTTAAATGCTTATTATCAACAAAACCCATCAGCATTTAGCTTTTTGGCTGGTGCAACTACTGGGCAAAGCTATACAATATACATACCACAAGTTAAAAATGGTCTTATATTTAGTGGTGGTTATATTACATTTAATATTATTTCTGCCAGTGTTACACCATTTATTACTGCTGGTACAGTAACAAATATTTACCCAAATTCTGGTTCATCAACTTTATTAACTTATAAACTTACAACAGGTGGTACTCTTACTTCAATTGTATCTACTGATTCATTTGTTAATCAAGTTTATACCGCAACACCTAGTTATTTTAATTTATTTATTACAGCAGCAACTGGTACAGCACAAAATATACTAATACCACAAACATCAGATGGTACAACATTCTATGGTGGTAATATTAATTCAAAAGTTCTTTCAACTGGTTATACAGATGCATCAATACCTGTTTCAGCAAGTTCACCAACTAATTTTACATATACTGCGTCATCAAATAGTAATGTTCTTTATGGTATAACATCTACTGATTCATTTGTTAATCAAATTTATGCTGCTAGTGCAAGTAGTTTTAATTTCTTAACTGGTGCTACAATTGGTACACAACAAATTTTAACTGAACCAACATTATTATATGGTGGTAATAACTATAGTGGTGGTTATATAACAATTAATGTTGCTACAACTGGTTACTCTAGTAGCATATTAACTGGTAATTCTATATCACAATTTTTTGGTACATATTCAGCAAGTACTGGAAATACACTTTATTCAACAACAGCAACTGCTGGTGGTGGTGCTAACGCATATAATCAATATTATCAACAAAATCCATCAGCATTTACCTTTATAGCTAGTGGTGTTAGTCAAACAATACAAACCCCAAATGTTTATAACGGTATTCTTTATAGTTACAATACATTAGCTATTACACCATATGCAACTGGTTATACAAATGGTGGTAATATAACAGCTGTTGGTAATGCAAATATATACCCAGATACTAGTGGTAATGCTCTATTCTCATATACAGCTTCAACCACAGCAAATACACTTAGTAGTTTTGTATCAACGGATGCAATAACAAATCAAATTTATGCTGCTAGTGCAAGTAACTTTAACTTCTTAACTGGTGCTACATTAAATTCAACTGGTTCTTTAGCTACAGCTTATGCTCCAAACGGAATTAATTTTAATTATAGTGGTATTAATTATAATATTAATGTATTAAATTATACAACACCAGTAACAAGTGCTATAACTTCTGGATATACCGCTGTATATTCAGCTAGTACTAATGGTATACTTTATTCTACATATAGTCTTAATAATTCAATATATAACTTAGTTTACGCTGCTAATCCAGTTCCTTTTTACTTCTTAGCAACAGCTAATACTGGTGCAACAAGTAATATTGCTATAACACGCACACAAATTGGTGCTTACTTTAGTGGTGGTAATGTAAGTGTAAATGTACTTTCAACTGGTTTTACAAGTCCATCTAGTGTAAATACAGCTGGAACAGTTGGTGTTGGAAGTAATTACATAACAAATTTAAATGGTGTTGTATCTTCTTACGCATTGACTAATGTATATGGTAACCCAAATTATGTTACTTATTTTAGTGGTTCAGTATCACCTTCAGCGTTTACTTTCTTAAATACTGCTAGTACTGGTACTATAACTGGTCCAACATCAAATAACGGTGCTTACTTTACTGGTGGTAGTATTGCAGTAAGTGTACTTTCAACAGGTTATACAAACCCATCTAGTTTAACAGCATCTACTTCAGTATTTAATGGTACATTCTCTGCAACAACTGGTGGTACACTTAATACAACAAGTGCAACTGGTGGTGCTGGTTCAGGTTTATATAACTCAGCTTATGCGGCTACACCAAGTGCATTTAACTTCTTAGCAACTGGTGGTACTTATTCAGTTGTAAATGCGCCATCATCGTCTAACGGTGCTAATTTTACTAGTGCAAATACTGTAACAATAGTTGCTTTTGCAACTGGTTATACAAACCCATCTAGTGCAACAACAGCAACTACACAGTTTACTGGTGTATACTCAGCAAGTACTGGTAATACTCTTTATTCAACAAGTGCAGTTGGTGCTGGTTCAGGTTTATATAACTCAACTTATGCAACTACACCAAGTGCGTTTAACTTCTTAACTGGTGGTACAGGTGGAATTGTAACAATAGGTCAATCATCAAATGGTATTAACTATAGTAGTGGTACACTTAATTTAAGTGTTCTTTCAACTGGTTATACAAACCCATCAAGTGGTACAACTGTTAGTACATCAGCTTATACAGCAACGTTCTCGGCTAATTCAAGTAATTTACTTTACACAACTAGTGGTTCAACACCATTGTATAATAGTACATATAGTGTAAATCCTAATATATTTAACGTAATATCTTCAACAGCTACAGGTACAACAGTTAACTTAGCAACAACTTACACACCAAATGGTATTAATTATAGTGGTGCAAATATTAGCGCATATATAGTTTCGACTGGTTATACAAGTCCATCTAGTGCAACTACAATTAGTTCATTTACTGGTACTTACGCAGTTAATTTAGGAAACCACACAATTATTAGTACACCAACATTTAGTACACCAATTGCTAATCAAATATATTCAACATACTCAGCTAGTAGCTTTGGTTTTATATATTCAGCAAATAACAATTCTAGTTATGTTGTAAATGTACCTCAAACACAAGTTGGTGCGGTTGCTACTAGTGGAAATATGTTAACAACAATTAATAGTATAACACCATCTGGTTCATTTACAAACCCATTATTTAATTATACTGGTAATACGTTTACGTATACGGCTAACTCAAGTAATGGTAATATTGTTGCTATAAATATTCCAGCGTCTAATTCTGGTACAACATTTTTCTACAATTATGGTCCTTACTATTTTAATGGTTTTGGTCTTTTATCTCCAGGTCAATCATTAACACTTAATTATAATATTGATTGGTTACAATATAGCCCTAACTATACTAGTTACATGGACATTTATATGCTTTCACAAAACTATGTGGTAACGCAAACTGGTACAACTGGTCAATATATTACAGGTACAACAAGTGGTTTCACTAATGGTTATGCGATTGCTTATAATAACATTACTGTTGGTGTTGGTGGGAATACGACTATAAATACTACATTATATAATATTACTGGTACAACAACTGGTTTAACTGTAAGTACTACAGGTTATTATCAATCTGTAACTGGTTCTACTAGTGGTTTAACAACAGTTAACTCTGGTATTTACCAATCAATTACTGGTTCAACAAGTGGTACAAGTAGAACTAATTCTGGTTCATATCAAAGTATTCAATATAATATGACTGGTACTAGTAGTGTTAACACTGGTATTTACCAATCAATTACTGGTTCAACAAGTGGTACAACTATAATTAGTGGTGGTGTTTATACTTTACTAATTGGTTCAACAAGTGGTACAAGTCAATCATACACTGGTAATTACCAATCAATTACTGGTTCTACAAGTGGTATTACAACACAATATAGTGGTTATTATCAAAACTTAACTGGTACAACAAATAATGTCACATTAACATATAATGGTTTCTATAGTAGTATTACTGGTTCTACAAGTGGTAGTAGCTATACTTACTATGGTGATAATGCTGGTGATTTAACTGGTTTAACAACTGGTATAAGTTACGCTTATACTGGTAGTGGTTATTCGGATGTTGAAGGAAAGATAATAGCACTTTTACGTTCTAGGGCTACGGTTGACGTATCAACTCAATTACCAACATTCCAAATTGCTAATGTAACTGATATTAACTTTAGTTCAACTGCAACTGGTGCAACAAAAAATCCTTTAGGTATATTTAATTTGACTGGTACATCTGTAACGCAAGGTATATTTAATTATGAACTTTCATTTGATGTTACTAAAAAAGATTACGTTCCTAGAGCATTAGGTAGAATGGCTTTTGATAAAAAGACATCAGTATTCGTTGAGGAATTTTACGGTAATGTATTTACTAATGACTTTAATGAAGGTAAAATTTATGGTATTAACCAAAGTTTAATTAATTACTCTTCACCAGGTGAATTTGGTCCATTTGATAACTATTTACAACAATATCAATCTGCTGTTACCCCATATGTGGTATCGGAAGTTAAGGGTAACCAAGTTATTAGATTATTTAGATTCTGGACAATATCAGATGGTAATATGGCTAATATGGAAATTAAAGTTTCAATTGCTAATATTAGACCTGATACTCAAGAATTTGATGTACAAATTAGAGATTATAACGATACAGATGCTAGACCTAAAATCCTAGAAGCTTATAGTCGTTGTAATTTAGACCCAACTTCAAATAATTACATTGGTCAATTAATTGGTACATATGATGGTGCTTATGCGTCAAAATCTTCTTACGTACTTGTTGAATTAGATGTGAACTCAGATACAACTGATGCTTTCCCAGCTGGTTTTGTTGGGTACCCAGTAAGAGATTACCAAACTAGTGGTAATGATAGTGTATTAACACCAGATATTATGTATTATAAGGCTTACGGTACATATGATAACCCACGTAAATTCTATTTAGGTTTAAATGATACTGTTGGTATCGATACAGACTTCTTTGATTACAAAGGTTTACCAATAAAAGGTTTAGAATATAGCGAATGGACTGGACTTACACCAGGTTATCACATGGATATTAATGCTAGTGCGGTAACAATTGCTGATATTGCTGAATACATAAATGGTGGTTCTGGAGCGACTTATAACCCAATATTTAAATTTGATACTGGTGACGCACCATTCCAAAGTGAAGCTGGTGTTCAAGGTACGCCATACGCAAACTTATATGCTCGTAAATTTACACTTGTACCTTATGGTGGTTTCGATGGTTGGGACATTTATAGAACAAGAAGAACGAACTTGGACACTTACGATATTAAGGGTAAGGGTGGTCAAACTGGTTTAAGTTATGGAGCATTTTCTAAGTATCCTCTTCAAGATGGTTCAGAAGGTCTTACATCAGATTACTACGCATATTTAGAAGGTATTTGGACATTTATAAATCCTGAAGCTGTTAATATAAATGTGTTTGCAACACCAGGTATTGATACTTTCGATAACCAATCATTGGTTAACCAAACTATTGAAATGGTTGAGAATAACAGAGCTGACTCATTGTACATAGTTACAACACCAGATTCTGATTCTACTGGTACTCCATTGACGGTTTCAAATGTGGTTGATGAGCTTAATGGTAATTTTGATAGTAACTATACAGCAACGTATTGGCCTTGGGTTCAAATATTTGATTCTGAAAACACAACATACATATATGTTCCACCAACAAGAGATGTTGTAAGAAATATCGCTTTAACTGATAACATTTCATTCCCATGGTTTGCTGTGGCTGGTGTTAACAGAGGTTCGGTAGATTGTATTAAAGCTAGAGTTAAATTAACGCAAACAGATAGGGATACACTTTATGAAAATAGAATTAATCCTATCGCAACATTTGCTTCAAATGGTGTTAATATCTGGGGTAATAAAACACTTCAAGTTGCTGATACTTATCTTAATAGAATCAACATTAGAAGACTTTTATTACAAGCAAGAAAACTTATTTCTGCTGTTTCAATCAGATTGTTGTTCGAACAAAATGATGCTGTGGTTAGAAATCAATTCTTATCACTTGTTAACCCAATATTGGATAACATTAGAAGCGAAAGAGGTCTTTCTGATTTTAGAGTTGTGTTAAATAATAGCCCAGAAGATTTTGATAATAATCAATTAACTGGTCAAATATTCCTTAAACCAACAACAGCGTTAGAATTCATTCAAATTCAATTTGTTATACTTCCATCAGGTGCATCATTTGATAACATTTAATTAGCACAATAAATTAATTTTAAAAAAAGGAGACAAATATTTGTCTCCTTTTTGTTTTTTTAGTATATTTGTAATATTTATTTGTAGATAAACATTTGTTAGTATAAAAAATATATAACCATGAAAATAAAGTTAAATTGTATAAACTGTAATAATGATTTTGAAACGGAGTTTAAATATAGAAGTAAGAAGTTTTGTGGTAGGAAGTGTTTTTTTGAATATTCTAAAGAGCATAAAACTATTGGTAGAAAAATAGATGAAGAAATAAGGGAAAAAAGAATTTGTTTAATTTGTAATAAAGAATTTGAGTGTAAGAAAAAACAAGAAAATAAAATGTGTTCTAATGAGTGTAGAAAAGAATGGAACTCTATAGAAGAAAATAAGTCTAATAGAATAAAATTAAGTAAAGATACATTATTAATAAATCATGGTGTTGATTCAATGTTTAAGAAAATTGAATATAAAGCTAACCGTAATCAAATTTTCTTAGATAAAATAGGTGTTATAAATCCGATGAAAGATAAGTTAATTGTAAATAAACTACAAAAAACTCTGAATGAAAAACAAATTAAAAACTTACTACCAAAACTTAATGAACATAATATAATATTACTTGATGAATACAGTGTAAATAAAAGTGGTTCAACATCAATGTCTTATAATTTTAAATGTAAAAAGTGTGAAAATATATTTTCAAGTACCGTGCTTGGTTCTGGTAAGATACCAATTTGTAGAAAATGTACACCGTTAGAAAAAAATTCAAAAATTGAAGAAGTAATAAAGGATTTTTTAAATTTAAAAAATATTAAACACTTAGATAACAGTAGAAAAATACTTAACGGTAAAGAGATTGATATATTCTTGAGCGATTTTAATTTAGGTATAGAGGTAGACGGCAATTATTTTCATAGTGAAATAAGTGGTGAAAAAGATAGTAAATATCATTTAAGTAAAACAAAATTAGCACATGAAAAAAATATAAAATTAATACACATATTTGAAGACGAAATACTATATAAAAAAGACATAGTATTATCTAGATTGAGTAATCAGTTAAATTTAAATAATATAAGATACTTTGCAAGAAATTGTGAAATTAGAATTGTAAGTAAAAAAGAATCTACTTTATTTTTAGATAATAATCATATTCAAGGAAATTCTATTGATTTAATAAGATTAGGGTTATATTATAATAATATATTAATTTCATTAATGACATTTGGTAAAGAGCGAAAAGCTTTAGGTAATATAGAAACTGAGGATACTTATGAATTGGTTAGATTTTGTAATTTAATAAATTCTAATGTTGTTGGTGGGTTTTCTAAACTTTTAAAACATTTTATTGTAACATATAAACCTAAAAAAATTGTAACTTACGCTGATATTAGATGGTCTGGATTAAATGAATTAGATACTGTTTATATAAAAAATGGTTTTAAGTATATTAAAAATACATCACCAAATTATTGGTACTTAAAAGTTGGACAATATAATCATAGATATCATAGATATAATTTTAGAAAAGATATTCTAGTTAAAGAAGGTTTTGATAAAAACATGTCTGAATTTGAGATTATGAAATTAAAGGAATTTGATAGAATATGGGACTGTGGAAATATGAAATTTGAATGGACTAGAAATTCAATTTGTAATCATGAACTCAGGTGCATCATTTGACAATGTTTAATTAGCACAATAAAATAAGTAAAAAGCCTCTAGCAATAGGGGCTTTTTATTTTATATGAAATATTTATTGATATGAAAAGACTCATAATAAAAGAAAGTCAATTAAAGATTATTGAAAACCACATATTAGAAACAATTGACCCTGAAGAAGCTAATAACCATGAAAAATCACTACTAATGGTAATTAATAAAAAAAGAAATATTGGATTTTACGGTGGTGCAAGTGAGAAGGATATTAATGATTTAAAAAAAAGTGGTTTAAAATACATACCAATTAACATGAATAACGCTTATGTATTTTATAACGATGGTTATGAGATTGAAGCTCAAGAGTTAGCTAATATTGCTAGAAAATTTAGTGGTTTCTTACCATCAACAGGTAAAACTAATTTTAATGGTTTATTCGCAAAACCAGAAGAAGTTTATAGGATAGGAATATTACTTGGTTATGATGAAAAATCAGTAAGAGAATTCGTTTTAGAAAAATTCAAAGACTTTAAATTTTACTAAAAAATCAGATATTTATAAATAAAGTATATGGCAACAAAAATATTGTTAACAACTGAACAACATGAAAAATTAATGAATCATCTTGTATCAGAAATGGTTACAAACACCAATGAATTAATTAATGAAAATGGTACCATAAATGAAAGTGTATGGGAAAAAGTTAAATATGGTCTTTCAAAATTAGGTAGATATAAAGCTAATGGTAAAATTTTTGGAAAGGGAAAAATAGACAAAGAAGCTGGTGCTAAAATTCAAGCAATTATTGATAAAGAAGGTAATGAACTTATCAAGAATTTAAATGCTAGTATTAAAGAAACTAATCCAGAATTCCCTAATAACGAAAAAGGTGACCAATTCTTAAATACTATAATGGAAATTGCAGCTGTTTATGATTCTGTAATCGATGGTGCTAAGAAAGGTACAATACCAGCAGACGCTGCTAATGGTATTATTAATGACCTTAGAGATTATGTTAAGAAATTTTTAGATATTGATTTAAAGGCAGCTTATTCAGTTGTTGATGAGATTCAAGGTAATACTCTTGAATTAACAGAAGAAGAAGCTATGAGCTTAGATGAAGCTTGGGGCCTAGATGAAGAAGATGGTCCAAGTGGTATAAGAAAAAAACCAAATCCAGAAGATATATATGCTAAAGGTGAACCTGAAGACATATCAAAACCAATTGATTTAAATCCAAATGATACCAGACCAGTTAAAGCAAATTCACAAGTTGCCACAACCAATCAAAATACTGGCGTTGCCAACACTAATCAAAATACTGGCGTTGCTACAACTAATCAAAATACTGGCGTTGCCAACACTAATCAAAATACTGGCGTTGCTACAACTAATCAAAATACTGGTGTTGCCAACACTAATAATAGTAATATTATAGATAAAGGTACTGGTAAGGCTAGTACTAGAAATAAAGATATAACAGATATTGATTACGAGGATATACCAAATAATCAAGCATCAAATGGTGGTGCTGCTAGTTCTGCTGGTGGTATTGGGAATGGTGCAGCTGCTAGTTCTGCTGGTGGTATTGGGAATGGTGCAGCTGCTAGTTCTGCTGGTGGTGGTGCAGCTGGTGGTGGAAAACAAGGTTTAAACGCTAAGGATGTTAGAGCTGGCTTACAAGCTAAAAGAGGTGCTGGTGATGATTTTGCTAGTACTAGAATGAATACACTTAAATCAAATAAATTACCAATGACACTTGCTGGTATTGGTGCTAGTTTGGGTGCTTTTAGTTGGCTTGTTAATACAGATTGGTTTAAACACTTATTTGATGTCGTTAGTAAAAATCCATCTATTGAAATGGTTAACAAACAGGTTGCTAGTAATTCAGATATTATTGGTAATATAAAACCAGGTCAAGGTCTTACTCAACTTATGAATGCGATGAACCATGCTGGTATAACACCTAAAACAACACCAGAACAATTTTTAGAACAAGTTAAAATACTAGGTGGTGGTGACGTAAATGCTGGTATTAATGCTTTAGCAGCTAAAGGTGGTATATTTGTTAATCCAGATGCCGCTAAATCAGTATTGACTGATATAGCAAAAAATCCACATGGTCATGGTGATACTCTAGGTCAAATATTTAAAGGAAAATGGGCTGGTACTGGTAAATCAGTGGGTGATATGCTTACTTGTAAGGACATGGGCCAAGTAAAAGGACTTATATCTACTACAATTACTAAAGCAGTACCAACACTAGTTATGAAAACAGCTATTAAGACTGGTGCTGGATATGCTGCTGCGAAGGGATTAGGAGCCATTCTAGGCCCTATTGGTTTAGCTGCTGTGGGTACGGGTGCATTAGTTAAAATAATGCGTATGAAAGGCCAAAAACAGTCAAGGGCTAAAACTCTTAACGACTTGTATCAATCATTAAGAAACATAGATGGTGGTGTTGGTTTAGTTGAACCAGAAACAGAAACAGTAAGTGTTGATGCTGTATCAAATCCACAAGAATTAAGTAATATAGCTAGTAGTGATAATGGTGGTGATAAAGGTGGTGATAAAGGTGCTAACGTAGCTAATGCTGATACGCAAAAGGGTGGTGACAATAAGATGTCACAAGTTAATGATGACCTTTATAATTCTATTAAAAATTTATTTAAATTTGTTGTTAATAATAGAAAAAATTTAGGTGTTCGTTCTGCTAATAATGTTGGTACAGCTAATGCTGATAAACTTGTGAAGGGTCAAAAGGTTAGTTGGACCAAAAAGGATGGTTCTAATACTACTGGAACAATTGTTGGACCAAGTCAAAACCCAAATGAAACAATTGTTAAAACTCAAAATGGTAATCAAATTTCTATTAAGACAATAAAACTAACACCAAGTACAAGTCTTAATGAAGGTAAGTACATAAAAGATAAGAGACTTATTCAATTTTTACAGAAAAGCCTATCATACGATAAATTAAAATCGTTTGAAGACTTTATGAATAGAGTTGAAATAATCAGGAATAAAATTAAAAAGATTGACCCAATGGGTGATAAGGCTATTCAAAATTTTATGTCTGAATATAGTTCAAACCCAATTATGTCAACTGATTTTCAAAAATTATTCTCAATAGACCCTAATAATCCACAAGCTGTAAATGCGCTTAAGGCTTTTATTGATGATATTTTTATTACGGTTTATTCTGGTAAATTCAAATATGGTAACATGATTGATAAGATGGCTGGAATCGGTGGAAGTATAAATTCATTGGAAGAAGAAGCTGGGTATAATTTTAAAGAACCAAATAAATCATTTAAAAAAGATGCTCAAAATAGAGGTTCATTTAAAAATAATTTGGTTAAGTTCTTATCAACAACAATTAATTTGTTCCAATATATGAATAAATTAAAGGATAGTGGTAAATTAAATTCTGGTAAAAAAACAAGTAATTCTGGTTCACAAAAACCACAAGCACAACCACAACAAAATAAAGAACCACAAGCACAACAAAATAAAGAACCACAAGCACAACAAAATAAAGAACCACAACAAGTACAACAAGCTAAACCAGCTGGTCAAGCAAATCCGAATAGAAATCCAGAAAAATCAGAAATATCAAATGATATAGAATGGATGGAAGAAAATAAGAGTGTGAAAGAAAATATAGAAAGAATTAAAAAAATAATGTTTAGTTAAATAAAAAACCCAAGTTAATCTTGGGTTTTTTTATGTGTATTATTTTTATTTATAAATTTTTATGATTTATCCATTTTTTTTTATTTTAATGATATTTATAATAAACAATAAACATTAGTATGCAAATATGCTAATAAATATTTTAAAAAAGAAAAAAATATGTCAGATTTATTAATGAAAATGCCCTTACCATACGAACCTAAAAGGAAAAATCGTTGGTTAATAACTTTCCCAGCTGATTTGGGTATTCAACAATGGTGGTTAGAAAGTGCTTCTAGGCCTTCAATTACACAAAATGAAACAGAAATTCAATTTTTAAACACTTCAACATGGGTTATTGGTAGATTTACTTGGGAAGCAATTGACGTTACATTTAGAGACCCTATTGGTCCTTCTGCATCACAAGCACTTATGGAATGGGTTCGTCTTCATTCTGAATCAATTACTGGTCGTCAAGGTTATGCCGCTGGTTATAAGCGTCAAGTTAATCTTGAGATGCTTGACCCGACTGGTGTTGTTGTTGAAAACTGGCTTTTAGATGGTACTATGCTTACAAACGTTAGCTTCGGTGACTTAGGTATGGATGATGATGGTATCGCTCAAATTACAGCAACTTTACGTTTTGATAGAGCTATACTTTTATTCTAGTATCTTATTCGACAAAGCTATATTATTATTTCCGTCAAATACTTGACTTGTATTAATTCTTTTAGTATATTTGTATAAATAACAAGTATATTAAAAGAATTTTTATTTATGGTAATTTGTAAAGAATGTAATAGAGAGTTTGAAACGTTAGATGCTTTAAGAAGACATCGTGTTCAAAAACATAAAGTATCCGCTGAACAAACATATATTGATTATGTATTAGATGGAATTGAACCTAAATGTAAATGTGGTTGTAATGAAAAACCTAAATTTTTAGGTGTTGAAGTTGGTTTTAGGGATTATAAATTAGGTCATGCTTCTAGGGTAAATAACAATTGGGGACATAATCCTAATGCTATAAAAAAATCACATGAAACTCAAAAAAAAATGCACGAGAATGGTGAGCTAACAATTTGGAATAAAGGGTTAACAATTGAAGACGATAGAGTTAGGGATAATATTACTAAAGTTATGTCAAACCCAGAACGTGGTAACAATATCTCAAAAAAATTAACTGGTGTTGCTAAGAGTCAGGAACATATTAAAAAAATAAAGGAACATTCAAAATTAAGATGGGAAAATCCAGAAGAACGTGAAAAACAATCTAATAGAAGAATGGAGTATATAATTAAAAATGGTTTTACACCAACTTCAAAATTAGAAGAAACATTTGAAAAAATATTAATTGATAATTTTAATTTTAAACTTGATAAGGATTATTACTATCAATTTTATGTTAGAAAAATTAAAGCAATTTTTGATTTTAAAATTTCAGGTAAAAAAATATTAATTGAGGTTGATGGTGATTATTGGCATTGTAACCCAAATTCAAGATATGCTGAACCAACTTCAGATGCACAAATAGGTAATTTAATTCAAGACAAAATTAAATCTGAATGGTGTATTGAGAATGGTTTTAAATTACTTAGATTTTGGGAATCAGATATTAAAAATGATTTAGAATCGGTTATTAAAAAATTAAAAGAAGAATTACTTTAAATTTACAAAATTTATTACAAAGAACCCTATGGATAATTCTATGGGGTTTTTTATTTGTGGTATTTACAAAAAAATTATATTATCTATATTTATTAGAATAAAGTTTTAAAAATATGAGTGATATAAAGCCTAATGTATTTCCAAAGGTACAACTAAAAACAACAAATCAAGAAACAACAAATCAAGAAACATTAATTCCAAAACCAGAAGATATTAAACAAATATCAAGTCAACCTGAGTATGAAGAAAAATTACCAGAACTTATTGATGAATTTTATAATGGTGGTAAAACAAACACGCCGTTAGATGATGCTATTGAGCAAATGAGACTTAGAACTTTAGAACAATTAAGGCTTAGGAGTGAAGCTAAACAAAAAGAACAAGAAAAATCTAAGGATGAAGTACAAACTGAAAAACCTAAAGAACAAATAAAAGAACAACCTAAAGTTATTGTACCAACAAAACAAACAATAACATCACCAATTAAAACAAATTTTAATATGAATTCACAAGATTCTTACATTGAACAATTAAGTCAACCTCAATATAATATGAGTTTTGATGTTATTCCTTTACCATCTGAGGGTAAACTTTATAAAAATAAAAAAGCTAATGTTAGAGTAGCTTATATGACAACGGCAGATGAGAATATTCTTACATCACCTAATTTATTAAAAAGTGGTGAATTTTTAGAGATTCTTATAAATAGAAAACTTCTTGAGCATGATTTAAGATATCGTGATTTACATGTTGGGGATAGAAATGCGATTATGCTTTGGATTAGGGCGACTGGTTATGGTGAAATGTATCCAGTAACACTTTTTGATGAAAATAATGACCCATTTGAAACGGAGGTTAACCTTAATACATTAAAAGTAAATAAATTAGGAGCTGAACCAGATGCTGAAGGGTTATTTAATTTTAAATTACCAGTATCTAAGTTTAATATTAAATTTAGACTATTAAACGTTGGTGACATTGATGATATACAAAAGATTGTTGATGATGAAGAAAAAAATGGTATACCAATAAATAATACATCAACATATGCTTTAGAAAGACAATTGGTTGAAGTAGATGGTGAAAGAAATAAAACCCTTATAAAAGAATTTGTTCAAAATATGAGGGTTGGTGATGCTAAGGCTTTAAGGGACTATATAAGTAATATTGAAAGTGGTGTTGATTTAAATATTGAAGTTGGAACCCCTGGAGGTGGTTCCATTAAAACATTTCTTCCACTTAACTTCAAGTTTTTTTGGCCTAACATTTCAATATAAAGCTGAATTATGGGAAGAAATATTTCTTTGTACACAACATATGAATGTAACTTATGCTGATGTTATTATGATGCCAACTTGCGAAAGAAGATTTTATTTAGGTTTATTAGTTAAAAAGAAAAATAAAGAAAGAGAAATGGTTGATGGGCAAAAAAATTCAACTGGAAAGGGTAAAAGACAATCATCAATAAGTGGGAGTGCATTAAAAAGTAAAATAAAAACTGGTGAAATACCATTAAATTAAAAAGAACCCCATATGGGGTTTTTTTATTTTAAGATATTTATATAAAAATAAAGTAATGGCAGTTAACGAAAAAAATAATAGTGGTGGTAATGATGGTGGTAAAATTGTACCAAATAGTAAAGATTTACAAAATTCGGAACAATTAAGTAAAATAATTGACGAATGGGGTTCTAGTGCAGCTAAGTATGTTAGGATACTTAGAGAAACTCATGATGTTCAAGATTCAATTAAAAAAGATAGTTCAGAATACTTAGAGTATCTTAAAAAGTGGAAAAAAACACAAACTGAAATTAATTTTTTAGAAGAAAGATTATTAAAATTAAATAAAGAAAATAAAGAGGAAAACAATGAAAGGATTTCTCAGTTAATTAAACAAATAAATTATTTAAAGGAGCAAAATAATGAAATTAAAGAAGGTCTTGATTCTATTAATAAATGGAATTTAGGTCTTCAAATGTCAGGTAAAATACTTGCAAAAATACCAGATTTAATGATGTCTGGTTTTGGTATGATTAAAAATAGTGGTGTTTTTGAAATAGATAAAGCTATTAAAAAATCAGCATTAAGTTTAGGTGTTTTTAATGATAAAGCCAATGATTTTAGAGGTAATTTTTTCGATGCTGTTGACCAAACTTCACAAATTGGTGGTAACATTGAACAAATGTCCAAAATGCAAAATGAATTCAGTGATGAATTAGGTAGGTCTGTTGAACTTGGTTCAAAGGGGTTAGTGGCTATGACTCAAATGGCTCAAGGTACTGGTTTAGGTGAAGAAGCCGTAATAAAATTGGCGGCTAGTTTTGATAAATTAGGTATGTCAGTTGAAGATGCTCGTGATTTTACCCAAGATACTTATCAAGAAGCTAGAAAATTAGGTCTTAAACCTAAAAAAATACTTAACGACATAACCAATAATATGGATATGTTAAATAAGTATGATTTTAAAAATGGTGCCAAAGGTTTAGCTAAAATGGCTGAAACAGCTAATAAATTGGGAATTGAGATGAAAACAATTGAACCAATGGCTGATAAGGCTTTTGATATTGAAGGTGCTGTTGAAATGTCAGCCCAATTACAAGTATTGGGTGGTAGTTTATCAAGTTTGGCAGACCCATTCAAATTAATGTATAAAGCACGTAATGATGTTGAAGGATTAACTCAAGATTTTGCTGATGCCGCAAAATCTTCAATGCATTTTGGTAAGAATGGTATAGAAATGAACACATATGAGATGTCAAGACTTAGAGAGGCTGCTAAGGCTACTGGTGTTGAATATGATAAGATTGTTACTATGGGTAGAAACCAATTAAAATTAGACGAAATTAAAAAAAGAATTAGTCTTTCTGGTGAACCCGATAAAGATTTAGAAGAATTTTTAGCTAATAAAGCACAAATTAGTAAAAATGGTGTAATAACCTTAAATATTAATGGTGATACTAAAGATATTAAAAATTTAAATAAGCAACAACTTATTAATGAAATGAATAGACAAAAAACTCTTTCGGAGTTGGCTGAAAATTCAAAAAGTTTTGATGAGAGTATTGATGGGATTATTAATAAATTTAAAGTTGATTTTGCTAAAGGATTTTTAACAGATGAAAACATGAAACGTATTTCAAATGGGTTTAAAAAATTAACCGATACGTTAAGTGATAAAGGTTTTCAAGAAGCGATAATTGGTTTTGGTAAGGCAGTTGGAAAAGTATTTTCATTTGTTGTAGAGAATTGGAAATTAATTGCTGGTGTTTTTCTTGGTGGTAATATGGTAAAGGCTCTTTCAGATGTTGGACAATGGATTGAAAATGGAGTTTTACTTTCTGAAGGGTTTTTATTTGGAATGAAAAAAAATAATTTAATTAGCCTTACTGGTGGTGGTGGTGGTGGTGGTGGTGGCCCTACTGTAGC